>Ga0268276_1003574_pt1 | contig 11915 bp, 9 predicted proteins | sample saktaG_4_FD_190145 | JGI IMG/M metagenome (GOLD analysis project Ga0268276, IMG submission 190145) | Saline water microbial communities from Sakinaw Lake, British Columbia, Canada - sak_2010_1_5_45m | ecosystem: Environmental > Aquatic > Non-marine Saline and Alkaline > Saline ...
TGCCGGTTCAGGTACACTCCCACATGACCAGCGGCATGGCCGTGGCAATGTACCTCTCGGCGGTCAAGGCCGGCGCGGGCGCGATCGACACCGCAGTCTCGACTATGTCGGGCTTCTCCTCGCAGCCGCCGACCGAGACCTTGGTGGCCATTCTTGAGGACGAGGGATATGACACCGGGCTGGACCACAAAGCGGTCGCCAAAATCAACGCGCACTTCAAGGCTCTGAAGAAAGTGCGCGCACCTGCCTCCTCCGGGAGTATGGAATCGGTGGACGCGGGTGTGCTGGAGCACCATATTCCCGGTGGCATGATTTCCAATCTGCGCTCGCAACTGGAGCAGCAGGGGGCTCTGGAGCGGCTGCCTGAGGTGCTTGAAGAGTTGCCGCGCACACGCAAGGACATGGGATATCCGCCGCTGGTAACTCCCACCAGCCAGATCGTGGGCATCCAGGCGGTGCTGAACGTGCTGGCCGGCAAACGTTACGAGATGGTCACGCAGGAGACGCGCGATTATGTCAAGGGGCTTTACGGGCGTTCGCCCGCGCCGATCGATACCAAGCTGGTCAAGAGCATTCTGGAAGGTGAGAAGCGGGTCACCTGCCGTCCGGCTGATTTGCTGAAGCCGGGTTTGGCAGAGGCGGCCAACGATCTTGACCCCAAACTGATCGAGAAAGAGGAGGACATCCTCTCATATTGTCTGTTTCCGGAGGTGGCGCTGGGCTACTTCAAGTGGCGCGCGGCACCGGCCGACAAGCGCGACCAGATCCCGGCGGATCTGGAGTGCGGCGCGGTCAAGAAACCGGAGCCTGCTGCGCAGCAGGCGGATTCAGTGCAGGCGTCTGCGGCAGCCCCAGACGCCGGGCAGGAAACCGCGCGTTACGCTGAGATCGGTCGTCTGGTGGCAGGACTGGCCAGCCGCTTGGGTTTTGCGGCCGGTTCCGCACCGAGCGTTATGCCCGAGCCGCTCCCGGTGGCAGCGGTTACAGTTGCCGCACCGGCCAAGTCGGCCGCGCCTGCGGCTGTCGAAGGGCCGACGATCAACGCGCCTTTGAACGGCACTTTTTACCGTTCTTCGGCGCCGGGCAAGCCCGAGTTGTCAAAAGAGGGCGACTGTTTGAAGGCTGGCGAGCCGCTGTGCATCGTGGAGGCCATGAAGCTTTTCAACCAGATCAAGGCTGACAAGCCTTTGACAGTGGTTAAGTTCCTGGTCGAGCACGGCGCGGTGGTGGCTAAAGGCCAGCCGTTGGCGGTCGTCAAATATTGACGCCGCGTCGTTGGCCGTAGCTTCACATGCGCCTGATCGGCGAAACTGTTTGCGTGGGGTGAACGCGATGAAGCGTGACAAAGCACTGGTGGTTTTTTCCGGGGGCCAGGACAGCACGACCTGTCTGGCACAGGCTTTGCGCGATTACGGCGCAGGTAATGTCGCCTGCATCACGTTTCATTACGGACAACGTCACGGACTGGAGGTCGATGTGGCGCGGCAGGTGGCGGCGCATTTCGGCATTGCCGACCACAAGTTCGTCAGCCTGGACTGGTACAGTCAGGTGACCGACAGCGCGCTACTCAATCCGCAAGCGGAGATTGGCAAGGACGCTGCCGCCGCTTGTCCCAATACCATGGTGGACGGGCGCAATATGCTGTTCCTGCTGGTCGCGGCGGTCTATGCCAAGCGGCAGGGTATCCATGACATAATCACCGGAGTCTGCGAAACGGATTTCAGCGGGTATCCGGATTGTCGCGATGTGTTTGTCAAGTCTTGCAACGTCACGCTCAACCTGGCCATGGATTATGCGTTTCGCGTGGTCACGCCGCTCATGTATCTGACCAAAGTCGAGATCTGGGCGCTCGCCGACCGGCTGGGGATTCTGGAGTACGTGGCGGAGAATACTTTAACCTGCTATAACGGCATCATTGGTGTCGGTTGTGGCGAGTGCCCGAGTTGCGAGCTGCGCAAAAAGGGATATGAGGAATATCTGCGTAGCAAGGAGGGGTAATGCTGACTGTATCCAAAGAGTGTCGGTTTGAAGCGGCGCATGTTCTGACCAATCACGCCGGTCAGTGCAAGAACCTGCACGGCCACACCTACCGGGTTATCGCGGAGGTGGCCGAAAAAGCGGACGGCGCCGACATGGTGATCGACTTCAAAGATCTCAAGCAGGTGATACAGGAGATGATCCTGGAGCGTTTTGACCATGCCTTCATCTACAACGAGAACAGCGCGAGCGAATGCGAGATAGCAGAGGTGGTCTGCAAGCACGGCATGAAAAGCGTGGCTCTGCCGTTCCGCTCCACGGCCGAGAATCTGGCCCGTTACTTTTTCGAGGCGCTTAAAGCGCATGTGAAAGTGCTCTCCGTGAGGGTCTACGAGACGCCGGAGTCGTGCGCTGAATACGCGGAGAGATAGTTGGGAACTCGGCGTGCCAACCGATCAGTATCTGCGAGACTGTGCCATAATTGCGACCACCAAGTGGTCGCAATGACGAGAGTAAAAAAGAGGAGACGGCTGACAATTGGGTCTTGCCACCAAGTGGTCGCAATGACGAGAGTAAAAAAGAGGAGACGGCTGACAATTGGGTCTTGCGTCTTGACACCCGTCAGTTGTCGTGTGGTGCCGAAAAAGGCAATTTGGCGAGACGTATATCGGGGTGCTTGTCGCCGAAGTATTTGAGGTCCCAGTCCGTGGTGAACAGGATTACCGCGCGTCCGGACATGTCGGCGGCAAGCCTGCATCCCATCGGCAACTTGCCTGACCGCAAGATTTCGTGCTCCGCGTCCTCGGGGTCGACCCAGCGTATGACGCGCCAAGGCATGGGTTCGAGTCGCGAGATCGCGCCATACTCTTTATCCAGCCTGTATTGCAGCACGTCAAACTGCAGAACGCCGACCGCTCCAAGCAGCGGGATGTTTTGGACGGCGTCTTTGAGCGTGAAAGACTGGATAGCGCCCTCTTGCAGCAGGTGCTCAAGCCCGGTGCGGAAACGCTTGTAGGTGGAACTGACGGGATTGTGCAGCAGTGCGAAGCACTCGGGCGGGAATTGCGGCAGAGGTTCGTAGACCAGACCCTCTTCTTCTGTCAGGGTATCGCCGATGCCGAAAGAGCCATGGCCGACAAGTCCGATCACGTCGCCGGGGTAGGCGATATCCACGGTTTCGCGATCGCGTCCGAAAACACGCTGCGAACTGGCGAGTCGCAACATCTTGCCGGTACGCGAATGAAGAACCTTCATGTCACGCGTGAAAGTGCCGGAGCAGACACGCAGGAAGGCAATCTGATCGCGGTGCTTGGGATCCATGTTCGATTGGATCTTAAAGATGAAGCCGGAGAAGGCCGGGTGCTCGGGCGCGACCAAGCCTTTGCTGGAACGGCGCGGACGAGGTGGCGGAGCGTGTTTCAGAAAGGCGTCGAGCAACAGGTGTACGCCGAAGTTGTTGATCGCGCTACCGAAGAATACGGGCGTCATGTCGCCGGACATGATCAATGCCGGGTCGAGCGTCTCGCTTGCCGCGTCTAGCATCGCGAGTTGCTCGATCAGATTGGCGTAGTTCTGTTCCGAAAGACGTTCGCGCACCTGCGGGTCGCGCACGTCATGCACTGAGACAGGAGCGCGGTAGGCACCGCCTGGCGTACGTTCAAAGAAATGCGCTTCCCGCCGCATCCGGTCATAGACCCCGCGGAATTCATGGCCGTCGCCCAATGGCCAGTTCATGGCGCAGACGTGGATCTGGAGCGTCTGTTCAAGCTCGTCGATGATGGTGAGCGGGTTCCGCGCGGGGCGGTCGAACTTGTTGACGAAAGTGAAGATAGGGATGCCGCGGAACCGGCACATCTCGAAGAGTTTAAGGGTCTGACTCTCTATGCCCTTGGCCGCGTCGATGACCATGACCACGGCATCGACAGCCATAAGCACGCGGTAGGTGTCTTCGGAGAAGTCACGGTGGCCGGGCGTGTCGAGCAGGTTGATGCAATAGCCGCGGTATTCGAACTGCAGGACCGTCGAGCTTACCGAGATGCCGCGCTGTTTCTCCAGTTCCATCCAGTCGGAAGTCGTGGAATTCTGGGTCTTGCGGGCCGTTACCGATCCCGCGAGTTGCACGGCGCCGCCGTAGAGCAGGAACTTTTCGGTCAGCGTGGTCTTGCCCGCGTCCGGGTGTGAAATGATGGCGAAAGTTCGCCGCCGGGCTATCTCGTTTTCAATACTCATTCAGTTACAATCTCTTGCGACTCAGAGCCAACGCCCTCTGGAACCGAGGGATTGTAGCTGAAATCGGATGCGTATCTTAGCGGAAGCGCTTGCTCTTGACAAGGCTGGGTGGCGATTCAACTTTGCTGCATCGCACTCAGGAGTCAGGTTTTTTAAAGGGGCAGTGCTCGGGGCGACGAACTAGGACCCAGGACTCTGGACTTAGGACCCAGGACTCTGGACTTAGGACCCAGGACTCCGCCTACATCACAAATCGCAACTGGTTCATTCAGGCGGTTGAAAAGGAGCACCGAACAGATGTATGATTATAGCGGCAGGCATCCAGCAACTTACTGACCTTGCTGGGTCTCTCATTCTGACTCCTGAATGCTGTATTTTGACTTCTCTCTTGCAAATACACCGGAAGGGTTTTGCAAGAGGCTCAATTCACTACAAGTTCGGTTTAACTAACGGAATGCGAGGAAAGGGGACTTTAATGGCATGATGCGTTTTAGGATCGAGTTTGCCGGGCTTTATCTGATCTTGCCAGCAGCCTTGATGGCGGCGCGGTTAAGTGGATATGTTGTGCCAGTGCTGCCTCTATTGTGGGTGGCGGCATGTCCGGCGGCTGTATATCTGGTCAGATGCCGCGGCTGGTGTGTATGTGAACTGGTTGGCAGCAGACTGGACCTGCGTCAGTTACGTGGTATGGTTATGCGGTTCGCTGTGGCGGCCGTGCTTTTATCGGCGGGAATGCTGCTGATCGAGCCGCGCGGGTTCATGCTTCTGCCGAGGTGTGATCCGCGGCTGTGGGCGCTAGTGATGATTTTTTATCCGGTGCTGTCGGTTGTGCCGCAGGGTATTCTTTACCGCGCGCTGTTCCACACGCGCTACGCGATGTTGTTCCGCAGTGAGCGTGTCAGGGATCTGGCCGCGACGGCGGCCTTCGGCTGGGCGCATCTGGTTTTCGGTAACGTCTGGGCCGTGGGGTTGACGTTGCTCGGCGGATTTTTCATCAATCGCACCTATCGCAAGAGCGGCTCACTGCTGGCCTCCAACATTGAGCACGCGGTCTATGGTCAACTGGCATTCACCACAGGCTGGGGACTGTTCCTCTATCATGGCACGATACGGTTGTTGGAGGGAGGGTAATAGAGGGGAGGTGGTAGTTCTAAAGTTCGAGAGTTCTAAAGTGGTGAGTGGACGGAGTCAGGGCTCGGAAGTGGGGTTTGGTTTGAGAATGGCATGCTACGAACAACCAAAAAGTGTCAAACGGAAATCAGGACTGGACATAAACTTGAAACTGGGAAGGCAGGCCGTCGTATGGTATGTTTCAGTACATGAAACGGGCATTATTCTTTTTTTGCATGGCTCTGGTGGCGCGGGCGCAATATTCGCCGGATGAGATGCTGAAGCCGTACGTTTATACAAATGAATTCGGGGAGACTTTCCCGTACAGGATGAGCGCCCCGCAGTTTCCGGCGGCAGACAGGCGCTATCCCCTGATACTGTTTCTGCACGGTTCGGGCGAGTGCGGGACAGATAACCTGAAGCAGATCAAGGTCGGTTTGCCGGCTTTGCTAAAAAGTCTGCTCAAACGGACGGAACAGGTGATTGTGCTTGCCCCGCAGTGCCAGATTGGCAACTGGTGGGTGCGACGCCTGGCTAGGCAACCGGATTACGCGGCAGCCAAGGAGGCGATGCCTTCGCTGGAAGTTGCATTGGAACTGTGCCGGCATGTGGCAGCGCAAGGTCTGGCGGACACAAACCGGCTGTACATAACTGGATTGTCCCTGGGTGGTTTCGGGACTTGGGACGCGATCCAGCGCGACCCCGGCATGTTCGCCGCCGCAGTGCCGATCTGCGGCGGCGGGGACATACGCAGAGTCGATGTCATCCGTGATATGCCGGTATGGGTCTTTCACGGCACGGCGGATAAGAATGTGTCTGTGGATTGCTCGCGGCGTATGGTGGAGGCGCTAAAACAGGTCGGTAGCCGTTCGGTTCTGTACACAGAGTATGAAGGAGCGGCCCATAACGTATGGGACCGCACGTATGGTGATCCGAAGTTGATCGACTGGATGTTGCAGCAGATTAAGAGTAAAAAGCCGTGGTGGAAGTTCTGGTAAGGTGACTTCCGCGCTGATTTTCAGATTGAGGGGACGATAGGCATGAAAATTAATAAACTGGTCATGGCAACGGTTTTTTTCGGTATACTAGCGATTCAGGCTCCGGCGGCTACGAACGTGTTTGAAATGCCGCTGGTTTTTCCCAGGCACCGTGTTTTGCGACAGCGTCTGATAGAGACAGTGCGGGCCGGGCGGACAGAAGAGATGGAGAGGGTCTGTCGCGAAGGGGTGGAACTGTTGCCGATGGATGCCATGTGGCGTTACAACCTTGCGTGCGCGCTCGCATATTATGCCGACAAGGAGCCGGCGTTCGAAGCCTTGGATCGCGCGATCGAGTTAGGGTTCCGTGACGTCGACGCCATAAAGAACGACAATGATCTGCAACAGTTGTCAGGTTCTCCCCGCTTCCGGACTTTGCTGGAAAAGGCCAAGGGGTTGGCGAATAAACCGGTCGAAGGCATGCCGCAGGCGGCACCGGTGACAGTGTTGACGGGGCATCCGGTTGAAATCAACGCTTCGAATACAATGTTTGACTTTGATTCCGGCTGCTTTAAAAACCTGCTTACGCTCAGAAAAGCGGACAACAACAAGATTTCGGCAGAAGCCGCCAACTACCGGGGGCCGGCGGCGGATACCGTTGGCGGGTGGATGCGCTCTGACGAGGCGTCCGGTAACTTCGGTGATCTGTATGTCAACCGTGATGAAGGCCACTCGCCGTTGGCCGTAACTAATTTTCCGGGGTTGACACCAGTGGTCTACGGGACGGAAGCGGTCGCGCACAACGCGCATCGCGGCTTGCCTAACATGTTTTTCGACTATCCGGTGCTGGGAAACGCTTCGCTCTCCATGGTCAGCGGCCCCATGTGGCGCAGCATGCCGCGCATGGTGGTCACCGACCCTTACCAGCCGCTGACGATGTTCCGTTTTTACGTCTCCAATCAGAGCTGGTTTTTCCCGGCTCACATGGACTATGAATCCGGCAAAGTCGACCACTTTCCGGCCAACACCCCTTATTACGTCGTTTCCAAAGGATCGTCCTTTTCGGACTTAGCTTTTATGGAGGCTTTTGCCGCAACTATGGCGGCCTTCAGGCCGGAGACGAAAAGAGCGCTGGTTGCGCACAAAACCATGGCGCCGATATTGCAGATGATCCTGCGTTCCACGCAGAAAAGTCTTCGCAAGCCGGAAGATTATCTGACAGGCGCTGCGCATCCGGTGGTTTTTGACGCCAAGGATCTCGATGTGGAGGCGATGGTCAAAATGGCGCACGGTCTCAAGCCTGAAAACGTGCCGCCGCTGGTGGTTTTGAGGGTGCTGAAAGACGAAAACGCGACGGCAGGTAAAGAATTCTTTGATTTGCGGCCGGAAGGGTTGTTCGACACTCCCTTCGCGATCGCTCGTGTGGCGCGCGGGATCGCCCGCGAAAGGCGCATGACCTTGGGTGCGTCACTGGCTTCGGGAAAGCTGGGTGTGGAATTCCGCTGGGTGGTGCTTCAAGGCGACTCCGCCAAGATCAAGATCAAAGCTTTGGATGCGAGCGCGTCGAAGGTGGAAATCAGCGTGGCATATCACGGCGTGTACCGTCCGACAGGAACGGACGGCATACCTGCTGCCATCCACAGCAGCCGGGTTGACATAGGTTGTTTTGTAAAAGCGGGAGAGTATTATTCGCCGCCTGCGATCTTGTCGGTCTTTTACTTGCCGAATGAGACGCGCGTTTACCGTGATGACGGGCAGATTCTTTCTGTCGACTACAACAATGCCGAGCACCGTTATGCCGATCCCGTGCTGACAATGCACAAGGGCTGGAAAGACCTTTACGAATACGATGATGCTGGGCATCTGACCGGCTGGTACCGCAAGCGTGGGGAAAATGCCGAGCGTTTCACGCATGCCGGCCACAGGGTTCTTGAGACCGACAGCCTGAACCGTCCGGTCAAGGCTTGCGAGGTTCAGTATCTGCCACGCCAGGGTGTCACGCAAGGTCTGCCGCCCAGCCTGTCGTATGTCGACACCCCGCACGTCTTCACCTACGCGTACCAGAACGAGCGTGACAAGGTGGGCAAAGCGAGTGGGTCGAAATAAATGATGAGATAATCGGTGCGTACGGTCAGACGTTGAACAGGAAGTGCATCACGTTGCCGTCCCTGACGACATACTCTTTGCCTTCGACGCGCATGACTCCGGCTGACTTCGCACCGGCTTCGCCCTTGTGCTTGACGTAATCGTCGAAGGCGATCACCTCGGCGCGGATGAAGCCGTGCTCGAAGTCGGTATGGATGACGCCTGCGCATTTGGGCGCGGTCCAGCCGCGGCGGAAGGTCCAGGCGCGCACCTCCTTGGGGCCGGCGGTGAAATAGCTTGCGAGTCCCAATGTGTGGTAGGCCATGCGCGCGGTCTGTTCGAGCCCACTCTCCTTCAGTCCGTAAGAGGCCATGAAATCGTCCCGTTCGGCATCGGAAAGTCCGGCCAGTTCCGCTTCCATCTTGGCGGATATCACGATGACGTCGCAGTTTTTGCCGGCGGCGAACTCTTTGACGCGTTTGAGCTGGTCGTTGTCGGCGGACAGGTCGTTCTCGTCGACGTTTGCGCAGTAGATCACCGGTTTGTCGGTCAGGAGCTGGAGGTCTTTCAAGGCGTTGACGATGGGGTTGGCCGGTGAGCGCGGGAAAGTGCGCGCCGGATTGCCGTCGTTAAGGTGGCGCATGAGATGCTCCATGGACTCGACCTCTTTGCGCAGATCCTTGTCGGCGCGGGCCTGGCGGCCGACGCGGTCGATTCGTTTCTCCAGCGACTGCATGTCGGCCAGCACCAGTTCGGTCTCGATGATCTCGATGTCGCGGAAGGGGTCTATGTCGCCCTCGACATGCACCACGTCGTCATCCGTGAAGCAGCGCACCACCTGGAGCACGGCGTCGCATTCGCGGATGTTGGCCAGGAACTTGTTGCCCAGACCCTCGCCGCGGCTGGCGCCGCGCACCAGACCGGCTATGTCGATGAAGTCGACAGTGGCTTTGATGACCTGCGCCGGTTTGGCGATCGCCGCCAAGGCATCGAGGCGCGCGTCGGCCAAAGGCACGGTGGCTTTATTGGGCTCGATGGTGCAGAAAGGGTAATTGGCCGCTTCCGCGTTCTGCGCGCGCGTCAGGGCGTTGAAGAGAGTGGATTTGCCGACATTGGGCAAGCCTACGATACCGACACCTAGTGCCATTAGATTAAGTCCTTTTTCATTGAGGTGTTTGCAAAACCTTTTTCGTCAATCTGCAATTTTGGAAGCTCACTTCAGCAGACCGCACCATCCGGGAATTGCCAGGGAGAGCCAAGGAACGTACGTGATCAGCATTAGCGCGAAGATCATGGCTATGAAGAAAGGCAGAGCTTTGACCGTCACCTTGGCGATTGTGGTCTTGCCGACGCCGCAGCCGATAAAGAGGCAGGTGCCGACAGGCGGCGTGCAAAGGCCGATGCAGAGGTTGGCGATGATGATGATGCCGAAATGAACGTCCGTGAGACCGAGTTGACGCACAACCGGCAATAGAATCGGAGTGAATATCAGCAGAGCCGGGGTCAGATCCATAAACATGCCGACAGCCAGCAGCATCGCGTTGATGGTCAGCAGGATCACATAAGGGTTGTTCGAGAGACCCATCAGCGCGGTTGATACTGTCTGCGGTATGTTGGCCATGGTCATGATCCACGACATAGCGCTCGAAGCGCCGATGAGTATCATCACGACAGCGGTGGTAAGTCCAGTCTGCAGGCAGATGTCAGGCAGATCGCGCAGCGATATTTCGCGGTAGAAAACGACCGTGAGCAGGAAGGCGTATGCCACCGAGACTGCCGCCGCTTCCGTGGCCGTGAAATAGCCCTTCAGGATGCCGCCGATGATGAGGATGACCAGCAGCAGGCTGGGTATGGCCCGCCAGCATGTGAGTAACGGGTTGAGGCGTTGCACGGTTTCCCCGACTTGGAGTTTGCCGTAGCCGTTGCGGATCGACAGCACTCCGGAGACGGCCATGATGCATAGGCCGATCAGGATACCGGGCAGGATTCCAGCCATGAACATGGCAGCGACTGAGACCGAGCCTGCGGCCACCGTATAGACAATCATGGCGTTGGAAGGCGGGATCAGCAGTCCAGTGGTGGCTGCGGTGGCGGTGACCGCCACATTGAAGTCGCGGTCATAGCCTTGACGGTTCATTTCGGGAATCATGAAGCCGCCGATGGAAGAGACAGCCGCCGCGGCAGACCCGGAGATCGATCCGAACATCATGCAGGTCAGGATGTTCACATAACCTAAACCGCCGGGCAGGCGGCCGACGGCCAAAGAGGCGAAGTCGATCAGCCGTCGCGCCAGGCCGCCGCGCCCCATCAGGTAACCGGAAAAAATGAAAAAGGGGATCGCCAGCAGTGGGAAACTGTCAACCCCGTTGGCCATCCTTTGCGCTACGGTGTATCCGGCGTCACCGCCGTTGGCCAAGATCGCCAGCAGGGACGAGACCGCGATGGCGACCGCGACCGGCGCGTTCATGACCAGCAACGTGACAAAAACGATGACCAGTATAAAGATGATGCCGACCATGGTTTAGCCCTCCGATTTGGTAAGCGCACCGAGGTTTTCGGCAGGTGTCTGGATTATTGAAAGCATGGTTTCAATGGCGAACAGGATGATGAAGATGCCGCCCAGAGGAACAGCCATGTAAACCATGCCGCGTGACATCCAGGGCATGGTGGGAAGTTGCTGCCCCATTTGCCCCACGGCCATGTTCCAGCCTCCGACCACGAAGACAATGACAGCCAGCAGCAGGATGATGACCTGCACGATCAAGGCTAACGTTTTGCGGGCCTCGGGGTGCATTTTGGTCACGAAATAGTCCACGCCCAGATGCGCTTTCTCGCCGAAAGCCAAGGCGCCTCCGATCATAGATACCCACACAAGCAGCACACGCGCCAGCTCATCGGTGTATTCGGCTTGGTGTCCCAGCACGAAGCGTGTGAAAACACCCCACAAGACCGTCAGAGTAAGCACAACCACCATGAGCATGAGCAAGATTTCCAGCGAGCGCAGAAATCCGTGCCGTATGGTTTTCCATGCGCCCATCATTTCACCTCCTGGATTTCGGTGAGTAGTGTGCGGATGTCCTGATACTCCGGATCTTCAGTGATGGGGGCGCAGGCTTTGCGGAAACTCTCGAGGTCGGGAGTGATCAGCTCGACTCCGCTCTCTTTAGCCTTGGCCAGACTGGTTTCAGTCATTTCTTTCCAAAGCTTGCGCTGGAAAGTCTCCGAATCGTCGGCGGCCTGTTTCATAGCTTTCTGGATGTATTCCGGCAGTCCGTCCCAGGTTTTGGTGCTGACGATCAGCATGTCGGGAATGCGTTGGTGGCCGGAGAAGGTGAAATACTTGCAGACTTCGTAGTGGCGGCTGCTGATGAAAGAGGGCGGGTTGTTCTCGGCGGCATCGACCGTGCCTTGTGAGAGCGCGGTGTAGAGCTCGCCCCAACTGATGGGGCAGGGACTGCCGCCCATGGCCTTGATCATGTCCATGGCGGTGCGGCTGTTCATCACGCGAACCTTCATGCCGTTGACATCCTCTACCGA
>Ga0268276_1003576_pt1 | contig 11909 bp, 6 predicted proteins | sample saktaG_4_FD_190145 | JGI IMG/M metagenome (GOLD analysis project Ga0268276, IMG submission 190145) | Saline water microbial communities from Sakinaw Lake, British Columbia, Canada - sak_2010_1_5_45m | ecosystem: Environmental > Aquatic > Non-marine Saline and Alkaline > Saline ...
TATTGTTTGTATCCTTTAAAGAATTTTCCATTTACCATAACGAGGAGCCCTTCGAGCATCGCGCGGTCAATTTTACCACTGCTCATTCGATATACTTGTCGATAAGGTAAATTCATGACAAACATTGAATAGTTCGCAATCATGGGTTTGTGAATGAACATTAGAAATTTACGAACAAATCGAGCGGTTCGATAAAGGAATTTCCCAAGTCCCTTTCCATAGACGCCTTGGCCAATCGTATCATTAAAACCTAATGGTTTTGATACGTCCCATGTTGCAACAGGCGGTACTCGACCTAAAAGCGATGCAAATTCCTCGTCTGTGACCAATTTGACGTCTCCTGAGTCGTAATGACTCAATTGAAACAGATCATAAGGATTGGCGAAATGAGGTCCTTCTACCGATGTAAGTTCCGTTAACCGAATGTCTCTTGAAGACGCTCCAACCATCACTCTGTACTCTCCACCTTCAACAACCCATTTATTTTCAAGGATATTGAAATAGGCAAATGCATGTTCATCTAATTTAATTGAAACTTTTTTAGACTCTTTTGGCTGAAGGGAAACTTTTATAAAACCTTTGAGTTCTTTTTCTGCTCTAAATACTTCACTTTTAAGTGCACTGATGTATACTTGTGCGACTTCTTCTCCTGAACATGTTCCTGTATTTTGTATCGTAAATGATACTTGATTTCCTTTCACACGCAAATCAGTGTATTCAAACACCGTATAGCTAAGTCCATGACCAAATGGATATTTTACTTCCATCTTTAATTTGTCATAATAGCGGTATCCAAAATAGATGCCTTCTCTATGTTCACTTGTCATCTGTTTTCCGGGGAAAAGGTGGCTTGATGAAACATCCGAATAGGCAATGGGGTAAGTTTCCGCTAATTTCCCGCTAGGATTAACCACTCCAGTGATTAAATTCGCAATCGCGCGTCCGCTTCCTTGTCCACTCAAATAAGCATGAAGAACTGATTTTGCAGATGCATCCCAAGTCATTTCGACTGGGGCTCCACCCACGAGCACAATCACAACGTTTTGATTGACTTTCGAAAGGTCTTGAAGAAGCTCGATTTGATTGTTTCTAACGAGCATGTTTTCTCTGTCGATGCCTTCCGATTCACTACCCTCATCGAGTCCCATGAATAATAATACAACATCGGATTTCGAAGCTAATTTTAATGCTTTATTCTTTAAAGATATATTTTTTCCACCAAGACGTTTATACCCTTTGGCAAATCCTATAATCTCAAGGTCCGTTTTTAATAATTCATCTAGAGGATTATCTAGTTTGGTTGGATTGATGATCGAACTGCCTGCGCCTTGATATCGAGGGAATTTTGCAAAGTCTCCGATAACAGCTACTTTCGTTCCTTTTTGAAGCGGTAGCAAATGATCTTCGTTTTTAAGAAGAACGATGGATTTTTCTGCAGCATGAATTGCCTCACTGTGATGGATCTCAAAGTCAAAGGAATTTTCAACATTCTCTTTTGGAAGCGTGTCATATACAAGTCTTAAAAGGCTTTCAACTCTTTGATCTAAGATTGATTCTGCTAATGTTCCATTTCGAACAGCTTCAATGATTTCTTGATTCGTAGACCCTGCAGAGGATGGCATCTCTAACTGATTACCAGCGATAAGTCCTTTGACACGTTCGTTGTTTGCACCCCAATCGGTGATGACGACGCCATTGAATCCCCATTCCTTGTATAGAATATCATGAAGGAGATGCGTATTTTCGCTTGCAAATGTTCCATTGATTTTATTATAGGAAGACATGATTGTTTTGGCTTTGCCTTCTTCAATTGCGTATCTGAATCCTTCTAGATACATTTCTCTGAAAGAACGTTCATCGACAACTTCATCGATGACCATTCTTCTTTCTTCCTGACTGTTCACTGCAAAGTGCTTTGGACAAGCTGCAATACCAGTCTCTTGCATTCCCTGAATCATTGAAGATGCTAATTTGCCTGCAAGGAAAGGATCTTCAGAAAAATACTCAAAGTTTCTTCCGCAGAGGGGATTTCGTTTAATGTTTAAAGCTGGCCCAAGAAGAACGGAGACTTCCATCGACTTAGCTTCCTCACCAAGCAATTTGCCAACATGGTTTAACAAGTTTAGATCCCAACTGTTCGCAAGGGTCGCAGCCGTTGGAAAGCAGGTCGCAGGAATACTTTGCGACATGCCTAAATTATCAACGTTTCCACCTTGTTTTCTGACACCATGTGGACCATCCGTCATCATGACGGATGGAATCCCAAGCCTTTGAATTGACATAGTATTCCAAAAATTGGCTCCAGACATCAAGGAAGCTTTTTCTTCTAAGGTCATCTGTTTAACGAGAATTTCTTCTTTACTACTCATTACTGCATCTCTCCTGTTTGTGTTACGTAATAACATATATTATGAGTTGCATTTCTTAAAGCAATCAAAGTACCGGCTTCATCGACTTCTAAAGCGGCTCTGACTTCTTTGACGAATTGATTATTTTTATTCGGGAACAAGAATGCAAGCATCATGTCATTACCAGCATCCAGCGCTTCGATCCCACTAAAATAACCTCCGGAGGAACTAATTGCGGCGTCAGTAATGACGTAACCTTCAAATCCCCATTCTGTTCTTAACAAATTCGTAAGTAAGGCATGACTTCCCCCTGCCCAGTCGGGTCCAATCCGGTTGAATGCGGACATCGCTCCGTGAGCATGTCCTTCTTTAACTGCAATTTCAAAGGGTTTGAAATAGAGTTCTCTAAGTGCTTGTTCTGTAGACCAAACATAAAGTCCGTTCGCTCCACGGTTCTTTTCTTGCTCGTTTCCGGCAAAATGTTTCATTGTCACAACTCTTCCAGTGCTTTGCATTCCTCTGGTATATGCTGCGGCAATTTTACCTGAAATTAATGGGTCTTCTGAATAATATTCAAAGTTTCTTCCACCGAGTGGAGAACGGTGCATATTCATCGAAGGTGCATAAACGGCTGAGATTCCATAGGCTTGGGCTTCATAACCCATTGCTTCCCCCATTGCTTCTGCCAAGTCTTGATTCCAAGTACTAGCGACATTCGTTGATATTGGGAAAGCAACCGTCGACCAGGATCCGAGGAAGGACCGAATACATGCGGGTCCGTCCACCATTTTGGTTTCAGGAACGCCAAGTCTTTCAATCGCTAAGGACCAAAATCCTGCATTTTGTGTTAATTGAATCATTTCTTCTGCAGTGAACTGATCTAAAAAGTCATCCCATAAGGGGTCACTATAGTCGAGTCCGACCAAGTCTTCAAGTAGAATCGAATGATCTTGGTTTTGCAGTGGAATCGCTTCATTTGAAATCACGTGTTCATAGACTTCGCTATCCAATACGCTTGCAGGGATTAAGAAATCATCTCCAGAAGGTGAGGTTGGAGCGGTCTCAATCGGATTGGAGCGACTCAGATATGTAAGCCCACCATCTGCATTTTCAAATAGATTTTGAATTTCAGTTCCGGTCACTTCATCTGTATCATAGATTATGGTTGTTGGAACGGTATAAGAAAGCGTTGATTCTGGAGAATGGACGTTTCTTGACAAAATGATTTCATAATCTCCAGCTTCCAAAACCCAAGCTTGATTTACAAATTCGTCATAAGAAGACAACTCTCTCGTTGAAAAGGAAAGTGTTAGTGTTTGATTCTCTCCTGGGGATAATAAATCAGTTTTTGCAAAAGCAGCAAGTTCAATACTGGATTTTTCAATCCCTGAAGCAGGGAAGTAAGGTGCGCTGAAATAGACCTCTACAACGTCTTTTCCGCTGACGCTTCCTGTATTCGTCACTTTGACTTCAAGGGTGATGGTGTCTTGATTAAAGGTATGAGACAGTGTTTCCCAGTTAAATGTTGTATAAGAGAGTCCATATCCAAACGGATACTGAACGGTTGAAAGATATTCGCTTTCTTCCGTAATGAAGGTTTCATAGTAACGGTAACCCATATAGATGCCTTCAAGATAATTTGTAAAGTATCTTCCGGTTTCTGCGCCAGATTCATCCAAATATTGAAAGTCTCCAGCATTTAAAACCGCTGGATTGGTCGTTAAATCGTATGCATACGTATCAACGAGTCTTCCAGATGGATTATACTCCCCTGTGAGTGTTTTTGCAATAGCATAAGTCCCATATTGTCCGGGAGCGCCAACCCAAAGGACTGCCTCAACATGGTCAAAATCTTCAACCCAACCTAGTTCCATTGCGTTACATGTATTTAACAAAACAACGACATGTGCAAAATGGCTGTTCAGAAGTTCGACAATTTGAAGTTCTGTTTCTGATATTTGAAGTTCCTCTACGGTGAGGTCAATCGTTTCCGTTCCATATCTTGAAATCACATAAACTGCAACATCGGAAAAAGAAACGGCTTCTGAAAGAATATCATCGGTCAGATATTCTGCAGGCATTTCAGAAGGCGTTGAAGAAATCATTCCCATAATGTTTGGTAATAATATATCTAGAAGTCCCTTTCCGGGTTTTATAAAGTCTGTGGTAACGGGTTTGTTTTTATAGACGTAATTACCATATAAATTATGAAGCGTATCGTTATAGGTGATTCCTTCACTGTCAAATGCCATGTAAAGATCATCTACTTTGGTTGAATTCACCGCTCCGGCACCGCCGCCTCCAAATACAGGTTTCACTGAACCCGAACCAAATACATTAATCGCATGGTCCCCTAAAGGAAGAAGGTCTCCTTCATTTTTCAACAATACGATGCTTTCAGACATCACTTCTTCAGCAATGGCTTTTGATACATCCGCTGTTAGTTGAGCTTCCAAGGACATTGGACGTGTTGAATTGTAATACCAGTTTCCAATTAACCCAACAAAAGAAACGATGACAAGCGCCCAAACAGAGAGGACAATCGGTCTTCTAAGAATTCTTTTGTATGTGCGGAGTCCTTTTCTTTTTGCGACTCTTTCTTTTTTCACGGAAGCTTTGATGTCTTGTTTCCAAGTTTTCATTTTCGCGACATACGCGACTTTGACGGATGATTTTTCGGCTTTGGTTAATTTCCGATTTACTTTCATGGTAGCACGACGTTCTTTGACTAGACGTCTCGCCTCTGTTTTATACTTTTTAATTAGATCTCGTCTTTTCAATTCTTGAGTCTGACTCATTTTCGATTCCCCCAATTCATTCTTTGGCGTGTTTCTTTAAAAATACACTTTGCCATAATGCAAATAAGAATAATGTAATGTATGCGCCAACTAAGACATCACTTAAGAAATGTGCGCCAAGAACAACTCTGCTCACCATAACAAGGACAGTCCATAAAATTGCGAATACAACAAAAGGTTTAAACCAATTTGGCTTCAGCTTTGATATAAACATTCCATAGGCCAAGATAACCATGGCATTGCCAGTATGTCCAGATGGGAAAGATTTCAGTTCATTATCATTGCTTGGACCTGAAATTTCAAACCAATGTTTGAATTCTTCAATGGACGTAATTGATCTCATTCTAGGTCTTGCCCAGACGATTTTGACGACATTGACTAAAATCATTTCTGAAATCACTAAAATAAGCAATACAAGTGCTTCGCTTTTCCATTTCCTAAATTTCTCAGGTTCCGTTTTGAGTGTCCACAACAGGGCACCTGCAAACAGAATCAATGCGAGTACGATATTAAGAATTGTCCAAATTTGTGGTGTTCCATCCACGGCTTCTTCAAAAGCGTAGTTAATCGGCTGCATGATGATAAAATATGAAAATACCAACATGAACAAAATTCCAAATATGGAAGAAACTAGATTTTTCCAAGCCACGTCTCTTTTTCTTCCCCCATAAAGAATCGTGGTTGCGAGAAGCAATCCAATCGTTGCGGGCAACTCACCGAAACGGTTGAAAAATTCTGCCCAAATTGAATTTTCATTTCCAAGTGCAATCGATGCGGTGTAATCCCAATCGCTAATTGCCAGCAATGTCAAAAGCACTGCCAGTACAATCAGCGAAATCCAAAAAAACTGTTTTTTAAAAGCCATAATCTTCTCCTCATTCTATAGTTATAGATTGTTTGTAAACCCTTACAAATTAAATTATATGAAATCATTTTCAACTTGTCAAGCATTTTTACACATTGTGTGTATTTTTTTTATAACTTCAAATAAAAAGCCACACTCGATTGTTCTCAATGAAGTGTGACTCTGTAATTGATTTATTATGAACCTATCAATAATTGTATGTTTTCCCATTCTGGTATAAGCATACCAGATTCTATTTCTTTGACGATTTCTACAATCCGATCATTGATAGGGGTTTCAATTCCCACTTTATCTCCATAGGAACATACGACTCCGTTAATTGCCTCTATTTCGCACTTCTTTCCCTTAGACAAATCTTGGAGCATGCTCGATTTCAATAACTTGTGCTTTTTAATAGCAATTGGAATAATCATGAAACTGATGGCTTTTTTAATTGGACCTTTCCAATCGAGTAACTTGACAATGTCTTTTCCCTGAATGGGTTCAATTTTGATATTTGCCTTATTTGCAACTTCAATGCATTCTTTGATAATCTTTTGAACCAATTTCCGAGAGGTTTTGTCCTCGGCAACCTCTCCAAATGTCGTATCAAGAACAGCCGATAGTCCGCTAAATGCACTGTTCACGAGAAGTTTTGCCCACCTTGCACCAATGAAATTTGCTTCTACAGTAACTTGACCCATGATTTCAAGAAGTCGTTTGACTTCTTGAAAGTGTTGTTCGTCTACATTTCCAAAAGAGCCAAGACTAAAGGAAAGTGTTTCATAGGTTGCTTCACTCGTCAATTCGGAGATGCCGTTACCAATCATTGTCGCTCCCCAGGCCATGGCACATCCAATCGTCCTTTCTTCGCCGATGACTTCAGAGACACTGAGTTCGGGAAGTCCGTTTTGCATTGTGCAAATCACACCGTCTTTTTTTAAAAATGGGACAAGGCTTTTGACAACTTGTTTATTGTCAAGTTGCTTTGTCATTAGAAATAAGATATCGTATTCTTCCTTCATCTCTTCAGGGAGTAGTGCACTCACTTTTTGAGTCAATTGAATCTTTCCAATAATCTGAGCCCCTTTTTCCTTCAATCCTTTAACATGCATTATATTTCGATTAATTAAATCGACTTGTTCTCCTGCTTTGGATAAATAGGCTCCAAGAACCGTGCCCATCGCTCCTGCACCATAAATTGCTAATTTCATCAAATCAACCTCGTTTCTTTATCTAATATAGCCATTGAAACTAACATTCATTTTATCAATTGACTTGTGATTTGTAAAGAGAGCAATGAAAATGCAAGCAGGTTCTTGGAAAGAATCAAAAAACATAGAGTATTTTTATAGTTATTTAAGGAATTTCCATTAAATACAACATGTTAATGATATAATTAAGTCAGTTATTACCGAAAACCTTAATTTTGAGGAGGATTCTATGATTACCAAAAAAATCTTTCACGATCTTGCCATTTTCATGATTGGATTCGGAATCGTCATTGGTTTGATTTTTCCGTTTTTTGTGCTTGTGACAGGAGCTCCGCAATCTACCATTCTTACGCCATTCTTTTTTGGAATGAGTATATTTGCAGGAATACTGGTGGGTTTGTTTAATGTATTTCTATCAAGAAAAATCGTAGGCAAAAAAATCAAAGAACTATCCACCCACATGTCGAAGGTTCAGGCTCGGATTTCAAATCAAAAAACAATGGGTGAGTCCGACTATTGCCTCGATGAAGACTGTATGATTTCGATTGATTCTGAGGATGAAATCGGAGAAAGTGCACGTTCTTTCAACACTTTGGTTCAAACATTGTCAAAAGAGTTTCAATCGGCTGACCAAGTCAAAAAATTCACAGAAATGTTATCAAGTTTTCTTGAACTTGAAAAGCTCGGAGAAGAATCCGTCATTCATTTGATGGATGCCCTAAAAGCCTCTGGCGGAGCGATTCTTCTCGAAAAAGAAGGTGACCTTGAAGTCTTATATTCTTCTGGAATCAAAGACGCAGAGAAATTACTTGACAATCCACTGACTTGGAACACTTTAAAACATTCAAAACCATTGATATTAGATGTTCCTGAAGATGTATTGCTTGATGGCCTGATTGTCGACTTCAGACCAAAAACAGTAATTTTGGAACCCATTATCTATAAGGACATTACACTGGGGCTAATTGTTCTTGCGTCGACGACTTCGTTTTCTCAGGACAATCTGCAACTCCTTACTCTTTTCTCTCACAGTATGTCTTTAGCTTTCCGTAACTCGATTACGTACAATCAACTTCAAAAACTCGCCGCAAACGATCCGCTAACCGGCATTTTGAACCGCAGGTTCGGAATGCAAAGGTTCAAAGAAGAGTTTGTTCGTTCCATTCGTTATGAAATGCCACTGGGCGTACTAATGTTTGACATCGATCACTTCAAGATTATCAATGATACCTACGGTCACATTGTAGGAGATAAAGTGCTTCATGAACTCGCGCATTCAGTTAAACTAGCGCTTCGTGAAGGGGATGTCTTCTTCCGCTATGGTGGAGAAGAGTTTATTGTTATTCTTTCCGGTGCGAATCATGACGATGTCAAGAAAACGGCAGAATCGATTCGACATATGGCCGAAGATCTCGAAATCAGACATCATTTGCAACTCATAAAACTGACCATCAGTCTTGGCGGAACTTCTTATCCCGAACACGATGCCCCAGACATTGAATCTCTCGTCGCATTTGTGGACGCGAGAATGTATGATGCCAAATCAGCTGGAAGAAATCAGTCCGTTATAGAATGAGCTAATCCATAAATCCCAAAAAAGTGACGAACAAAAATCGTCGCTTTTTTATAACATTAATTTTACAACACACGTAGTCTTTGTTTTATAAATGGAAGACTTGACACTTCATTACTAAAATTTAAGTATTTCGTTCTATCTGTTTACGCAGACATATAAAAGATATATAATAAAAAACAATCAAGACTTACAACTTTAAAAGGAGAAACCCGATGAACCCAAAAATTAAGAATATCGATTTGATGAAGAAACTAGTCAAAAAGAGTGATCTGGAAAAGATTGAAAGTCAAGAAGAGGCTATGCATCTTCTCATGGATCAAAAAGTCACCGAAAACATCAATGAACTCAATCAAGGGAGTCTAACCACAGGAGAGCGGATTTCTGATAAAGTCGCTGAAGTTGCTGGAAGTTGGAAATTCATCATTACTTTCATGATTATCCTTGTCATTTGGATCCTCATCAACACGATTGTGTTGACGACTTCCGTCGATCCTTATCCCTTTATTCTACTCAATTTGATTTTGTCCTGTATTGCTGCTTTACAGGCACCGATTATTATGATGAGCCAAAACAGACAGGACGCGAAAGATCGGATTCGTTCTGAAAACGACTATAAGGTTGACTTGAAGACCGAACTGATTCTAGAAGACTTACACAAAAAAATAGATACGATGTTACTGAACCAAATTGATATCAAAAAAGAATTGGCAACACTTGAAAAGAAAGTCAAATAGAAAAAGGGTCGTATCCTTCGTGGATAACGACCCTTTTTATTTGAGTTTATTTTGATTTCTCTTTACTTCTTTTATCATTGATTTTGTCGAGTTCCGCAATCCCAATCTCTGTGACACCATGTTCTTTTGCCCATTTGGCGCAACCGTCAAGTGCTGCTTTCAAAAAGACACGAGGGACGCGAGAAAGCCTTTCACAAGCTTCATCTGTGAAATGAATGTCTGGGTCTGTTCTGTCCGCCGCAAACCTGACAGTCGCAATGTCCATTCCTTTTTTGGCAGGAATCGGTTCTGAAAGAAATTTATTTGTTCTGGTATACCAAAAATGGGTATTGTCACGATAACCATAATCGACGGGGACTTTTGGGAAATCTTTTGCCTTGACGCCATCAATGATGGCTTTGTGATATTTTTCCTTCATGATAATCTTATCTATTTTCAAGATGAAGTGCGCTCCAAATTTGCTTGTAATTCCATTGAAATCTTTATAAGGAGGAGCGTACCCTTCTAAGTTCCCTGCAATGCATTCGAATCCTTTTTCCAATTCACTTGCCCATGTGCATTCAAAGACTTGATAGGCGTCTTTGCATACAAGAGGTCTCGCTAATCCATCCGTGGTCTCAGCCAAACCAACTTCGAGTTCCAAAAACGTTTTTTCCATTTTTTCAGAAGAGGTTTCGCCAGGGTATCCAAGCCTTACAGTCTCTTTGAACAGTTTTTTAGAATCCGGAAGAAAATTCAAAGCGACTTTGTGTCTCTTCAATATGTTTTGGGCGGTATTCGAACTGTTCCTGCATTCTAATACCATCGCATAATATTCTTTTCCAGCGACATAATACGGGAAACAAAGACTATACGCTCCAAGTGTGGTTTTCCCCTGATCATCAATCGTGGAAACCAAAATGGTTGGCATTGGAAAATAACTTGAAGTTTGGTAGAAATTATCGACAATCCTTAACTCTTTAAAACTAGACATCTAGATCGCTCCTTGTGTAAAAGTATTTTGATGAATTTAGTACTTTCTATTATACTCAATTTTTTTATGAATGAAAATGGATTTTTGAAATCTCTAGTAATTAAAAAAAGCGATTAGACATCGCTTGATTCAATCATATTATAATAGTACTTTTTATTGAGTGGATAGTACTTGAAGGCAATGATGGACGCAACATGTCCAAGTGCCGGAACAATGATGACCATGATAAAGAATGCCCAAAAAGCGGGTTGTGTCGGTCCCATATCTGGAACATAGCTGATGGACCATAAGACAAATGCCAAGATGACGCCAGACAAAGAAGACATCAGTTTGTCAATCAGTGAAAAAGTGGTTCCTACAATTGAAGGAATATATTGTTTGTTTACATAAAATTCATAATCAGCAACGTCCGCTATCAAAGGCAGAACATTCGCGGAAGCAAGCGCCGTTGAGAACAAGATGGCGACCAAACACGTAATCAATAGCCATTGTAGATTGGGAGTGAATGGGAAAGTAATGATGATTAAAATCGGAAAAAACAGTCCAAGATAAGTGCCGAGCATGAATGACTTCTTTCGTCCGAATTTTTGTGCAACAATCATACCAATCAAAACACCCAAAATTCCAAATCCTAATCCCCATGCCGCAACGACGGGCTGTAGATCAATGTTTCCAACGGTATAGATGAAGAAATATGCCATAGACGTCGCCGTAATCAATTGAGCGAGTTTATTTGTCCCAGCCGCTACCATCAACGCTCTTAAAGGCGTATTATGCTTAATTAAAACAATCATCGATTTCCAGGTGACTTTCTCGGGTTTTGAAAGTTTCAAGTATTTTTCTTTTTTATCGTCGTCTCTGAGTCCAATGACAGCCAAAACAGTGAGAACAATATTAACGCCAATCACGAGAAATGCAAGATTTCGATATCCTTCAGGATTGGAAAATCCCCCAGAAAATGCTTTTACGTACTTGACAGCGAATATTAAAAACAATCCATAAAAAAGATAAGAAAATGAAGCGAGCATCGCTCCAAGCAATGGTCGCTGTACTTGATCATTAGTTAAAATCGTTTGTGCAGATCTTGTACAAGCCGATTGGAATGTATATCCAATGATATAAAAGATGTACCAAAATATGATCCATATATACATCCATGTGTTACTTGCAAAATGAACAAGTCCACCAAATATCATTAAAATTCCTAAATTCAAAATAAAGGATCCAATGACAATGTAAGGGCGATACCGTCCAAACCTTGAAATCGTTTTATCAATCAAAGTTCCGATTAAAGGATCCGTGAATGCATCCAAGATTCTTGACACTGCAAAGATGACTCCGGCAATTACACCACTTAGAATCAAGGAATCTGTCATCATCAGCATGAAAAAAACCGCAATCAGGTTAAAGCTTGCCGTGGTT
>Ga0268276_1003580_pt1 | contig 11904 bp, 8 predicted proteins | sample saktaG_4_FD_190145 | JGI IMG/M metagenome (GOLD analysis project Ga0268276, IMG submission 190145) | Saline water microbial communities from Sakinaw Lake, British Columbia, Canada - sak_2010_1_5_45m | ecosystem: Environmental > Aquatic > Non-marine Saline and Alkaline > Saline ...
GCTCTTCAAAGGTCTTGAACTCCTGGTCTCCCTTGACCACCGCCAGCATGCGCTCGAAGGGCGGGATCAGGCTGTAGCGGGCATGCAACGGCGAGGTGACGTACAAGGTCGCCATCAGATTGCCGGTCTGCACAGCCTCGGCGGCATCCAGCGTGCCGTCCAAAAACTCCGCACGGTGACGCGCCACATAAGCCGTGAGCCCGGCGCGGAAAGAGTCACCGGCACCGACCAGATCAACGACATTGCCGACCATGAAACGCGAGGCGCAGAAGAAGGTTTGCCCGGCATCGCCGTTCGGCTTGACATAACGGATGTACGCGCCGTTCTTGACGGTAACGCCGAACAGGCGGGCGCGTCCGCCCTGCCGCGCGAAACGCTCTGCGACAAAATCCAGGAAAGCCTTGATCGTGGACGGCGTGTCCAGTTTCTTGGCGTCGTTGTCCGGCTCCAGCGTGTTGCGTATCATGCGCGCCTCGTCTGCCGAGGTGAAGAAGATGTCCAGCTCGCCCAGCAGCGGCTCCAGCAGACAATAGGCCGGCACCGGCACGCCAGCGGCGATAAGCTCCTGCGGGTTGCCGGTCAGGGTGTGGCTGTCAACAATGGTGACGCAGCCTTGGTCACGACACCAGGCTACGAACTGCGCGAGGTCGCGGCCGCCGTTGCTGTCGCCGCGGTCAGAGAGACCGGAGTACATGTAGTACATGACGCGAGGCGCGAGGCGTAGCACATGCGGCTTGAAGGCCTCGAAGTCGAAGTCGTTGTTGGCGTTGGGAAAGTAGGTGATGCCGCCGCGTTCGCCGCTGGGAACCTCGTGTATAAAGGTCGTGCCGGTCGGCAGCGCGGGGTGGACCGCCACGGCAGACATGTCGACGCCGTTGGCCGCGAGAGTGTCGTGAAAAAAGCGCCCTTGGATGTCGAACCCACCGAAATCGCCCTTACCGAGGTTGACTCCTACCACGACCTCAAGCCCGGCCCGCGCCTGCAAAGGCGCGGTGTTGCCCGGGCCACCGGCCGAGGCGCAGCCTTTGTCGATGTAGGCCTTGAGCTGCTCCTGCGTGTAGGACGGCATGTCGGGCGTGGCGCACTTGGCCAGCCCGCCCGCGCCCGCCAGCCGATCCGCGAACTCGAAATCCGGACTGCGCAAATCCAGCACCGCCGTGTTAAGAATCAAAACGTCCGTAGCCATCGTGTGTTCCTTTCTTCGCCTTTCCCCTAAACTTCCCAGCCTTTGCGGTACGACCGCCGCAGCAGCTTATCGGCCGCGTCACAGTTGGTTACGCGCAGGCCCGCCTGATTCCAGCGCAGCCGCGTATCTGGCACACGGATGGCGACCGTGCCCAGCAGGATCGTCTCGGTCATGGGGCCGACCTGCTCGAAGTGCGATTCGCACATGTCGCCGCCGAGGCAGGCGTCAAGGAAGTGGTGATAGTGGTTGCGCGCCGCCAGCTTGGGTCTGGGATGGCCGCCGAACTTGCCCTTGGGCAGCAGCACCGGCCCCGAGGTGTGCGGCAGCAACAGCGCGCCCTCGGTGCCGATAACCATCGACGACTCGGCCGGATACTGTTCGAACCCGACCTCCTTGGCCAAGGCCTGCACGTCGGCGGGCGGATAAATCAGGCCGTCGAACCACTCCATGGTGAACTCCTTGCCGCCGGTGTAGCTGTTGCCGGGAAAGGTCCATGTGATGTGGTCGCTCTGCGGCCAAACATCAGCGTTGCGCGCGGCGTCGTTCTGCCACGACTCCTGCACTTCGGCGGTTACGGTCAGCGGCGCGCTCGCGCCCATCTCCATGCCCTTCCAGACCGCGTCGAAGATGTGACAGCCGATGTCGCCGGACCAGCCCGTACCAAAATCCTGCCAAGCCCGCCACTTGACAGGATGGTAGATTTTCGAAGCGTACTCGCGCTCCGGCGCGGTGCCGAGCCACAGATCCCACGCCAAATGTTCCGGCACCGGTTCGCCTTTGGCGGGACGCGGGCCAACCAGCCTATACGTATCAATCGCACCCGGTCGGTTGGAACAGAGTATCACACGCTGAACCGTGCCGATCAACCCTTCGCGCAACCACTGCACAGCCATGCGGTCGCCCGCCCCGGATGCATACTGGGTGCCGAGCTGGCTGATAACGCCGGTCTTGCGGGCAGTTTCCGCCAGCCGGCGGCACTCCGCCACGTCGTGGCAGAGCGGCTTCTGGCAGTAGACGTGCTTGCCGGCGCGCATGGCGGTCAGCGCGATCGGCAAATGCATGTGATCCGGCACCGCAGCGTTGATAGAGTCGACCTGATCCCCCTCTTTGGCCAACAGCTCACGCCAGTCGGTGTAGCGACGGGCTTCAGGAACGAGCTCGGCTGCCTTGTTCAGGTGATTCCGATCCACATCGCAGATCGCCACAATGCGCGTGCGCGGATGGGAGAAGAAATTCTGAAGGTCATTGTATCCCATGCCGCCGACGCCGATGCAAGCATGGTTGATCTTGTCTCGCGTCACGGTCTTGCGCAGACCGCGCGTGGCGCAACCGCTCATCGCCAGCGCCGCTGCGCCCGAGGCCGCCATAAACTGCCGCCTGTTCATATTTTTCATGCTGTTTGCTCCCTTACTGCCCCATCAGCGCGTTGACAATTAAAAGATCCAGTTCTTCATAATCGCGCTCGGCGATCAGGGCGTCAACCGTTTCTTGATCCAGCCCGCGCACGACTTCCAGCAGCTTCAGGAAGATCGTGCGGCTGTTGGAGAGATGCTTTGTGCTTGCTCCGATCTTTTGAGTGCGCATGGCCTTGATGTCCAGACCCACAAACTCGCCGTTACTGCCGTAGGCGTATTTGTCAAGTATGCGCACCTGATTGAAGGCGCGGCGCAGGTCGATGCTGCCGAAACTGCGGTCCTCGTCGAACTTTATCCCGTTCTGGTCGTTCAAGTGTACCGTAAAGAGCTTCTTGTGGGCCAGCGCGAAGCCCATCTCGTCCGACGGATCAAGTCCGGCCAGAATCGCGTGCGCGCTCTCGATGTTAACACCTATGCGCGCCGGGTCGGAACAGAGGTGGCCGAGCGCGATAGCGTGTCCAGTGGTGGGGATGTAGGCTTGATCGACCGGCTCGTTTGGCTTGGGTTCGATCGCGATGCGGATGGCCGAGTCGTGCGCCAGCATGCGGTTGATGGCCTCGACGAGCTGGTCCACCGCGCGCTTGCTGTCCTTGGACTCGCGGATGTAGGTGCCTTCGCGCGCCAGCCAGAGCACGATCAGCTTGGTGCCGAGGGCGTTGGCGATGTCCACGGCGCGCAGGCTGCGCTCAATGGCGTAGGCGCGGCTGGCAGGATCGTTGGAGGTATAGCCGCCGTCAATGGTGCGCGGATCCTCCCAGAGGCGCGGTGCCACGAACTCGGCCACAAGACCTTCACCGTCCAGCATATTTTTCAGCACGGCAGCCTTCTTGGCGATACCCGCGCTGTCGAGCTCGTTCATGTCCGGCACGGCATCGTCGTCATGGAACTGTACGCCGTCATAGCCCATGGGCTTGAAGAGCTTCAGCTTCTCGGCGAAGGTCATGCTTTCGCGCACGGTCGGCCCGAACGGGTCGGCGCCCTCATGGATGTTCCAAGGTCCGAAAGAAAAACGATATTGTGACTGCATCTAATTATCCTCCTTGTGGTGATTTAAACAAGTTTCATTATACTTCTAATGGGCCGGCGCGTCTTTACCTTGTGCCTAAAAAAAGTGTACTATGGCGTCAAACGCGCAATGGGAAAAAACCGCGTTGCCGCAATTCGTCAAACAGCCGTGCCGCCGCCTCGGCCGCAGTGCATCCCGTGGTGTCCACCCGCAGATCGGGAGAGCAAGGCGGCTCGTAGGGTGCTGAGATGCCGGTGAAGGATGCGATCTCGCCCGCGCGCGCCTTTTGGTAAAGGCCCTTGGGGTCGCGCCCCTCGCAGACCTCGATCGGCGCGTCGATAAAGACCTCCAGAAAACGCTCCGCGCCGATGATCCGGCGCGCCCGCGCGCGCTCTTCTTCCATCGGCGATATGAACGCTGTAACCACAATCAGGCCGGAGTCGTTCATCAGCGCGCAAACCTCGGCCACGCGCCGCAGGTTCTCCTCGCGGTCTTGCGCCGAAAAATCCAGGTCGCTGTTAAGCCCGTGCCGCACGTTGTCGCCGTCCAGCGTTGCGGCGGCTTGACCCGCGCCGACCAGCATCCTTTCCAGCTCCTTGGCGATCGAAGACTTGCCGGAACCGCTCAACCCTGTCAGCCACAGCGTCACGGGCTTCTGCCGCAACAGCGACTGCCGCTCCGCAACAGTGACCATCCCCTTTTCAACCACGATGTTCCGACTGACCGGCTCCGGACCGCGTTTTTGGATTATCCTGTCTGTTAGCATCCCCGCTGCCACCGTGGCGTGTGTCACCGGGTCGATCACGATAAAAGCGCCTGTCGCACGGTTTTTGTCATAGGCGTCCCAGTAAAGCGGACGGAAGGTCTCCAGCGAAACACGCCCGATGTCGTTCAGCCCCAACGATCCGGTCTGGCCGCGGCTCAGGGTGTCGGGGTCGACCCGGTAACGCACTTGGGAGAAACTGCCGCGTACAGTCTGCGTTGTGTGCTTGATCAGATAGGTGGCGCCCGTGCGCAGTGGCGTCGCATGCATCCAGACCACCATCGCGTCCAGCGTCTGCGTCGCGTGCGGCAGATTGTTGGGACGGCAGATCATGTCGCCCCGGCTGATGTCCAGCTCGTCTGCCAAACATAACGTCACCGACTGACCTGCGAAAGCCTCTTCACGCTCGCCCTCGAAAGTCACGATCGACTTCAACCGCGTGTGCCTGCCCGATGGCAACGCGGTCAACTCTTCGCCGACTCGCACCACGCCTGAGGCGATTGTTCCGCAATAACCCCGGAAGTCCAGATGCGGCCTGTTGACAAGCTGAACCGGGAAACGGAAGTCGATCAGGTTGGCGCGCGCGCCGGTCTCCACCCCTTCCAGATGCGCCAGCAACGTCGGCCCTTCATACCAAGGCATGCGCTCACTGCGGTTGACCACGTTATCCCCGCGCAGGGCACTGATCGGCAGGTAATGGATGTCCGGCACGTTCAACCTTTGCGTAAAAGCGCCATACTCCTGACGTATCTGCTGAAAAACCGCTTCGGAATAGTCCACCAGATCCATCTTGTTGACGCAGACCACCAAGTGCGGTATACCGAGAAGAGCGGCGATAAAGCCGTGGCGGCGTGACTGCGTCAGCACCCCCAGCCGCGCGTCTATCAGGATAATCGCCAGCTCTGCCGTGGAGGCACCTGTCGCCATATTGCGCGTGTACTGCTCGTGACCCGGCGTGTCAGAGATGATGAAGCGGCGGCGCGGGGTCGAGAAATAGCGGTAGGCCACGTCGATGGTGATGCCCTGCTCGCGTTCGGCCTTGAGCCCGTCAGTCAACAACGCCAGATCAACCTCCTCGCGGTTAAGACGCTTCGAGTCCGCTGTCATGGCCGCAAGCTGGTCATCATAAATGCACTTGCAGTCCGAAAGCAGCCGTCCGATCAGGGTCGATTTACCGTCGTCCACACTGCCCGCTGTGGTAAAACGCAACACGTCCGCGTCTTGATTGTCCTTGAGAAACTGCTTAATGTCCATGCCCTATGCTTCCTGGCGATGCTAGTTACTGGTTGATAGTTGATGGTTGCCTGCCGCTAAAAATACCCTTCGCGCTTCTTCTGTTCCATGGAAGAATCCTGATCGTGGTCGATAACGCGCGTGATGCGCTCGGAGTTACGCACGGTCATCATCTCCTGGATGATCTCCTCCACGTTTTTCGCCTCGGAACGCACCGCGCCGGTACAGGGCCAGCAGCCCAAAGTGCGGAAGCGGCAGACAAGGCGCTCCGGTTTGTCGTCCGCTGAAAGCCTCGCCGCGTCCATCACGGGTATCAGCAGTTCGCCGCGCGGCAGCACCAGGCGCGGTTCCGCAAAATACATCGGCACGACCGGGATCTTTTCAAGATGAACATAATGCCATACATCCAGCTCGGTCCAGTTAGAAAGCGGGAAAACCCGGATCGATTCGCCGGGATTAACCTTGGCGTTATAAAGGCTCCAAAGTTCCGGCCGCTGGTTCTTGGGATCCCACTGCCCATAGGCATCGCGGAAGGAAAAGACCCTCTCCTTGGCGCGCGACTTCTCCTCGTCGCGGCGCGCGCCGCCGAACGCGGCGTCGTAGCCGCCTTGCCGCAGTGCCTGCAGCAACGCCTGTGTCTTGAGCTGCGCGCAGCATTTAACCGTACCCAGCCGCCATGGGTCGGTTCCTGCCGCCACGGCCTCGGTGTTGGTGTAAACCCGCAGATCCACCCCGATCTCGCGGCAGAACCAGTCGCGGAACCGGATCATCTCCGGAAATTTAAGTTTCGTGTCGACATGCAGCAGCGGGAACGGTATGGGCGCCGGCGCGAAAGCCTTGCGCGCCAGATGCACCATCACCGAAGAATCCTTGCCGACCGAGTAAAGCATCACCGGCCGCTCAAACTCCGCAACCACCTCACGCATGATGTGGATACTCTCCGCCTCCAGCATTTTCAGATTGCTGAGCCTGTATTGCATCTGCCTTCCTGTCTTAAAAAAATCCAACTTGTTCCAACCACAAAAACTTCAGCATAGCAGAAAAGCGCGGGCAGGGGAAATTATGGAATTGAAATTAATCCTTCGTCCTTCTTTTCCGCCGCGCCTTATGTTTTAATCATGTTCGTCATGAATAAAGTAGCAGCAGAAAAGCGCGGCGCCAAGCCGCCTTGGATACGGGTGCGGATCGGACACAACCAGACTTTCCACGATACCCGCGAACGGTTGCGCTCACACGGCCTGCACACGGTCTGCGAAGAAGCGGCCTGCCCTAATCTGGGTCGTTGCTGGTCGCACGGCCGCGCTACGATCATGATCCTGGGCGACCGCTGCACACGCGGCTGCCGCTTCTGTAATGTAGACAAACAAAAGACGCTGCCGCCTGACCCTACAGAGCCGCAGCGTGTGGCTGATGCCGTCAGAGAGACCGAACTAAAAGAGGTGGTCATCACCTCGGTCACGCGCGACGATCTGCCGGACGGCGGAGCCGACTTGTGGGCCGCCACAGTCCGGGCCGTACATGCTGCTGCGCCGGACATCCTGGTCGAGGTGCTCGTGCCTGATTTCGGCGGAAACCCCGTCGACATCGAGACTGTAATCAAAGCCCAGCCGGCTGTCTTCGGCCACAATCTGGAAACCGTGCCGCGCCTCTACCCGCAGGCGCGCCCGCAGGCCGATTACACGCGCTCTCTGGCGGTGTTGCGGCAGGCGGCAGAAGCCGGGATGATCACCAAAACCAGCCTGATGCTGGGATTAGGTGAAACTTTCGACGAGATCGCGCAGACGCTACAGGACGCGCGAGCGGCAGGCTGTCTGATCTTCTACGCCGGACAGTATCTGCAACCGTCGCAGCGCCACCTGCCGGTCGCGCGTTTTCTCGAACCGCAAGAATTCGACAAGGTGAAGGATCTCGCTTACGCCGCCGGTTTCGGCTTTGTGGCCAGTGCGCCAATGGTGCGTAGCTCATATCATGAGGACGGACAAAGTGCCTTTGTGCAAAACCGCGCCAAAACGTGAAAGGCTCCAGCCCGTTTCGTGAAGCCCCATGAGCGGCCGCTCTGCGGCGTGCCGCCGCCTACGCGCGCCCCCTGCCCCACGCGGAGCCGGAGTCCTTGCTGCGCGAGACAGCCTGACCTTCAGGTCCCAGCGCGGCGCGTGAAGAGCCGCAGGCCGCGAGCACCTGGTCGGCGGTCTTGAAGTGACACTTGCAAGTCTTCAGCAGAATCTCTGGCCCGTCTTTCTCGACCAGTTCGATGGCCGAGGCTTTGACCTGCTCGGATGCCCCCTTGTGAGCCTGTATGCCGTGGGTCTCGCCCAGCCGCCCGAGCCCGCGCAGGAAAGCCTCGCGCGCCAGCACCGAGGCCGCCGCCACCGCAATGTCGGACTCAGCCTTGTGACGCTGCTCAAGTTTGATTGAACGCCCCTTTTTCATCAGGGCGCGCTCGATCACCTGCTTGGCGCCGAACTGGTCGGCCACCGCGCGCGGACAATCCGGCACGGTATCGAGCAGATTCTCTATGCAGCGCGCGTGCGCCCACGCCAACATGGTGTTGACATTGCGCATCTTGGCGTAAAGACGGTTGTAAGCCTCGGGTCCGATCGACACCAGCGCGAAACGCTTGGGCCCCAGCAACTGGCGCGTCTTATTGCCGATAAAGAAAACGGCCTTGTCGGTAAGAGTTTTACAATCCTTTACGCCGAGCTCTTGCATGGCCTGCGCGAGGTCGTGATCGACATAAACCGCACTGGCCACCAGCGGCCCGAAAAAGTCGCCCTTGCCGCTTTCGTCTATACCCATGTGCGGCGAAACCAGCTCAGGGTTGAGGATCGCTTCATAGCCGACCGTGGCTGCCAGCAATACATTGGGTTCGAGAAAAAAAATGACAAAATCTTCCGCGCCTTTGCCTTGCACCAGACATTTGCCGCTCTTGTAAAGGTTCACCACGCAATCCTGCGCCTCGACCGCGATCTGGGTATGCGGCACCTGCTTGGGACGGTAGTTGCCCATCTCGAGCAACAGCTTGAGTGCCTCTTGCTGCTCCTTATCGAGCACGAAAGTGTATGAATTCTTTTTGGGTTGCATGTCTTTCAAATCATTTCAAATACACCCTTGGCGCGCAAGCGCGCATTTATCACACGCCAAACCCCAGTCCGCCGATTTTGGCTATCAGCTTATCAGAAGCGTTCTCGAGCGTCACTCTGGTGGAGGCAAACTCGCGGCGCATGGGATATTGGCCGCGCTGTGCGTCAAAGGCCGCCGCGCGGGCTGTAGCATCCGCTGTGCAGGATTCTTTCAGGCGGCGCGAGTCCGCTTCAATGTCATACACGGCCAGCACCAACTCGCGCAGTATATCCTCGCCGTGCCTGCCGCCGGCATCGGCCTGCCATGTCGGCAAAGGCGGTGGCGGCAACTCAAAGCCGAACTCCGGCCGCACTCCCAAGAAGTCACAGGCGCGGCGGTAAACCATGGCCGTGCCGTTGACCTTACCCTCGTACGAGTGTCCGGCTATGTGCGGCGTGGCCAGATCGGCACGGGCCAGCAGGTCGGGACAATAGACCGGCTCGCCTTCCCAGCAGTCGACAACCACATGCCCCACGTTCGTGTCGAGCGCGCGCAACAGGTCGCCGGTGTCGACCACCGGCCCCCTTGCGGCGTTGATCACGACCGCCCCGGGCTTCAAAGCGGACAAACGCGGCGCGTCGAGCAAATGCCAAGTGCAATCCTGTCCATTTTTATTCAACGGCACATGGCAAGTCACGATTTCAGCCTCCGCCACGACCTGTTCCAGCGGCACGAAACTCTGCGCCTCTCTATCCGCGGGGTCGCGCTGACGCGGCGGATCATTCGCCAGCACTCGCATGCCCAGCGCACGGGCATGGCGGCAGACGCGCCGCCCGACATTGCCGACACCGATCACGCCGATTGTCTTGCCCTCCAACCGGAAACCGTACCTGCCGCCAAGCCACAGCAGCGCGGCCGTGACGTAGTTCGCCACACTTTCGGCATTGCAACCCGGTGCGCCGCACCAGCCGATCCCGCGTACATCAAGATACGGGATATCAATGTGGTCGGTTCCAATCACGCCAGAGCCGTAGAAACGCACGGCGCTGCCGTCCAGCAGTGCGGCATTGACCTTGGTGGTCGAACGGGTGACCAGCAACTCGGCGTCACGCACATCTTCAGGCGCGATTTCACGTCCGCCTTTGAGCAGCACACTGCCGAGAGCGCCAAAAGCTTCTGCCGCATAAGGCATATTTTTATCACAAACGATTTTCATGGTTTTAATCCAGCCTCCCTGCCAATGGCTTGAAACCGCGGATGGACACCGATACACACGGATTTATTAATCGTGTCGGAAAAACTGCATGCTGGTCTTTTTAAACTCGGTCAGCGACAGCAGCACCTGTCCGTCCTTAACCCCGATTTTTTGTGAAAGGCCTTCGAAAAGCTGGCGAGTCTGTTCCCAAGACGGCGTGTGAATCATGGCATAAAGACGGAAGGGGAAGATATCCATGCGCGCCCGCTCGTAACAGTGCGTGACCTCCGGACAGGAGGCCAGATGCCGTCCGGCCTCCTGCAGATCATCGGCCGGCAAATCCCAGCAGCACATTCCGTTGGCCTTAAACCCTATCTCGCGATGGCGCAGTAAAAGCGCGCAGCGGCGCAAAACGCCGGCGGATTGCCATGCGCGGAGTTTCTCCAACAAAGCCGTGACACTCAGCCCGGCCGCATACGCCGCGGCCGCGAAGAACTCCTCGTACATTGGCACATTGCCCTCTAGCAGTTTGATGATCCGCTTATCCGCAGCGTCCAGAGTCGGCGGCGGTGGTCTTTCGCTTTCAGACATTATGCGCGGCTCTACCACCTCATCACGATCCCGATTGCGCAGATCAAAGACCACGTCTATCTTGAAGCGGCGCAAAGCCGGCAAAGTATGTACGGCGTAAGGCTTGCAAGCCGCGCGGATCTGTTCGATCTCGTCAGCGAATGTCTCAGATGGCGTCGCTAGCGTGAACCATAGGTTCGGCCAGTGGTTCGATCCTGGCCCGCCGGGCAGGTCACGCGGCAGTTCCTCCGGCCAACCCCGTTCATAGGCGTGGGTAACGCCGCGCACACCAGCTACTTTGGCCGCGGTCTCTGCCAACCGTATCCGCGGCACTTCGATGGCGCACAAAGCACTGCGGTAACCCAAGCGCCGGGCATCGAAAACCCCGCCTACACGACGCGCCTGACCAGACTGCATTAAACGGCTAACGAGGCTAATGACCTCGGCCTCACCGAGTCCGTGCTTCTGGCCTATCTCCGCGAAGGGACGTTCGGTAAGCGGGATGCCTTGTTGCAAGGCGGTCAACACCGCCGCTTCGCTGTCATTAAAACCAAACATAATCTAATTTCTGGTTGCCTGCCGCTGGAATCATACGTCTGTTTGATACTCCCGCTTTACCTACACTTACTCGTTAAACTTCCTTGCCCCGCTTGATTTCGAGACTCCATGACCCCCGGGACTCAGGATCCAAGACTCAGCCTAAACCACTCCTAACTCCTGACTTTTCTCTCTTCACTCTTTCTCTATTACCTCTTAACTACTCTTCCCCCGCTTACCTGCGGCGCTGACCGCTGCCAGCGTGGCGGGTAAGCCGTTTCTGTTTCTTGAAACTCTTTGGTTTGGGCTTAGGCCGCGCATCTGTCTCTTCTGCGATCTCATGTTCGGTGAAAACCCCGCGATGACCGGGCTCAGGCCGACTGCGCGCACGGTAGAAAACTTCGACTGGCGCGCCTTCCAGCCCGAATTTTTCGCGCAGGGCGCGGATCAAGAAATCGGTGTACTGCTTGGTGGCGAGTTTCGGATCATTCACGAACATTCGTATAATGATCGGCGCAACCCCCACCTGTACCGCGTAATATACTCTCAGGCGCTTGCCGGTCTTGGACGGCGCGACAACTCTGTGGGTGGCTTCAACAAGTGTACGGTTTAAAAGACCGGTAGGCAGTGTCAGGCGCGTCTGAGATGCCACAGCATCAATAACTTCAATGCTTTTGCGCACGTTCAGGCCAGTCTTGGCGGAGATGAAAACAATCGGGCAGTATTTCATGAAGGGCATGACCTGCCGCAACACCGGCTCGGTCTGGGTCTGTGTTATGCCTTTTTCCATTGCCAAGTCCCACTTGTTCATCAGGATCACACAGCCCTTGCGCTCTTTCTGTATCAGGGCGGCGATGTGTTTGTCCTGCACGGTCGGGCCGAGATCGGGATCGAGAATCAAAACCACCACATCCGCATCCTTAACGCTCTGCTCCGCAC
>Ga0268276_1003582_pt1 | contig 11889 bp, 9 predicted proteins | sample saktaG_4_FD_190145 | JGI IMG/M metagenome (GOLD analysis project Ga0268276, IMG submission 190145) | Saline water microbial communities from Sakinaw Lake, British Columbia, Canada - sak_2010_1_5_45m | ecosystem: Environmental > Aquatic > Non-marine Saline and Alkaline > Saline ...
TCGGCCGCACTGGCCACGGTGGCGGGGCTGGTTATCCACGGACGGAACAACTATGAAGACCGGGGGTTATTCTCTCCTGTCAAACATATGCTCAAAGGATTGTTCGGACGATGAAAAACGAAGATCAGTCAGGGATGCTTTTGTTGGGTGTTGGCGGCGGCGGATGCCGTTTGACCGCCTCTGTACGCGCGTCCTACGGGACCGGGCTGCATGCGGTCGGTGTAGATACCGACGCTCTGGCAAATCGTAACGCGGCAACCGACGGGATGACCTGTCTGCTGCTGGGCGGTTCGCGCTTGTCTGGACACGGCACAGGAGGCGACGCGATACAAGGACGTCTTGCGGCGCAAGATGACATGCAGAACCTGCAGGCGCATATAAAGGGTGTGCGTACGGCAGTGATTGTAGCCTGCCTTGGCGGCGGTACCGGCGGCGGGGCCACGCCGGAGATCGTCAAAGTGCTCGGCGGGAGAGGCATAGCCACGATTTGTTTTGTCACGATACCTTTCGGTTTTGAGGGGCAGGCGCGGCGTAAAGAGGCGGATCGCGTGTTGCCGATGATAGAAGAAAATGCTGATTCTCTGGTTGTTGTGCCGCTTGACGACTTGTTCAATGATGCGGGTGAAGAGCAGTTGTTGGAGATCGCCGTGTCTATCGCGGAAAAGATTATTTCTGCCGGGATAACCCTGTTGTGGCGTCTTTTGACCAAGCCAGGGTTCATTTCGCTGGATGCTGAAAAGTTGCACACGATGGTAGTGCGCGGCGGCAACGCGCGTTTCGGTTGCGCTGCCGCTACCGGGGACGGCAGGGCGCTGAAGGCGGTTGAGTCTTTGCGAGGTTGCCGGTTGTTGCGTTCTGGCGAGGGGCTATCGCGGGCCAACGCTTTGTTGATTGGAATCTTGGCCGGCAGCGATCTGCGCCTGGCCGAAGTCGGCGCTTTGATGCGCGAGATGAACAAGGTGTGCAAGTCAGGCTGCCACATCGAGATGGGAACGGTTCTCGATCCTTTTTATGAAGGGAGGATCGAACTGGTGGCGTTGGCATTCGAGAGCTGGACGGCTGCGGTGATGGCTGTGCCGCAAGGCGAGTCTGCGGTGACGCCTGAACCGTCGGTAGCTGAGATCATCCCTGTCCGGCCGGGCGGCAGGAAGGCGCGCTCCAAGGGCAGTAAGCTCTCTTTCGGTGCGACCGGACGCGGAAGGTTCAAGGATGTCGAGCCGACATTGCACAACAATCAAGATATGGATGTGCCGACCTTCATCCGGCGCGGCATCAGGCTGGACCGCTAGGTGAAGGTTTTTGTCCGTTATAGCAGGTGCAGATGCCGCAAGTGTACGGGTGACGGCAGCAAGCTTTGAAGCCTGCCGCCCGCAGCAGAGCGAGCATATTCTCGCCTTGCGGCACATGTTCAATTGATTCCTGAAGATAACGGTATTCGGCGGACAGGTCGGCGAGCAAAGCTCCTGCCAGCGGGACGAAATGCCGCAGATACAAGCGGTATAATTGACAGGCCGGAAAAAAACGCGGTTCGGACAATTCCAGCACAATCAGTCTTCCGCCGGGTTTGAGCACACGCGCAAATTCCTTCAAGCCTGTGGACAGGTCTTCGAAGTTTCGGATGCCGAATGCTGTTATGACCGCGTCAAAAGTATTGTCGGCAAAAGCTAGAGCCAGGCAGTCGCCGGATTGGAGGTGTATGCGGTCGGCGACACCGGCCTTGGCAGATTTCACCCTTCCGGCCGCGAGCATGCTTTCGGAAAGGTCAACGCCGGTGATTTCAGCCTGCGGCAAAAGACGCGCGGCCATGACCGCCATATCGGCGGTGCCGGTAGCCGCGTCAAGAATCTTGCCGGGATTGCCTGCCGTCAGAAGCCGTATGGCTCGTCGTCGCCAAACAATATCGATGCCTAGCGACAGGATGCGGTTCATGCGGTCGTATTTGTTCGAGAGCCGGTCAAACGCAAGTCTAATCTGGTCGCGTTTGCTTGCATTCGTTTTGTAAGGTTTGATCTGCTGAACATTCATGCGAGTTATTTTGGTTTGCGGCAGTTAAGGTCGTCAGTGACGATCTTTTCCGCTTGTGGCGGTGGCAGTCCGCAATGCTCAATCAAGTGTTGCCGAAGGTGGAGAGCCATGCGCGGCATAGACAGGGCGAACATTTTGCCTTCGGCATTCTGAATGCGTCCGGCCAAAGCTTGATAAGCGCCGAAGAAGTCCGGGGCGCAAAGGTGACGGATGGTGTCGACGCAATTCGGGAAGCGGCCGCGGTTGTGTACCAGTTCCCAGCAGCGGGAGAAATCCTGCAGGTGCGATACATCTGTAAAGTCGAGGTCATTTGAACGCAGCAACTCATACGGGGGTTCCGGATTGAAGACCAGTCCGAAATGTTCGGCTTCACGGTGGAATAATGTTCCTGGCAGACCTTTCAGAAGATTGACCTGAACCTCCGGCGGGGCGCATTCGGCGATCAGCCGGTTAAACCCCTGCGCGAAAGTTCCTGCGTCCTCGCCGGGCAGTCCGAAGATTAAATCGGCGTGTACGGTCGCGCCGGTATCGTGGGTCAGAAAGCGTAGATTAGCGAGCTTGCGTCCGGTGTCGGCACTGCGTCCGGCGAGAGTTGCCGCCTGAGGATGGAGTGTCTGTATGCCGACCTCAAGATGCAGTGTGTCCTTGGGGAAAAGCGCGATCTTTTCGGCTATCGACTGGTGCATTCGTTCGGCGTTGATCTCAAAATGCAACCGAGTCGATGGCGTAGCCTTTTGCAGGAAATGGTCCAGCACTTTCAGGGCGTGTTCGACGGGGGCGTTGAAGCTACGATCGATGAATTTGAAACGTCGCAGGCCACGTTCCCAAAGGCGGTCCAGCGCTGGCAGAAGGCGTTCGAGCGGTATTAGACGCAGACCGGTGTCTGCCGATGTGCAGTACGCGCAACTGTAAGGGCATCCGCGGCTAGTTTCCGCATAAACGGTACGCTGCTTTAGATCTATGTCCGTGTAAAGGTCATAGGGCAAGACCAGCGTGGCGGGATCTTCCGGCGGACAGCGCGTGATATGCTTGGCTAGATGTGGCTGAAGGCGTTGGTGCAACTGTTCGGAGCAGAAAAGGCGGAATGTGCTTTCGCCCTCGCCTGTTAATGCCATATCGTAAAGGCTTGCGTTGGTGTAATCGGCAGTGATTTCCGGGCCGCCTGCCGCCAGGCGCATGTCAGGCGCCACGGCGTGCAGAATACGCGCCGTGGCCTCGATGAGACGCACGTTCCAGAGATAAACTGTAAAGCCGACAATCAGCGGGTGGCGCCGCACGATTTCCGTAGCGAGCTGCATCGGCGTGATTTCGAGGTCGGCCTCGAAAATAGCGGATTTATCCGCAAGTTTTCCGAGGTTTGCCTGCAGTGTGCGTGCCGCAAAGGAGCAGTGGCTATAACGGGCGTTCACCGCAACCAGCAGAATTACGGTCGGTTCTGTCGTCACTTATTTGCAGTTCTCAATATCCCACTGAGTGGTGTATTTCATGATCAGATTCACAACCGGTGACGGGTCTTCAAGACCGTGGGGATGGTGGCCGCAGCCGGGCTTGCTGAAAACGGTGATGGTGCCGCCGAGGGCTTTATAACGCTGTTCGACGATGGCAGAGTTGGTTTCAGGCGGGACAGCGGTGTCAGCGTCACCGACAACGTGTATCAGCGGTATGCCCGCTGCGGCGATCGGCTTCAGGATGTCGACCGGATTGCCGTTATAGGCGATCGCTTCAGCTTCATCTTTAAAACCGTAAAGATTCAGGAGAGTTTTGACGCCTTCTTTGACACGTGTGCCTTTGGTAACGCCCATAGGCCAGCTTTTGAAATCACAGACCGGGGCATCGCCGTAGATGCACACGACTCTTTCAGGGTTAGCCGCAGCGAAACGGTACGCGTACAAACCGCCGCGGCTGACGGCTGTAAGCGAGCCCTTCTGGTTAAGGCCCTTTGCCGTCAAGTGCTGGTAGAAGGCATTCATTTTTCTCAGAGCCGCGGGACTGCCGAGGGACATGGTGCCGACTTTGGCGTGCACAAAATAAAAGCCGTTTTCCAAAAACCTAACCGTGCCGGTGCGTTGCGGAAAAGCTTCCGGCCACTCCGTGCACCATACCCAGTGGTTGCCGGGGCGCGGGTTTACCGGAGCCGCGACCCAGCAATCTGTCTCGCCGACTTTGAAATGATGGCGCTTGAAACCCAGCCAGTCGTCAGTCTTTTCAGCCTGCCAGTCGACAGCCATGCCGAAGGCTTGGTCGGTAAAGGACAGATAACATTGCCAGTCGTATGTGGCGATGCCGTGCTCGAAAGGGCGGCGGTGGTAGGCCATGTGCGAGCTAATAGAGGGGGACATCTCTTCGGGCCATTCAGTTGCTGGCAATCCGGGGAGACCCAAGAATTTCCAGACCGGTTCGGCGGCCTTCATGCTGAGAAACTCTCCGTATGGATCGAACCACTTGCCGGGAAAGCTGGAGACATAGAGTTTGCGGGGGGCGCATGCGGCCAGTAGCATGTGCTGATCGAAGGGCATGGCTGCTTCGTTGTCGCTGTATTTGCGAAAATTGTTGCAGAACCAGTAAGGAAACATCTTGTTCTGGGTGGAGACATTCTCACCGTAGTCACGTTTGGCGAGCGGCACTCCGCCGCCGCCGGTCTGATTGGGTATGACAACTGCGAAACGCTCGTCTTTGGCACCGGCCAGCAGCGCGGTCTTGGCAAGACGTGAGCAACCGACCGCCGCGACGCGACGTGTGTCAATAGCGGACTCTTTTTCAAGCATGTCCATGCCGCGCATGAGTGCCCAGGCCCAGGCAGCGAGCGCGGTCGTGTTGTTGCCGGCGTCAGGTGCTTGCGGTGGGAACACCGTATGCACACCGTTGGTATAGAGTTCTTTGTGGTCAGGCGCGATATCCCCGTAGCAGGCCGTGGCAAGGGCGTAGCCGCGCCGGATCAGCAGGTCAAACGGCCACGACTGGGCTTGTCCAGGCTGGGCGCTGAGTCCGCGGCTCTTTTCAGACGCGCGGTTGTTTTCGATAAAATGTTTCTTGTTGTTGCGCAGCCATCCCGCCGTCAGGATGATCGCCGGATCAACATCGATCTCGTGGTTGCCGTAGTAGTTTAGGCCGATATAGGCCGGAACCGGAGCCGGGGCGTTTTTGGGAATATAGAGTAGCCAGTCGATTTTTGGGCCGGTGCTGTCATTCCGGAACCACATGCGGATTTGTTTGCGGGTGGCGCGTCCGTTCATGACGTCCTTAGTTTCCAACAGTTCCAGGCGCATCACCTCCGGCGGCGGCGGGATGGCACCGTACATCTGATCCTCGAAGATCGCTATGATTTCGGCGCGGCGTTTAGGCCATTGCGCAGGTGAGGCGAGTTTTGTGCCATCCGCGAAGGTCAGTGGGTCGGGCAGGGTATAGGGCGCTATTTTAGACTCGTCATAATTCGCAGGGCGCGCGGACAGGAACAAGGGTACGGCAATCATGCCGAGAGTTTTCAGCATGAGCGTATGTCTGCTAAAGGACAATTTTTTCATTAAAAGGACTCTCCTTGTGTATCGTCAGACTATCGGGCCGACGGGGTATTTTTGTTCGTATGGCGTGTGCCTCAAGCGAAAGGTCACGACTCGTGAGAACTGTTGTTTGCCGCCTCTTGCTGGTCAACGGCTTTGCGACTCCCATTTCTTCATGCGGAAAGGTTATCAGAAGATCGTGCGGCAGGCAACACCGGCAAGGCAATTCAGCCCGAGAGCGATTCAATTTTGTTGCATCGCTCTCGGGCTGAATTGTCTTGTCGGAGGCCGGAGGCTTTTGTATCTTAATTGCACATGATATGTACTTTCTTTCGGAGACTGATGATGAGCATTTGTTCTAAGCCGGTTTTTTATTTTTTGTTGTCGCTTTCGGCGCTGACCTGCGCCCGCGCGTCCGACCTAGTGACATTCAAGGGGTTGTACGGAAAAAACACGGATGAGATCCGAACGAGCTATAAGACTCGCTTTGACGGGCTTCAGATAATGTATGTAAATGCGTTGCAGTCTTTTCAGGAGCAGACGCAGGGCAAAGGCGATCTGAAAGCCACAAAAGCCGCGATTTCTGAGATCGAGCGGTTTAAAAAGGCCAGGTGCCTGCCGGCTGAGACAGCGGATGATGAAATACCTGAGATCAAAGCGTTGCAGGAGGCTTATGTAGGACAGTACAGCAAACTGGAGTCGGAAATGCTGGCCAGATTGTGCGACTTGTCTGCCAAGTATGAACAGGCACTGGAACGTCTGCAAAAGGATCTGACCCGGGCGCTTAAGCTAGATGAGGCGACCGCCGTTATGGAGGAGAGGCAGAAGGCTAAGGATGCAATAAATGATTTCAACGTACGGATAACTTCTTTGAAGGGGGGGCATTGGGCTGGTGAAGCTGCACCTGATGCGATGCCGGGCAATGATGCAGGCGAGGTTCAGGACACGCCGCCTGAATCTGTAGCCGAAAAAATTAAAGCTTCGGTCTCGGTCGCGACCGAGAGCGTGGCGGAGCCTGCCGTAAAAAGAATTACGGTATATGTGGACGCTAAAACGGTTGGCAGGGGCGGCAACACAAAATCGTCACGCAGCAAGGTGCGTAACATGACGTGTGAGGTGTCGGCGCGTCTGACAAGCTTTGATGTGCGACATACTCCGGCTAGGGTGATCGTGTTTTTTATTGGCAGGGACAGTGACGGGAGCTTGCTTGTCGCTGAAAAGCAAGAGCGTGAGGTTGAACTGGATAAGGCCAAGGGCTGGGTCGGCAGTTTCACATCAAAAGACATCCGGGAGAACGATCCTTACCATTACTTTTATTACGATAACGGCGACAGGAGATGGTTTAACGGCGCTAAGCTCCAAGGGTGGGTTGTGCAGGTATGGGCCTGCGGTCAATTGGCAGGTAAAGGGGCTTCTTTGAATCAGTTGATGAAGTATGCCGATTCCAAAGACTTGGCAAAAGAGATCGGCCTGATGTTAGAGGGTAATGAGTAGTCCGAATCGAATTGATCTTGGGTTTTGTCCGTATAAAACAGGGAGTTTGACGATGAAGTATCGGAAGTTGGGTTCGTCAGGACTTGAGGTGTCGACAATCGCGTTGGGCACATGGGCGGTGGGCGGAGGACCGTGGTGGGGAGAATCGGACGATCAGGAATCGATAAGGGCTATCCACGCCGCCATAGACGCAGGGGTCAATCTGATCGACACCGCGCCCGTTTACGGATTCGGTCACAGCGAGGAGGTTGTGGGACTCGCTGTGCGTGACCGTCGCGACAAGGTTATTATAGCTTCCAAGTGCGGCTTGTGGTGGGATGACGATAGCGGCACGCCGTATTTCGAACAGAGCGGTCGCAAAGTGCGTAACTGTCTTGAGCCTCGCACGATCCGTAGCGAAGTCGATAATAGCCTGCGTCGGCTGGGAATAGACTGCATTGATCTGATGCAGACGCACAAACAGGTAGGGCCGGGCGAAACGCGCATCGCCGACACCATGGAGTGCCTGATGCGGTTGCGTTCAGAGGGCAAAATAAGGGAGATAGGAGTGTCTACCTGCACTCCCGCACAGATGGACGAATACCGTGCCGCCGGGGTACTGGTAAGCAACCAGCCGCGCTACAGCATGCTTGACCGTGCTATCGAGTCCGAAGTATTGCCATACTGCATAAAGCACAACATTGCGGTTTTGGCGTATACGCCGCTGGAGCAGGGGTTGCTGACGGGCAAGATCGGAATGGATACTGAGATCGCGCCGGAGCTTTTCCGTAACAACATAGCTTGGTTCGCGCCGGGCAAGCGTAGCAAGGTTTTGCAGATGCTTGAAGCGTGGTGCCCGTTAACTGAGAAGTATGGTTGCACCATGGCACAATTGGTGTTGGCCTGGACGGTCGAGCAGCCGGGTGTGACTTCCGCCTTGTGCGGCGCTCGCAAGGTGTCTCACGCGGTCGAGAACGCCGGTGCTGGTGCAGTGGAGATCAGCGCGGACGATATTGCCCTGATGCGCTGCGATGTCGAGGCGGTCGCGCCTGCGACGTGACTCTAAAGGCCTTTAATTCAGCAGTTACACTAGGAGTTTTAAGGTGCTAGAGTTTGAGAGACTATTTTGGGCGGATCATCCGGGTGACATTCTGGCCGGGGTGGATGAGGCCGGCAGGGGGTGTCTGGCGGGACCGGTGGTGGCGGGCGCGGTCTCGATGCCGGCAGATGCCGCTGAACGGCTATACGCGGGGGATTTAGCTGAATTGACGGACTCAAAGCAGTTGACAGTGGTGCGGCGCGAGGCGTTTTTCGAGCGCCTGACCGCATCGACGGAAATTTCGTGGGCCACGGGCATGTGCAACGCGAAAGAGATCGACCGGTTCAACATACTAGCCGCCACGCATCTGGCGATGCGGCGGGCTGTGGAGGCGTTGACGGTTCAGCCCGGGCATGTTCTGGTGGACGGATTGCCGGTTAAGGGCTTGCCATGCGCCTCGACAGCGATCGTGAAGGGTGATGCCAAGAGTTTTCTGATCGCGGCAGCCAGTGTGGTCGCCAAGGTCACGCGTGACCGTCTCATGCAGGGGTTGGACGCGATTTTTCCCGAGTACGGTTTCGCGTCGAACAAGGGATATGGCGTGAACGAGCACATGGCAGCTCTTTTTCGTCACGGGTCATGCTCCGAACACCGCCATACTTTCCGTCCGGTGCAAGACGCGGACCAGAAGCTACCGGGCTTCGAGTTTTGATGCCGTGCCGGAAGTGTCCAGTGTTACCATGACGCAGTGGGAATCCGCCTGCCGCGCAGGGGCCATTTTTGAGCGGAACGGAATAAGAAAAAGGAAACGCCGGAATGAAGACAATGAAACAGATGAGTTGGAAGACGGCCTAGGCTTCCCGGCCGCGTATTTTGATGTGCAGCTCGCGGAGCTGCTTTTCCGTGACATCAGATGGTGCGCTCATCATGAGATCTTGGGCTTTCTGGTTCATTGGGAAGGCGATGACTTCGCGGATGTTCTCCTCGCCTGCCAGCAACATGACGATACGGTCGATACCGGGTGCGATACCTCCGTGAGGCGGCGCCCCGAACTTGAAGGCGTTGAGAAGGCATGAGAATTTCTGCTCGACGACTTCCGGTCCGTAGCCGGCGATTTCAAAGGCCTTGTACATGATCTCCGGCAGGTGGTTACGAATTGCCCCGCTTGAAAGCTCGGTGCCGTTGCATACAACATCGTACTGGTAGGCCAGTATATCTAGCGGATTTTTATGCAGCAAAGCGTCCATACCGCCTTGCGGCATGGAGAAAGGGTTGTGCGAAAAAACTACAGACCCGGTCTCGGGGTCATTCTCAAACATCGGGAAGTCGACGATCCAGCAGAACTTAAAGACATTCTTGTCGATCAGATTTAGGTCGCGGCCAAGTTTTGCCCTGAGTTCGCCGCCGATTTTGGCGGCCTTATCAGTTTCGTCGCATACAAAGAAGATGACGTCGCCATCCTGCGCTTTGGCCATGTCGGCGAGGGCGGCCAGCTCGTCAGGGGTCAGGAACTTCTGGATCGGGCCTTTGACGGCGCCGCTGTCCCAAATCAGATAGGCGAGGCCTTTCGAACCAAGCGCTTTAGCGTGTTCGACGAGCTTATCAAAGAAACTGCGCGGCTTGCCCTTGATATTTTTGACCGGAATGGCGCGCACGACAGAACCGGATTTTACAGAGGCGGCGAAGGCGTTGAAGCCAGATTTTTTGAAAAGGTCGGAACAGTCGAACATCTCTATAGGTATGCGCAGGTCGGGTTTGTCGCTGCCGTATTTAAGCATGGCTTCACGAAAGGGGATGCGGGGCCATGGGGTGGGGTCGGTCTGTTTGCTGGAGAATTTTGCAAAGGTTTTATAAAGCACATCTTCGACTATGGCGAAGACATCCTCTTGTGTCACAAAAGACATCTCCATATCCAACTGATAAAATTCGCCGGGAGAGCGGTCGGCACGCGCGTCCTCGTCGCGGAAGCACGGGGCGATCTGGAAGTAACGGTCAAACCCGGCCACCATCAGCAGTTGCTTAAAAAGCTGCGGGGCTTGCGGCAGGGCGTAAAACTTGCCGTGGTGCACACGGCTGGGCACCAGATAATCTCGAGCGCCTTCAGGCGAGCTGCATGTTAGGATAGGTGTCTGATATTCGTTAAAGCCGTGCGTTTCCATGGCTTTGCGCAGACAGGAGATTATTCTGGAGCGCAGCAGGATGTTTTTGTGAATGCGTTCGCGCCGCAAATCCAGAAACCGGTATTTCAGTCGCAGGTCTTCCGCCCCGTCCTCGTCGCCGGGAATATAAAGGGGAGTCTGTTCGGAACCGGCCTCGACTAGGCATTCGTCGGCGACAAGTTCGATTTCGCCGGTGGGAAGGTCTGGGTTGATGGTTGAGGTCTCGCGCGGAACCACTTTGCCTGTAACGGTGATGACACTTTCAAGCTTGGATCGGCTAAGCTTATCGAAAAAATCGCGGCTGGGGTGAATGACCACTTGTGTTATGCCGTAATGGTCACGCAAATCTATAAACAAGATGCCGCCGTGGTCGCGCACACGGAAAATCCAACCGGAGAGTCGGACGGTGGCGCCCGCGTCGCTGGCGCACAATTGGTTGCAGGTATGGCTTCGATATTGGTGCATTTCGGTTATCCTCGAAAATAAATAATTAAGCGTAGCAAAAAGGGGGGCTTCGAGTCATGCTGATTGTTGTTCTAGGGCAAAAAAAACCGTCGTTCCCTTGCGGGAGCGACGGGTTTTCACTAGATTTAATTGAGCGAAAAATTCGCTGTCTGCCGTCTACCAGCGTGACTCGCGGCGCTCGCGGCCACCGCCGCCACTGCGTCCTCCGCCACTGCGGAAACCGCCGCCGCCGCCGCCGCCGCCGCCAAATCCACCGCCGCCGCCACGGCGCTCTTCGCGCGGTTTGGGCTGCGACTCATTGACGCGCAGGGTACGACCTTCCAGCTCTTTACCGTTGAGGCTGTCGATCGCGGCCTGGGCTTGGGCACGATCAGGCATTTCCACAAAACCGAAGCCTTTTGAACGGCCGGTCATGCGGTCAGCTACAACACGCGCTGAGGTTACCTCGCCGAATTCTGAAAACGCGATTCTCAGTGCCTCGTCATTAGTTGAATAGGCAAGATTGCCCACATAGATGTCCATGTCTCTGTCCTTCTCTACTTCACAAAAGCCATGTAGTGTTCTGTAACAGGCAAAACCGAAAACCATGGCCAGATACGGTTTTGTAGGCAACCTCGCCTATGCTGACAAGTCCGTAAACTGTGGACAAAGACAGCCCCAAAGTGGTGTTGGCGTTTGAAATACCAAAGACAAGATTACACTTGATCCGCAGAGTCAGGAATAGAAAAATGAACAGAGCGGCTGACGTGATCGGCTTAGGGGTTCCAAACTTTCTTTAAAAAACAACTTCCGTCAATTGAGACGGTTCCTCCATCACGACAAGCCTAAACAATAACCGAGAGTCAAAAGAGACATTAAAAAAGCCTATTTGCAACATGTAAATATAATATATAAGAAAATTTGCGGCGTGTCAACAGCACAAATCAACTTTTTTTTGTGGGCGAAAGGACAAAGTAAGTTAGCCCCCCACGAATCGAAAGAGGCGCATTTAGTCTGGCAGGGCGAACGGTGAGTTCAGCCGATTCACCCCCGTCATTTGAAAGGGCACAAACTGAAGCACCACCCCGGTTCGGCGGTCACGCCGAGGCGCATTAATGGCAGCACCGTCTCGGCATTGGCGTCGAAATTGAAGACAGTGAAACCGCCCATTCCCAACTTTCGTGTGATTTCTATCTGTTCCGCCAGTTTGACTGGGTCACGAGGGTCTTTCCAACAAGAGAGGCCGATACCC
>Ga0268276_1003584_pt1 | contig 11882 bp, 21 predicted proteins | sample saktaG_4_FD_190145 | JGI IMG/M metagenome (GOLD analysis project Ga0268276, IMG submission 190145) | Saline water microbial communities from Sakinaw Lake, British Columbia, Canada - sak_2010_1_5_45m | ecosystem: Environmental > Aquatic > Non-marine Saline and Alkaline > Saline ...
GCGGGTCAAAATCAACAAGAAGCACCTTTCGCCCCTTCTCGGCGAGTGCCGCTCCGAGGTTTATCGTGGTGGTTGTCTTGCCCACCCCTCCCTTCGGGTTAGCTACCGCCAGCGTATATCCCTGTCCTTGTCTACTTACCATTTCCCCGCTCTTCGGTTTCCTCCTGCCACTTTTCTGGGTTGATTAGTTTGTCTATAACATCATCTACAATTTCGTCCAGCCCGTCCCTCACTGCCCGAACTGACTCGGTTATGCCCTGTTGTTCCTTGATTTCTTCAAGGGCGATATCGAGTTCCATCAGGGCTTTCCCCAACCTCTCACACTCCTCCTCACTCAAGCTCCCACCCTCCATCCTCTTTAGCGCCTGGATTTTGAGAGCATCCCTGATGACCTCAACCAGAGCCATAACCAGTCCTAATACGCCGTGCTTGAGGTTACCTTCATCGATATCAATAGCCATAGCCCAAAACCAACCTTCTTACTCCTAAGTCGCCTTCAGTCCCGGAATTGTCCAGGCTTTCTTCACTTTTGCACTAACCCATCCGCACCAGGGGCAGCCGCCTTCTCCCAGAAGCTCCTCAACAGGGACTTTCTTGAGGCAGTCAGGGCATTCCTCTCTCCCTGCTTCGGCTTCTTTCCAGGCTGCCTTTTCATAGTTGGTTCCGCTGGGGAATTCCAGCCCGTACCTGGCGGCGGTCTCAAAGGAAGCTATGGCAGCCCTTATCTTGATTCCTAAAAGCTCGACCCCAGCTACCGATACGCAGATATCGGCATTAATGACCAGCCCTTTGTCCAGGACGCGGTCAATAACATCGGCTAGACCAGAGGCTTCATTCTTTGTTGCTTGCAATGGCATTTACTTACCCCCTTTGATATTCCCTTACTGCCCTCAGCCTCTCCATGAGCATGGCTTCCAGCTCCTCGTATTCCTCTTCGCTTAACTCGCCATCCTGTAGCAGTAGCTGGAGCTCCTGGAGTCTCTCCTTGATAGACTTCTCAGTTACCAGACGTTCCTTATCAATGTCATCCCTAATCTTCAGCATAATTTCCTTGCTGAGAGTGACTGGCACGCCAATCAGAAGATTATAGAGCAACCCGATTATCAATCCACCGCCTCCAGGTTTACGTTGACGAAATTATACGGGGCCAAGGGACCCACGTACTTGAAATTAACTTTACTCTGATACTGCGAGTCCAGCTTGAAAACCTCCTTCTGGAAGTCGTTCTCCTTGGCTCTCCCTATCAGAAAGGAGGCATTCAGGACGTTCTTCACACCTAGAGGGTTATTCAGTCTGGCATCAATAGATAGTCCCTTGAGGACGGTGTAAACCCGGTCGGCGTATCTGGCCTTCCAGTCCAGAACGATACGCTCCACCAACTTGCCCGCTTCTACCAGCAGTCTTTGTGCTTCAATGGGAGACGAGGCATTTTTAACCTTTGCCTTCAGTCTGGTGAGCTCCTCGCTTCCGCCTTGAAGCTCTTTAATCATAGCCTCCTGGTCCCAATAAACCTTCAACTCTACTTCTACCTTACCGGCAAGCCGCACCAGTTCGCGGCTAAGCTCCTGGTAATTCTTCTCCAGCAGCTTTAGCACGTCGTCTTTGCTATCCGTTATCATACCGAAGCCCATAGGGAGAAGGCTGCAATAATTCTTCAGCAGTTCGTCTTGAACCACGGTATGGGCCCGGACATCCTTCCGGGTCGGGTCAATCTCTTCAAGCGCGGTATCACTAACCACGGCAGCTAGCTCTCGATGATTGATAGTGTACACCTCGGTATCTCCCACACCCAAGAAGCTGAATTTCATGGGCTTGGATTCCTCAATAATACCGTAGATATATTTACGCTCTAAAGACATTTATTCACCTCTCTGCCTTTTTAGCCAGTCCATAGCTAGTTTAAAATGCTTCTGGGAAATCTCAAGCTTTTTCTGCTGGTGTCCGCTCTGAATAGATTCCCTGATGGCGTTTAGCGAGGCTTCACGACAAATTGCCTCAATGTCTGAGCCAGCCATTCCTTCTGTTCCCTGAACCATTGTCTTGAGGTCAACGTCCCCGGCTAGAGGCTTTCCGAGAGTATGAACCATTAATATTTCTCGGCGTGCTTCTTCATCAGGTAGCGGAACCTCTAGTATGAAATCGAATCTGCCCGGTCTCATGATGGCAGAATCAATAAGATCCTTGCGGTTGGTGGCAGCCAGTACCAGCACTCCTTTGAGTTCTTCTAGCCCATCGAGCTCGGTCAAGAACTGGCTTATCACCCTCTCTGTGGCTTGCGAATCTGTTCCCAGTCCCCGTTCGGGAACGAGCGAGTCAAACTCATCGAAGAAAAGGATACAGGGGCTTGCCTGTTTTGCTTTTCGAAATACCTCCCTCACCCCCCGCTCCGACTCGCCAACGTACTTTGACATGAGCTCCGGCCCCTTAACCGAGATGAAGTTGACCTCGCTCTCATTGGCCAGGGCTTTGGCAACCAGAGTCTTCCCTGTTCCCGGCGGTCCGGAGAGAATAATACCCTTCGGCGGTTTGGTTTTTGTCTGCTGGAACAGGTCGGGGTACTTAAGCGGCCATTCCACTGCCTCTACCAGCTTCTGTTTCACCTCATCGAGGCCCCCTACGTCCTCCCACTTTACATTCGGAACCTCGACAAAGACCTCCCGAATCGCTGACGGCTCTATCTCCTTGAGCGCCTCGGTGAAGTCGGCCATTGTCACCTCAAGTTTAAGCAGGGTTTCGTAGGAAATCTCATCCAGTTGGAAGTCAATGCTGGGCATTATCTTCCTCAGGGCATTCATCGCCGCTTCGCGGCACAGGGCTTCAAGGTCGGCCCCGACGAAGCCATGAGTAATCTGGGATAGCTTATCCAGACCTACATCTTGAGCCAGAGGCATTCCCCTGGTGTGAATCTGAAGAATTCCGAGGCGTCCTCTGTGGTCGGGAATGCTGATAGCAATCTCACGGTCAAATCTACCCGGACGGCGTAGCGCCGGGTCAAGCGAGTTGGGAATATTGGTGGCGCCGATAACAATTATCTCTCCTCGTGACTCCAGCCCGTCCATGAGAGCCAGAAGCTGGGCGACCACCCTCCTCTCTACCTGCTTTTCTCCTCCCATTTCCTCTCTCTTCGGGGCAATGGAATCGATTTCGTCGATGAAGAGGATAGCCGGCGCATGGGCTTTAGCCTCTTCAAAAACGGATCTCAGGCGGCCTTCACTCTCACCGTAGAACTTTCCCATAATCTCCGGCCCGGTGATGTGAGTAAAATAAGCCGCCGTCTCATTGGCGACAGCCCGAGCAATCAGTGTTTTGCCGCAGCCGGGAGGGCCGTGGAGAAGCACCCCCTTTGGCGGGTCTATACCTAATCGTTCAAATACCTGAGGGTATTTCAGAGGAAGCTCAATCATCTCCCTGACCCGCTGTAGCTCTTTCCCCAGTCCGCCGATGTCCTCATATGATACCTTGAAACCTTTAGACTTGGCCTCACCTTTTTCGGCAACCTCGATTTTCGTTTTGGAATGTACTAACACCGCTCTCTTGGGAACAGTGCTGACAACCGCGAAATCCTGGCTGCGTGTGCCAAAAAGATTGGCTCTTATGGTATCCCCCTCAACTAGCGCCAGCCCATCCAGCAGGGTACCGATGTATCCGGCATCTCTCTCCCGGCTGATTGACCTGGTCAGCGTCAGGGGGTTCAATACTATCTTGTCAGCTGGCAAGCAGCTGGTTTTTTTCACACTTACCTTTTCGTCCAGCGACACCTGGGCATTGCCCCGCAAAAGTCCGTCTATCTGGATGAGTGACTTTCCCCGGTCCTCGGGGTAGGCAGGCATGACCTTGGCGACTGTGCTTCGCTTGCCTTCAATCTGGATGACATCACCAACCTGGGCGTCCAGCCTCTCCATGTCCTGCGGGTCAATTCGGGCAATACCCCTTCCCACATCCTTCGGTTTAGCTTCACCAACACGAAGCGTCAGCGATTTAGCATTATCACTCACCACGTTACACTCATCTCGGTCATCTTTCTTTTCCAAGCTTAATCTCTAATATACCGTTCTTGTAGGTAGTTTCTAGCGACTGGGATTTTACTTTGCTGGGGAGTAGAATCTCCTTGGCATATTTCTTGTCCGTATCGGAAGCGGTAAGATTCAGAATATCCCCAGTCAGCTCAACTTTGATTTTGTCCTCAGATACTCCAGGAAGTTCAGCAATGACCAGAATATGGTCTTCTTCATCGAAAACATCCACGATTGGTTCTCGAACCTCCTCTACCACTGGCCCCTTGGCTGTTTCCCTTATATTGCCAAAACTCTCAATCACGGACTTACCGGCGAGAGTCTTGATACTCAAGCCATACACCCCCTTGGCTCTGCGGGGCAACCCTTTAATCTCACCACTTTTAGTAACTCCCTCCTCATTCAGCTTAGCGGCCAGGTCAATAAGGTTACCCAGTCCTTTGAATAGCCCGCCGAAGCCTATCTTGCCGACACCGAAATCGATCTCGACCTTATCCTCATCCTTATTTTTGTCCTCTTCTTTGTCAGTCATGCCATAGCCTCCTTTCACTAGTAGACAGCAAGGGCATCGTCTATCACCCGGCTCACTTCTTCCCTTTCCTCTCGAGGAACCTCAGGCATCAAAATATCGAGACAGGTTTGCCCGAAAATGTGATTGCTTCCGAGTACTGTCTCCTCCCTTAACTTCAAAACCTTGCCCATTATGATGCAAGCCCGAACCGTTGGGGTGAGTTTGTTCGATTTGGCCTCTCTGACCTTCCTTACCAGGCTGACGATGCGCCGGGCGTCCTCAGGCGAAACCCCGGATTTTGCCTGGGTGATGGCGATTTCAGTTTCCTCGTCGAAATTGCCCACCTCAATGGTCACCATGCGGTCCCGAAGGGCGTCCTGGCTCTTATAGACCCCGGCATACTCCTCGGGATTGGAGGTAAATATGGCGGTAAAGCCGGGGTGCACCTTCAAGTAACTCTCGCCTCTGCTAGCGGGGAGAGGAAGGATTCTCTCTTCAAGCACCGAAAGCAGGACGTTATTCGCCTCCGGCCGTGACCTGGTGAACTCGTCATAGATTAAGACAAGCCCGTACTTGCAGGCGGTGGTAAGCCGGTTATCCACCCAGGACGAGGTCATGCTCTCGTCAGTCTTCAGCACCGAGCGGATGAAGTTATCCCTCACATATTTCTTATGGTAGCCAGAAAGCCCACCAACCAGGTCGGACGTACCAAATTCATGGTCTCCACAAATTAGTACCGACGGGCGACCTAACCGAGCGGCGACATGTAGAGCCAGCGTAGTTTTTCCTACTCCCGATGGACCGCTGAAGTGGACCGGGAAGCCAGCCTTAATGTAATCAATGGCTCGGTAAGCTATCTCCCTTATATGGGGCGTTTCCACAAAATCCTCCCTCTGCCGAGGGACAACCACATCGACTTGACTATACATTTTTTCCTCCTACCTGGTCTGAGAAAGATTAAGTCTAGCTCCCTTAATATCTCAGTTCCACATGATTAAAACTACTTTCGCCTGCAGGTGGTTTCACCTCTCCACTGTTGGATGCTTGTGAGGCAGGCTCTTCTCCCACTCGGCGTCTTTGTTGCAGTTCGTATCTCAACTCCATAAGAGCTCGGTTTTTGTTTATCGTCGCTGCGAGCTTTTCTCTTGCCTTAAAGTATGTTTCCTTGAACTTCTCTAGCACTGCATCCTGACGAGCAAATTTATCCTTCTCTCTTCTTGCCACCAGCCCTAGTGCCCTGAAGTCCATAGCCGACCCGAGAGACTCTCGCTCCTCCCTGGTCATGAACAGTGAACTGGCAGTCCTGATATCACGCGCCCTTGGTATGTTAGTGCTATTTCTGCTATGGGCCATGAGCTTGATATAGCCCGGCGATTTCCTTTTCATACGGTAACCTCCTATTCAGCACGCGCAGGAAAGTAAACCCTGTCTTCCTTGCGGATTCTCCCCTCGTCAACCAATTTTTTCGACGTTCGTCCGAAGACGATAGGTGCAACACCCAGGCTCTCGGCAACCTCTGTCAGGGTTATTCCCTCAGGGTGTTCAGTGATAGCCGCCAGCAACTTCGCTTCCAGGTCAGGAGTTTCCTCCTCCACTGGCGCAGCTTCCGCTACCTCTGCCTTCACCGTTTCTGGTGTTGCCTTCACCGTGGCCTTCTTTACCCCACGCGTTAGCTCCTGCCAGGCGGTTCGGGCTTCCCCTAGGTCTGCCTTGGTCTCTTGCCGCATTCCCGCCACTTCGCTCTTTATTCCTCGGTCATTATCGGCTAGCTCTTTCCTTAGCTGTGTGCCCATCTGATTGTGTTCTCTCTGGAAGTCATTGAGCATAACGTGGACTTCGGATTTCCGAGCAGCGGGACCTTGAGCTAAATTCTTCCTTAACTTTGCGCTCATGTTTTGGTGAGAAGCTCCTATTTCTTGACGCAGCCTGGCCACCTCACCCCTTACCGCTTGAGTATGTTCAGCCAGGTCCTTCTTCAATGCTGAACTCATCTCCTTACGAGAGCTTTGAAAACCACTCCGCATGGCTTTAACCTCGGCTCCCACTTTCGCCTTGTCATCAGCCAATTCTCTCCGCAATTGGGCACCCATCTTCTTGTGAGAAGCCTTGAAAGAACCCAGCATTTCGTTAGCTTCTTTCTTTAGCCCCTTAACCTCAGCCACCCTCGCATCACGGGAAGACATAATGTCCTGAACTATATCCTTCATTCCTGCTGCGATTCCCATTTTTTGGTCCTCCTTACTTTGTTTTTGCCACCAGTTAACCCTTGCCAGGCAGCCGAAGCCTCCTTTAATTCAGCCTTTAGTTCCTTACGGGAGGCTTGGAAGCCCTTTATCAAGTCCCTGGCTTCTTCTCTTGTCTGACTCGTCTCTTCCTTCACCTTCGCGACTGTCTTCGTTCTATCCTCATGCGAAGAGGCAATGTTTTGAGCCAGGTCCCTCATGCTTGACGCGATTCCCATGTTGTTCCTCCTTGCATAAATTCTTACTACCGCTACTGGCGGCTGCTTTCTTCCCGTTGCTGCTTAAAGTGAGCCAGCAACCTCTCCACTTCCTCCCGTCGTAACTCTCTTTCGGCTCTTCGCTTTTGACCAGACTCAGCTGCTTCAAGCTGCCTCAGGTCTTCCAGCCTCAAAGATTCGCCTCTCTCCACAAGTCTTTGCAACTTGTGATTTATTTCCTCCTGCTCTGCCTGAAAGGACTTGAGGCGCAACTGGAAGTTACGGAGCGTGGCAAACATCTCCTGGCCTCTCTCCTGGTACGCAGCCTTAATCATGGCCATTGTTGCTCCAAGAGCATCCCTGCCTACCTTCTCGCAGGCAAAGTCGACTAGATGTTGCCTTAAAGAGGTTACCAACTGCTTCTGCTCGTCTAGATATCTCTTAAGCCCCTCTCTAACATATTCTCGTTCTTCCTCTAGTTCGCTTTTGCTCCTTTTAAATTCAGAAGTAATCCTCTCCATCAGGGTGCTAAAGTCTTTCCGTCGGAGAGAACAATTCCTGGCTAGTATCTCTTGTAAGCTGGTCTTTAACCTTGCCCTCTCCTCTGCTACTGTAGCTAAACTCGCATCGAGAGTCGTCGTGGTGTAATACTCTCCGGTAACCAACTCTTCTACCATGGAGATTCTGTTTTCATAGCAGGTGACAATGTCTAGAACCAGTTCATTCATCTTATGCTTAACTCCACTGGGGGGTACGATTTTGGCAAGGCACGCTTATTGAAACAAGGGTACCCTGGCAAAATCCCCCTCACTTTTGTCTTAGGCTGCTGGAGCGGTAAGACCAACTGCCTCGGCATACTTCAGGTATGTCTCGACACCGGCAATGACCACGCGAGCCTCAATAGTGAGAACTTCCAAGCCGAGTAGAGAGACCCTGACCCAGGCATCGATCACAATACCCTTATCCAGGATACGGTCGAGAACCTCAGCCAGTCCTGAAGGCGCCATTGAAGTCTGTACTGCCATTACTGTTTACCTCCTTTCTTTTCAGATTTGGACCCTAAGAGCCAGTCCTCGACAGGTATATGCCACCTCTCGAGGAAGTCCCTGAAATCCACGATACTAATGCGGTAATGCCCGCTGGGTAACCGAATTGCGGATAGCATATCTTTCTTAATCCACCTTCGCACCGTCGTCGGCGTCACTAGACAATACTCACTAATTCTGCCCACTGTAAACCGGTTTTTATGTTGCACTTGTTGTGCCATTAGAACAGCCCCTCGTGTATCCCCTCAATCATCTTCGTGGCGTCCACAAGCAATTTTTCTCTAGCTTCAGCCAATGAACTTTATCCAGCCCTATTGGGCAATCCTCGGTTTTCACCTTTCTCACTATCTTCTGGGCTATGCCAGTCTCTTTCAGAGTTACACGGACGACCCTTTTGCGGAGGCTGATTCCTGAGTTCAGCAGAAACCGAAGCCTCTTGGGAAGCCTGGAAAAGGCACCTTCGGCTAGTGGCTCCTCCTCTACTTTTTCTACCTCGGGCATATTAGCTAGATTAATCACGAGACTGGAGAATGTGGTGGGTTGTAGCTGTGTGGTGATGACAGTATCGCAGTCCCTGGGGAAAACTGCCCATAAAATGCTAGCAGAATTATCATGAAGTATCTCTCCCAGCTGGCACATGAATCTCAATAACTGGGCAGCATTGTCCGGTGGAGGTATGACCAGCTCAACTCCTTCTTTAACAACTAACGCCCTATTGAGATAAACCTGCCTAATGGCCTGGGCAAGTTCCACACGTGTTACATCTTTGAGAAGGTAGCTGGCTGCCCCGGCCTCCAGGGCCTCAGCCCGATAATCCAAAGATTCGGCTAAGACGATGACATCACCATAATCCAGGTTTCTTTTCAAACTGCGGACAATCCCTGGCATACCCGTAAGCACTATGTCCGGGTGGAGCCTTGCTATCTTGGAGGAGGCTTCCTCAGCATCACAGTCGCCCACAACATCCATGTCCTCCTCCGGTGCCAGCATATGCCGCAACCCATGTCGAATGACCTCAAAGTCATCGACTAAGAAAATTCTGATAGCTTCTTTCATCCGTAGCCTCTTACCCAGACATATCAGTTGCACCCGGAGCTCTCTTGATATCGTGCTCCCTTGCTATACTCTTTAGGATGCTCAGAATTCCGATAACCGTGCGCTGCACCCCAACAGATTCTTGTGACAGTACCATAGCCACATAAGGATCCAATCGCTCAACATTAAGCTCTGTCCGACCCTCAGCTTTGCTGGAAGGCTGGGAAGGCAAGTAGCCAGCTAAAGCAAGAAGCTCCTTCTCTCCAAAGCCCAAAGGGTTAGCGATTTTGCGCAGAACTGTGAATGATGGAGAACGCTCTCCCCTCTCTATACGACCTAAGTGCGATGAAGATACACCTGACCTAGCAGCAACTTCCTTTAAGTTCAGCCCCATCGAAATTCTTCGCTGCTTAATGACTCTAGCCGCATTTTTTCTATAATCCTCGGTCATGACTAATTAACTCTTCTGTTATTACCCTGTCGAAGCTGGCCGTGTTTTCTGGTCGTACCTTTTGTTCTGGCTGAGCTTTCACTTGCTGACTCAGGGGCAAGATAAAACAGCTCATCGAGTTTATGCTCGGGAAAGGCCTTCATTGCCCCAACAATGAATTTTTCGCTGATGTGGCGCTTGCCTTGTTTTACTCGGTAAACCTGGCTCACAGATATTCCCATCACCCTAGCTAGTTCAGGCAGGCTCCGGTATCTCCCATTGAACAACTCAAAAACCTTTGTTCCTATTCTCACGGCCGTTACCTCTTGTACTTCTTCCGTAGCGCCGAAGTATAGCCTTCACCGTGGCGGCTAATACACGGCGATTGAAAGAGTTGGTAAAGTAAAAATCGGCTCCAGCTTCGACGGCTGCCTTCCACGCCTCACCACTGGAATCTTTGCCAAACAGGATAACTGGGATGCCCAAGGTGCTGTGTAATTGAAAGCAGGCCTCCATACCATCTCCGCCTGGCAATGTCTCATCTATAATAATCATGTCGGGCTTGAGCTTCAGTAGCGATTCAGAATAATCAGGCACACTAGCTGTGGCGAAGCCAGCTTCACTTAAGGCTGAGGCAAGCCCTATCCTTAAAGCGGGGTCGCCCTCAATGATAAGGATGCTGATACTATCTGTCACACCTTACCCCAATTCTTGCAAACTGGCTTAGAGTAATGCTATAATTACAGAGGTGGTTTACCGACCACCACTCCATTTCTTCGAAGAGACCTGTTGCCGCAGGTCTTTTCTATTTTCAAGCTCTTTTCTCCAGTCGTGCAGCCTCCTCCCCCTTTGTCTTTACCCATAAATCAATCAGCTGGGTTATAATGCCATCCAAGGTTTGCCCCGGGTTCTTGATGGAATGCAACCTGTCCCTGGTTTCTTTCCTTACCCTGATAAGAACAGCTTTCTGCATATTTAATGTATATCACAATATGCGTTCTTTGTCAAGGGGTATCGGCTTAAATCGGACAATAGCGACTTAAAACGATTAAAATCGGAAGGTAGCCATCAAATACTATCAGTGCCTTTGCCCCTCTGCATTGGTAACATTAGTTTCAAACTAAGGAGGTAATTACCAATGCAGCAAGAACCAAAGAAAATCGAGCGAATATTCTATACCTTCCAGGAAGCCCAGGAGTTCCTCAACATTAGCCACGACACAATATATAAGCTTATGAAGCAGGGGCTTCGCTCCCACAAGATTGGTAGGAAGCGGGTCTTCTTAATCAAAGACCTCATTCAGTGGATAGAGGAGCACTGACTGGCGAGGAGGTTAAAAGTGGCTAGAAGGATACTCCGCTTAAATCGCGGGCCATATGCTTTTGGCGGTATCCATCCCGATTGGAAAAAGAGAAAAGTTGTGTTCGGCTGGGTTGCTGAGACTGAGTTTGAGAATATTGCTTTGATAATGATTGTAGTTTGGAACCTGCCTCCGAAATGGCCACCGTTTAAGAGCAGCAGTTGTTTTACTGAACCACCATCCACAGCCCAACAGCCTTTATTCCGTAAAAAGGAGGAAAGGTAACATGACAGAGATGTTAAAGACTTGTCGGAAACCTAGTGAAGTTGATTAACCTTGCCCTTACCAAGGAGAATACTATTCAAAAGCCCGGGAAGGGGGCTAAAAATTGATTCTAGGGGCTGCCAGCTAGAAAGGCTGGGGAGCCCTCTTTCCTTTTTGCCAAATTCCCGCCCAAATTGCCCCCTAGAGGGCTTGACAAGCACGGTTATATAGAATATATTGAGTATATAAACAGGGAAGAGGGAGATGACAGAGAAATGGGTAAAACAGTAGAGAGACCAAAGAGGCCGATATATCCCCTCGATATAGACCCAGAACTCCGCAAGCGCGTCAAGGCGGTTGCTTCTCTCCATGGCAAAACCATGAGGGATTGGGTGACAGAAGCTATTCTAGAGAAGCTAGAAGATGACATTGATGCTAGAGAGGGTCTGGCAGTTCTGGGAGAAGTTGAAGGCACGATTTCTCTAAGGGACTACCTGGAATCTCGGAAAGAAACTCAACGTGTATACGGTTGAACTGCGACGGAGGGTGCGACAATCGCTTGATAAGCTTCCTGAGAAGGACCACCGGGTGGTGATAACAGCACTTGAGAGTTTGGAGCAAGAGCCTAGACCAAGGGGAGTGGAAAAGATTAGAGGAACTGAACTCTGGCGCATTCGTAAAGGAGATTACCGGGTAATTTATTATATTAACGACCAAGAGCAAACTATCGCCGTAGTTCGAATTGGGCATCGCAGAGATGTATATCGTGGTATCTAATTCCTCCTTTTGGAAGCAAACTCACCTTTCTACCCCCCCCCAAAGGAGGAATTAGATACCACGATA
>Ga0268276_1003597_pt1 | contig 11850 bp, 12 predicted proteins | sample saktaG_4_FD_190145 | JGI IMG/M metagenome (GOLD analysis project Ga0268276, IMG submission 190145) | Saline water microbial communities from Sakinaw Lake, British Columbia, Canada - sak_2010_1_5_45m | ecosystem: Environmental > Aquatic > Non-marine Saline and Alkaline > Saline ...
GGGAAAATAAAAATTAATCTTGGGGGGGAACAAGAAAAAACTAATTTTGATAACCCCCCTACTTGGTATAGTGCGGAACAAACTGCAAAAGAGATTGATCTAAATAAACAAAAAGAATTACAACCTGAACCAGAATCCAAAGTTAATGAGCCCTCAAACAATTATTATTGGGTTATAATTGTTATAATGGCGTTAGTAATAATTATTTTATTGTTCTTTGTATATAAAGGGCAAGTTAAAGGACGAAAGTATTGATTAAAATGAAATTAATTAAAGTTTTTTTATTTATGCTACTATTTGCAAGTTTTATTATTGCTACTGATGTAACCATTACTGCACAAATTATAGAAACTAATAGTCATCCTTCTGTTCCTTTTATTGTCTCTGAAAGCGATAAGAATCAAGCAGGAATAGTAGAATTAAGTTGGCTTAGCTCAGTTGATGATGAAAATGATTTAATTACTTATTTTTTAAAAGTAGGAACAAGTTCAGGAAATAATAATATAGTTTCTATTGACACATTGTGTAACAGTTACTCTTTTTCTATATCTTCTGCGGGAACTTATTACTGGGCAGTTAAAGCCTGTGATAATAATGATGGGCTATGGGGTAATTGTAGTACCTGGAGTTTAGAAGATAGCTTTGTAGTTACAATTCCTTCAAACCCAACTGGTGGAAATACTGGCGGAGGAGGAGGTGGGGGAGGCAGTAGCTCAAAAATTGATACAAATAATTTAGCTGATATTGGGATTGAGAAAGAGTGTTCTGTTTGTGCTTTTAATGAAAGTTGTAATGGCGAATATGTTTTAGCAAATGGGGCTATTTGTTGTTTTAGTTTATGTATTCCAAAAGAAAAAGAAGAAATAAAACCTGATAAATTTGATGAGATTATCTTAGACTTGGTGGTTTTAGATGATTTAAAAATGATTGCAGATAGTAGCAAGGTAACTTTTGATGATGATGAAATAGGGCTAATAAACTATGCTTTAGATAACAATGAAATAACAATTGATTTGAAAATAAAAGTAGTACAAAAACTATCAAATTTAAAATCTGTGGGGTATAGGGTTTATTTTGATTATTATATTTCATCACAAAAAGAAATTGAAAAACCATTTATTTTATTTGATTATGATACTAGACTTATTCCTAATGTAAGCAAAATTACCTCGAGTCAAGATTATATTGTTATAGATGCCTCCGCTGTGATTGGAATAATTCCTAACAAAGTAAACAAACAACCATACTTGTTTTCATTTTATGTTGACTTGGATAATGTGCCTGCAGATAATTTATGGAGTGCTTTAACAAAGCCTTTGGTTTATGTTAAAAAAATGGGCTCTTGTGAAAATGTTGTTTGTGATGATTTTGATTCTTGTACAAATGATGTGTGTGTAATGGGGAAATGTACTCATGCTAATATTTGTGAAAACTCTGCAGAAAAAACAAATGATATTTTGAAATATGTTTACTATGTGGGAATTGGGTTAATTGTATTAATCCTTGTGGCAATCTATTTATTAAAAAAGCATGACTAGATGCTAATTTCTAAGAAGTAGTGCTCTTTTTCAAAAGGTTCTAGGTTGTAAGTATTAATAATTCTGAAACCAGCTTTCTTTATCTTTAATACTTCTTTATCCAAAACTGCTTTCGGGCTTTTTGAGGAATCTATACTTCTGGTCTTTAGGCTTATTGCTGCTTGCCCCCCAACTGCAAGAAATTTTTTTAGGATTTCTAAAAATATGTCTGTTTGGTCTTTTTGAGAAACATCTTGAAAAATAAAAGTAAATTTTTCTTTATCTAACTCTTTATTCTCTGTTAGTACTCTGTAATCTGAAAGAATTGGAATAATATTTTTCTTTATTTTCATTAGCTGTAGAAGTGAGATCATACACTCGGGGGATATATCATTAGCAACTATATTCCCGTTAACTACGATGTCTGTAACGTGGCTTAGAGTTGTCCCTGTGGAGCAGCCAACATAAAGAACATTTGATTCAGAATTAAGTTTTAATTTGAATCCTTTTTTTATTGCTGCTGCTATCTTTGAACTGTCTGGGCTCCATTCACGCAGATACATTGTTCCTTCTCTAATGATTTTTTCTCCATAATGGATGTAATTGTCTTTTGTTTTTGTGTATATTCTATTTTTTATTACTTCCAGCATAATTAATCACTTTTGTGCTTTGATTTCTGCCTTTTTTTCATCAAGGCTTTTTAGTAGTTCTGCACCCATATCTTTTTTAGTATAAACATCCGCTCTTATTGCAAGTTCAATCTTTCCTGCAAAGAATCTTGCAAGTTTCCCTTTTCTTTTATTATCTATTCCCTGCATTATTGGATGCTGATAGATAAATCCATATTTAGGGCATTTCTTTCCATACTTTAAATGTTTAAAAAGAGCTGTTTCTGCACCTACTAATTGTAATGTTGAAGATGGCAATTTTGCTAATCTTTCTAGTGAACCCATCTGTGAAATAAATTTAGTTGCAAGAATCGGACCCAAAAGAGCAGCTAGGTTTGGGTAGGATTGCTTTGCACTTTTATCTATATTTGATTTAAGTTTTTCAACAACCTTGTCCATATCCATGAAAAGGGTGCATAGTTGTTTAATAATTAGATTGCTTTCATTTCCTAGTGATTCTGTAATAACTGATTCTTTTTTCTCAAGATCTAAGTCTAATATCGCTTTAATATAGGCTTTATTATTCTTGCTTAATTGGGCATAGAGTTCAGGGTATTCTAAGCTGTGCCATTTGTATACATAATCAAAAATAGAATTAGCTTGTCCAGTGAAATAGGATATTAGTTCTAATGATTTAACTGCATTAATTATATTTTTGTTACTTTTGATATAATTATTCAGATCCTCAATAAATTTCTTTTCAAGGCTTGCTTTGTTCATCTTCTTGGCTCCTAATTTTTCTTGCAAGGTAATCTTTATATAAATCAGTAAAGATATTGCTTTCTTTTCCTTCAATAACATTACATACTTCTGTAATTATTTGGTTAGAAGCTAAAATACTTGGAACTACAACATACTTTGCTCCTAAGTTATAATATTCTTTTGCATCTTCTATAAAATGGGCCCTTACTAGAATATCTGTTTTCTTTGGGTCGGTTTTACTAAAAATTACTTTATTTACCTGCATATTTGGAATTGTTGTTATTATCAGTTTTGCCTTATTTATGCTTATGTCATCTAGTATTTCTGTATTATCTGCGTGCCCGCAAAGAGCATAAATTCCTTTGTTAATAAAATCTAATATTGGCTCTGGGTCATTATCAACTATTACTATTTTATCTAGGCTAATTATATTACCTCTAATTAGTGCCTCTGCTATACTAGTTCCCATTCTTCCTGCACCAAATATAATTATGTGGTCTTTAAGTCTATACTTCTTTTCGATTTGTTTTTTGTCTAGTTTTATTCTGAAAATTTTTCTAATCAGGTCAGAAATTTTGTCAATAAAAAATATTTTGTTTGATACTGTTTTTATTTCTCTATTATAATTTATTACGTATGGAGTTAGAATCATAGTTAATGCAATGAATAAAATTAATGTGTTGCTAACGCTTGTATTAAATATGCCTTGCACTGTTGCAACCTGTACTAGTACTAACCCAAAGATGTTTCCTTGAAATAGACTTGTGCTTACAAAGAAAGAAGTATCATCATCATATTTGAAGAATAGTGATGTTAAATATATTGATATTGGCTTTATTAATATGGCTACTACTGCTATTATAATTAGTAAAGTAATATCTATATTGGCAAAGCCAGTAATTTGCATACCCAATAAAATGAAAAAGAACATGCTGAAAAAAGCTTTAATTTCTTTTATTCTATCCATTATTTCTAGTTTATATGGGTAGTTAGCTAAAATTAAACCGCCAATAAAAGTAGCGATGATTATGGAAAAATCTAGTATTGTTGCTAATAGAATAAATCCAAAACATGAGGCAAGAATTATTAAAAAAACTACCTCTTCATTTTTTGATGCTAATCTAATTGTGGTTTTGAAAACTAAAAAGTTTACAAGTAAAGCGGAAACAATAATAATCGCCAATTTATAAACTAAATTTACTACTAACATAAAGGAAAAGCTTCCTGTGCTAGTAGTAAGGATTGGCAGGAATATAATAATTATTACATCTTGTAAAAGCAAAATACCAAGTAAAATTCTGCCTTTTAGACTTGTGGCAAGTTTTTGGTCAGAAAGGCATTTCATAATTAGTTCTGTGCTGCTTATACACAATATTGTTCCTAAAAATAGGGATTGTAGTAGGTTAAACCCAAATAATTTGGTTAATATAAATGTTATGACAAAGGTGATAACTACCTGGACTAATCCAATTAAGAGAATATTTTTTTTGATGGCTTTTAGTTTATTAAAATCTAGTTCTGCCCCAACAACATAAATTAGAAGAGCAATCCCTATTTCAGAAAGCGCAACTATTATTGATGGGTCCGTAATCATATGGAATACAGCAGGACCAAGTAAAAATCCAACAATAACAAAGCCTAAGATAATTGGTTGTTTTATTTTGTAGGAAAGATAAGCAAAAGAGGCGGCAAGTAATATTACTGAACTTAATTCTATTAATATGTTAACAATATTGCTGTCCATGTTATCCCTTATTTATATATAACTTATAGTTTTTAATACTTATTATAGATTCTATTTAGCACTACCTCATTAATTCTATTAAGTCTATCTATGATTAATTTTGTTGTTTTTATCTGTAGACTTGTTTCAGTTGCAAGGTCTTCTGGTTTTGTAATCATAATATCAAATAACCCTTTCTTGGACTCTACAATTCTGTCTATAATTGTTTCAGATAATTTTGGTATTTTTGACAAAGCTCTATATCCTTTGGGACTTATAATCTCTTCTTTATCTTGCTCTTTATATCCTAATAAATGTATTACTTCTTCTTTAGCTGGTATTTGATCTAAAGTTAATAATCTTTGAGTTAATTCATCAATTGTGATGTCTTTTCCTGTTTTATAATAGTCTAAAAATATTAATTCCAACTCTTTGTCAAGGCCTTCAGTATATTCTTCTAACATGTTTGCTCTTTCTTGCCCTTCATTGCCAAGTTCGATTATTGTTTTTTTAGTATTATTTTTTTGTATTAATATTCCTACTAGTTTTTGTATAATATTTGCCACATCTGTTAAACTCACATTGTTTGTGAATTCATAATATGTTAATTCATTTAAGCTTGCTTCAACCTGCTGTCTTGTATTATACATTGACTTTAGGTTTTGATCTACTTTTACTAAAACTAACTGGATTTGCTTAATTAGGTAATGTTGATCTCTAAAAAATAAAGTAATGTTTTTTCTTCTTTTTGATATTGCTACTACCGGCAGGTTAGTTTGTTTTGCAGCTTGTTCTGCTGATCGGTGTCTTATTCCTGTTTGTTTTGAATTAATTTCTTTATCCGGCATTAGATGTGCATTTGCATGAGTTATAGTTTTTAGATCGTTGCTTATTACAATTGCACCATCCATCTTTGCCAGTTCGAAAAGATTATTTGGGGTTAAAGGCACATCTAATCTAAATCCACCTCTAATAATGCACTCTAAAATTAAATTTCTGCCAATTACAATAAGTCCACCTATGTCTCCTTTTAAAATTTCATCAAGTCCTTCTCTTAATTCGCTTCCAGGCGCCAAAAGTGGCACAATTTCATCAGCAGTTTTAAAATCTTGTATTTGTATCTTCTTCTCTTCGCTTATGTTCTCACCTACATGTTATCTAATGGGCTTTTAACTTTTTTTAGCTCTTCAGTAGTAATTTTTGTATAAATTTGGGTTGTGGATAAATTTGCATGACCCAATAACTCTTGAATTTTTCTAATATTTTCTCCTGCGTCTAATAAATGTGTTGCAAATGAATGTCTTAACGTGTGTGGTGTGACGGTTTTCTTTATTTGTGCGTTTTCTGCGTATTTTTTAATCATTTTTTGGACCATGTCACTGCTGTATTTTGTGCCATTTTTTTTGCAAAATACGTAAGGGGATTTAACTTTCTTAAAATATTTTTGTGAAAAAGAATAGTACTCGACTAGCCATTTTTTTGATACAATTACAATCCTGTCTTTGTTTCCTTTTCCACTGATAATTTTTATTGTTGCTTCTTTAGAATCAATTGAATCTTTTTTTAGATCACATAATTCTGATACCCTTAAACCAGAACTGTATAATAACTCTACCATAAGCTTGTGTTTTTTATCTGTAATTATGGCAAATAACCTTTTTATTTCCTCTTTTGTAAGGATGTTTGGGAGATATTTTTCTTTTTTTGGTGTTTTTATTTCATCTAAAAGATGTGTTTTCTTATATGCAGAAAAATAATACTTCAAACTGGCATATATTGCACTTAAAGATACATTCTTTATTCCGTTTTCTTTTTTATGTGCTAGATAAGACATAATATCTTTAGTGGTTATCTGTTCTAAGTCTTTTTTAATGAATTTTATAAAATCTCCAAGATAAAGCAGGTATTGTGACTTTGTTTTATCGCTGTAACCAGACACAGTAAGGTGGTTTTTGTAATTTTGAATTTCCCCCTGTTGGTCAATATTATCTTGGTGCATGTATTATTAACAAAATTAGTATATATTAAGTTTTCTTAAAACTACATAAAAAATAAAGGAAAATTAAAGTGAAATTTGCTATTCTGAAAGCCATTTTATTAGCCCTGTGACGCTTAGTCTTCTTTCTGCATCTCTTGTCTGTTGGCCTAATCTATTTAGAATATCTATCATTATTTCCCTTTTAGACAGATTCCTTAGGTGATGCCCCATGTTTTGATGTAAAAGATCTCTTAAGCTGGGGTTTCTTCTATTCCCTTCTTCTGATATTAGAGATGATAATAACTGGTATCTCCTTGTATCATCAGGGGATAAAGCAGAGATAAAAATATTTAAATCTTTTATTGCATTTGTTAATTCTTTGCGATATTCTTCTTCGGAATATCTGGGGTTATCTTCCAATAAAATTCTATTTATTATTCTTTCACAAAGGGTATCCTTTTCTTCTAATCTTTTTCTTCTTTCAAGGGCTTTTCTTTGTTCTGCGCTTACTTTATTTCGCCTATCTTCAGCTTCTTGTAATTTTCTTTGTCTTTCACGTTCGGCTCCTTGCTGTTTTAGTTTTTCCATCTTTGCATCATAGGCCCTTATAATTTCTTCTTTTTCTGACTCAGTTAATTCTCTTCCTTGTATTCTTTCTTCTTCTGCGATATATTCTAAAATTTTTTTTGCTCTTTCTTTTACTGCCATTCTGTTTTCAAAGTTTTCAAACATTTGTGTTATTTTTCGTCTTTCTTGTTTTTTACGCAACATGTTACGATTTTTTGCTAAATAATCAAGTAAAGGGGCATCTCCTGGTGGTTTTAGCCGTTTAAATTTTTTAACCATATGTATCACTTATTTATTTAAAACTTATAAGAATTAAAAACTCTTCTGGTATAATCTAACCTTCTTGCATACGGCAAAAGAGGTTCTCTTCTTTGTGCTGGTAATGTATTAATAAAATTGATAAAATTAAAAGTGCTTGTTGAGAATGCTTCTCTAAAACTTTTTCCTGATTGCAGTTCTGTTGCTATTGCTTTTCTTAATTGTGGTCTTCTTAAAACCTGAGTTAATGCAAAGCCAAAAACTCTTTGTTCTTGTAGTGATAAAATTGGCAAAACTCTAGTTCTTAATCTAATTATTTCAGTTCTTATAGTTTCTCTATTTGTTGCTGATGCAATTCTTTCAAGTACATTAAGGCCACCTTTTCTTATTGGATTTAGATCAATTGGCCTAGGTCTGGGCCTAAAAGTAGCTCTTCGTTCGTTTTCTCTAAAAAAAGATCCTGTGGGTCTTCTATCAATTTTCACTTCTCTGAATGTTGGGCTCATAATTTACCCCCAAAGATTTTAAGTGTATTTGATCTAAAAACCAAATTAAAATTCATATATCTATTATTTGATTACAATAATATATATATTTATCGCAATTCATAACTTTTTCCTGCTATGCTACATAACAGGTTAAAAACCAAAGAAACACACCGGCCCAAAAACCATTATCGGCATAAGGTACATTATGCCGAAATACGGCGAAGGGAATTAAAGTGTACGCGGGTTTTTACTAAAAAGTAGTGCAAAAAATAAATTATTGGGCTTATACTTCTAATTATGTATAAACCAATTTAAGATCGTGTTACTTTTTTTATCTTACTGCTCTAACTACAATTTCTTTTTTGTAAGTTTTTTGAACAAACTTATAATCATTAAAATGTTCATAAATTACTAATCTTGCTGGGTAATCTCGAGCAGTAGTGTTAGGTTTAGTATAAATTTGGAAATAATAAGTTTTTGATTCTCCGGGTTCTAGGTATCCAAGTTGTTTTTCTATTCTGTTGCTTAATCCTGTACTTTCTACAGCTAAATCTCTTGCAACTAAGAATTCTAGACTAAGTAGTTTTTTTTCTTCGTCTTTATTTTCTAGTATTAGTTTAAGTTCTTGTGGTGTTTTTGAACCTAATTTTATAGTAAATGGAATTAAAACACTTTTAATAACTAACATATAACCACCCTTCACTCACATAATGTATAAACACTATATTAATATATGTCATTACCTATAAAATACTTATGCTAAAAAAATATTTCATTTTTTCAAAAAAAGATGAGTTCAGCAACAATATATTTAATGAGTTAAAGAGTGAGCTGAACCCGGATGAAAAAAAGTCCACAAAAGATTACCAGTTTTTTAATCTAAAATCTGGGCAAAAAGAAAACTCATTTCTTTTATTTGATGAGCTACATTTGTACTTTGATATACCCCAAACACCAATTTTAGATGAAGATGCAGTATACTTTATAATTTCAAAACATAAATCTAAAGACGGAGAATCATATTTTACAGTTCACTATACTGGAAACTATTTGAAAGCAGAGTACGGCGGAGAAGATAACACTTTATCCTTTTGTAATCCAAATCTAAAAGGACCTTTCTATAATACGCAGGAAATTCCTGTAAAATTTATGGTGGAGGCTACCCACCACGGTCCATATTTTACAAGGCCTCACATATTTATTGAATGTGGTCCTGATGAAAAATCTTGGGAAGATAAAGAAAATATTGTAAAGTATATAAAGTGGATAAAGCCTCTTTTCTTGTTGGAAGAAATACCTCAAAAGAAAGGGGGAATAATCATTGGAGGAACTCACTATTTTGATTTTGAATTTATAGAAAACCTAGAAAGCAAACATAATGTAAGTATAGGTCATATAATGCCTAAGTATATTATTTCCACCCTTATTGAAAATAGAGAAGAGTTTAAGAAAAGGATAGAACAAATGATTGAGAAGACCCTAAATTGTGAAGTAATTTTTATTTACAAAAGTTATGTAGCAAGATATGGCGAAATAAAACAAATAGTTGAAGAAATCAAATTAGCAAGTAAAAGCAAAGAATTAGAAATTATTTCCATATAAAAAGTAGGTTGTCAAAGTTAATGCCTGTGCTTTTGCATAATTTTTTTTCTATGGTTTAACTATCTTGGACTAATTATTGCTGTTTAGTTTTTATCCTACTCGCCTTTCATTACTTGTATCTTGCAATTAAATAATCTTCTGCATAGTTTATTTCATATTCTGTTATTTTTCCGTTATCCAGATCCACCCTTATCTTATCAACAAAGGGTGCGGTTTTTTCTTTTAGAATATTATCTGCAAAGATTAGTGCTTTGGTTGTAAGAAACTTAGAAAGGCTATTATAGTATTCAATGTACTGGCTTTTATTTGCATCCATAAACAAAAAATCTATTTTTGTATTGTGTTTGTGCATATAATCCATAATGTTTGCATTAATTATTTTTACAAACTTTTCTAGACCTGCCGATTCTAAATTTTTTCTTGCTAGCCCTACCTTTTCACTCATTACTTCTATAGATTTGACTTCTCCTTTTGTTTGCTTTACTGCATCTCCAAAAAATAGAGTACTATATCCTACAGAAGTGCCTAATTCAAGTATCTGCCTGCAATTATTGGTTGTTACTAAAGAGTGCAGAAATTCTCCTTTTTCCCTAGAAATTCTCCACAGTTTTATTACTTCCTGCTCTTTTGGAAAAAGGGGGGGTGGCCCAAAAGACCCTTCGGGGGTTTTTATTTTTGGGATATAAAATTTGTCACCAAGCAATTCTATTTTTTTTAATTGGGCCAAAGTTTTTAGTTCTAGTTTCATGGAATCCCTTGATGTTTTTAGACTATTCTTCTGTTCTGTTACCCATCTCAAAAAAAAGCGGTTTTGTCATTAAATCAATTATTTCTGCCTTTTTATCTGTTTTTCCCAATACATGTTGCCCTTTAACAAAAGCAACTTCAGAGAGCATATCTTTTAATTCAATAACACCGGCGTCTTTTAGTTTGATTCCTGTGGAATAAACTCCCATGTTTGTTCTACCGTAAATTGTTTGGACAGTCATAAAAAATACAATGTCTTTTTCTTTTCTTATAAAATCAATAAAATTATCTGCTACGTGCCCTAGTCCTGTACCCTCAATAATTACTATTTTATATCCCTCTTTTTTTAAATAACTAATAATTTGTGGATCTTGTCCAGGGAAGAACTTTAATAGATAAACTTTGTTATTTAGTTTTCCTGGTTCAGTAAGTTTTTGTTCTGAGTTTAATTCATTATAAGCTTCAAAAAATTCTACTTTAGAGTTTTTAATATTCCTTAAATCAAAAATAACCTTGGCAACAATACCTTTATTTATTGATTTAAAGGCATCTCTTTTTGAAGAATGCATTTTTCTTGCCCTAGTTCCAAGTATAATGTTTATTTCATTATCGCTATTTCCGGAATGTAGAGAAACAAAAACTCCTCCTTTTTTTGATTCAAGAATAAATTTTACTGCTCCTAAAAGGTTGTATGTTGAATCTGAAGAAGGTCTATCACTTGATCTCTGTGCCCCTACTAATATAATTGGGATATTTGTGCCATTAAGTAAAAAACTTAGAGCCCCGCTGGTATAGTGTAAAGTATCAGTGCCATGAGTAATAATTATTCCTTTATACTCTCCGTCTTTAATTTTTTTATAAACTGCTTTTGCAATTTCTTCCCAATGTTTTGAAGTAATATTTTCACTTAGTAAATTACTAAATGAATATGCTTCTATATTTGCAAGAGATTTTAGTTCTGGAATTAAATTTAGCAAATCATCTGCAGAAAACTGTGCACTTACTCCCCCGGTGTTATAGTCAATTTTTGATGCAATGGTTCCACCTACACTAAAAATTAACACTTTAGGCTTGTTAATATCTTGGCTAACTTTTTTCTCTTTAATAGTTTCTATAGTTTCCATTTTCTCTTGTGTTTCTTTAATGATCACTATATTTTCTTTAAGAATTCCCACATTATACCCATTTTTTAATTTTAAAATATATGTTTTATCTGTGGATGATGGTAATATAGTTCCTTTGATTTCATCTTCTTTTAATGCATTTCTAAACACAATCTCAACCATTTTTCCAATATAATTCATTATTTCACCTATACCAAATTTAAACACAAATCTTAAATAATATTAATTAGTAAGTTATATATAGTATATACTGGTAATATTTATTAATAGGTGTAGCTATGGAAAATAAAGAACTTATTATGAGATGCAAAAAGTACTTGGCTTTGTCAAAGAAAGCTCTAAAAAAGGTAAAAATCGCAATTCCAAAAACAGGGGCCTTATACAACAATGCAGAAGACTTTATATCTATGGCAAAAAATTATATTTCTGACGGAGAATACCAAATGAAAATAGGTAATTATGATATTGCCCTTGCT
>Ga0268276_1003598_pt1 | contig 11847 bp, 2 predicted proteins | sample saktaG_4_FD_190145 | JGI IMG/M metagenome (GOLD analysis project Ga0268276, IMG submission 190145) | Saline water microbial communities from Sakinaw Lake, British Columbia, Canada - sak_2010_1_5_45m | ecosystem: Environmental > Aquatic > Non-marine Saline and Alkaline > Saline ...
GCCCCCGCCCGATGTTCCACGGGAAACGCCCCCCGAGCCGAAGCCGCCGGCCCAGAAGCCCCACGAGGAACCGAAGCCGCCCGAGGCCCCGCCCCAAGACTACGACCCCAACGATCCCCGCATCCGACTGGCGGAGGCGATTGCCGACACGCTCGACCAGGGCGACGAGGAGAATCCCGTTGCGATCACCGACGAGACTCTCGACAACCTGACCAGCGGCATCTACGGCGGCACGATGGCCGAGCAGGGCATCCCGTCAAGCGACATCTACGACGCCTTGGAGTTGGGCGTCAACCTGTGGCTCAAGAAGAACGGCTACCGAGTCCCCAACAACGAGGCCGTGGACCTCAAAGCGGCCGTCGAGACCATCCAAGAGCTTCAGGGCCTCGTCCTGCCCGTCCAGAAGCTCCGCACGCAGACCCGAAGCGAGAACCAGCAGTTCTCCACCCCGCCCGCCTATGCCTACGCCGTGGGCTGGATTGCCAACCTGCGGCCCGATGATGTGGTCCTCGAGCCGTCCGCGGGCACAGGCAACCTCGCCGTCCAGGGCATCCTCGGCCGGGCGAAACGGGTCCACGGCAACGAATGGGAGCCGAAGCGGCTGGGCTTCCTCAAGCGGCTCGGGCTCACCTCGACCAGCCAGGAGGATGCGGAGTTCATCGCCAACGTCGTGAAGGACCCGCCGACCGTCGTGCTGATGAACCCGCCCTTCTCACGGAGCGGGGAGATCCAGGGCGACCGCAAGATCATCGGCATGGACAGGCGGCATGTGGAGTCGGCGTTGAAGGCCCTCCAGGAGGGCGGCCGGCTCGTCGCCGTGATGGGCGCCCCGATGCGGGGGCAACTCGACGGGAGCAAGTTCGGCGCCTGGCTGCACGACCTGCAAGGCCGCTACAACGTGCGGGCGAACGTGATCCTCTCCGACCGGGCGATCTATCAGCAGAGCGGGACCAACTTCCCGACTCGCGTGCTCGTCGTGGACAAGACGGGGGCAACGCCTGTTGATCCGGGCGATAATCCCAACACCATCGAACGTGGCGTGGACTCTCTCGAGGAGCTTGTCACCACACTGGAAGGGATTCGCAATGACAGACCTCAGATCGCTTCCGCTGAACAGGGCGGCGAGGAGGGCGCTGGCCGAGGAGAACCAGGCCGAGGAGCCAAGCCTTCAACCAATCGCCCAACTCCTCCTGTGGGCGAAGGAGGAGGGGGTCCTGACCGTGGCCCTGCCCGACCCCCAAAGGCAGATGTTCCTCGACCTGCTGGAGAAGGTGGTGTACCAGGAGAACCAGGAGGGGGCGATACTGGAACTGCTGGGGGAGGACGATCCGAAGGAGGCGAACGCGGTGGCACTGGGCCTTCTGAGCGATCGCCGGGAGTGGAAGGGAGCGGCGGGGCTGGCGAGCCTGGTGGCGGACCACTACCTGGGCGCCCTGCAAGAGACTGGGGCGTTCCCGATCTAGACCCTGCCGTGCAGGCGATCCTCGACGACGTGGGAGATGATCTTGCCAAACTCCTCGGAAAGAAACCCAAGGGCACCCCGGGCGAGCAGTCCCTTGCCGTCGAGGCGCAGCCGAACATCGACCCCAACATCCTGTTCGCCGCGATCAAGGTCGGCAGGAAGCTCTACACGGCTGCGGGCGTGAAAGAGCAGGGGAAGTGGACGGATACCATCGTTCGCCTCTTTGGGGAGGCCGTGCGGCCATACCTCGACCTCGCCTGGCCGCGCATCCACTCCGTCCAGGAGCAGGAAGACCTCGTTCCCGAGAACGCCTTCGAGTTCGAGGACGTCGTAGCGACGCAGGCCATCCCCGGCACCAAGCCGCATCCGGGCAAGCTCGTTGAAACCGCCTCGATGGCCGCCGTCAAGTCGCCCAAGGTCGCCTACCAGCTCGAGCTCCCCGCGAAAGCCATTGCCGATGGGAAGCTCTCGGATATCCAGTCCGAGGAAGCGACGATCATGGCCGCCGCGATGGAGGAGCACCTGACGGAAGACCCCCGCCACGTCTACAAGTATCGCCGGGGTGCCGCCAATGGGGACGGCACCGGCGCTGGCAAGGGGCGCGTGGCGGCGGCACTTCTCATGGACAACTGGCGGAGGGGGAGGAAGAAGCTCGTCTACTTCGCGCCGAGCCGCGACTTGGCCATCCAGATCAAGGACGAGTGGCGCGAGATGGGGGGCGACCCTGGCGACTTCTTCGATCTGACGGGCTGGGACACGCCGAAGCAGAAGCAGGGCATCATGTTCGTCACGTACCAGATGCTCGCCACGCAGTCCCAGGCCGTCCAGGGGCAGACGGCTCGGAACCACCTCGACCAGATCGTGAGTTGGCTCGGGAAGCAGGAAGACGTGCGGCTCGGCAACAGGAACACGACTGCCGTGCCGTCCTACGACGGGCTGGTCATTTTTGATGAGGCGCACCTGATGCGCAACGCCATGTCGGTCATGGGGAAGCGCGGGGCCACTGGCGTTTCCAAGCGCGGCATGAACGGGGTCTTCCTGCAACGACGGCTCCCTGACGCGCGAATCGCCTACTTCAGCGCCACGCTGGCCACTGAAGTTCACAACATCGGCATGGCGGAACGGCTGGGACTGTGGGGCGCAGGCACGGAGTTTGCCGACTCGGGCGGCCTGATCGCCGCAATTTCCGGCCAGCGGCTCGTCGGCATGGAAGTCCTCGCCCGCGACATGAAGGCGATGGGGGTCTACCTCGCGCACGAGCTTTCCATGTACGACAAAGATCATCCGGAGCAGACTGTAATCCAGGAGAAGATCGAGCACTCACTGACACCAAGCCAGCGGGAAGCCTACGACGGCATCTGCAATGCGTGGCGGGAGATTCGCAGGGGCTTCGCGCATGGGGCTGGCGTAACAAACCAGAACAGAAACCGACAGCAGCAAGGAAGCCGCAACAGCCAGTTCTACTCGACGCAGCAGCGGTTCTACAACAGCCTCATCACGGCGATGATGACGCCGACCTTGATCCGCAACGTCGAGAAGGACATGGCGGAGGGCAAGAGCGTCCTCGTCCAGTTGACCCAGACCGAGGCGGCGGCGCAGGAGCGGGCGAGCCAGCGGCAGGCGGCCGAGGGCATCCCCGACGCCGAGTTTTCCATGTCCCCCGCCCAAGCCCTGATCGACCTGATCCAGCAGTACTACCCCGTCCAACAGTATCGCCTCGTTCCCGGCCCCAACAACACGGTCGTCAGTGTGCCCGTGGTCAACCGTGATGGGACCCCGCAGCTCAACAAGCAGGCCGTCGAGGCTCGGGAGAAGCTGAAGGACGAGACGGCTCTGGCCGTCGCCAAGCTCGGGGTGGACCACAGCCCACTCGACATGATCATCAACTACTTCGGCGCGAAGAACGTGGCCGAAGTCACGTCGCGGAACGAGCGCATCGTGGCGCAGGAGCCGAACGGAGAGCTGAAGCGGGAGAAGCGCCCATCGAGCAACCGCAACGAGGTAGACGCCTTCCGAGAGGGCAGGAAGCGGATCCTCATCTTCTCCGAGGCAGGCGGCACCGGTGCGAGCTACCACGCCGACCGTCGCATTAAGAACCAGCAGCAGCGGATGCACTACGTCCTTCAGCCGGGATGGTCGGCCATCGTGTTCAAGCAAGGGGCGGGCCGCGGCCACAGGACGAATCAGAAGCAGGCGCCCTTCATTCGGCTCATGACCGTGGCCGAGATTCCCTCCCACAAGCGATTCGTCTCGACGGCTGCCCGCCGCCTCGCGCAGCTCGGGGCACTGACCCGCGGCCAGAGCAACGCCGCATCGGGCGCCCTGTTCTCGGACCTCGACAACCTGGAGTCCACGGAAGCGACGGATGCACTCCACGCCTTCTACCGCTCGCTGGCAAGCGGGCGGCGCATTGAGATCCCGGGCGGGGAGTCCATGAGCGTCCAGGACTTCCAGGACGCCACGGGCCTAAAAGTCGTGGACGCTCAGGGCACGCTCGTCAGGACGCTGCCCGACATGGCCCACTTCCTCAACCGCATGCTCGCTCTCCCTATCGAGATGCAGCAGGCCGTCTTCAACGACTTCTGGCAGCGGACGATCGAGATCATCGACCACGCGAAGCTCACTGGCACCTACAACGTGGGGGTCGAGGAGTATCGGGCGAAGAAGATCGTGAAGGCCCACGAGGAGACCGTGAACGAGCACCCCTCGGGGGCGACGACGAAGTACACCAAGGTCCGGGCGACTCACGCTTACGATATGGTGGACTGGAAGAAGTTGCATGAGAAGGAGACGCCCAGGGGATTCGTCTACTCGAAGCAGGGCTTGCGGCCCTATGCCATTGTGGAGGAGCGGAACCGCATGGACCCCGCCACGGGGCACGTCGAGCGGACGTACTACCTGTTCAGCCCGATGGGCAAGAAGATCGCCCACAATGCAGACAAGCTCGACACCGAGATCAACGGCCCCGAGGAGTACCAGCGCAGTTGGCGGAAGCTGACCGAGGAGGAGGCCAAGACGGCGTGGGCACACACCGTCGAGCGCATGCAGGGCACGTTCGACGTCGATCTGCACCTGATCACGGGAGCCATTCTGCCCGTGTGGGGCAGGGTGGAGGCCGGGCACACGCAGGCTCCCCGCGTCTACCGAATGAAGCTGGCCAACGGCGAGATGCTCCTGGGCCGCCTGATTGCCCCCGACGCCCTGACGCAGGTGCTTGGCCGCCTCGGGGTGGACCGCCAATTCGACTTGGCCCCCGCCGAGGTGATCGAGAACCTGAAGAACAATCGGTTCCAGTACGTCCTCGACAACGGCTGGCAGCTTCGCAGGGCGCAGGTGAAGCGCCAGATTCGCATCGAGGTGGTCGGCGTGGCCGCCTCCTGGTTCGACACCATGACCGCCCAGGGGTTTGCCGTCGAGCGCGTGGACGCGCAGATGCGGGTCTTCGCCCCGACCGAGAATCCCGACCCGCTGCTGTGGCTGTTGAGCGAGCATCAGATCACCGACGAGAAGAGCCCTTGGGACCGCGGCGACGCCACGCGAGCCATCGAGGCGGAGTTCGAGGTCGCCCCCGAGCAGCCAGCCGCACCCTCGGGGCCGTTCGACATGCCGCTCGACGTGGAGGCGAAGGGCGAGACCGAGAAGCCCATCAGCCCCCAGGACATCCAAGCGCTCATGACCAAACTCTACGGCGTCCCCTTCCGCAGCGGCTTCCTCCGCAAGCGGACGGCCGCGGCCGTCTACAAGGGAGGCCCGGAGGTCGTGCGGGCAAAGAAAGAGTTCGCGCAGTCGCCCCCCATCGACTCGCACGAGTTCGCCCACCATCTCGACAACAGGCTGAAGATCTCCGACACCGCCCCCCTCGACGTGAAGAAGGAGTTGGAGACCCTCGACTACGACCCCAGCCAGCAGCGGCGCGACGAGGGCTTCGCGGAGTTCATGCGCTTCCTCCTGACCACCGACGAGGCGCCAATCCAGGCTCCCGTGACTTACAAGTGGTTCTCCACCGACTGGGCCGACACGCATCCAGACGACGCGGCGAAGATCCGCCAGGTCAAAGCCCTCATCAACCGCTACAGGGCGCAGGGGGCCATGCAGCGCTCCCGTGCGACCATGAGCGACACGGGCAAGTGGCCGAAGGAGCCCGTGACTGAGCGGGTGGCCAACGGCTTGTCGAAGATCAACCGCGCCATGTGGGACGCCGACTACCCCGTGGCCAGGTTCGCCATCGACGCCAGCGCCCGCAAGCCCCTCGGCGTAGGGCAGGAAATCTACAAGTGGAAGCAGGTCTACACCAGCACGGGCGGGGCATTTGCTCTCGACGCGCTCCGCAATGGGGTCAAGTCCCTCATCACGGGCAGGCGCATCGGCCCGTCGCTGATCGACGTCTTCAAGGCGGGCAAGATCGAGACGACGCAGGACTTGGTGGACTTCACCCACTTCATCCGCGCCCGCCACTCCCGCGAGGTCTGGCGGAAGCCCGAGAAGCCCCGCAACCCCGGCCTTGCCCTCGTGGACGCCGACGCCATCTACGACAAGTTCAAGGGCCGTCCAGGCTGGCTTGAAGCGGCACGCACCTTTACGGACTTCCACAACGCCCTGATCGACATGCTGGCCGAGGCGGGCAGGATGAGCCAGGCCGCCGCCGACCAGATCAAGGAGTTCTACCCCGCTTACGTGCCCCTTCACAGGCTCTTGCAGGCGTTCAAGGGAATGCCGCGGGGCACCAAGGGGCTTGGCAGGGGCACCGCGGCCCGGCCCGCCCAGCCCGCGAAGCGCATGAGCGAGAAGGGCAGCGGCCTCCCCGTGCTGAACCCCTTGGGCGTCACGATGCGGCTGGCCGAGCAGATGTACACGGCGGCGCAGTCGGCGCACCTGGGGCAGATGCTTCGGCAGATCTCCCGCGAGCGGGGCGGGATGGGCGAGTGGTACGAGGAGGTCGACCTGCCGCCCGAAATCACACAGGCCCACCTCGCGCAGATCGCCTACAAGCTGAAGCAGCGGGGGGCCGAAGTCGGCCCGGAGTTCGGGGATCTCGCGGAGCGGATCGCCGACCTGGCCGACGCCCTCAAGAAGGCGGGCGCCGACCTGAGCAAGGCCGACATCTCCGCGTTCCTCGCCCTGGCCACGCCCATGAAGTGGTATCAGGGCAGCCAACCGCTGATCGTCACCTACGAGGACGGCAAGCCGAAGTGGGGCCTCGTGAATCCCGAGCTGTTCGCCGCCCTCGTGGACCTCTCCCCGCACGTCCTGCACCCCTACCTGAGCATGACGCTGGGGCGGGTGACGCGGCTGAAGCGGCTGACGACGACCGAGCTCGTGCCAGGCTTCGGCATGATCATCAACCCACTGCGCGACGTGAAGACTTACATCCTGCGCTCTGCCAACGCGAAGTACGACCCCCTGAACCTCCTGGCCCCCCTGCGGCTGATCGGCACCGCGCTCCGCGAGGGAGTGGACGCCATCGGGCGCCTGCTCGGCAAGGAGCCCGACCCCGTGGCCGCCCTGTACGACGCCTGGGGCGTCCAACTCTCCGGCTTCATCGGGCAGGACATGAGCCACGCCATGAGCAACGTCCGCGACCTCCTCAACGAAACCAGGGGGCTGCGCGGGAAGCTGGCGAACACGGCGCGGCACCCCGTCGAGTTCCTGCGGCACCTGATGGGCGTCTTCGAGCGCACCCCACGCCTGGCCGAGTTCACGGCCATTCTGGCGCGGAACGGGTACACCAGCGCCGACCTCAAGGCTGGCAAGGTGCCTCCGCCACAAGTCGTTATGCAGGCAGCATTTGCGGCTATGAACGTGACGACGAATTTCAAGCGGGCGGGCACCATCGGGCGCGTCGCCAACAAGATGAACGCCTATCTCAACGCCAAGATTCAGGACGTGGTGCAGGACACGATGCTGTTCAAGGAGCACCCCATGCGCACCTTCCTGCGCGGGGCGGCCTGGATCACCATCCCATCGCTGCTCCTGTGGTGGCAGAACAAGGACGAGGACTGGTGGAAGCAGATGCCCGCGTGGAAGCGGTACACCGGCTGGGCCTTCCGCACCGGCCCGGGGAAGGACGACTGGATTTGGATCCCAAGTCCCTTCCTCCTCGGCGCCCTGTTCGGCCACCTGCCCGTCGCCGTGCTGGACGACGCCTACGCGCAGCACCCCAAAGAGGTGGGCGACTGGTTCAAGGCCGTCTTCAGCGGCCCGCACAAGCGGCTGGGGCAGCTTGGCGACGAGGTGGCTGGGCAATACGGCTTCCCCTTGGAAACGGTGCTGCCTGATGCCGTTCAGCCGGCGCTCGAAGTCATTGTGAACAAGGACTTCTTCCTTGACCGCGCCATCGAGTCCGAGGGCCTCACGAGCAAGAAGCCGGGGGATAGAGCCACGCGCTACACGAGCGAATTGGCCCGGTACTTAGGCTACCAGTTCGGCCTCTCCCCCGTCAAGCTCGACCACCTCATCAAGGGCTATGGCGGCACGCTCGGCTCCACGCTCGTCAACCTCGACAAGCCAGGGGCCGTCGAGCGGCTGCTGGGCACGGCGAGGCTGGCGCTCGACGCCACACGGGGCGAGAGCGTCGAGGAGTTCTATCGGGCAAAGGAAGCGTTCGACCAGGAGTGGACGAGCCGCAGGGACGCCGTGGTGGGCGAGGGCAGGAAGTCGGGCTTGTCGCTCGACGCGGCCCGAGAGCGGGCGAGCCGCCAGATGCCCGAGGACATGCGGAGCCAGCACCATCGCTACAGCAAGGTGGCCTCGCTGATGGCCGACGTCCGGGCTGCCCTGCCGCCCGACGCCAACGAGGAGACGAACAAGGTCTACAACCGCATCCTCACGGGGCTCGCCGTCAGGGGCCTCGGCAAGGAGCCTCGGGCCGACTACCCGGACATCTTCACTGCCACAGACCTCCCGCCCGCGGTAGCAGAAATCAGGGATGAGGCGATCAAGGGAATCGCCTACGCCCTCACGCAGCCGAAGCCGACGCGCGAGCGGGGCGAGAGCGCCGAGAAGTTCGCCGAGAGCCAAGCCAAGCGGGGAGCGGAGTGGGCGGCGGCCGCCGAGGACACGAAGTGGGCAGGGCTCGACTTCGAGGCGATGGAAAAGGCCCTGCGAGCCGACGACCGTATCAAGAAGCCCTTCAGTGCGGGCTCGGCTGGCAGCGGCAGACTCTACAGGCTCCGCAAGCACTTCGGAAAATAATTCCCGGAATTCTCTTGATTTCGGCTTTCCGCCCGTGTAAGATTGTGCGCGGTCAGGAGGTAGGCGCGATGACCGTGCAACCCTTCCGAGAAACTACCTACAGCAGAGAGGCACCTACAGGGCAAGCGTCCGGGGACGATCGCCCTCGTCACTACCACCCTGGGTGCCGTTCCGCGCGTGGCGCTTCGCGCGGACTCTGTCTGGAGGACTGAGTTTATGTCCGCACCGTACAAGATCGTCGCAGTGTCCGCAAAGGACTTCGGGCCGCTTGAGGCGGCCAGCGTGGAGGGCATCGGGCACCTGCTCTACGTGATCGGCCCGAATGGGGTAGGCAAGTCGGCCTTCCTGACAGCGCTCGAATCCCTGCTCGGCCTGCCATTCCCCGAAACCGCCGTGCGCGATGGGCAGCGCGATGGGGTTGTGACGGGCGAGATTCACGGGAGCGACGGCGAGACCTACCGCGTCCGTGCCCGTGGTCGAATGGGCAAGAAGAACGACGGCACGCCCTCGTTTTCCAGGCAGTACACCATCACGCGGCTCGTCAACGGCATCGAGCTTGATGTCAAGCGTCCTGCCGAGTTCATGCGCACCCTGCGTGGCGATCGGCCCATCCGTGACCTTGGCGAGTTACTGGACTCGCTCCGCACCCCCGACGGGCAGCGCAAGTTCATCACACAGGCCCTCGAGTCGGCGGGCGTGGACGTGGCAGCCCTGGACGCCGCAAAGGCCAGGGCATACGACAGCCGAAGGGACGCCAACGCCGACGTGAAACGCGTCGAGGCGACCCTGGCCAGCCTGCCAGTCCCGCCCCCCGACACGCCGCTAACCGAGGTCAGCCTGAGCGAGTTGACGGAACTGGTCGCACTGGCCGAGGCCGAGAATGCGGCCCGGCAGCGGAAGATAGACGGCCAAGCGGTGAACATCCAGACGTACACCACGGCGGCCATGCGGCTTGAGGCGGTCGGAATCCCCGAGGCCGAGCGGCGCGTCGAGCGGCTGCGCAACGAACTCGTGCAGGCCGAAGCCGACCTGGAGGAACATATCGCTGAACACCAGACGAACGAGGAAGCCGCCGAAACCGCCCGCACCGCGAAGGCTCTGGCCGAGGCCGAGGAGGTCATTGACGCCGAGGAGTTCCGCAAGCAGCTTGCCGGAGCCGAAGCGGTCAACGCCGAGGTCCGGCTCCGTGCGAAGCGGGCGGAGTTCGAGCGAGAGGCGGAAGTGGCCCGGCGTCGAGCCGAAGCGGTCAACGCCGAGATCGTCCAGGCCGCCGCGGCCCGCACGAAGGCCCTGGCAGACGCCTCCATCGGGGTCGCTGGCCTAGAGTTCACGGAAGACGGCGAGGCCACCTACAAGGGCGATCCGCTGATGAGGATGTCCGATGGCCAGAAGGCCGCCATTCTCGCCCAATTCCTTCTCGCAGGCGATCCGCCCTTCCCGCTGATTCTCTGGCGTCGGGCGAGCCTGCTGGATCCCGCCCACTTGGCGGACTTCTGCCGCGTGGTTCGGGAGAAGGGTGCCCAGGCAGTCTTGGAGCTTGTGCAGGAAACCGAGGGCGGCTTGATGCTCGTCGCGGCAGACGATGGAACGCTGCCGACCAGCAAGTAACCCACGCCCCTCTCCCCCCTCCGAAATGGGATGGGACACCCACGGCACGGGAGGGGGAGGCGGGGCCTTACCTGAAAGGAGATTGGAATGGCGAAGCGTGGCGGGCTGAAGAAGCCCATTGAGAAGCCGGAACTGGCGCCAAAGGAGGTCGTGGACCTTGCAGAGGCGATCCGGTCGCAGCACCACCAGCAGCTCGGCGCGGCGAAGATCGCCTACGTCTTCGAGGCGAAGACGGTCAAGAGGGGCGGGAAGGTGCGACTCGGAACCTGCCGCAAGCAGTCGGATGTCTCCATCCTCGTCGGCAAGGTGGACATCATCATCGGCATCAACAAGAGGAAGTGGCTGGAACTCGACGGGAAACAGCGCAGCGCCCTGCTCGATCACGAGTTCTGCCATGTCGGGATCAAGCTCGACAAGGACACGGGCGCCGTGTGCGGCTACCGTCTCCTGCCGCACGACCTGGAGGAGTTCAACGCCGTCGTGGATCGTCACGGCCTGTGGAGCCGAGACGTGAAAATGTTCGCCGAGACGACCGAGCGGCAGCGCCAACTCCTCTTCGCCGCGGTCGAGCAGGAAGCCTGACCCCAAGAAGGGAGCAAGTGGTCCAATGGCAGACGAACCCGAAAAGACGCGCGACGACTACCCCGTGGGCAGCACGGCGGTAGCCAGCATCCTCGGGCTGAACCCCTACGAGACACCGCTGGGTGTCTACCGCAAGCTGAGGGGCATCGAGGAGGAGGAACGGTCGGAGCCGAGCGAACCCGCCTTTTGGGGCACCCGTCTCGAGCCGCTGCTCAAGACGGTCTACTCCGAGCGCCACCCCGACCGACTGTTCTGGACACCCCCAGGCGGCGAGGGGACCGCCCACGCCCTGACGCATCCGAGCTTCCCCTGGGTCGTGGACAGCCCCGACATGCTCGGTGGCAAGGAACCCCTCAAGCCCGACATCGTGGTCGAGATCAAGACGGCCAGCCTGCGCTTCAAGCACAAGTGGGGCGGGGGCGAGCAGGACATCCCCGAGGAGTACCTGTGTCAGTGCGTGTGGCACATGTTCGCAACCGACCTGGGCCTATGCGATTGCGCGGTCCTGATTGGAGGCCAGGAGTACCGCGAGTACAGCCTGCGGCGTGACAAGGAGGTCGAGGGGATGATCGTGGAGCGCGTCAAGGGCTTCCTTGACCAGCACGTCGTCCCCGGCGTCCCCCCGCCGCCCCAGGGCTCGGAGGCCGACGAGAAGGCCCTGAGAGCCATCTACCGCAAGGTGGTGGACGACGTGCGGCCAGCGACCGAGCGCGAGACGGAACTGCTGATGCTCTACGCCGACAAGCGGCAGCAGGCCGACAAGGCGCTGGCCGAGCTTGAGATGTTCAAGCAGGAACTCATGGCCGTGATCGGTGAGCATTCCGGCATCGAGGCGAAGGACATCGGCAAGATCACCTGGAAGCTCGCCAAGGGGCCCGAGACGATCAACTGGCAGGGGGCCTTCTCCGGGCTGGCCAACCTGCTCGAACTGCCCCCGGACGACCCGCAGATCAAGGACATGATCGCGCAGTACACGGGCAGGGCGGCCGGCAGTCGGCGCTTCT
>Ga0268276_1003599_pt1 | contig 11846 bp, 8 predicted proteins | sample saktaG_4_FD_190145 | JGI IMG/M metagenome (GOLD analysis project Ga0268276, IMG submission 190145) | Saline water microbial communities from Sakinaw Lake, British Columbia, Canada - sak_2010_1_5_45m | ecosystem: Environmental > Aquatic > Non-marine Saline and Alkaline > Saline ...
GGAAACAAGTTCCCGATAATCTCAATCATCGCGGAATAATCTTTCTCATCCCCTTTATTCAATGCCTCAATATAATCCGGATAACTAGCTTCCCTGAATTTATTTAATTCAAGGGAAGGGTAGCCTGCTCTGTTGGCCATGAGATCTGCAAAAACCCATGCGGTTCTTCCGTTTCCTTCCCTGAAAGGGTGGATATGAATAAGTTCACAACGCACAATGGCAATATCTTAAATCAACTTCTCCGTATCCTCATAATCTATAGCCAGTTTGGATAAAAACTCTTTATCAGGTAACTCATTCCCATGGGAATAAACCGGTAAGGCAGGAAATGATGGCCAGCTTTAGATAAGTTTACAGTTCGGTAAATTCCTGCGAATGGGTAAATGTCACCTGTGCTAATGATTTCATCTGGCGTGTGTTTAAAGGTTAGAAAAGAAATTTTTTACGCCAAGGCTATAACCTGGAATAATAAATAATGCCAAGGGGATTGGTCAGATTAACCTTCAATCTGACAACACTTGAAGAGCGAAAATTCCAAAAGGAGGTCGCCCTTTACAGTTTTAAAGTCCGGAAGTTTCAGGACGGATTTTTCGCAGGTAACTTTGCGTGAATTTCGAGTTTAATAAAAGAGCGTAGGTCTTTGTCTCTTTTTTCTAAAAAAAATATATTAGAACTGAGCAAACCGAAGGAATTCCATATTATTGATCTGCTGCAATAGAGAAATCGTCATCTACTTTATAGGGTTTTTCGTCAGCATCATTTTTAAGATCTTTCATCAATAAATGGAAGAACTGACCTACCACATAATTCGCCAGTCCTTTGTCTTTTGAAAGTCTATTCATGAACTCAATAGGAGGTTCAGCGTTTTTGAGGAGTGCTTTATCAATACTCTCCCTAAGCTTCATTCTTTTGACATCCTCAATATTGTTGGCGCGCAAGCTGGCCATTAATCCTTCGTCCGCCTTGAGCGACATGTACATCTCCTTCACTACCTTATCGTCTTCACCAAGGTTAACCGCATATTTATCATTGATCTCCTTAACGATCACTTCCAAAACATCTTTAGGGTCTTGTTGTTTGCCTTTATGGCCGTCACCCTGGGGATTTTCCAGGATGGCATCTTCAGGTTTCAGGATGATGCTGCCGTTTTCCTCCTCCTGAATTTTAAATTTGTCCATGTCAACCATTTGAGTAACCTCCAATGGCAAAGTTTCCTTTTCGTAAGGCAGATATTTGAATAGAAGTTTTGTAAATAAATAGAACTTTTCAAGGTCCGTATCGATGAATGTAATGATTTGAGATATAAATGAATACTGGCGAACATATTTATTGATGCTCTTTCTGAATTTGTCCTTGTCCTCCGATGCAAGCGGAATGTATTTTTCGTCAACGATCTTTTTAAAGAACGGTGAAAGTACTTCTGATTTTACTTTCCTGCGAACAAACATTTCAATGAACCAGGTAACCTCTTCATGAGTAAATACATCTGCTTTTTCAATCTCATACTTCAGATTGTAAAGCTTCTGCGGATCAGTACCATTGTCAAGCGTTGTACTTTGGTAATAGTCCTGGAAATCGTGTTGTATATCTTCCTGTTTATTCACAAAGTCAATGATAAAGGTATCCTGCTTCCCTTTTGGCTTCCGGTTCAACCTGCTCAGGGTTTGAACAGTGGCAACACCACCCAGGACTTTATCTACATACATGGTATGTAAAAGTGGTTGATCAAATCCTGTCTGGAATTTATTGGCAACGATCAGTATTTTGTACCCTGGCTTTTTAAATTCTTCGGCAATGTCCTTCACCTTCGGACCGTTCATATTTTCCTCCGTGTATTTTTCAAGGTCTAATTCAACTGTACCGGAGAATGCAACCAGGACTTGTATGTCAAACCCCTGCTCCCTGATTATTTTCTCGAAGGCTTTCTTGTATAGAACCGCATGAGCTCTTGAACATGTTACCAACATTGCTTTTGCTCTTCCACCAATTTTATGAATGGTTTTATCCATAAAATGGTTGAGCATGATATGGCTCTTCGTACCAATTGCAAAAGGGTCCTTGTTTACCGCATTGATGAGTAATCGCTTTGCTTTAAGTTTTTCAAATGCCTTATCGTCTTCTGCTTTTTCATTTTCAATCAGTTCAAAGTATGAACTTTTGGTAATGTAGTTCTGTAATACATCTAAAATAAAGCCCTCTTCAATCGCCTGCCGCATCGTGTACTTATGAAAGGCCCGAAATCCGGATTTCTGAGAGGCATCCGGAATGCCAAATAATTCCAGAGTTTTTTGTTTGGGTGTAGCCGTGAAGGCAAAAAATGACAGGTGTGGCAATTTCTGACGGCTGGCCATTATCTTTTCTAAAGCAGCTTCAACAGTATCTTTGGGTTCATCATTCTCATCATCCTGATTAATGATGTTTTTCAGCGCTTCATCAGTAGTTAAACTGATCTTCAAGTCTTTGACATTCTCGCCGGTTTGACTGCTGTGAGCTTCATCTACAATGATGGCAAAATGTTTACCAATAAGATCGGCCACTTCGCCTATATAACCAAACTTCTGCAATGTGCTGATGATGATTTTATCGCCATCGGTCAAGGCTTTTATCAGTTGTTTACTGCCTTTGGTGATGGTCCTTACTGTCCCATTGATTTTCTCAAATTGCTTGATTTGCTTTTGAAGTTGCTTGTCCAGTACGATTCGGTCGGTAATTACAATGATGCTGTCGAATATGGGTTCCTGGTTATAGCCAAATAAGTTGGAGAGTTGATGAGCCAGCCATGCAATGGTTTTGCTCTTTCCGCTTCCTGCGCTGTGTTGAATCAGGTAATTATGACCTGTGCCATCTTGCTTTACTGAGGTCAATAATTTACGGACACAATCCCGCTGATGATAACGAGGGAAGATGGTCGTCATCTCTTTGGTCTTTTCGTCTTCTTCATAGAAGATGTAATTGTTCAAAATCTCCAGTAAACTATCGGCCTGCAATATCTCCTCCCATAAATAACTAATTGCAAATTTTCCGGGAATAACCGGATTCCGGGTATCCCGGTTGAAGGGCAAAAATCGGGTGTTCCCGTTTTCCAACCGGGTAGTCATCAACGCAGTATTGTTATCAACGGCAAAATGAACCAGGCAATTTTTCAGAAATGGATCCCGGCTCTCCCTGCGTTTGCTGTATTGCTCCACTGCATGGGTCACATTTTGCCCTGAGAATTCGTTTTTCAATTCCATCGTGATAATCGGAATACCATTGATGCCAATAACCAAATCCAGACTCTTGTCGGGGTATTGGGTACTGTAATGAACCTGCCTGATTACGGAGAACCGGTTGGCTTCGTATTTCTTCAGATGTTCAGGATTCAATCCGGATGCGGGTTTGAACCATATCAGGTTAATTTTAGCACCCTGCAAGGTAAAACCTTCCCGGATCACATTCAGAATGCCCCGTTTATTCCGAAGTTTGGCAAATTCATCCGCGACAGCCACTATCGGATCTCCAGGAAACAGTTTTTCTAATTTACGCCAGGTATCAGGTTGAGAATCACGGATAAACTGCTCCAATAAGTATTTGTCTAGGACATGGTCTAAATCTATGTCGTCACTGTTGCGCACCGAATAAAGAGTACTTCCTTTCAGATAGTCAAATACGGTATCTTCAAAATGTATTTCCTTTAACCCATTCATGCATTATTTTTTTTTCGTTTTCTGATTTGACTTTCGATTTCTTTTATCTCTTCCAAGTCGTTCTGGTCGGCACTGAGGGCTTCATATTGTTTTCGTTTTTGATCAAATTCTTCATATATACTGCCCACAATGGTTTCCATTTCTGAATTGGAGATTGTTCCACTTCCCTTTAGGATTTCTTTGTTTTGAAAATTCAGCAATTTGTCCACATTTTCTTTCCAAAATGCCAACGTAAGATCTTTTCTTTTTTTTACTGTTAATTCAGCCGTTTCGAGGAAGATCACCACAAGCCTGTTCAGCGTATCAATTTCATCTTCTGATAAATAATTCTTTGCAATAATGATATCCTGTTTTCTTACAATTGCTCCTTTCCAGGTAGTAAGACCCATATTTTCTTTTTCGGCCGAAGCACAGGCAACAATTATTTCTGCGGCTGTTTTCCCGGTTACGGCAAATAATAATTTGTTCTGCGTTTCGGCAAAAAACATTTGAGTTGCTTTGTCGGATGCATCGTAATCGCTACAAAGAGCAAATAAATCGCGTACTTTTTGGTAAAATCGCTTTTCAGAGGCACGAATATCACGTATACGTGCTAAAAGTTCATCAAAGTAATCGGGTCTTCCATCAGGATTTTTCAGACGTTCATCATCCATTAAAAAGCCTTTTACCATGTACTCTTTTAAGTTTCGGTTTGCCCATATCCGAAACTGGGTGCCTCGTTTGCTTTTTACCCGGAATCCTATGGCCAAAATCATATCCAATGAATAGAAAGTAACATTGTATTCCTTGCCGTCACTTGCAGTTGTTAAGTAATCCTTAACAACTTGAAATTGTCTTAACTCGCCTTCTTTCAGAATGTTAGATATATGCATGCTGATATTTGGCACCGAGGTGTCAAAAAGTTCGGCAAGCTGGTTTTGGTTCATCCAAACCATGCCGTCTTTCGCAAAAAGCGCCACACTGGCATTACCGTCTTCTGTTTTATAAATGATTATATCCTGCATTTCTATTCTATTTTGCGGTCAGCTTTTCGATTGTCGGGTTTTGATCCTGAAATTCATTTCAGGATCAAAATGATACTGGGTAACTAACTTGATGTCTTTCAGCCGATTATTAATTTTCATACGGTAACCGTTTTTAACAAGTTTTGCCGGGCAATGCCCGAATTGGTTAAAACGTTGCTCATGGTTTTTAACTTTCTAAAATATTCAATCTTTGAGCTTTTCGATAAAATATTCAACTGACCACAAGTTTTCGCAAATTCTTTGCACCAATTTCTGGCGATCGCCAATATCCTCCTTTTTAAATTGAGGATGAGCTTTAAAATCTACTCTCTGAATAATAGATGAATTTAAGAAATTTGGGTTTTTTGAATAATACGTGGGATGTAGAGTCTGAGCATAAGTATTCTCCTTCAGGTAATGCTCAAGTTTATCCTCGTATTTATCGCTGCTAAATGATTGATTCGTGCCTTGAGGTAAAAGGATTAACGCGCCAACAAAATTTCTCCAATTCTGGAAATCATTTTCCTGTTCAAATTCGTCCTTATGTTCATAGAATTTATTGGCCCAAAGATGTTCAATTTCAAATTGTCTACCATTTGGGTGATGGTACGTTACATATGTTGTATCTTTTCCAACCAGATTATCAAGGTAACTGGTAATTCGAGAAAGAAGATGCTTAACGAATTTTCCATTTTGACCATGAAGGCCAAACCTCCAGACCCCATCCCAATTTTCAGGTATTTTATCAATCTCATTTGATAGGTTAATTGCAAGAGTACTAAGGCCATTGCTTCTAATGAGCTTGATTATATTAAACATTGTGTATTTAATGGAAGTTTGGCCGAATTTTCGGTAATTAATGGCTCTTCTTACGGTAAAAGTCTCAATATAACGAGAAACAAAATCGACTTTCTTTATTATTGTGTCATCGTTATCTTCAAAATTAATGGATGCTAAGAGCATAGGATTTTGCAATGATTCCGCAATGCCCCAATGTGAAATATACATTGCATGCGGCATATTTGAACCGAAAGTCGATTCTGCATCCCAGATTTTTAGATACCATTTGACGTAGAATGGAAAATGGTATTTGAAAAATTGATAAAACTCATCAGATGTTCTAAGGTTGAATAAAGATTTGTGATTATCCTTAAACCAATTATGGAATCGCGATCCAATTAATTCAAAATCCTGATCTACTGAATCTATCTTCCCTGGTCTGATAGAAATAGCATACCTGCCTCTAAACCATGCTTGAATGAATCCCAGATCGGCATTCTCATCGTAGTCATGTAATTTTTGAATTTCATTTCGCCAAATTTCATTGATCTCGGTACGTTGATTCTTATCTGTTATCTTGGACAACACGTACCCCTTTAACATCTCCGTCGGTGTCAGATTTAAGCCACGGTCATTCATGGTTTCAAAAATGGTGTAGGCATTTTCATCTGAATATGCTATGATCTCTACGACTACTACATTTTCAATGAACCAATCGATAAAAAACGGTAATGCGTTTTGCGTAAGTTCTTCAGGAAATGCTTGGATGATATCTTCGTAACGCTCAACCATATTACGAATGGTTTCATCATCATTTTCTATTACAGCATACTCACCGATCTCAAAGAGAGCTTTTAAACAAGGCTCCCTCGTTTCATCACTCATATTAAAAGATTTTTCCCGATGCTTAACAGAAAAAATAAGCTCGCTGATCGCAACTTTATTTTGTTCCTCAAAATCTTTTTGTAAGTGATTAAGATAGATCAACAACAGAGTAATTGATGTAATGCGTTGTTGACCATCTATTATAGATTTTTTACCAGTCTCAGGATTTACGCTGAAAACTATTGGACCTAAATAATAACTTTGATAATATGCAACTTCCGACGGTTTGTGTTCAGGATTATATGATTTTAAAAAAGTACTAGTCAGGTCATCAATTAAAAGTTTAATATGTTTCTCCTGCCAACGGTATTCCCGCTGAAAATAATCAATAGTAAATTTTTGCTCTTTTAGTAACCTATTGATATTACTGTCGGTTGCTTCAATTTTGTTTTTAAGGTTATCGCTCATTTCTTCTAAAGATTATAACTTTTTCAATGCTGATTTCATGTCATTTATTATTTTTTCAAAATCTTCACCTGATTGTGTTGCTTTATGAAATGTCGAAAAAGTCTTTACCAGATCAGGATACAGCATTGCGGTTTCTTCAACGCGCATTTGTATAAATTTGTAAAGATCCTGGCTCTCACCATGCAATGCTGATTGCATTTCGTAAATATCATCAGTTGCCTTTTTTTTATTACCAAAATTGTATCCCAATGTCATAATGTCTGTATATATGGTATCTAAATAGACATGCTTATCAAGCAAGGGGTTTGCTTCGTATGCTTCAGGTCTTACAATTTTTTCCAATTTTTCAATAAACAGTGTCTTAATTTCTGATAAAATTTCGTTGTAGTCCATGGTTTAACATTTTTAATTGTTATAATTTTCTGGGTTCCAGCCTCTGACATCTATCTTTCCAGTCACAACATGACTGATCAATGATGTCCTGTATTCGTGCAATAAATCTATTTGCTTTTGGTATTTGGTAATGAGGGTGTCGATGGTTAATGTTTCGGATTGGATATAGCTCAATATTCTTTGTTGCTCAGGTTTTGATGGAAGTGGGATGTCAAATTGTTTAAGTAGTTCAAAATTCAATCCTTCTCTATTTGTTCCACTTTGCTTTGAAAATATTTGATTTTGTCCTATTTCGGAAATCATAACTGAATGAAGGAACTTAAACAATATCATTTTATTTGACCTAATTATGCAGACGTGTTGATTAACGTTAGCCTCTGGATATTCGCCTGAAAAGAAATAGCATCGGCCTATTGATGCTCCTGTAATATTCAATAAAACATCACCAAATTCGATTTTGCTATTCTTCATTTGCACGTGAGTGCCTTCATCAATAAACGATATATTGGATAATTCAAATGTGTCATTGTAGATATTTTGGCTACGGAAAAATGCAACGCCTTCCGTTTTGTACACTTGTGAGCCACCTAACGGTGTCACGCCACTGCCTATTTTCCTTGTCAAATACTTCAATTTCCAGACTCTCCAATGCGCTGGTATCTCACCGACCCATTCAATTTCACTCGGTTTCATTTTTGCATTCGGATTTATCCCCTTGGTCACTGCTTTATTGATAATTCCGGCTTTCTGCTCCTTTAACAATTCAATTTGCTTTTGTCGGTTGGCTATGAAGCGGTCAATCTGGCCGGTTTTGTGATCGAGAAAACGGACGATGGAGTTTTGTTCGAAAAGGGAAATGATTAAACCTGGCATTCTATATGCCCATTCTCTGGAGAGCCCTGGAACCATATCATCTACCGTATTTTCATCCAGCCTTAGAATACTTAAAAAGTACTTTAACCAATAAAGATTGCAATTAGTTTTTGTTGAGTCAATGAAATAAGAAGTATCTATAGGAAAACATGGAATTTCGGAAAAATTTACCCGTCCGTAAGATCCTTTCCTTCCGACTATAATACAAGGCGCTTTTGTTATGGGTATATCATGAAATCCGACAACCCCATTAGAACCATAAACAGGAACATCTCCACCTTTTCTATTCTCATCTGACAAACTATCCCCATAGGCAAATTTTGTAATTCTTTTTAAAGTTTTACACTCCCAATCAATTGGTATTTCTCCCAGCCATTCCACTCCACTCGGTTTGTATGAGGGATACCTTTTCATTGCGCAACTTCTTTAATCTCTTCCAGCAAGTCCTCGGTTTGCACTTCAAGGTCATCAATATCCTGCATGATTTCACTCAGTTCGCGCAGGGGTTTGTATTCATAGAAGAACTTGGTAAACGGAATTTCGTAACCGATTTTATCCTTCTCCCGGTCCATCCAGGCATCAGAGGCAAAGGGTAATACTTCTCGGTCAAAATAATCATCAATGTTCTCTTTCCATTTAATGCTTTCGCTGTCACGAAGGTCAGTATCCTGTAAGGGTTTATGCTCCCAATCGCATATTTTTCCTTTCTGTACAGGAACATCAAACGGGTCGGCAAATACAGTTTCGGCCTCCTCATCTTTCTCACTCAAGGTGTCCCGGTATATTTTCAGTAACCCTTTGCCTGGTTTACTTCCGAACATTTTTGCAAACGTAGTGTAGAAATTGGCATCATTCATCTCCCTTGGTTTACCAATGAAACCAGCAAGCGTTTTCAGAATTTTCTCTTGAATTGCTTTCCCTTTTGAAATATCAGCTTCAGCTGCCGCTTTCACTTTCTTTTTACTGGTTGCGAATTCGATGAACTTTGGATGAGTTTTGAGCGTTTCAATTTTTTCGGTAGTTATTTCGTACGCCAGCCGTAAAGGCCGTTCAAGCGTTACTTTGGTGTATTTAAAATCAGTGACATCGAAGATTTTACTGATTTGTACCGATCGCGTGATTTTTTCTCCCGGTTTGTGTGAGTTCTCTTCTTCCAAATCAATACTCTGTTCCTGGTAGGCTTTGTAAATGTTTGTGATCAGAGCGATGCCGTCATCACTGATTTCGTATTGTTTTTTCCCTAGACTCTTGATCTTTTTGGTAAACGTTGAATGGATAGCGTTGATCAGTTGCACCTTGCCTCTCCTGCCTGCCGGTTTGTTGTTGTTCAATATCCACACATACGTGCCAATACCTGTTCCGTAAAACAAATCTTTTGGCATGGCCACGATGCAATCCAACAGATCGTTAGGGTTGTCCATGATCCAGCCACGGATGTTGCTCCATCCGCCACCGGCATCACCATTAAACAGGGGCGAACCATTAAACACAATCCCGATAATACTTCCCTGCGGGTTCATCTTGCTTATCATGTGCTGCAGAAACAAAAACGAACCATCACTAACATCAGGGGTTCCTGCACCAAAGCGTCCGCTATACCCTTTTTCTTCGGCTTCATTTTCGACAAACTCTCGCATGTTTTTCCAATCGTCGCCAAAAGGCGGGTTGGTGAGCATGTAGTTGAAGGTTTTTCCGATCAGCCTGTCTCTGGTAATAGTATTACCGTGTTTGATGTTCTCTGCATCTTCACCCTTCATCAGTAAATCTGATTTGGCGATAGCGTAGGTTTTTTCATTTATCTCCTGCCCATAAACCCAGACATCAAGATTTTTATTGATAGATTCCTGCAGATAATCTTTCGCTGTGGTAAGCATTCCGCCCGTTCCGCAACATGGGTCATAAATATTGATGCCGGCGCCGGCTTTTTGGAGTTTCTCTGTTTCATTAGCAAACACAAGGTTTACAATCAGTCGAACAATTTCTCTTGGAGTGAAATATTGACCGGCCTTTTCGTTGCTTGTTTCCTTGGATTTACGGATGAGGATTTCAAAGATGGTTCCCATATCATGATTGCTCACTTTGTCGGGGTGCAGATCAATTTTAGAGGAAACAAACTCTTTGGTAACAATTAATAGAAGGTCTTTGCGTAATAGCGTTTCGTAAATTGGGGATAAGCCTTTTTCCGGTCCGCCGCTAAAATTGAGTAGGATATCCTTGATGTTCTCGCTGAAGCCCTTCAGGTAGGCATCAAAGTTAACTCCAATGTTATTGATGTCTTTTGTAAGACCAACCAACGTATAATCCGATTTGTTGTAAAAATTCTGTCCAGAAGCCTGCTTTAAAAGCTGGTCCAATACTTCGGCTGTCGCCTTATCCTTGAATTTTTCGTTGGCTTTCACCACATTTTCATGGGTTTCTTCCAACACGCAATCAATGCGTCGCAATAACGTAAAAGGCAGAATTACATCCTCGTAGTCTTTCTCTGCATATTCATCGCGGATATGCTCTTTAATTCCCCAGATGAAATCAGATATTTCATTATGATTTACCATTCTATGTTTGTAAGATTTCGGTATGCAAATTAAGGAGATTTATCGTTATTTCCAGAATTATCATGGTAACCAATTTCAAAGACAACTGTTTCCATAATAATATCGAATCACTGGTCGGTAGATTACAAACTTAGTTTGAGCGTACAAGAGTGAAAAAGCCCCGGTTTCCCGGGGCCATAATACTACAAAATACCCTCGTCCGAGAAGGAATAAAACCGATCATCCCCTACGATGATGTGATCCAGGACAGCTACATCGAGCAGCAAGCCACAATCCTTGATCTTCCTGGTAATCTTAGTATCGGCATCACTAGGTATTGAGTTACCACTTGGGTGGTTATGTCCCAGAATGATGCTGGTAGCATGCTGTTCCAGACAAATCTGGAAGATCTTCTTAGGATCGACAACGGTCCCGGAGATCCCGCCTTCGGATATCTTGACTTTCTTAACGATCTTATTTGCCCTGTTCAGGAGCAGGATCCAAAATTCTTCATACGGCAGGTCGCCTATCAGGGATTGAAAGATTTCAAAGGCATCCTGGCTCTTTGAGATCTTCTTTTTAAAGATCACTTCTGACTCATTCCGCCGTCGGGCCAGGGCAAACATGGCAGCGATCTTCACGGCTCGTTTCTGGCCGATACCTTTGATCTTCTGAAGGTCGGAAACGCTGAACTTCCAGAATTCGCAAAGGTTGTTCCCGCAGGTTGACAGCGTTTTCATGGCAATTTCAAGGGAGTTCTCCCCGGAAACACCCGAGCCAATTATAATACTGAGAAGTTCAGCATCAGAAAGACTGCCATTGCCTTTTAGCAGGAGTTTCTGGCTTGGCAGGTCATCTTCTGCCCAATAACGCATTGGGATTCTGTTTTCATAGTGTTTGCCGTTTTCTTTGGCAAGGTCCGGATTCATGATCGGTGTTTTCATCGTATATTAGTTTTAAGCAGCCATTGGCCGCGGTGAGTGAATGAAATTTGCCGGTGGGACCATGCCGAGTAGAAAATTTTAAGCAAACATTCGGGTCATCCCGAGTACTCGGGGTGAATGAACCTGAAGGGCGACAGTTTCCAAAGGAGGTCGTGTTTAGCGAAACAATATTTTCACTGGGCATAACTTTGTGAATTTCGATTTACTGCAGGAGTGGGGTTTTGCAACTTTTTCTAAAAGTCGCCCCAAGCGAAGCATCCTGCGAGCATAAAAAAAAGCAGGCGATTCCGATTCATCGGAACCGCCTGCCTGGTTGGAGGCAATTAATGCCTTATAGAGAAT
>Ga0268276_1003600_pt1 | contig 11846 bp, 10 predicted proteins | sample saktaG_4_FD_190145 | JGI IMG/M metagenome (GOLD analysis project Ga0268276, IMG submission 190145) | Saline water microbial communities from Sakinaw Lake, British Columbia, Canada - sak_2010_1_5_45m | ecosystem: Environmental > Aquatic > Non-marine Saline and Alkaline > Saline ...
ATTAGCGGGATTACCAAGGGTATGAGCAATAAAGATTGCTTTTGTTTTTTTGGAGATTGCTTTTTCAATTTTATCAACTTGAATATTATAAGTACCAATGTCTATATCAAGAAAAATAGGGATTAAATTATTTTGCAAAATAGGGTTTAGAGTAGTTGGAAAACCGCAGGCAATAGTGATTACCTCATCGCCAGGTTTTAATCTTCTCTGACCTAATTTATTAGAAGTTAAAGCTGAAATAGCCAAAAGATTAGCTGAAGAACCAGAATTTGTCAAAAGACAATATTTTACTCCTAAAAATTTTGTGAATTCTTCTTCAAATTTTCGAGCATATCTTCCAGCAGTTAACCAAAAATCTAAAGAGGCGTCAACTAAATTTATCATTTCTTTTTCATCATAAACCCTACCAGCATAATTGATTCTAGTTTGACCTGAAATGAATTTCCCTTCTTTCTTTTTCTGAACTTTGTAAAATTCTTTTACTTTTTTAACAATTTCCTTCTTAATTTTATCTTCTTCTTTCATTTTTTTTGAATATTTATTTTGTCTTTAATTCTCTTTATTTATCTTATTTATAATATCTAACAATTTTGTAAGGTCACCATACAATACATATCTCAGGTCGCTTCTTTCTGAGAAGTTATTCGATTCGTTGGCTAAAGCTATAAATCTAATTCCTAGCCTTTCTGCTATTTCAAGCTCAGAATCATCATCTCCTACACTTATTGTCCTTTCTGGAAAAAATTTATTTTCCTTTATAATAATTTGCATCACTTCCGCTTTCTTTCCTCTGCTTGAGCCATAAATTTTATCAAAATAAACACCGATACCTCTTTCCTTGGCTACTCTTCCAATACTGTCATCTGTTGTGGATGTATGTAAAAATAGTCTATATCCTCTCTCTTTCAGTCTCTTTAGAGATTCTGTTGCACCTTTTATCTCTTTAGCTTCTATTTGCCCTTTTTCTGTTCTCTCAGCATATAATTTAGCATATTTCTGTGTTTCTGATTCCAAATCCTCATATTGAACTTTTCCTCCCTCTTTTAGTCTTTTGAGGACTTTGCTTATAATCCCATATCTGTTGTCATCTGGATTCCTCTTAATAACTTCACCGATAATCTTTTTTGTTCCTTCTACTTCTCTAAAAATATCAAAATAGGCATCTTTCTTAATTTTATTTGAATTAGCCAAAACTCCATCAAAATCAAAAATAATATTATTAAACTCCATATTGTTCAACTTTTTTCCTTAAAAGGCCAGCTTCCCAACGAGACAACATTGGCTGATAAGGATCAATCATTAATTCACAAACAATTGGTCCCTGGAATTTTATTACTTCTTTTACTTTTGCTAATTCGTCATTATTAGCGATCCGTCGATAACTCAATCCCCAACCAATAATAAGTTTTTCAAAATTCGGCAAGCTAACTCCTGAATCTGGGTCAGCAGCAAAAACTCTATTAAAATATTTTAAATGGGTATTTCTAATAGAATAGTATCCATTATTATTGAAGATAAAAATTTTTAAGGGTAACTGATGGTGTAAAACTGTCTGTAAATCCTGCAAATTAAGCATAATAGAACCATCTCCTTCCATACAAATAACCGGCTTTTTTCCAGCTGCTACTGACGCCCCAATAGCTAAAGGCAATCCAGAGCCCATTTGCCCTAAGCCAGCATTCGTTATAAACCTTTGGCCTTTAGATATTTTAAGAGCCTGATGTGATGCCACAGAAGCCATGCCATTAGCAGTAGCAACAGGCATAGATTTTGAATATTTACCTAATTCTTCTAAAAATTTATAAACATTAACATATTTTTTCTTTTGAGGATAATCATTAGAATTAATAGGTTTTACTTCTACATCCCATCTATTTAAAGTAATGTCTTCTTTATAAAGTTCTTCTAAAAATATCCTGGCATCACAGAGAACTGGAATATCTATTTGAATAGTTTTTTTCTTTAGCTCCCTTTCATCTATATCAACCATAATTTTCGTTGCCTGAGTGGCAAATTTTTGATAATCATATGAAGTCTGGGTTAATTGCATCCTCTCGCCTATTATTAAAAGTAAATCACAATTATCAACCGCGTAATTAGCCGATTCATTACCAGGCATTCCTTGCCGCCCCAGGTAATAAGAATATTCATAAGTAATAAGGTCGTCTGCTGAAAAAATTGGCGTTACGGCATTAATTTTAAATTTTTCAAGGACCTTCCAGAGTATCTCTTCTCCTCCAGCAAGTCTAATCCCATTACCGGCAATCAATAAAGGTCTTTTTGATTTTTTCAATAGTTCTATTATTTTTGCCATCGGAATATTTTCTGAATGAGAAACTGCTGGTGATTTAAATGATTCTAATTTCTCTGACTCTATTTCTGCTGCCTGAACATCTAAAGGAATATCAAGCCAGACCGGGCCAGGCCGACCATGAGTAGCCAAATAAAGAGCTTTTTCTAAATGAAATAAAATTTGATCTTCTTTCTCAATCGTAACCGCATATTTAGTAATTGGTTTAACTAAATCAATAATATTAATTTCCTGAAAACCAAGTTGCCTAATAGTTGAAACACCGTCTTGACGTGGCATCATGTCGTCTCTTTTCACCTGACCAGAAATTACCAGTATCGGAATACTATCTAACCAAGCTCCAGCTACTCCGGTAATAGCATTAGTTCCACCAGGTCCAGTAGTAACACAAACTACCCCAATTTTATTTTTGATTCGAGCATATCCTTCTGCAGCAGTAGCAGCTGCCTGTTCATGATGGCAACAGTAAACGTCAAGGTTAGATTTACCAAAAGAATCAACTAAATGCATAATTCCGCCACCAGACAATAAAAAAACCGAATCGGTAATTTTCTCTAAATATTTAACTATGTAATCGCTTAATTTCATAAATGCTTAAATTAAAATGAACAACTATCTATCCATTTTTCCATCAATAAAATCTTCCTTTGTAAATACTTCGTACCATGGTACTGGGAGTGGTTTACCATATGTCTTTTTTGCTATATAGTCATTAATAAATTTTCTGTTCTCTCCGATAAGACAAGAATCACAATATTCTCCAAAGTATTTAATCTTTAGACCTCTTTCAATAATTCTTTTTAATGGCTCTTTAAAAAAGTTTCCAAGTGAAATATGAATATATGGACAGGGCATCACATCGCCATACTTGGTTACAGAGATCATTCTTTTGACCGATATGCAGCCTAAATCAAGATTATACGCTGGTGTTAAATGTGTAAATACATTATATTTTTTCTCAAGCCCCCTTACATAATCCATATCATCTCTATTAACGATAGCATCAAAATTTCCTTCCCAGCATCCAACAGGTTTTGCATATGATATGAATACTCCTACGCCTTTTCCGTTCATAAATTTCAAAAACTCAATAAACTCTTTTGATCTAACCCTTTGCTTTGTGACCACAGTCTGGACAATAATATTTAATCCAGCTTTTTTGGCTGCCTCAATGGCTCTTAGGCATCTTTCATGGGAACCAGGTCTACGCCTAAATTCATCATGCTCCGTTGCCGAAAGGCTATCAATGCTTAGCTGAATTTTATCAACACCTATCTTCTTTAAATGCTTTGCTCTTTTTTCATCTAAAAACCAGCCATTTGTATCCGAGATTATGTAAAATTTCTTAGGATCAATGGCTTTAACTAAATCATCAAAATCCGGAAATACTAATGGTTCACCACCAGTGATGACAATTTGAGCAAGCCCCATTTTGTCAGCTTGCCGCGAAAGTTCCTTTACATCACTAATTGTAAAAAATTTCCCTTCCTTTTCACCTTGAAATCTTTTTACTGAACAATGGATACAAGCAAAATTACAAGTATAATCGTATTGGAATTGAATTATAGCTATACTCTCTCCATTTCTAACTTTTTCACCATATTTCATAATTTTTTCATAAACATATGGTTTTTCTTTCTTTAACTGGCTTCTTTTCTCTATTTCACCTTCGTTTACTGGTTTGCCAAATCCCTCCTCCTTTACTTGTTCTTCGGATTCACCCCATTTTATTATTTTCTTTTTTTGAGTTGACATAATTTTTCTTAGTTAATAAATTTTCGATACATCTTGTGAACCGAGATTATATTCTTTGGACATTTGCTGTACCAGGCCCATTGTCCCGGCTTGGGAATCCCTTTTTCATATTTTAGATTTTTATCCAACGGACTGGTTAACATGCATTCATATAATAAAGAAATAAAGTGGCCGCGATTTTTTCTTTTAGAATGTATGATTTCATTAACTATCAAAGGTTCTTTCTTAAACTTAACACGAGCGCCAAGTTCATTTTTAGCAACCGCCTTAATTCTATCAGATATTGTTTCCTTATATCTTATAATACCGCCCGGAATATGCCAACCGGCTGAATAATAATTATCATCCCTCCATGTTAGAATCGTCTGATTTTGTTCATTTTTTATTAGCAAATCTACATTAATAATAGGAGTAATTCTGCTTATAAAAAGAAATATATCCTCGGGAAGCCCTTTTGCCGGGTTTTTAATTAAAGTTTCTAATAAATCAATTATATTTTTCATATTCCAAGGGTTTGTTTGTTTGAATAGCCGGTGTTATTTCAGGCTCATCAAATGACCTTCCATTACAGTAATCGCAGACTTTAAGGAAATCTTTTTCTAAAAGATATGTTCTAATTTTCTTTTTCATTTCACAAACATCTATGGCTTCTGATTCTTGAAGAAAATCAATATAGTCTTCTTTATAATCTAGGACTGCTTTCAGTCTGGCGGCATTGGCGGCAAAAGGACATCTATACAATTTCCCATCTGATATAGTAAAAGTATTTTTGGCGCAGCAATTTCTAAAAATTTCTCTTTGCTGTTCAATGTTGCGATCATGTTTTCCTATTTGACCGCAATCGGTCCATCCCTGAGCTTTTTGCACGTAAAAAGCAATTTTGTTTTCTGATAATTTTTGAGTTAAATTATTTAAATTTCTTGAAAGCGAGCCATAATCCGTAATAATAAGTAGTATCTTATTATTCTTTAAACATTCTAATTTTTCATCTGGAGGAACTATAGTTCCATTGGTATAAATTACAATTTTTCTTACCTTGGGTTTATCAATTAATCTCTTTACTACTAAATTAAAATCTGGATTCATAAATGGCTCGGCGCCAATAACCCTAAATTCATTAACTTCATCTATGATATCACAAAAAATATCAATACTTTTTATTAATTCATCAATATCACAATTTTTTGGATTTTTATAATATTGCGTCAGGTTAGAACATTCTCTGCATTTTAAAGAACAACGTTCTGTAATAATAATATCTACGCTTCTTAAAAAAATTTTATCAGGGCTTAAAAAACTGTCATGACATAAAATACAAGTATCAACCGTATATTGGACGAAATCCTGGGGAAAACTAAATTGATGCTGATATACATTAAAATTTCTTAGCAGCAAAGTGCATGGATACCATTTGGAGAATCCCAAATCTCGCAACTGTTCAACCACATCTTTTATATCAGCAGCAGATATTAAAAAAATGGTATCTTGATATTTCTTTTTTAAATCAGAGGTATAAATTACTTCAATACCACAGACAAGATTTTTTGTTCTGTTGATGTTATTGTCGCAAAAACATTCAACTTTGATTCCTGCCTCGCGACAAGCGTAAAATAGCGCTTCGCCAACACTTCTAGCGCCAAAGATTATTACTGGTATTCCTTCATTCTTAATATTCTCAATTGTTTGTTGATTTAACGAATCTCTCATAGTTTTTTATATCTTTTATAAGCTTTATATTTGCATACCCATATAATCAACCAAGTTAACTTTAATTTCATTAGAATAGGGAGAATCTTACTATCATCTCCTGATGGAGTATAAAATTGCAAATTGTTTCTCAAAGTTGGATTGTTAATTTTATTCTTAACAAACTTATAAATCCCATTTTTATTACTATTGTTAATCTGTCCACAGGTACGAACTAACTGAATTATTGTGTAACAAACGTATGCGTGTCCAATCTCTTTTTTTATTGCATCATCAAAACAATAATGTCTAAGAAAATGATATGTCTTGATAAGGGCTTTGGGATACCCGAATAAAATTTCGGGGTCATCAAGCAATCTCATAGCAGTCGAGGCGTAATTATCGTGAATTGAATGATGATAAACTACTTCTTTCGCAAAAAATATTTCATTTGTATAATCCAAATAATCAAAATTGAAAACTACGTCTTCGAAGGTTCGCAAACCAGTAGCAAATAAAATATTATTATTTTTGATGATAGAAGACTTAAATAATCTACCCCAAGAATATACAAATAGTGGAAATCTATTTGGTTTTTTCAAATAACATCTAATGTAATCTACAATATCTTGCTTTGTAAGCAGTTTACTGTTTGTAAAATAAGTATTATGTTCGGAGTTAGTGATAACATCATCTTTCATTTTATCAAAATCTCCTATAATTATATCTGCTTTCGTTTGTTGATAATTTTCTATTAACAAATGTATTGCATTCTTCTCAATAGAGTCATCAGAATCAAGAAAAAATATGAATTCGCCTTTTGAATTATCAATGCCAATATTTCTTGCTGCTGCCGGTCCGTTATTTTTGGTATGTATTACTCTAATTCTGTTGTCACTAATCGCATGTCCATCACATATTTTTCCACTATTATCTGTTGACCCATCATTAATAAGCAAAATTTCAATATTTTTATAACTTTGATCAATGGCACTTTCAAGACATCGAGAAAGATATTCTTGACTATTATATACAGGAACTATAATGCTTACCAAATCAGCGGTAATAATATTAGACTCTTTCCAATCCATAATCCATTAATATAGAAACTTTAATATTTTTATCAAACTTCTGTCGGATAATTTTTGCTACTTCATCAGAATAACTGCCTGCGATGACAATTACAGCATCTACCGGATCCGAGTTAAGTGCGTCAGGAGAAACTATGGGAATATGAGTGGCTGGTGTATATCTGCCCTGTTTAAATGGCGCGGAGTCAATGACATACTTAATTTTGCCGGCTAAATTTATTAAAGAGATAATTGCCAATGCCTGATGGCCAGCGCCCCATATTGCGACCTTTTTATTCTTAAAACGACGAATATATTTTTCTATTTCATTTTTAAGTTCTGCCTGATGCTTATAAAAATGTGATATATCTAGTTTTTCTCTTTTTTCTACAATAACAGAAATTATGTAATCATGCCTCACTTCATTACACTCAATAATTTCAAAACCATTCAATCTTAATGCAATACTTAAAGTTTCCTTGGTAAAATAAAATAGATGGTCGCCTATAAATTCAGAAAAAAGATTTTTGCGCAAAACCATATCAAAATTTGGCACTTCAACAAGTCCTACAGCACCATCTTCTAAATTGTTGTATATTCCCCTGAGAGTTGAATTTGGGTCAGGCAGGTGTTCAAGAAAATTCAATATAAAAAAAGCGCCAAACGGGGCATCATTTAACTTATAATCACTGTTCTCAATAAATCCTCTTGAAACTTTTAAGCCGTTTCTGACGCACTGTGCCACAAATTCTGCCGAATGTTCCAATCCATAAGCATCTACGCCAGATTGCTGCATAATAGACAGGTACTCTCCCTGACCGCAACCAATCTCAATAACCTTCTTTCCTTTTAGGGAAAATCTTTGTACGAAGTTGCCGAATTGCTTTATTCGGAAATTTTTCATTTCATCTGAAATAGCTGAAGCGCGTATAACATCCTTATAATAAGGGACTGGAGCATTATTTAGCTGCACCAATCCACACCCTGAACACTGGCATACTTCCAGACCAACTCCCTTATCATTTTTAAGCGACTTTGCATCTGGCAAAAATTGAGCAACTTTTGGCATATTTTCGTATCGCAACAGTGGTTCTTTAAAAAATTTATGATTGCATATCCTACATTTGTTTATTAACATAAAATACTCCTTAAAATTTTAGTCGATATTTAACCAATACGTTAAATTAGTCTTTCTGTTTTTATTTGCCATTATTTTTCTATCCTCGTAAAAAGAATCGTTTTTGAAGTGAGTAGTTGATATTTCTTCAAAAATTGCACCATCCTTTGTTTTAAAACTGTGCTTTACTCCTCGCTGAACTAAAATAATATCACCAGGTTTATATTCTTTCTCTTTACCGCCAAGATTCACTGTTATATCGCCATGCAAAACCTGAAAAGTTTCTTCTTTTTGTTTATGGAAATGTACTGGGTGAGTTTGTTTAGGCAGTAAAACTATTATTTTTTTGCAATATTCCCTATTAACACAATTAATGATAGTAGCTCCGTATTTGAAAAAATTATTAATTCCGCAATGATGCGATATCTCAATTTCTAATTTATTTGGAAGAAATATTTTTGCATCCTCTAAAGATTTTCTTACCTGAACTATAATTTTATATACCCTTTCCCTTTCATTTGATTGTTCCACATTAGAAATAAGTATTGGTTCGTTTTTATCTATATCTTTTTTGAGAAAATAATTTATATATCTTGACATATCGTTTGCCAACAACTGCTTTTCTTTATTTGGCCAGGCAAAGAATATATTTGATAAATCTATTTTCTCGCCTTTTCTTATTTTTTGTTTGGCAAAAACACCCCTTTTAAATTGCCTCAGATCAATTAATTCTTTCTTGCTAAATTTCATTCGCTTTTTAGCAACGCCGCAGATACTAAATGCTGTTTTAGCCGATTCTAACCATTGCTCCACATGTTTCGGGGTAGCCGAATAATCATTGAGTTTAATTTTATCAGTTTCCACTCCAACGTGTTTTTCAAATATAGTCGCCCCTTTGGCTATAGCTATTTTAATTGAATCAAAATTATCAGAACTCTCATGAGTAGAATATCCTATCTCTATATTAGGATATCTTTTCTTCAATAAATCAATTTGATTTAGCTGGAGGTCTTTTGCATGTGTCGGATACTCTCCGACACAATGCATTAAAGCGAATTTCTTCTCTCTATGCTCAAAAAAACTTACTATCTTATCTATATCTTCCAAATCAGCTCCAGCAACAGACTCAATGATTGGCTTATTTGTTTTAACGACTCTCTCTAAAAGCGGCCAATCTCTAAAAGATGGACTGCCTATCTTAATGACGTCAAAATTATGTTTTTCAATTAGATCAACTGAATTTTCATCAAAAGGCGTACAAATTGATATAAAACCAAGTTTTTTGATTTCATCTTTTAAGATTTTAAATTCTTTTTCATTTAGTTTCGTTTCAGAAAAACGCTTTACATATTTTATATCAAATCTTTTTCTGAAATCTGAATGAATAAAAGTATCTATATCTCTATATTGAAGCTTAAATCCAAAATTAAAGTCGAATTTCTTACTAACTTTATAAATTTCTCTAATAATCCTCAAGCCATGTTCAACACTGCCTTGATGATTATTAGCCATCTCAAAAATAAATAATGGTTTTGAATTAATATTTTTCATAGTTTATTTTTATTTAATGATGATTTTAAATATTTATCTTTAGTTATAGCATCTTTGTCTATCTTATCAAAATTTTCCTTATAATACCTAAATAATTTTTCTATTCCGCACTTATAATTTGTAAATTTTATATTAGGAATTTCACTTTTTAATCTAGTATTGTCGCCCGTAAATTCATTGTTTAATCCTTCTTTCAAGACATTAATTTTTGATTTGTAATCTGAAATTTCATTGATAGTGTTGCTAATAGTGATTAAATCTATAGACTCGTCTGGGCTAATATTGTAACTCTTAAATTTTGGCTTATTCAAAATAAAGTATTCTACTATGTGCATTAAATCATCTATGTATAAATAATCCAAAATTATATTTTGATTAATTATTGTATTCTGTTTTAAAAGATTTTTAATAATTGCATTGGGTATAAATTTAAAATCTGCATCGTATTTTCCGTAGACACCAAACAATCTTAAACACACAATCTTGTTGCTTTCTTCAATATATTTTGAGCATATATATTTATAAAAGCCATAATCATCTTTTGGAATCCGCTGATCGAAATCTTCCTCCTTTATTCTAACAATGGGCCTACTCCTGTCATATTCTGCACTAGACCCAAAGTGAATTATTCTCTCCACTTGATCTAAATTTCGAACTATGCTAAAAAACATCCTCAAATTACGAGAAACGATATCTTGAATTTCAGCTCCATAAATACCATAAGCAGCACAATTAATTATAACATCAATGTTATGATCGGAAATGTACTTACTTACGCTTAGAGTATCAATCAGATCAAATTCTGCATGAGCCGGAGCAAAAATATTAAATTTGTCTTTTAAATATTCTTGGAGATTCCTGCCAATAAATCCTGCTCCACCCGTAATCAAAACCTTTTTGTCTTTACTTAATGTCATAATTTTAAAAAAGAATTTATTTGTTGATTAGTTAAATCAATAATATTCTTTTTCTCATAAAATGCTTTGTACCAATTAAAAGTGAACTCTAAAATTGTTTTCATATCTAACCGAGGCTGCCAACCCAAAAGTTTTTTAGCTTTATTACTATCTAATTTCAATAACCGAGCTTCGTGCTTGCCACAATCTTTTCTTATCTCGTAAGAACCTTGCTTCAATAATTCTAAAGCTCTCTTTACTAACTCCTCCACGCTTAAATGATTTTTATTATAAGGACCAAAATTCCAAGCCCCAGAAAATTCTTTCTTGCCTTCGTAAAGTTTTTTAGCTAATAATAAATAACCATAAAGCGGTTCAAGCACATATTGCCATGGCCTAATAGCATCAGGGTTCCTTATAATAACTTTTTCATTTTTAAAAACTCCTTTTATGAGATCTGGTACTAAACGATCATTACTCCAATCTCCTCCTCCAATAACATTGCCCGCTCTTGCCGAAGCTATTAAAGTTTTGTGTTTTTTATTATAATCAACTGGATTAAAAAATGATTTAATGTAAGAACCTATTACTATTTCGGCAGCCGCCTTACTGGCGCTATAAGGGTCATGACCCCCGAGTTTGTCATTTTCTTTAAAAGGAAGGCCTGATTCTTTATTTTCATAAACTTTATCAGTAGTAATTATTACAGCCGCCCTTACTGTATCTGTTTCTTTAATCGCTTGAAGAATATTAGAAGTTCCCATAATATTCGTCTCAAAAGTATATAAAGGATTATCATAACTCTCTCTAACCAATGCTTGCGCAGCCAAGTGAAAAACAATTTCCGGTTTTTCTCTTTTTATAATTTCGGATATTTTTTTAAAATTTCTGATATCGCAAAAATTGTTTCTAATTTTTTTCTCTAATTCAAGAGATTGAAATAAACTCGGCTTGGTATTTGGTTCTAGAGCAATTCCTGAAACTTTTGCCCCCCAATTTAGCAAAATTTGGGTTAGCCAACTACCCTTAAAACCAGTATGCCCGGTAATAAGAATCCTTTTGTTCTGAAAGAAGCTTCGTAAATTTTCCATGTTCTAAAAATTATTTACTTTTTTTCTCAAAATTAACCTAAATTTTCCATTTATGTTGGAATTCATATTCTAATAGGATAAAGCTCACTATGCCTTTTTCTAGCCCAATCTCTAACCAAAGCTCTAGCCAATTCATAAATTCCAAAAAAGGCAGAAACATAAAACAAATCCCCAAATAAAGTGTTCCTAAAAAAGGGCAGGGCCATAAGATAGCACTGAATTAACCCAGAAAGGGTTTTAGCATACCAAGGAGTGAAAGCCCAGACAGCGAAATTAGTAATGAGAAAAAATAATACTGCCCCTAAAATTGCACTCCCTCCAATCGTATACCATTTCTTGTTTTTCTTTAACCAAAACCCCAAAAGAACG
>Ga0268276_1003601_pt1 | contig 11846 bp, 9 predicted proteins | sample saktaG_4_FD_190145 | JGI IMG/M metagenome (GOLD analysis project Ga0268276, IMG submission 190145) | Saline water microbial communities from Sakinaw Lake, British Columbia, Canada - sak_2010_1_5_45m | ecosystem: Environmental > Aquatic > Non-marine Saline and Alkaline > Saline ...
TAGTTTCTGCAGTACAACCAGTATAAGTAAATAATTCCCCAACCTCTGCACTAGTTAAAGTCGTATTGTAAATTCTCAAATCATCCAAGAAAAGCGGAGTGTTATACGCTCCCGGTCTCGCTCCCAATGTTAAATCTTTAGTTGAACTATCTTTAATAGCAGTCTTACTTCCCCCAATCTCTGTATATCCGAGGTAATTTCCATCCTCGTAGAAAGTAATATTACGAGTGGTATAATCAAAAACACAAACAAAATGATGCCAAGCGTTTACAGTTAAGTTAGTTAAAAGAATAGCGCCATTTCTCAAACTACCATCATCCTTAACATAACAATTTAATTTATTATTCTTTAAAGACATCTGGTATATATTCTCGTCCTGAGCAACAATCCATCTTTCATTATCGTTGAAGCTGTCAGTCTTAGCCCAAGAAGCAAGAGTTAATTTATTCCCGGGAGCTTTTAATGTTCCAACAAAAGGAATATTTACAACACTCTTTAAAGTTCCACTAAAACTAGCAGCCTGTCCAATTTTTCCCCCAACATAAGAAACCTCTGTTGCTGTACCATTATGATTGCCTATAGAATCATTAACATTTCCATCAAACTTATAATGAGCAATTAATCCATCCGCCGGACTTAATTGTACGTCTTGCTTTCCTCTAATCGCATCCATAAAATCAGAAAACCATCCAGCACTCACCAAACTCGTCGAGATAATAACAATTAACGCTAAAGAAATCATCACACTCTTTTTATTCATAAACTAATATAAATAAAACTCCTTTAAAAATATTTCTGTAAATAAGAAACTAATTTCAATTAGGAAGAAGAGAGAAAAAAGAGTGTTTCTTTAGAGCATTACCCGCAATTTCTTTTATTTCTTTAAGTTTAACTTCCCGAATATTTTTTTCAAAATCATAAAACTCTTTTGCATTCCCACTAATCTCCGAAGACAACAAATTAACCATCTGTTCTTGAGAGTCCTCCATAGAGATATAATAGTTTCCAATTATCTGTTCTTTTATTTCCTTTAATTCTTTCTCACTAAGACTTTTAGAAACATTCTCAAATTCTTTCAAAACAATTCTCTTTGCCTCATCAACATTTTTATTTGAAGTCCCCAAATAGATTATATTATAGGAAAAAGTCTTGTTAATATCCGAACCTCCAGTAATAGCATAAACTAAATCTCTCTTTTCTCTTAATTCTTTAAACAATCTAGAAGACATTCCTCCAACCATCAAGACACTCAAAACTCTTGCAGCATACTCTCCCCTCTCTCCAACAAGCGGAACATGATACGCAAAAGAAAGATTCGCTTGATCCATCCCATTTCTTATTTCTTCTTTTATCTCATTTTTTTTAATTATCTTTGGGAGGGATAAAGATGGAGTGGATTTTTTACTAAAATTCTTCTCTGCAAACTCAACAAGAGAGTCAAAATCTGCTTCTCCAACAACCACAAGAATCATATTCTCTGGAACATAGTTTACTTTAAACCATTCTACAAGTTTATTTTTATCTAATTTTGAGAGAATTTCTTTTGTCCCGGCTAAATTCATTCCAAAAGGCTTTTCATAAAGAAGGTTATGAATTTCTTCAAGAGCATACCGGGAAGGATTATCCTTATGCAAATCTATTTCTTCAAAGATAACATTCCTTTCCTTATCAATCTCCTTTTCATCAAACAAAGGATTTTTTACTAAATCGCTTAACACATCAAGAGCAATATCCAAATGCCTACTCGGCATCTTACACCAATAGGCGGTTATTGTTTCGGAAGTGAACCCATCCAAAACTCCCCCGTTCCTTTCAATCTCATATGCAATCTTTCCCCTACTTCTTTTTTTTGTTCCTTTGTAAAGCATATGCTCAATAAAATGTGAAATACCCTTTTCCTTCTCGGTTTCATTAACTCCCCCACTCTTAACCGCGAAAGCAACACTCACAACAGGAATATCTCTCTTTTCAAGAATAACAGTCATTCCGTTACTCAAAACTTTTCTATAAAATTTTGGTTTCATAAAGAGTAAAAAGAATCCGCATTTTTAAATATGTTCCATTAATACCGATTAGAAAACAAAGACACAACAAAAAGAATAACCGCAATAACAAGCAAAACAATACCCATAAAAATCAAAAAATTTGGAAAATTAAATCGGGGAGCATTTGCCTTTTCTCCCAATCCCTTAAAAAAATTAATCTTATCCTTATTATTAGTATACACTAAAGCCCCAATTAATAAAAAAACAATTAAAACAGCATACGCCCACTCTTTTTTCATGGAATAAATAGGATAAAGAAACTTATAAACTTATTTCTCAAAAGCAATATACCGTTCATTCCCCAATTCAAAATCATCCACAATATTATAATTATCTTTAACAAAATTTTCAAACCAGTATCGCTTAACCTTAAACTCTTTTTTAGAAACCAAACTCCGCATGGCAAAAGAAACAACAATTCTCTTAACTCCCGCTTTCTCAAATAGACCGCTTATTAACTTCTTAGAATAATCTCTTTCTATCATCTCCAAAGAATCAAGCGTCTTAAATAAAAAAACTAATTTGGTTTCCTTAACTCCCTTAATTACCCTAACAATCTTCTCTAAATCAAACAAACTCTCCTGTATCGCCCAGGCTCTTTCAATCCCACGAGTCTTAAAATGATAATTCATTAAATCAACCAACTGTCCAACAGATTCAATAGCAACATAATCTAAACTAAACGGAAAATAATTATAACTTAAACCATTAATTCCCGCCCCCAAATCAAAGATAGATATCTTCTGTTTGGAGAATTCTCCCAATAAACGAGAATAAAGCTCCTGATAATAGGGAAGCCTTTCTTTAGTAGATAGATGTTTCCCCATAATTTCTTCTACACTTTTTTTATTGACTATTTCTTTCTTAAGAATTTTCCGACTAACAAAAGCAGCAAAAACCTTATGTAATAATTCCCGAGTTAAACGTATTTTCTCTTCTTCAGAGACCTGCCTTCTTTCAAAATTATTCCAAACCTTGTCCACATCTTTCTTAGATAGTTGCGAAAATTCTTTCTTTGAGATTATTTTCTCATAAGTCCCCTTATCCATAATTTTATTAAACACGTATATTCTTAAAAACGTATGCCTGTAAATGCAAATCCTGAATATTCTCATGCGGAGAAAGAATACCTTCAAGCCCAGACAATAGAAGAAAAAATTGAAAGACTGGAGTATATGCTCTCTGTTGCCCCGAAACACAAATCTTCTGAAAACCTCTTATCTAATCTGAAGACTAGATTAAAAAAACTAAAAGAGCAACAAACAAAACAAAAAAAATCAGGCAAATCAAAAAAACTAGGAATAAAAAAAGAAGATTTACAAGCGGTGATTGTTGGTTTTTCAACCTCCGGAAAATCCTCTTTACTCTCAATTCTAACAAACGCCAAACCAAGAATCTCTGAGTTGCCATTCACAACTAAAACTCCCCAAATAGGAATGATGGCCTATGCGGATACAAACATCCAAATAATTGAAAATCCCGCAATTGACTCAGAATATTATGATAAGGGAATAACAAATTCAGCAGATACAATAATAATCTTAATTTCAAAAATAGAAGAGATAGAACAAATAGAAAAAGGGTTAACAAAGTTCAAAGGAAAGAAAATTATTGTGTTTAATAAATTAGATTTACTCGAACAAGAAGAAAAAAGAAAAACAGAGGCAAGACTCCAGTCGAAAAAATATAACTTTGTTATGGTCTCAACAAAAACAGAAGAGGGGATTGGAAAACTAAAGGGAAAAATATTTCAGAGCTTTGGGAAATTAAGAATTTACACCAAAGAACCAGGAAAAGAAAAATCACAAAACCCAATTATTATGCCCCCAAAATCAACCGTAAAAGACATCACAGAAAAAATACTTAAGGGGTTTGCAGGAATGATAAAAGAAACAAAAATCTGGGGCCCATCTGCAAAGTTTCCCGGACAAAAAGTCGGCCTAACACATGAACTCAAAGATTTAGATGTTGTTGAGTTTAAAACTAAATAATTTTCTCGTATGCTTTTTTAGCAAGCTCGTGAGCTTTCTTATCTTTTTGTATTGGTTTCAACAATTCAAAAATTTCTCCAGCAACCGCATTCTTTAAATCTAAAGGATGAATCTTTTTATCAACAAAGTCTTTTTCTATTTCTTCGTAATTTTTATAAGAAACATCTCCTCCAAACTTTTTATCTCGTTTTATAACAAATTTTTCTTTCTTATCCATTTTAATTGTCATAACCACATATTTCAAAAAAGCCATAACCCCATTATCAGAATTTCCCGCCACCATCTCTGCGCCGTTCAATTTATTTTTAATCGTCTTTTCGTCATCCAATAAATCAATTTTACTTTTTTCGTCTGAAGCAGACATTTTTTTACCAATAAGTCCAGGGATTAGGGGGGTCATAACTTCCACTCTTGCAGGATACCCTATCTTCGGAAGATTCTCTCTAGCAAACATCAATATTTTTCTTTGATCCACTCCCCCATACTGAACATCTGCCTCTAAGTAAACCTCATCGAGAGATTGCATTATTGGATATACCAACCCAGATAATTGTGGATTCTCTCCAAACTTAACAACCTCTGAGGCAGCTCTTTTACAATCATTAATTGAAGTAAAGGAAGACATCTTCAAGATATCAAAAGTGTATTCTGGTTTTAATTGAAACTCACTTCCCTTAACGATTTCTAACTCTTTAATCTCAACACCAATTGCTTTAAACATTAAAGGAATAACGCTTTCATAATAATCATATCTCCTTTCCAACTCTGTCCAAGGACAATTATCTAATGCTCCGTGTAAATCTGCAAGCAGAACCTTAACTTTAAAACCCGCCCTCAAAAAATCTGCCATCTTTAAAACCCACGCAAAATATCCCACATGAGGCCTTCCAGTAATAGCAGTTCCAAGATAAACAACCGGCTTATTTTTCTTTTTTAGGAGCTCTTTAAGAGCCTCCTCCGTAACAATCTCTTCTGTATTTCTCTTAATCAATTCAAACTTTTCATCAACGCTCATTACCATATAAATTCCATAAATTTTTAATTATTAAACCTTTCCTTAATTAGATGTTGTTTCAATTATTCCTCTTCTTGCTCGTGGGAATCTTGGCTGGAACGATAACCGGCCTAATTCCCGGAATTCACATAAATCTCATCGGAGTTTTTCTTATTTCTCTTTCGACAACAATTCTCTCTTCTACAAACCCTCTTTATCTTATCGTGTTTATTTCTTCTATGGCAATAACCCACACTTTTACAGACTTCATTCCCTCAATATTTTTAGGGTGTCCGGATACAGATACAGAACTTTCTATTCTTCCAGGGCACAAACTCCTAAAACGAGGTTTAGGATATGAAGCAATTGTTTTAACAGCATATGGGAGTATCGCTGCGATAATCCTTCTAACCGTTATCGCTCTTCCATCAATATTTCTAATATCAAAAACATACTTCTTTATAGAAAAATTAATCCCCTATCTTTTGATTATTTCAATAATTTTTTTAATCTCTTTAGAAAAGAAAAAACTTACGGCACTTTTTGTGATTCTTCTTTCGGGTTTTCTTGGATGGAGCGTTCTTAATCTACCCTTAAAAGAACCACTCCTTCCCCTTCTAACCGGATTGTTTGGAGGTTCAATGTTAATAACAAGCATAAAGAACAAAACACAAATTCCCAAGCAAAAAATAACCAAACCCAAAACAAAACTTTTCAAACCTCTTCTTGGTTCGGTAATCGCCTCTCCTCTTTGTAGTTTTCTCCCGGGTTTAGGAAGCGGACAGGCCGCCATAATTGGAAACGTAATTTCAAAAACAAATCAAAAAGGATTTCTCGTTCTTCTCGGAGCAACAAATACCCTTGTGATGGGATTTTCATTTATTTCACTCTATGTAATTGGAAAAACAAGAACCGGGGCAGCGGTGGCAATAAAAGAGATTATAGGAATTTTATCTTGGAGAATATTAATTGTAGTTATGTTAGCCGTTTTAGTTAGTGGATTTATTTCTTTTTTTCTAACCCTCTCCCTTGCAAAATTTTTCTCTGAAAAAATACACAAATTCAACTACACAATTCTTTCTTCCGCAACTCTTTTGGTTTTGGTTATTATAGTTTTTTTAGTCTCGGGTTTTTTGGGACTACTTGTTTTAGCAGCATCAACATTAACCGGAATCTATTGTATTTCTCTTAATGTTAAAAGAACGAATATGATGGGATGTTTATTAATCCCAACAATAATACTCTACCTTCTTTAAGAATGATAAAAAGGATTCACTTGTGGACTAAAGGCATCTCTACTATCTGCCGAATCCGGAGTTGCCAATCCCTCAATGGTTCTTAGAGAGGGTTCTGCCCTTAAAACAACATCTCCTGACTGTCCTGGAACATAGCCGGTAGACACCTTCCCCTTAGCAACAAGATGCGCATGCTGCTTCATTATTTGTCTAAGCCTTGCATCGTGGTCTTGCACAAAAGGTAAATTATATTTGTCTTTCATTAGCTACTCACAAATGACACCTTTTTAAATCTTTTTATTTCACCCACTGATTCAATCCGGTTTGTGTTTCTAGTTCTTTTCCAAAAATAGAATCAATTGCATTTTTAATTAACTCCAAATTTTGTTGAATATACGTAGATAAATTATATTTCTTTGCGAGCATAAGAGCTGGCTCAAGATATTTCTTGATTCCTCCTTCGTGTATTGTAAAAATAATCTTTCCGCTGCACTTTGGACAAACTCCAGATAGAGGAGGACGCCTCATAATCTCGTTGCAAGCCACACATCTAAATCCTTGTTGTGAAAATTTTCTAAGATTACCTTTCATATCTCTGATAAAATGTCTTTCAATTACAAGTCTTGCCGTATCCGAAGTATCAACCGCCCTTATTTTTTCTACCAGATTCATTTGATGAGCAACCTTATCGTGCATTGTTGGGAGAAGTTTGTAAGCTGAACAAACAACTCCATCATTAAAATTATTGGTGTCGTGGGTAAAACCCATTCCAACAAACGGATCTTTTCCTTCTTTCAAAACTTTCTTACAAGTATTAATAAAATCAACTTCTTTGGAATGTTTGCCTTCTTCTGCAAGCTGATATAACTTAAGAGGGTAACTTCCATTAACAAACTCTACATCCAAAATTTGGTCATCAACCTCTCCCGCATTTATCTTTGCATTTAAAACAAGAGGAGCATCTTGAGTTCCTCCTCGATGAGAGGGAAGAAACTTTCTAGAAAAATTAAGAAGAACATCGGAAAGTAACATTATCGCAGCTTCATCTCCATCACAATCTCTTCTTATCGCAGCGTGCATGTATGGACTTGCCATCAGTCCAAGAGTATTTGAAAAACCAATTATTCTACAGATAACTCCTGCACAATTATGTGGAGCCATACAAACTCCTAATTGCCCCACCATATCTCTCGGAGAATTCGCGTTATAAAAAGACTTCAGTCCATAAAATCTTTCTAGCTCCTCATCAACAAATTTAGAAATCTTAAAGAAAACATCATCCGCTCTTTCATCTGGAGTTTCTGGAGAACTCGGAAGTAAAATATCGTGGGGCATCAATTCAAGAACCTGTTCGTCATTAACAAGATCTTTTCCATAAACATCTTTAGTATATCCTAACTCCTTTAATTTATCCACACCCACCAAAATTTCTTTTGGTTTGAAAGCGACAAGAGGAAGCTCGGTTGCATCAAATCTAATTGTCCCGTCCTTATTTACTTGTAAACCATGTTTTGCTCTTAGAAGTCCCTTTGCTAAATTTTCCCCAACCTTTCCATCCGAAGACAACCCACGAACACCTTTTATTAATAATGGAATTTCCTCTCTCAACATTCCTAGTTTTTTAATTGCCAAATCAAAATAATGACAAACGTCCAGATTCCTATATGTATACGGCTGTCCCTTTCTCTCCTCTCCTTCAAGAGTGTCTTTAAAAGATTTTAAATCTGAGTTGGGAAAATAAAATTTCTTTTTTGTTTTCATACCACAATTTTCACAAGAGGAATAAATAGTTTCTTTGTCACATTTTTCACAATAGAAAAGAGGAAACGCCCCCCTCACATGGCCAACCTCACATGCAGTCTGAACACTCCTTAATCTTCCCCCTTCATTTCCCACACTAAACAAAACATTTGGACTTCCAGTAAGTTTTCTCAATTTTGCTTTTTCAGGACGCCCCATCCTACTTCCAATAAACTCCCCCGCCTTATCTTTAATTACAAAGGATGAAAAAGAATTAATTATTTCTAAAACTTTTTTATCTAATTCAAATCTTTTCAAATCAATAGCATCTTTCATTAGATTATCCCCCCTTAAAATACCCTCCTCAATTCCCAAATTTACCAACAAGGCTTTACTATTCTCTTCGGTTAAAACAACGTTTTCAATAGTTACTTCGTGCTCAATTCCAAGGATTTCGAGTGCTCTTTTCCCAAGAGCATATTTTTCTTGATCTTCTTTTGTATATGGAAAAATAATTTTTTCGTTGGCTCTCGAGTGACTTAACCATTCAAGAAGCCCATAAAATTCATCTTTAGAGATCTGAGTCCAATAAGGGATATACTTTGGATGCAGAGGAATTTGATATTTTTTACTTATCTCGACAGCGCTTTCAAAATCAACATCAAAACAATTTATTTTATTTGCAAATTCCAAATCTTTTTCTTCTAATTCTCTCTGCCACCATTCCTCAACATACCCTGGAACAACAAGCTTGGAATTTCTATTTGCTAAATCACTAAATGGAAAAAGTAAATCCCCCAAATAAATAATTTCTTCAACATCCGGATAAAGTTTCTTGGATTCCTCTTTTGTTTTGGGCTTTCTTACACTTCCATTATATAACTTGACAATTGGACCATCAATAACATCACAGACACTAACAACCATTCCTTTTGTGGGTTTTTCTATTTTAAGTTGAGTTCCTATTGCAATAAAATCGTCGGTAATTCCCATCGTAGCCGGATGAATAGATGCCGCACTAAAACCAGAAACCCTCCCCCTACCATATCGAAATCTAAATCCTCCGCTTCTAGAAGGATGCCCATAAACCGGTCTCCCTGCAACCAAGTCCTTTATATAAGTTGGAGGCCCTTCCGTTTTTCCGGTATTTCTTTTCTCATGTAATTCGATATACTCTTCAAGAAAATTAAATCCATTAGAAACAATCCCATTCTTTTTCGCCTGATTCAATAATCTAAATCCTTTGGCCGCTTTTTGAGCCAACCCCTCTCCAAGAATTAAACAAACCCCACTTCGAAGATAATTTGTATCTACTCTTTCGAGATTTTTATAATTAGAAACCTCCAATTTTTCAGAAGCCTCCCCCGCAACCTGTATTGGCATATTTTTTATTAAAAAAACTATCTCTTCCTCTGTAGGCATATATTGGAGATTTGAAATTCTATCATGAAAATCATTCATCTCAGCAACAACTCTTTTTATCTCCTCTTCACGGGGATCGTACTTTGCAAATCCAAACATTTCTCTCAAATGATCTACTAAAATTAAAACCATACAGCTAGCAGTTGTTCCCGCACTCCTTATTGGCCCAGAGAAACTCGCTTCAAGATATTCCTTCCCCTCTTGGTTTTTCCTCGTCTTTATTCCGGTAAATCCCTCTATTGGAGAACTAACCACTCCCAGAGTAGTATATGCAAAACCAATTCTTATTCCCGCGTCCATCGCCTCAAGAACACTTGAAAATTTACAAAATTTTTGTTTAGCAACCTCTTCCGCAATTTTAAAAATAATCGTTGGATCCAACTTACCATATTTCTCTTCCAACTCAAGAATTCTCTTATCAATCCCAGAATCCATCATTTGGGGATAAATTGTTGATATCAATCCGACAACTTTTTCCGCCATTGTCATCGCAAGAGGAATCTCTACTTTATCCACAGGATCCAATCCAGTTTTTTTAGCTTCCTCGGCAAGAGCATAAACCCTTCTAACCTCTCTCTCAAGATTCTTAAAATAAAGCTCAGTTTGTTCGTTTAACATTTTAATTTTTCCTCACCATTTTCATTTCTTCTTTTACCTCCAATTTCTTTTCCGTTTCTTCAATTTCTTCAAAGTCAAGCAAACGTATCTCTCTCGTTTTAAGATTTAATAGGGGAACCTTGCAAAAATCGGGCTTAGCTCCCATCTTCTCTTCATAAGGAGTCATCCCTTCCCAGGAGGAAGTTGAGAGAATAAGAATATTATTATAATAGGTTGCAGCACTCTTATGGGTATGTGCTACAACAACAATATCCGGAATGTGTTCTATAAACAAAGGATCTTTATTTAAGGGAAAATATTGGGTAGAAGAATGAGTTGGCGCTAAGTGCCTATTTTTTAAAAGGTATTTAACAATTTTTTCTGGATGGTGCATAGCCTTACTTTTTATTAAGGAAGGAACATTTCCAGCATAATATGCAAAAGAAAAACCATGATAGGTTAAAATATCCAATCCAGAGAAACCCTCACGAGAGGCAATATTTACATATGCGGGATTTCCGGTAAGAATCACATTTTCCATTTCATAAAGGGGCCAGGCATATTTTTCGTCAAAAATAGGCTGGGGCTCCATAATCCTCATACAATCGTGGTTTCCTGGAGAGATAATTATTTTTATGCCCTTTCTTATTTTTTGTAATAATTCTGACAATCCAATAAACTGTTCTTCCAAATCTTTAATAGCAAGATCCTTCTCCTGATCAGGATAGTTTCCCACACCAGAGATAATATCCCCCACGACGAAAAGATATTTTATTTTCTTAACTTCGGGGGTATTTGGAACTTCTCCATTCAAATATTTAATAAAATTTTCAAAACTTTCTCTCATAAACAACTTACTTCCAAAATGCAAGTCACCGATAAACGCGGCATACTCCTCGTAGCGAGCACTTTTTCTTTCTGGAAGAGTCGCCTCCGGAAAAACAACCCCATTAACAAAAAAAATCTCTCTACTGCCCGAACCAATAAAACCCAAAACCGCATCAGGAACGATCTCCTCCGCCCTTTCATAAACCTCTTTCTTGTCTTTATTAATTAACACCTTTATCTTTCCGGTTAAATCCTCTATTTCCAAGATAATATTTTTATTTTTTGTAATACTCTTCTCCGAAACAATACCAATAAGGGACATCTTTTGTCTGTTTCCAGAAATCTTACCTATAGAAACAAGATTTTCCAACTCAGCATGACTCTGTAAAATTTCTTTTAATTTATTAAATCTATTTCTAAAATGACTCACAAAATCTTCAACGAGTATCTTTTTACCCTTAGAACACTCCATCGAAACAATTTTTATTGGGCTCTCAGAAAGAACTTCTTCGGTTTGTTTTTTTTCACTTTCTTTTGAAATTCTGGAAATTTCTATACTCAAACCCAAACGTATTTTTAATTTTTCTAACTTCTCTCTCTTCGCCTCCGGCAAATCTAAAAAAAATCTCTCAACTTCCTTCTTATTTTCCTTTAAAACCTTTTCTGTGATTATTTTCTGTCTTGTACTTGCACTAAACCTCTCAATTAAAAATTTGGCAGATTCAAAATCCTTACTCTCCGAAAACAAATTAAGAACCTCCCTATCCACTAACAACCCTTTTTCCAAACAAAACTTAAGGATCTCTTTTGAATCCATCTTAACAATTCATCGCGTCTTTAATTATCTCTTTTGCTTTTTCAATAATATTCTTTGTTATTGCCAACCTGATTTCCCTTGTTCTTCCCCCCCTTCCCTTTGAAATCACCCTAACATTAATTATTCCCAACATATCAAACTCCTGTATTATGTCTGATACCCTCCTTTGGGTTAAAA
>Ga0268276_1003602_pt1 | contig 11843 bp, 10 predicted proteins | sample saktaG_4_FD_190145 | JGI IMG/M metagenome (GOLD analysis project Ga0268276, IMG submission 190145) | Saline water microbial communities from Sakinaw Lake, British Columbia, Canada - sak_2010_1_5_45m | ecosystem: Environmental > Aquatic > Non-marine Saline and Alkaline > Saline ...
GAAACATCAGATCTTTTTCGGCCTGCTGCCGGGACTGGCGCTCGGTTACCTGGCTTTTAAAATAAAGCTGTCAACCGTCAAGAAATGGATTCCTCTTTTGTTGCTGGCCAATTTGCTTCTCATGGTCATAGTTTTTATTCCCGGCCTCGGCCTGAAAATCGAAGGGGCAACAAGATGGCTGAAACTGGGACCGTTTTCTTTCCAACCTTCGGAATTTTTAAAAATCACTTTTATCCTTTATCTGGCGGCTTGGCTAGCCAACCGGCTACCTTCCCAAGACAAAGCCGCTTCACCAGCCGAAAAGAATTTCAGCCGGACCTTTGCCGTATTTCTGGCCATTTTCGCCTTAATCGCCTCAACCCTGATTCTCCAATCGGATATCAGCACCTTGGGAGTAATCTTTTTCGTTTCTTTCTTAATGTATTTTTCAAGAAACACTCCCTTGTGGCACAGCGCTTCGATAATTCTTTTGGGCATGGCCAGTTTGTTTTTCTTGGTCAAACTTGCCCCTTATCGCCTTAACCGCATTCTGGTATTTTTGAATCCGGAAAAATATACCATGGGCATAGGATATCAGTTAAGCCAATCCCGCCTGACCATCGGTTCCGGCGGCATCATCGGAACCGGTCTGGGATTGAGCAGCCAGAAATTCTTTACCGGTTATCTGCCCGTATCGATTTCCGATTCGATTTTCGCCATATTTTCCCAAGAAACCGGTTTTGTCGGCAGTTTCCTTTTAATCGCTCTCTTTTTGATATTTTTGTGGCGAGGATTTAAAATAACTAAAGAGGCCAAAGATAAGTTTTCTCAGACAGCCGCTTTGGGAATCGTTTCTTGGATCGTTATCCAGACATTCATCAACATCGGGGCAATGATAGGAATCCTGCCCGTGACCGGGATTCCTCTGCCTTTCATCAGCTACGGCGGCTCGGCCCTCATCGCAACTTTGATCGGAACGGGATTATTATTAAACATATCTAAAAACCGTTATCAATAAAATGAAAATACTATTCACCGGCGGCGGCACCGGCGGCCACGTCATCCCAATCATCGCCATTACTCGGGAAATTAAAAAGATTTACGAAAAGAAAAATCTTGAGTTCTTTTTTATCGGCCCGAAAAACGAATTCGACTCAGCCATGCTTGTCGGAGAAGGAATCAGAATAAAAAACGTTTCAGCCGGTAAAATCAGAAGATACTTCAGTCTGGGGGCTCTGATACAGAATTTCATCGACATCTTCGTCAGAATTCCGGTCGGCATCCTGCAATCGTTTTTCTATATTTTCTTTTTGTCCCCGGATTTGATTTTCTCCAAAGGCGGCTACGGCTCCATTCCGGGAGTAATAGCCAGTAAGCTTCTTTACGTGCCGATTTTCCTGCACGAATCGGATATCGTGCCAGGAGCGGCCAACAGACTTTTAAGCAGCTTTGCCTTGGAAATTTTCGCCTCTTTCCCGGAAACAGAATATTTCTCTTTCAAAAAAATAATTTTAGTGGGAAACCCGATCAGAAAAGAATTATTGGGCGGTTCGCTCAAAGAAGCCAAAAAATTATTCAAACTCGGCTTTCAAAAAACAGCGGAAGGGGAGGAAGCGGAAGAAGATTCCTCTGACCAGCCGCTATTAAAGCCGGTCATTCTAATTATGGGCGGTTCTCAAGGGGCCCAGAGGGTAAACGATGAAATTCTGGAAGCCCTGCCGCAGCTGCTGGAAAATTTCGAATTAATCCACCAATGCGGGGAGAATAACTATCAAGTAATGAAAGGAGAAACGGAATCGATAATTAACGATGATTTAAAACCTTTTTACCACCTTTATCCTTATATGAACGAGAACGAACTTCGGCTGGCCTATACGGCCGCTAATCTGATCGTCAGCCGGGCCGGTTCAGGAACAATTTTTGAAATTGCCGCTGCCGCCAAACCCTCCATTTTGATCCCTCTGCCCGAATCAGCCCAGAACCATCAGGTGAAAAACGCTTACGCTTATCAGGAGGCCGGCGCTTGCCTGGTCATAGAAGAAAACAATTTCAGTTCCAATTTTTTCCTGGAAAGATTGAAATCTCTTTTCGCTGATCCTGAAAAATCAAAGAAAATGTCAAAAAAAGCCCGAGAATTTTCAAAACCCGAAGCCGGCTGGATAATCGCTCATTATCTGGTGGAATATTTAACCAAGTAAGTCAATGAGATAAATCTCATTTTCACTTTCGTCCCGTAAACGGGACCTAGTAGATGACGGAAGAAGAATTCAAATTAAAAAAGCCGGGTGAAGTAAGAACCAGGATAGCTCCTTCGCCAACCGGCCTTTTCCATATCGGCTCGGCCAGAACCGCTCTTTTCAATTATCTCTTCGCCAAAAAACAGGAAGGTGTTTTCATTTTAAGGATCGAGGATACTGATCAGGAAAGATCCGATGCCAAGTTCGAAAAAGATATTTTCGAAAGTTTGAAATGGCTGGGAATAGAATGGGATGAAGGCCCGGCTTTGGCTAGCGACCAAGAATATACGGGCAATTACGGGCCTTACAGACAAAGGGAAAGATTGCCCCTTTATGCCGAATACCTGAAAAAACTTCTGGCAGAAGACAAGGCTTATTACTGTTTTTGCTCGGAACAGGATCTGGAAGCCCAAAGGCAGTATCAGATGTCCCAAGGCCTGGCTCCGCGCTATTCCGGAAAATGCGCCAGTTTGGACAAAAAAACCGTAAAAAAATATTTGGCCGAAGGAAAGCCGGCTGTCATAAGATTCAGGATCCAGGAGGAAAAAGTGGTTTTTGACGACTTGATCAGGGGAAAATTGGAGTTTGACGCAAGGCTGATAGGGGATATGGTCATTGCCAAAAATCTGGAAAACCCTCTTTACAATTTTGCGGCGGCTGTCGACGATCACGAAATGAAAATTTCCCACGTCATCAGGGGAGAAGACCATATTTCCAACACGCCGAAACAGATTCTAATACAAGAAGCCCTGAGCTTTGCCCGGCCCCTTTACGCCCATCTGCCTCTGATTCTCGGACCGGACAGAAACAAATTAAGCAAGCGGCACGGAGCGGTTTCCGTTATGGAATTCAAAAAACAGGGTTATCTGCCCGAAGCCATCATCAACTTCATCGCTTTTCTGGGCTGGAGCCCCGGCGATGAAAACAGGGAAATATATTCGATCAATTCTTTGATCAAGGAATTCTCCTTGGAAAAGGTTCAGAAAGCGGGCGCCATTTTCAATATTAAAAAATTGGATTTTCTCAACGGATTTTACATCCGGCAAAGATCGCTCGAAAAGTTGACCGAGTTATGCCTGCCTTACCTGGCTGAAGCCGGCTTGCCGGAGAAAGAAGAAGCAGTTCCGGAGATGACGGCAAAAGTCATTTCCGTCTGCCAGGAAAGAATGAAAAAACTTTCGGAAATAACGGAATTGAGCGATTTTTTCTTTAAAGACAAACTCGCCTATGATAAGGACCTTTTGAAATGGAAAGAAATGTCGGATAAAGAAATAAAAGATTCCCTCAAAAAACTGGAAAAAGTTTTATCAAAAATAAAGCCGGAAGAGTGGAACGAAAAGAATTTGGAAAACGTTTTGCTCTCGGCTTGCGAAAAAGCTAAAGACAGAGGATGCTTTCTCTGGCCCCTGAGAGTTGCTCTGAGCGGCAAAAAAAGCTCGGCCGGCCCGTTTGAAATAGCCGGTATCCTGGGGAAAGAGAAAACTTTGAAAAGGATAAAAGAAGCTCTGTCTAAAATTTCTTGAAAAATCATGAAAAAAACATTGGCGATTTTAATTCTTCTCGGCATCATAATGATTCCCAATTTTTCTTTGGGCCAGGAACAACCCCAGGCAAGCATTCCTGAAAAAATGGAAGAAGCCAAAGAAATAGGGGAGCAGGCCTGGCAATTGGGCATAAAAGAACTGCCGGGAACCATTTGGAAAATCTGGACGGAAAATGTTTTGCCTTTCTGGCAGAAATTATGGCATTGGTTCAAAACGAAAATCTGGAATAAAATCGGCAACTGGCTGGCAGGGGAGTATCAGAAAAGAAAAGAGTTCTTTAAAGAAAGTTTCGGAGAGGAACTCGAACAAGAGAAAGAAGAAATGAAAGAAGAATTGAAAACCGAGGTACCGTCTTTATGGCAGAAATTCAAAGAGCTGATAAAATAAAATTAAACAACCTATCCATTGTGCGACAACTATTGGCGCAGTAACAGCCGGCCTGAGAGCCGGTTTTTTATCTTGACAGAATTTGTTGAAAAAGATTATAATGAAGACAGAGAAAGGGGATTGGAGCTTTTGCAACATCCTCAAGTACAGGTAACGTAACTCGAGTACAGGTAACTCAATTGTTTTTGCAAAGTTTTCCATATAAAAACCGTGTTCCAACCCCTTTCTCTTCAACTCTCCAGTTCTTTAACAATCTTTTTGTACTTTAACAACTCCTCGCCATGCTGAATGGCTCAAACAACATAAAAGGGACCCATCCAAACAACCTCAGGGTCCCTCGTTTTTTTATAAGGCTTGGATTTAAGGCAGGGAAGGGTGATTTTATCCTTGACAGGCTCTTTTGACCTGTTATTATAAATATAGGATAAATGTCGTACAATAGCGGTAAAACGACTTATAAGAGAGGCGCCTGAGAGCCCTCCCCTAATAACATGAAAAAATCCGACCAGCCCCTCGTCAAACATATTCCTGATTTCCTGGATTACTGCGAAGTTGAAAAAGGTTTGGCGGAAAAAACCCAGAAAAATTATTACCACTACCTCGTTAAATTCGTCTCCTGGTTAAAAAAAACCAACAAAGAATCCCTCTTGCCCCACCAGCTGTCTAACGAGGATATTTGGTCATACCGGCTCTATCTGTCCCGCTTTCAGGACCAAAAGGGCCGTTCCTTGAAAAAAGTCACCCAAAACTACTATCTTATCGCTCTAAGAGCCTTTTTAAGCTATTTTGTCGTCAAAGACATAGAATCTTACCCACCCGGCAAGATAAGCCTTCCCAAGGACGCTAAGGCCGAAAAAACAGTTAAATTCCTCAATCTGGAGCAGATTGAGAAGCTTTTGCTGGCTCCTGACGTTAAAAACGAACAGGGTCTGAGGGACAGGACTATTTTGGAAACTTTTTTCTCAACCGGACTGAGAATAGCCGAATTGGCGGCTTTGAACAAAGAACAGTTTAGCGATATAAAAAATAAAAAGGATTTGGAAATAAGCATTATCGGCAAAGGCAACCGACCGCGCACGGTCTATTTTTCGGAAAGAGCTTTATCCTGGGTCAAGAAATATTTGACTTGCCGGCAAGACAAGGAAAAACCCCTGTTCATCCATTACCGAGCCAGAAAAAACGCCGAAAGCCGGCTGACCGTCCGTTCCATTGAAAGGATCGTCAAGAAATATGCCATTTCATCCGGCGCTCCCTTTTTCACCTCTCCCCATTCCATCCGCCATTCTTACGCCACCGATCTGCTCAATCAGGGAGTTGATCTGAGAACCATCCAGGAATTTCTCGGCCACCGCAGTATCACCAGCACGCAGATCTACACCCACGTAACGAATAAAAGATTGAGAGACATGCACCGAAAGTTCCACAGCGGCAAAAATCTTAAAGAATAAAATAATTTTAAAAATATGACCGGCAAAAAAACTCTTTCCGACAAATCCATCGCTGATCAGGTAAGCCAGGAAGGCTGCTTTGATCTGCAGTTCAGAAGAGACGTAAAAAGGAAAAGAAGCAATTCCCCTGTTTATTACGCCTGGAAAGCCCAGTTCGTGATTACTGGAAATTACCAGGATGAGGACTTGTTGAGAAACATCCAAAATTCCCTTGATTGCGGCCGTCTCCATTTCGTCGGCTCGAACAAAATCAGATATTCGGTGCAAGACATCGACAGTCTTGACCAAAAAGTGGTTTCTTTTTTCAGGAAAAACGCTTTGGCCGGCAAGAAAAAACACGACTTTGACCTGTGGGCCCAAGCCGTTGAAATCATTCGTCAAAACAAAGGAAAAGAAATTAAAAAATGGCGGAAAAAAGATTTCCTGCAAATGATAAAAATCCAGAAAATAATGCAAAAATACAAAACCAAAAAAATCCGGGAACAGAAATGGCTGGCTGAAGCCGAAACAATCGTCGCAATTTTGTCATAAACGCCCTCCCCGGTCTTGACCATCATCTTATTGGTTGTCGCACAATAGATATTAAGAAGAGAGAATCGGCGGCCAGGACGGCCGAGTAATAAAAAAACCGGAGATGATCCGGCTTGACAAATACGCCTTCAATACGGATAACAGTAATAAATAGCTGATAAATCCGTCATAATATAAGGCAAACAAATCCCGCCTTAACGGGATTGTACCCGTCGTTAAGACGGGTTTTAATTTAAGCGCCCAATCTTCTTTTTCTTTTCGAATAATCGTTGATGATCTTCTCGAATTCTTTGGCTTTAAAATCCGGAAAAAGAGTTTGGCTGAAATAAAGCTGGGCGTAAGCCGTATCCCACATCATAAAGCCAGCTGAAAGATGAGGATCGTTTTCGCAGCCGGTCCTGATAACCAGGTCGACCGGCGGCAAATCTTTCGTCCAGAGATTTTCCTTAATCAGATTTTTGCCGATTTTAAGCTTTTTATCTCCGGCCGTTTCAATGATTTTCCGCAAGCAAGCCAGCATTTCATCGGTGCCGTCGTAAGCCAGAAGAAAAGTCAGAAAATAATCTTTGTAACTTTTCGTGGCTAGCCTAGCTTTTTTAATGGCTGTCTGGACCGCTGAAGGCAGAATTTCCGGCCAGCGCCCCAAAACATTGACTTTAACCTTGTTTCGATGGATTCTCTCGTCTGCAACTATTCTTTTGAACTGATCGGCGTATACCCGATAAAGAAATTTAAGTTCAGTTTTCGGCCGCTTGGTCAAATTATCCCAAGAGCCGCCCCAAAAAGTAATATAGGGAATTTTCAGTTCCCGGCTTTTTTCTAGAATTTTTTCAAACGCTTCCACGCCGGTTTGATGGCCGGACCAGGGGCGGAAACCCTTTTTCCGCGCCCAGCGCCGGTTGCCGTCCGGGATAATGGCTACGTGTTTTGGAACGTTTTCTATTTTTTCTGGCATATCTTAATGTCGGATTAAAAAATCGCTTTCCAGACTGATCTTTCTGGGAATCAGCCAAGAAAAGTTGATTCCGAAAGAATAAAATGTCTTAACGGCTATTTTGGAAAAAAGGATTTTCGGAAAAAAGAATCTTTTGGCTTCTTTCTGATATTTTAAGAAATCCGGGAAACTTTTCAAGAGCAGATCCGCGGCCATTAACCCCCAGATGACTCCGCCACCTGACCAGGGTTTGGTCAAGCCGGCTGCATCGCCGCAAAGAGTGATAGTAGGGTTTTTCGGCAAACAAAATCCCTGAGGCACCACCGCTCCTTGGACTCTCTGAAGTTTCAGATTATTCCTGTCCAGGAATTCCTCGAACTTTTGTCTTTCTGCCAAATCCGAAGGCCTGATAATGATGCCGTACTCGGTTTCTTTTTTCCTGGGAATTTTCCAGATAAAGCCTGATTTTACGGGCCAGGTCTCGACGAAATCCGAATCATCCTCTTCAGGAATAAATCCCTGGATAGCCAAGCGGTAATCCGGCTCAGCCAGGTTTAACTTTTTCCTGACAACTGACAGCGGACCATCGCAGCCGATAATTCTATCCGCCTCATTTCTGACGGAATCCGGACCCTCAATCAAACGGCCAAAAACAATCTTCGCCCCTGCTTTTTCAGCCAGACCGGCAGCCAGCTTATCCAGTTCGTAATGGCTCATAACCAAAAACTTTCTGGAAAAGTCGATTTTCAAAGTTTTCTTCGGCAGATGGATTAAAACGGATTTTATTTCGTTCTCGATCAAGGGCCGGCTTTCCGGAATGAAATCCAGAATTCTTTCCGAAAACAAACCAGAGCAAACCTCTTTACCGATTTCATCCCTCTTCTCAAAAACAGTTGCCTCCTCTCCCCTTTCGGCCAGTTTCCGGGCCAGATAAAGTCCGTTTATACCTGCTCCGATGATAGCTGTTTTCATAAATCGAGCCCGCCGACTCCCTCTTCAAACCGAATCGGTTCTTTTCCCTGTTCTTTGGCCGTTATATAACCTATGGCGAAAGAAAGCAAGGAAATTAGAATAACGCCGATGACCAAAATGATATCGGCTTGATAAGCTTTGACAAATTCCTTTATTTTTGTTAATTTTAATATTACCATTATGGCAAAAACAAAAGCTGCAGGCGCAACAAAATTGGGCAGGGACTCTCGCCCTAAATATCTGGGAATCAAGCTTTTTGGCGGCCAATCGGCTAAAGCCGGCAGTATTATCGTCCGGCAAAGAGGCACTAAGTTCGTTGCCGGCAAAAATGTCAGGCGCGGCAAAGACGACACGCTTTACTCTTTAATAGAAGGAACTGTCCGTTTTACTGTCAAAAGAAAACTCGGCTTCAATAATTCCCTCAAAAAGGTGAAAATTGTCAATGTAGAGCCCGTTAAATAATCGCTGGAAAAAGCCAGATTTTTTCGGATTTTATTTATTCAGGCGGCTGGCTGCCCGGATGAATTCCCTGAACAGAGGATGAGGATTCAAGGGTTTGGATTTGAATTCGGGATGGAACTGGCTGCCGACGAAAAAGGGATGATTTTTGATTTCAATGATTTCCACCAAATCCCTCTCTGGATTGATTCCCGACATTATTAATCCCCCCTCTATCAAATCTTTCCTGAATTCGTTATTCAACTCGTATCTGTGGCGATGCCTTTCTTGTACCAGGATATCGCCTTTTTTATTTTGCTTGCCCCAGTGCGACTTCAAATAAGCTGAATGGGCTTGGCTGCCGTTTTTAATCAGGCAGGAATATTCGCCCAATCTCATCGTCCCGCCGTATTTTTTTTCCTGAACCAGAGCTTTCTGTTCGTCAAGAATGTCAATGACCGGATATTTGCAATGTTTGACGATTTCGGTCGTGTGAGCGTCTTTCATTTGGCAGGCATTTCTGGCGAATTCAACCACTGCCAATTGCATTCCCAGACAAAGCCCCAAAAAGGGTATTTTATTTTTGCGGCAGTATTCGATGACTTTTATTTTCCCCTCCACTCCCCTGCTGCCGAAACCGCCCGGCACGATGATGCCGTCGTAATTCTTCAATTCTTTCAATTTGGCCGGATTCTTTTTGTAAACTTCGCTCGAGAGCCAAGATAATTCCGGCTTTCTCTTGTAAAACCAGGCGGAATGCTTGACCGCTTCGATAACGGAAATATAGGAATCGGCCAGCGTGAAATCGCCGGTTTCGAAATATTTGCCGACAATGCCGATCTTCACTTTCTTCTTGGCGGTTTTAATGACTTGAACCATTTTCCGCCAATCTTTCATGTTTTCTTTTTTCCCTTTCAGGCCGAATTTTTCCAAAATCAGCTTTCCCAAATTGTCTTTTTCAAAATTAATCGGAATTTCATAGATCGATTCAATGTCCGGCGCGGAAATAACGTCTCTCTCCTGAACATTGCAGAAAACGGATATTTTCCTTTTCCTTATCTGGTCAAGCGGCCTGTCGGAACGGGCCAGAATTATATCCGGCTGCAAGCCGGCGGAATTCAAAGTCCTGACAGCGTACTGGGTGGGTTTCGTTTTCATTTCTCCGATTATCCGGGGAACCGGCAGATAGCTGACCAAAATAAAAAGAACATCTTTCGGATGTTGAAGTTTCATCATTCTGCCGGCTTCCAAAAATAAAAGGTTCTGGTATTCTCCGACAGTTCCGCCGATTTCTATCAGAACGAAATCAGCTTTGGTTTTTTTGGCCGCTTTTTGGATTCTTGAAATCACTTCGTCAGGAATATGAGGCACTACTTCGACGCATTTGCCGCCGTATTCCAAATTCCTTTCTTTGCGGATGACCGTTTCATAGACGCGCCCGGTGGTGATATAGTTTTCCGTAGTCAGCTCCTCGTTGAAAAATCTTTCGTAATTGCCCACATCCTGGTCGCACTCCAGACCGTCCTTGGTCACGAAGACTTCGCCGTGCTCAACCGGATTCATCGTGCCGGCGTCAACATTAATATAAGGATCAATTTTAATGGCCGTTACTTTAAAGCCTTTGCTTTGCAGAATTCTTCCGATGGAAGCCACTGATACTCCTTTACCGATGCCGGACATAACCCCGCCCGCCACGAAAATAAATCGCGCCATAATCCTCTTTTATTTCTAGCCAGACAAAAAAAGCTTACTCCTTTTTTACCTGTCGTTTTCCAATTTAACTACTATAACTCTTATTTCGACCTCTAAATTATGCTCCAGTTTGATTTTTACCGGAAATTCGCCGATTTCTTTAATCGGCTCCGGCAGTTCGATATGGGTTTTCTTAATGTCAAAACCAGCTTCTTTCAATTTCTCTGAAATTTTTTGGGCGTTGATCGATTCAAAAAGCTGGTCGTTTTCCCCCACCTTGACCGTAATGGTCACTTCAAGATCAGTCATACCGGAAGCGACTTCCTGAACTTTTTTAAGCTCTTCTTCCGCTTTTTTCTCTTGAATTTCTTTTTGAAGCTCCAGCCATTCCAATGCTTCAGGGCTGGCCTGTTTAGCTAAGCCTTTGGCAATCAAAAAGTTCCTGGCATAGCCGTCTTTGACTTCTTTAACATCGAATTTCTTGCCTATTTTTTCAACGTCTTTTAAAAGGATAACTCTCATGCTTTTATTCTATTACAAATTCTTAATTATTTCAACAGCTTTATCCAGTTGGGGGTCGCGTTCCGCTTTATAATCTTCTTCCGTCATTTCCACTTCTATATCCGGTTCCAATCCCTTGTCAGTAATGGATTCTCCTTTCGGCGTCAGCCATTTGGCCACGGTTATCTTCAAAGAAGACCCTCCTCTTAGTTTAACCAGTTCCTGGACCGATCCTTTGCCGTAAGAAGTCTGGCCAATTAGTTTCGCTTCTTTATTGTCTCTGAGGGCTCCGGCCAATATTTCCGAACCGGAAGCCGATCCTTCATTTATCAGTACGACCACGGGATAAACGGCCAGTTTGGCATTGCCTTCGGCGATATAATCCTTTTTTTCTTTTCCCTCTCCGAAATCCTCAACAGTCACCAACTCTCCTTTTTCCAAAAACCAGCCGGCTATTTCCTGGGCCACATCCAGATAGCCGCCCGGATTATCCCTGAGGTCTAAAATTATTCTTTGAGCGTTGCTGTTTAAAATTTCGATGGCTGCTTCGGTAAAATCGTAAGACGCTTTTTGTGAAAAATGGTAAAGCTTCAAATAAGCTATGGCGTCGTCTCTGATTTCCAGTTTTAATGAAGGAATATCGATTACCGCCCTGGTTATTTCAATGTTTTTCATTTCCCCCCACTCTTCCCGATAAATAGACAGGACAACTTCCGTGCCTTTCGGGCCGCGGATTAAGTTAATGGCTTCGTCTATAGTAATATCAATGGTTGTTTTGTCATCCACTTTGACGATTATATCGCCGGCCCGCAGTCCGGCTTTTTGAGCCGGCGTGCCTTCCAAAGGAGCAATGACTTGAAGCTGGCCGTTTTTAATGCCCATTTCCATACCCACGCCCTCAAAACTTCCTTTGACGTCTTCAATAAACCGCTTGGTGTCATCCGGTTTGAAAAAGACGGTATAAGGGTCTTTCAGGGATTCAAGCATGCCGGAAATCGCCCCGTAAATCATTTCCTGGGTATCGATTTTTTCCTTGTCTACGTATTTCTCTCCGAGAGTTCCCCAGGCCTCCCAAAAAAGGGAAAAATCCACCTCTTCCGGCGGACAAATCTGACAAACAACCTGGGACTTACCGAACCAAAAACCGAGGCCGAAAGCGATCAAAATGGCTGAAATGAAA
>Ga0268276_1003603_pt1 | contig 11837 bp, 8 predicted proteins | sample saktaG_4_FD_190145 | JGI IMG/M metagenome (GOLD analysis project Ga0268276, IMG submission 190145) | Saline water microbial communities from Sakinaw Lake, British Columbia, Canada - sak_2010_1_5_45m | ecosystem: Environmental > Aquatic > Non-marine Saline and Alkaline > Saline ...
CCCGATTATTACTTTGGTCAACTCCAGCACCTGCTAATGGTAACAGGCCTTAATTCACTGGATTATTGGTGTTATTGGCCAGGGGAAAAAGGTATTCTGATCAAGGTAAACAGGGATAATTCATATATTAAGAGACTATTCAAACAAGAAGAAATATTCTATCAGTCCATGAAAAACCTCTAACCTTGTTGTTGCAGGGGCCGGCTCGACCCTCGCAGTCCCTAAGCAGCCCGTTCTGTGTAGGAAATAAGAAGCAATGGATACACAAAAGAAATATAATTCTGTTATGAATGAACAAGACAATCTGCGAACTAATTCTGACCTTTACCAGCACATTCTTGCGGTATTAAATGAGCAACCAGGGCTAAAGGCACGGGAAATAGCTACACAACTTGATATAGATAAAAAGCATATAAACAACGCTTTATATGGAAGCATCAGAGATAAATGTATACAAGATGATAAGTATTGTTGGTATTTAAATAAAGATGCGCCAAATCTCGATAAAAACAAGAAAACTGTTGTTTCAAAAACCGCATTGTCAAATCTTAGTCGTTATTATTTAGCATGTCTTGGACAAGATGATGAAGGGGGAATTAGTGTCTTTGCGGATAGTAGGTACGATTTAGATTATGTTGAGTTAGACTCTTTACCGCATGCTAGTAATGAAAATTTATTTAAAACCCAAGGGGCACAAAACTTATTCGGGAAAATAAGAAAAGATCGTGGCAGAATGGAAATATATTTTGGCTATCCAACCACTTTAAAAAAAGTCAAGTCTAAAAAAAGCAACTGGGAAGGGTTGTTTGTAGAACCGATATTATTGTTTCCAATTGAAGTAAACGATGGAATTTTCAAAATAAGTCACGGGTTCCCCATTTTTAATCTTTCTGTCCTTAAACGTTTTACTAACGCAGAACGCGAACAACTGATGGATGAGTTAGTACAACTTGAAGAAGAACTTAATCTTAATTCAGAAGATGAAATACCAGAATTGGACGACTTGGTGCAAAAATTAAATTACATCCGACCTGAATGGCCATGGAAAGAGCTAATTAATCCTGATGAATTGCCCACAGATCCACCTCTTAGAAACATACCAGAAGAAGGCATTTATAATCGAGCCGTTTTTATTATCGGAGAACGCTCACCTTTTACACAAGGACTTGAATCTGAACTGAAAGCACTATCAGAAGTGCAACCCGATGTATATGAAAACACTGCCCTCGGGCAGTGGGTAAAAGGAGATATTCATAAAAAAGAAAGAGAGGAAAGCTTACCTCTTTTGGAAGTTTTGCCACTAAATTCTGAACAGCGGCAAGCTATCCAACATTCTTTAGAAAATCCGCTAACCATTATTACGGGACCGCCTGGTACGGGAAAATCACAAGTAGTAACTAATTTGCTTATAAATGCTGCGTGGCAAGGAAAAAAAGTCTTGTTTGCCAGTAAAAACAATAAGGCGGTAGATGTTGTAGAAATAAGAGTAAACAATTTGGGTAGGCGTCCTATATTATTGCGCATGGGGTCTGGTCAATATCATGCCAAATTAGCAGAGTATTTAATGGGATTATTAACATCAACCTCCTCAGAACATGATCAAGAAGAATTCGATCTTGATAAGCAACGCTACAAGCAACTAGAAGAGAGGTTTTTACAATTAGCTGAAAAGGAAACTTCGTTAATCCGTCTACGCAATGAAACTGATGAATTAGATCAAGCTATAGAAAAAATTCGTAAAGATATTTCTCCGAAAGCATTTGACCAACTAAAAAGTATAAATCAAAAACAGTTTCAGACTAATATTAGTGTTTTTAAAAAAGCTTTAAGTAGAGCAAACAAAGACAAACAAGGGTTTCTGGCAGGTTTGTTTTGGAATTTCCTTAAGAAAAAACGTTATGAAAAACTGCAACTTGAAGTTGAAAGCATTCAATCTATTGTTTCAAAATTTGAAATAAATTTACCTACAAAAAGTGTAAATGATGAGACCATCCAAAACTGGGTAGATTTTTCAAAAATCCTCAATATATGTTTGTATTTTGCGCAAACCACACAAGAATATATTTTATCTCTTAAATCTTTACGGGAAGCAAAACCTTTGGAACAAATTTCAAAAGAAAAAGTTTTTTTGATGAAAGATATGGCGGCTAATGCAGAAAATTTGTGGAAGGGATGGCTACGCTTACAACCGGCCAGATTATCTAACGAAGACAGAAATCTATTGAGCAATTATAATGCGTTATTAAAAATGGTTATTGATACGGGTAGTGATTTGTATACAAAACTTGGAAAAAAGATTTATCGAGAATATTCAAATCTCTCAAAAAAAGTGGCATACCTCCTGCCAGCTTGGGCTATTACATCTCTATCTGCACGCGGAAGGATCCCTTTTGACGCAGGTTATTTTGATATTGTCGTTTTTGATGAAGCGAGCCAATGTGATATAGCTTCAGCCCTGCCTCTTTTGTATAGAGCAAAACAAGCGGTGATAATTGGAGACCCAAAACAATTAAGGCATATTAGTGGTTTACAAAAAGGGCAAGATCAGCAACTTTTAGGGAAATATGACCTTATTCCTGAATATGCACAATGGGCATATTCATACAACTCATTATTTGATTTAGCGTCTGGGCTTGTATCTAAAAACGATATAATCAACTTAAGAGATCACCACAGATCACATTCGGAAATTATAGAATTTTCAAATCAAGAATTTTACGAAGGTAATTTAAGAGTAGCTACAAACTACGATTGCTTAAAATTTGTTGATTCTGAAAAAAACGGAATACGCTGGGTTAATGTAATCGGTTCAGTCAAAAGACCTTCTACCGGTGGTGCTGTAAATGAAATAGAAGCAAAATCAGTAGTTAAAGAAATAGAAAAACTTGTTAATGAAAGAAATTACAAAGGCTCAATTGGTGTTGTAACTCCATTTAGAGCACAAGCAAATTTGATTCGTAAAATCGTAAATGATAATGGCACCCTACAAAGCAAATTAATAAATCATGATTTTCTTGTAGATACGGTTCATAAATTTCAAGGAGATGAAAGAGATGTAATGATATTTTCCCCTGTAATTTCTAAAAATATGCCTGAAGGGGCTTTAGGGTTCATGAGAAATAATGGAAACCTATTTAATGTTGCTATTACGAGAGCAAGGGCAATGTTATTGGTTGTTGGAGACCAAAGCGCGATTATTAAATGTAAAGTTTCGTATTTAGAAAATTTTGTAAAGTATACTCAGCAGTTAGAAAGTACAACCAAAAAGAAAATCAGTCATTCAGTTCAAGATTTAGGAGAAGAATATCCAACAGTAACCCATCCAGAGCGAGTCTCAGAATGGGAGCATATTTTATACGAAGCATTATATAGTGCTGGCATTAAAGCCATCCCGCAGTATCAAATTGAAAAATATACTCTTGATTTGGCATTATTTGACGGAGACAGAAATCTTGATATAGAAGTTGACGGAGAACGCTATCACAAAAATTGGACAGGGGAGCTTTGCAGGCGAGACCAAATTAGGAATCAAAGATTATTCGAGTTGGGTTGGGATGTTAAAAGATTTTGGGTTTATGAAATACGAGATGATATTTATGCTTGTGTTGAAAGAATAAAACAATGGACGAATGATTGAGGAATCACATAACAAATCGTTGCACTGGATTTTTACTCCGCTGCGCTCCGCAAAAACCAGTGAGTTCAAACGTTAGAGTGCTTGAAAAAAATTGGGGAGAATAATTAAATGACTCATGATCTCGCAGGTACATATTGCAGTTGTATGGAGGATGTGAAGCGTCGTCTCGCGGTTGTAAATACCATAGCGAAGAGGAGTCTAACCATTGGCAGTGAGGATTTCGATTACGAATTCGTCGCCTTACAGCTCAGAAAGTCTCTAGAACTTATAGCGTTCGCTTCGATGACTGCGAACAAAAAGCTCTATGCAAAAGCTCACGCAAATTTTGCTAATCACTGGAAGTCAAAGACTATGTTGAGTAGCCTTGATCGAATTCATCCTGGATTTTATCCACAACCAATATTTCTTGACCATGTAAAAGAGTCCGGCGCTAAACACTTTGATCATGTCAAAGATGGATACCTCACAAAAGATGACTTTGTCACTCTCTATGATCTATGCAGTGAGGTTTTGCATACCTGGAATCCCTTCACAAGTAAGAAAGGATATATCGACTTCAAGCGAAGCGTTTCTGAATGGTCGCAGAGAATAACGCGTCTTCTTAAATTGCATCTAATGCGTTTTGTAGACCGTGATGAAGTATGGGTAGTAGAAATGGAATCCGATCCTGACAAAAAAGTACGTGCTTTTATATCAGCACCAATTGCATAAGCCATCTCTAACGTTTGCATAAGCCGACGGCTATCGCCGCGGCTTATGCTCGTGTACAGCTTCAATCAAAAGCGGATGGTGATTTATAAATAACGTAGAAACCAGATAGGTATTGAGAACAGTGGCGGATAAAGACATATGTTAGGGTAATATAGGGGCGCTTCCCATATTTCCTTCGGATTTTCTCTTCGCAGGTTGGTGCAGAAGATATTTGACACGGATCGGCCGAAAGCCTCCCTTGCCAAGATTGGGACCGGACCCACGGGAAGGCTACATACTTAATATGTAGGATGGCAGGGGCCTTGATATAAACATAGGAGGTATTCATTGAATGAAAGCCACACTATTTAAAGAAGTTGGATATTCTCTATCAACGCTTATTGACAATATTGACATGGGCATCATTGGACTTCCCGATATTCAGCGGCCTTTTGTTTGGAAAGCGGCAAAAGTTCGAGATCTTTTTGATTCCATGTATAAAGGCTTTCCTGTGGGCTATCTACTTTTCTGGGCAAATGGCCTGGAAAACGGACATAGGCAGATAGGAGTGGACAAGAAACAAAAAGTGCCTGATCTTCTAATCATCGATGGACAGCAACGGCTCACCGCGCTCTATTCTGTCATGAAAAATGTTCCAATTGTAAGGCAAGACTATACACAGCAAAAGATAATGATTTCATTTCGCCCGAAAGATCAAGTGTTTGATGTCACTGATGCTGCCATCATTAAAGACCCTGAGTGCATAGCAGATATAAGTGTAATTTGGTCGGATGATTTAGGACTCCATTTCTTCATAGTTGAATTTATTGAAAAATTGCGCCAGAATAGAGAAGTATCAAAAGAAGAAGAAAAGCAAATCGCTGAGACCATCAACCAGCTTTATAACTTAAGAGGCTATCCTTTTACTGCGCTTGAGTTATCTCGCGCTATAAACGAAGAACAGGTTTCCGAAGTCTTTGTCAGGATTAATAGCAAGGGGGTTACACTAAATCAGGCTGACTTTATTCTTACCTTAATGTCGGTCTTCTGGGACGAGGGACGCAAGCAGTTAGAAGAATTTTGCCGTACAGCAAAACAGCCTTCCATTGGTGAGGCCTCTTCTTTTAATTACTTCATACAGCCAGCGCCTGATCAATTACTGCGCGTATCGGTTGGCCTTGGATTCAGACGAGCAAGGCTGCAATATGTATATTCAATATTACGCGGTAAAGATCTTGAAACCGAACAATTTTCCGAAGAGAAACGAATTGAACAATTTGACGTATTAAAAAATGCGCAGGCGGAAGTCCTTAATTTGCAGAATTGGTCTGAGTTCTTTAAAACACTTATGCAAGCCGGGTTTCACGGGTCATCGATGATCAGCTCTCAAGCGGCTTTGCTGTATGCTTACGTTTTATTTCTTGTTGGAAAGAAGGATTTTCTGCTTGGCGCGCGCGACCTGCGCAATATAATAGCGCGTTGGTTTTTCATGTCTTCTTTGACTGCCCGATACAGCTCATCGCCGGAGACGACGATGGAGGCAGACCTCGCGCGGTTAAGATCAATTAAAAATGGTGACGATTTTATAAGGACTTTGGATCAAATTATTTTTGACACACTCACAGAAGACTTCTGGAATATCACTCTCCCTAATAGCCTGTCCACATCTTCTGCACGAAGCCCGTCGCTCTTCGCTTATTACGCGGCTTTAAATCTGCTTGATGCCCAGGTACTTTTTTCACAAATGAAAGTTTCCAAATTGATTGATCCTGCTCTTAAAGCGAAAAAATCAGCCATTGAGCGGCATCACTTATTTCCCAAGAACTATCTCAAAGAAAAACTGAAGATCACGGAACTTCGCGATACGAATCAGATTGCTAATTATGCTCTCGTAGAATGGACTGACAATATAGACATTTCTGATGAAGCTCCTTCCAAATATTTACCCAGGTATCTTGAAAGACTCGGTGAGCATGAGCGTAAGCGGATGTATTACTGGCATGCACTTCCAGAAGGCTGGGAAAACATGGAATATGAAGATTTCCTGATAAGCCGCCGGAAGGCCATCGCCAATGTGATTCGTGATGGGTTTGAAAGATTATGTCAAAAGGATTCTTAAGTGTTATGATTTGCAGAGTTTGTAATGAAGGTGCCAAATGAAAAAGAAAGAATTTACAAGAACTTATTAAACTAGGCAACTTCCCCGAAAAAAAAGAGGGTTTATTTGAGATGAGAGAGAAGCAAAATCATATTGAAGAATTATGGACTCAACCGGAGTCGCGGCGTCTTGAATTCAAGGAACAATTCCCCGGGGGGAAACAGTTAGCAAAAACTTCTATTGCCTTTTCGAATGGTGGGGGAGGCAAAATCGTATTTGGAGTAAGGAACGATCCCCGCGAAGTTGTCGGTATTGCTAATGATAAACTCTTCAAGCTCGAAGAGCGCATTGCAAATCATATTTTAGACAACTGTGAACCGGCTATTGTGCCTGAGATTTATATTCAGGCTGTAGAAGGCAAAACCCTTCTCGTTGTTGAGATCTTTTCAGGGCCAGATAAACCATATTACATTAAATCCCAGGGTAAAGATAACGGCGTTTACATACGAGTGGGCTCGACGACCAGACAGGCATCGCAGGAAATGATTCAAACATTGGAACTTCGCAGGCGAAACATTTCCTTTGATGCTCTTCCCGTATATGACGCCTCCATTGCGGAAGTCTCTCTCGATACATTTAAGGCGGATTATACAAAAACGACCGGACGAACTCTCAATGAGGAACGTCTGACAAATCTGGGATTATTGCATGATGAGCGAAGCCATATTCTTCCGACACACGGGGCTGTTCTCTTGTCGGGATCGCCTATTCGAAAACGGTATTTCCCCTATGCGAAAATAGAGTGCGCGCGTTTCAAAGGCACGGACACAGGCGTGTTTCTGGATCAGATGACAATAAATGGTCCGATCCATGCGACTGTAGAACCCTGTCTTTCCTTTATCAAAAAGAACATAGCGCTATCCGCTGAAATCGGTGAGGTGTATCGAGAAGAGCGATGGGAATATCCTCTTGAAGCTGTTCGGGAAGCGATTACAAACGCCGTTATTCACCGTGATTATTCGGTTCTTGGAAATGACACAAGGGTTGCAATTTTTGATGACATGCTTGAAATTACAAGTCCCGGACAGTTGCCGGAGACCCTTTCCGTGGAAGAGCTGGGAACGGGAAGATCGGAAATCAGAAACCGCGTTCTGGCGCCTATCTTCAAAGATCTTAATTTGATTGAGGCGTGGGGTACAGGATTTCAGAGAATGCGAAAGGCACTTGAAAAATACCCCGAGGTTGACCTGATCCTCCAGGAGGTTGGGTATGCGTTTCAGGTTCAGTTCAGAAAAAGGATGGTGGACCGGACAAGTACCGGACAAGTACCGGACAAGTACCGGACAAGCATTTTGCAGGATGCGGATAAGATAAAACTCCTCAAATATTGCCGTGAAGCCAGGCTACTAAAGGAAATGATGAGGTTTATGAAACTGAAGCACCGTGAGACCTTTATGAATAATTATTTACGTCCGCTCCTTGAGGTAAATTGTATCGCCATGACCATACCGGACAAGCCGAACAATCCGTCACAACAATATATAATAACGCAGGCAGGAGAAGCATTGTTAAATAAATGAGTGTGCCCATAACCATGAGTGATTATATGCTTTCGTTTTTGCGGTTTTGTTGTGGGAAGAGTGCCCCGGAGGCTTATTAATGAAAATCTGAAAGAATTAGAAAGAATTAGGGACAGCGCCCTTTTTATTAACAATTTAATATAATTATGGAATTAATCAAAATTTTTCATCAAGCATTACAATTCTGGTTCATCATCCCGCTCGTTTTTATAATCCTCTTTATTAAAACTCGTTTTTTTAAAGGGTGTTTCGGAGAATTTATAGTCAATGACGCTATCACAGCATCTCTGGATAAGAATGAATATCATTTATTGAAAAACGTGACTCTGCCAACTGAAGACGGCACAACCCAGATTGATCATATAATTGTTTCTGAATTTGGAATATTTGTTGTCGAGACAAAAAACATGAAAGGATGGATATTCGGCGGGCAACAACAAAAAACATGGACTCAACAAATTTATAAGCAAAAATACAAATTCCAAAATCCTCTTCACCAGAATTACAAACATACAAAAACATTAGAAAACGCCCTCAACATAGATGGGGCAAAAATATTTTCAGTAATAGTCTTTCTTGGCAAGAATATGTTCAAGACCCCAATGCCTGAAAACGTAACCGACTCAGCAGGTTACATTAATTACATAAGATCAAAGAAGAGGACACTATTCTCAAGGCCAGAACTGAATGAAATAATAGCTAAAATTGAATCCGGCAAATTACAATCTTCTTTGAAAACAAATAGGGAACATGTAAGACATGTAAAATCAATTATCAGTGAGAAGAAAAATAATAACGATAAGATATGCCCTAAATGTGGACATAAAATGATATTGAGAACAGCGAAAAAAGGGAAATACAAAGGTCAAAACTTCTGGGGTTGCACAAATTTTCCAAAGTGTAGAACAATTGAAGCTGTGTTAAATGAAAACTTAGCATTAGGGCCTGAAAACACAGAACGAGGCAATTAGAAAAATCTGGGGGTCACAAGGGGGCAGGTCTACGTTTGACCCTTGTTGATGCTTGCCAATTGTATTCTCAAACAAACAGGTCAATTCAACTTATTTTTGTTACAGGAAGTTACAAACAGCCCCTATCATCAGAAAAATGGCCCTCCTAAAAACGCACCTTTCATCCTGCATTCAATGATATGGACCGATCAGCCACGGTGAAGCTTTGTATTTGCTATACGTAACATATCCCGCCTTACCCAGTGCTTCTTTACGCAAGCCTATTATCAGATTGAGAAACCAAGAGACATTCTATATATAGATAGCTATGAAAGTGAAGGCAATCTACCAACCGGATCAATCAACACAATGTGAAAGGCCCTTGTTTATGGTTCCGGTTTCTGCAGGGTTTCCTTCCCCCGCGGAAGACTATATAGAAGGCAATCTGGATCTGAACAAATACCTTATCAAGCATCCTGCCGCGACATTTTTTGTGAAGGTAACCGGGAGCTCCATGATCGATGCGGGGATACACGATGGAGATATACTGATTGTGGATCGTTCTATAAAACCTGCCAACAAGAAGGTTGTCATAGCAGTAGTTAATGGCGAATTAACCGTAAGAAGAATTCGGGTAACAAAGGGCAAGGTTGTTTTGGTATCTGAGAACAAAGATTACAAACCCCTTCAGGTCGATGAGGAAATGGGCTTTGAAGTATGGGGTGTTGTAACCAATGTAATCCATCCCCTTTAATCCTATAGGAATGATGATGTCCCCCACGTTTGCACTCGTAGATTGTAATAATTTTTATGTTTCCTGTGAGCGGGTATTTAACCCCGGGCTTACAGGAAAACCCGTAGTGGTCCTTTCCAATAATGATGGCTGTGTTATCGCCAGATCAAATGAGGCCAAAGCACTGGGTATCAGCATGGGTATTCCTGTATTCAAGATACAGGATATGATCAAGGCACATGGGGTTCACGTCTATTCATCCAATTATGCCCTCTATGGCGATATGTCACAGAGGATAGTGGAAATCTTCTCGGATTTTACTCCCGATGTTGAACTGTATTCTATCGACGAAGCCTTTCTGGATCTGTCTGGTTTCGAGAGAGGCAGTCTTACCCAGTATGGAAATTCCATCAGGTCCACCGTGAAACAATGGACAGGCGTCCCTGTTTCTGTCGGGATTGCGGAAACCAAGACACTTGCCAAGGTCGCCAACCACATAGCCAAAACGTCTGAAAAGGCAAACGGTGTATTGGATCTGACAGGGTCTCCGTATCGGGATAGCGCTCTTGCAATAACAGACATTCAAGATGTCTGGGGTGTGGGAAGAGGCTACTCTACATTTCTCAGGAGCATCGGCATCAACAACGCGCTGGAGCTTCGCAATGCTCCTGACGGCCTTATAAAGAAAAGGATGGGGATAACGGGGCTTAGAATCCTGCAGGAGCTCAGAGGTGTTTCATGTTATCCCCTTGAGCAATGCCCATCTCCCAAAAAGGAGATTACCGTATCCAGGGCATTCAAACATCCCCTTGTAGCTAGAAATGATATAAACGAAGCGGTGGCCGCTTACACATCCAGGGGGGCAGAGAAGTTACGGGCGGCACATCTTGAGGCAAACATACTCGTGGTGTTCCTGATGACCAATCCTTACCACAGGGAATCACGGTACTTTAACATGAAGACGATACGGCTTCCTTTCTCAACCAGTGATACCTCAGATCTCATCAGGCACGCGCACGCCGGCCTTGATGAAATCTACATAGAGGGTTACCTGTATAAAAAGGCGGGGATTATCTTCAGAGATCTGTCTTCCGACAGCCACACTCAAACGACGTTCTTTGATCATGCAAGAGAAGAGCACTCCAGGGAGATCATGCAGGCCTTCGACGGTATAAATAAAAGATTTGGCTCGAACTCGGTCAGGTATGCCGCCACAGGTTCCACCAGAGACCAGAAGTGGAAGACAGTGTTTCAGCATCGCTCGCCTTCCTATACAACAGACTGGGACCAGCTACCCAAGGTGTCATAACAGCCATGTGCGGACGATTCACACTTTACAGCTCAGTTAATAACCTTAAAAAGATCTTCGACGTTGACACCGTCACTTGTGAGATGAAGGCCAGCTACAATATAGCACCCGGCGATGAAATATATGCGATTATCAAAGGGAAAGACAATCGCCTGGGAAAACTGCACTGGGGGCTTGTACCTCCCTGGGCAAAGGATCTGTCCGGAGCATCCAAGCTTATCAATGCCCGTGCTGAGACATTACAGGAAAAGCCAAGCTTTAAAAGAGCGTTCAAAGAAAGACGCTGCGTGATACCAGCCGATGGTTTTTATGAATGGAAAGAAAGACAGCCATGGTATTGTGCTCCGGTCACCGGCAGCCTGTTTGGTTTTGCGGGGCTCTGGGAGACATGGAAAGGAAGCAATCAATCTGTGCATCACTCCTGCGCAATCATCACGACTGAAGCAAGTGAATCGATAAAGAAAATACATGATCGAATGCCTGTTATTCTGAAGCCGGAGGCAATAACAGAATGGCTTGATCCCACAAATGCGAACTATGAGAAATTGAACATGATCTTGAAACACGGGCAGATTACCAGGATCAAAACTTATCCGGTTGCAAAACTTGTCGATTCTCCCAGGAATAACGATCCGCGTTGTATAAAACCTATTAAGGGGACATCTATTAAGGGGACATAACACATAATTCTCTTGACCGTTGCACGGGAATGTTTTAGATATCTTAAATGCCTAGAATATCGAGAATTGTTGCTGTAGATTATCCGCATCATATTACCCAGCGTGGTGTTCGATCTATGGATATCTTTCATAGCGACCACGATAGGGACCAGTATTTACA
>Ga0268276_1003604_pt1 | contig 11836 bp, 12 predicted proteins | sample saktaG_4_FD_190145 | JGI IMG/M metagenome (GOLD analysis project Ga0268276, IMG submission 190145) | Saline water microbial communities from Sakinaw Lake, British Columbia, Canada - sak_2010_1_5_45m | ecosystem: Environmental > Aquatic > Non-marine Saline and Alkaline > Saline ...
ATGGTCAAAGATTTGAACTTTCCGATTGAAATCATTGTTGCGCCGATTGTCCGGGAGCCCGATGGTCTGGCGATGAGTTCCCGGAATGTTTATTTGTCTGAAAAGGAGCGGAAACAGGCACCGGTGATTCATGCGGCTTTACAGAAAGCGTTTGAGACTGTTCAAAACGGGGAAACAAGTGCTGAAAAGATCAAACGGTTAATTCGGCAGAAAATCGAATCTGCAGGGCTGGCTCGTATTGATTACATTGAACTTATCCGTGAGAGAGATTTACAACCGGTTGACCGGATTGAACCAGGCACATTTGTCGCCGTGGCGGTCTGGTTTGGAAAAACCCGATTGATTGATAATTTGGCTTTTTTCAATTGATTTACAGTGGAACATTTTCTTCCGACCAGCCGTTATAATTGGTATTGCTGTTTGAGATAAAAAGACCGAGAGAAGTAGATTTTAAACTGTCTTTCCTCTTGACAAACTCAGGCAAATCCGTTAAAATGAGATGTGTTTCGGAATTTTATTAAAAGGTAATCAAACGATGCGAAAAATTACATGTTTGATAACGATAATCTTGTTATTGGTTGTGCCCCTGCAGGCCCAACTGAAAAGTCAGTTGCCGAAACCTCTGGCGGTGGAGGACGCTATTCAGATTCCGGGAGTTGGTTCGAACAATTCATTGTTGAGTTTTATTGATCCCAATCGCTTTTTTATGAATCAATCCTATTCGCTGTCCTATTCGAGTTGGGGCGGCGGATCATCCATGGGTGTTTACCAAAACCAGATGTCCTATGTATTTTCGGATAAATTGATGATGAATGCCCGGCTTGGTTTTATGCATAATCCTCTTGGCATTGGGAATTATTCCACCAATCAGACAAATTTGATGGATAACATGATTTATGGTTTCGATCTCAGTTACAAGCCGAAAGATAATGTCTTTTTCAATATTCGCTTTGATAAACGACCGTATTATTCCCGTAGTGGATTTTATCCCTATGGATATTCATATTATTAATTGGTAAAATAGTGGCAAAACGAACAGTAAAACGACCCGTTAATAAGAGAAAAAAGAAAAATAATGTCCAGAATCCGGATATTCAGAAATGGTTTTTGAATCTGGCGATTTTTTCCTTATCTGTTGTTATCGTCGGGTTCATTTTTTCCATGGGCAAACGAATTGTTCAGAATCCCGATAAAGTCGTTCTAAGCCAGGTCAATGAAGTGATACCGGATTCTGTGCCCTATCAGGGCATTGTAATCGAGGTATTGAACGGTTGCGGAACACCGGGACTGGCCCAGAAATTCACCAATTATTTGCGTTCGGAAGGATTCGATGTTATTTATACAGGCAATGCGGATCATCTGAATTATGCCAATACGATGCTGATTGAACGAGTTGATAATTCTGACAAAACCGATGAGGTCAACGAAGTACTTGCCATAAATTCCGAGCAGATTAATGTAAATCACGATCCATCGCTCCATGTTGACCTGACACTGATATTAGGCAAAGACTATAACCGACTGCCGGTCTATGATAAAGTTCTGGCGCTCAGAGAAATCTACTAAACTGAATGACTCCTAAAAAAACTGTAACACCCAAGGACAACATTTATTTGTTGGCCAAGAAAGCTGCTGAAGCGGCACTTAATAAAAAGGCCACGGATATTACGATCTTGACCCTGAAAGATTTGACATCCGTAGCGGATTATTTTGTCATCTGCACCGGTGATGTGGATATGCACGTCAAAGCCATCGTCGATGAGATTAAAAAAGAATTGAAGCATGATATTAAACCTTGGCATATTGAAGGGTATCAGCATTTGCACTGGGTGCTTATTGATTTTGTCGATTTTGTTGTGCACGTTTTTCATAAAGAGACACGTGATTATTATAACATCGAACGGCTTTGGGCTGACGCCCCGACAGAAAAATTGCTGACACCAAGTATCGATACCCCGGATTTACCGACCTGATCCAACCTATTTTTCAAGATCCACTGATAGTAAAATTAAATCCATCTTTCGTTGCAGGAATGCCAGGTTGCCTGTAAATTACGGCGGTTTAAATTGAGAGTGAAATGACAGATAAAATAGAACAGCTGATACAATATGCCCTAAAAGCATTGCTAATCGAATCCGAATCTCCTATCAGCATCGAACGTTCCCGTCGGCCTGACCATGGCCATTTTACGTCAAATATTGCCATGATTCTGGCCAAACCGCTGAAACGGGCGCCGCTGGCAATTGCTGAAGAAATCGTCAAGAATATGGGGCCAATCCCAGAGAGTATCGAGAAGATTGAGGTCAAGAATCCTGGATTTATTAATTTTTTCATTGCACCGAAAACCTATCAAACGATTGTCAGCGATATTTTGACAAAGCAACAGGATTTTGGGCGCTCGGAATTGGGCAAAGGCGCCAAAGCGTTGGTGGAATTCGTCAGTGCGAATCCGACCGGACCACTGACGGTGGGGCACGGCCGCCAGGCTGTTCTGGGAGACTCGGTCGCCCGAATTCTGGAATGGAACGGTTATCAGGTTGATCGCGAATATTATTACAATGATGCCGGTCGCCAGATGCGCATTCTGGGACAATCGGCCTATATTCGTTACCGCCAGCTACTGGGCTATGAAGACCAGTTGACGGATGAGCATTACCAGGGTGAATATATTATCGACATCGCCCGGGATATTCAGGAAAAGCATGGTGACCGTTTCAACGATCAACCGGAGCATGAAATATTTAGAAAATCTGCTGAAGAGGCCGTGTTTACCGATATCCGAAACACGCTTGAAGAACTGGGAATTATGTTTAATTCCTTCTATAATGAGCAAAGTCTTTACGATGATGGTTTGATCGATGATGTTTTAAAACGTTTTGAAGCAAACGGTGCGACTTATGAAAAAGAGGGAGCCATCTGGTTCCGGGCGGGGAGTTTTGGTGCCGCTGATGACAGGGTGTTGTGGAAAAGTGTGGTGGATGAAGCGACCTATCGCTTGCCGGATATCGCTTATCATGAAACCAAAATCAAGCGCGGCTACGATCTGATCGTGGATATTTTTGGCGCCGATCACCATGCAACTTACCCTGATGTCATGGCCGGTTTAAAGGCCCTTGGGTATAATACTGATTCGATTCAGGTACTGATCCATCAGTTTGTAACACTGACCCGTGGCGGTGAAAAGGTCAAAATGTCGACCCGTAAGGCAAACTATGTGACGCTCAGCGAACTGATTGACGAAGTTGGCAAAGACGTTGTGCGTTATTTCTTTATCATGCGGGGCATGAAGAGTCATTTGAATTTTGACCTGGCTCTGGCCAAAACAGAAGGTGATGAAAACCCGGTTTTTTATCTGCAGTACGCCCATGCCCGGATTTGCAGTATCCTGAGAAATGCCGAAGTGAAGGGATTCAAAGATGATTCACGGGGAAATTTAGATTTGCTTCGGGAAGATGAAATTCTGGCATTGCTGAGTGTCCTGGGTGAGTTTGAGGAGGTTTGCATTCATTGTGGTAAAACGATGGAGCCTCAGACCTTGACGACATATCTACAGAAGTTGGCAGCGACTTTTCATAAATTTTATTCGGTTCATCGGGTTATTACCAAATATAAAGATTTAAGCAAAGCGCGTCTGGATTTGGTCAGGGCTGTAAAAATTGTTATGGCAAACGGCCTGGCTCTACTGGGTATAAATGCCCCGGAACGGATGTAAAGAAAATTGGGAGAGTTGATTAATGTCTGAAAAAGAATCCAAACACGAACTGAGCAGGGACATCAATCCGCTGCTGCGAACCACACAGCAATATCATTTTCAGTTGAGTATGATGGCTGACCAGAAGGCCAATATTATCATCGCTGCTACTTCAATTCTGTTTACGATATCCCTGACAAATTTTGATTTTCTGGAAATGCTCTGGGGATTTGTCTGTCTGGCGGCATTTTCGCTGGTAGCACTGATTTTTGCGATTTTGGCTGTTTACCCGTCATACGAAGGGAAAAAAGACAGCATCCCGGGCATCGACCGCATTAATCCGCTTTTTTTCGGGCACTTTACCCAGTTTAGCTATGATGAATATTACCAGGCGATGGAAAAATTAATGGGCAGTAGCGACGCAATTTATGAAGCCCAAATTAAAAATATTTACCAGTTGGGTCAGGTACTTAAAAACCGTAAATATAAATTTTTGAAATATAGTTATCGTTTCTTCTTTATCGGATTGATTTTATCCGTAATTCTTTTTGCAATTCAACTGCTGAAGATTGTTTACTGAAACCCTAACTCACTACTTAAATACTTTTAATTCAGACGGAAACAGTATATAAATAACAGGTTTTTAACAATAATTGTGCCATTTGCCTGCCTGGCTTGCTTTAGGAAAGCAAAAATCGTAAATTGCCCGACGTAGTATTGGGAGCGACAAGCAGTTATTTTATTATAAATGGAGATGTTGTTAACGAGATTGTTGATCGTGCCAACTCGATTTTGGAGACGGTAGAATTGCAAAATGCGGTGAACCGACGAATGAGATGTTCCTGAAAATACCCAAAGAAACCGACAGGTCGGGGAAATGAAAACGGTTGGCATTATCCCTGCACGATTTCAATCGACTCGTCTGCCGGGAAAACCGCTTATACCGATTGCCGGGAAATCCCTGATTCAGCGGGTTTATGAAAATGCCGCCCGATGTCAACGTCTGGATGAACTGATCGTAGCGACTGATGATGAACGGATTCAAAGGGAAGTTCAGAATTTTGGTGGCCGGGTTGTCATGACGCCAAGTGCCTTACCATCCGGGACTGATCGCTGTGCATTCGTAGCAAAATCCCTGGAAGCAGACATTATTGCCAATATTCAGGGCGATGAACCGTTTCTGGATATTCGAATACTGGACGAGGCGATTAAGCTGCTCACTGATTTTCCGAATATTCATGTTGTTACAGCGGCCAAAGTGGGAATTAGTGCTGATGAGTTGAATAATACGAATGTTGTCAAAGTTCTGGTTGACAGGAATCAGAATGCGCTGTTTTTCAGCCGCCAGAATATTCCCTATATTCGAAATCGTGAAGCGTTAACGGCTCATCCGGCGATGCAGCATATTGGTGTGTATGTGTTCCGGCAACAATATTTACAGAAGTTTGTAGAAATGCCTCAAACTCTACTGGAACAGCTGGAACAGCTGGAACAATTGCGGATTCTCGAGAACGGAGATAAAATCCGGGTGGTTCTGAGCGATAATATTTCACTTGGAATTGACACGTTGGACGATGTAAAACATGCAGAAAGGATATTGAAGTCGAATGAAGTCTGAGACCCCGACAAAATATATATTTGTTACTGGTGGTGTAATTTCCGGATTGGGTAAGGGAATTACCAGCGCCTCGGTCGGTTACCTGTTAAAATCCCGGGGTTACCGGGTTACGATCCAGAAATATGATCCTTATATTAACGTCGATCCCGGAACCATGAGTCCCTATCAGCACGGCGAGGTGTTTGTGCTTGAAGATGGTGCCGAAACTGACCTCGACCTGGGCCATTATGAACGCTTCATCGATGAAAACATGAGTTCCTGGAATAATACTACCACGGGAAAAGTCTACAATACCGTCATTACCCGGGAACGCCGGGGTGATTATCTCGGGGCGACTGTTCAGGTGATTCCTCATATTACTGATGAAATAAAGCGCCGGTTTGTTGCGGTAAATCGTGATAAACGATATGATGTTGTCATTACCGAAGTCGGTGGAACAGTCGGTGATATTGAAAGCCAACCGTTCCTTGAAGCGATTCGGCAATTCCGTATTGATGTAGGCCCCGAAAATTGTATCAGTATGCATCTGACACTGGTTCCGTATATTGAAACCAGTGGTGAAATTAAGACCAAACCAACTCAGCACAGCGTTCAGCGCTTGAGAGAGATTGGTATCCAGCCGGACTTCCTGTTGTGCCGGACCAAACACCATCTTGATGAGTCCGTAAAAAAGAAGATTGCGTTGTTTTGTAACGTATTGCCAAGAGATGTTATTGAAGCCTTCGACGTGGAAACGATTTACGAAATTCCGCTGGTCTATGAAGCCCAGCAACTCGGCGACCTGGTTCTGGATGATCTGGGCCTTCCAAGACGGAAATCCGATTTGCGGTCATTGGAGAAATTTGTTGAAAAAATAAAAAATCCCGGGAGAGAAGTATCCATTGCCGTTTGTGGAAAATATACACAATTGCACGATGCCTATAAATCGATAATCGAATCCTTTATTCATGCCGGTGTCGAAAACGACTGCCGTGTAAATATACGCTGGATTGAAGCCGAAGACATCAAATGTGAAAATATGGACAATATGCTTGAAAATATTGACGGCCTTCTGATTCCCGGCGGGTTTGGTGATCGTGGTATTGAGGGCAAGATATTAGCCATTCAAACGGCCCGGGAACGGAAGATACCGTTTTTGGGTATTTGTCTAGGATTACAATGTGCGGTAATAGAATTTGCCCGTCATAAATGCGGCATGGACGACGCCAACAGTACGGAATTTAATGAAGATTCAAAATTTCCGGTCATTGACCTGATGGAAGGACAGAAAAGCATTTCCAACAAAGGTGGCACAATGCGGCTCGGCGCCTATCCTGCCCAGATTCAGCCGAACACAAAAGCCCGGAAAATCTATGGTGAAACTGAGATATCTGAGCGCCATCGGCATCGCTACGAGGTTAATAATAATTTTCTACCGCAATTGACTGAAAACGGTTTGGTGATAGGGGCTATAAATCGGGAACTGGATCTCGTGGAAATGATTGAATTACCGGATCATCCCTGGTTTGTGGGCTGTCAGTTTCACCCGGAGTTAAAATCCCGGATTAACAAGGCTCACCCGCTGTTTCGTGAATTTGTCCGGGCAGCCGTGAATTATCATAAAGGACTGACCAAAAATGCCTGATGTCAAATTGGACACTCTTTCAATTGGAAAGAACCAGCCATTGGTTTTTATTTTAGGTCCTTGTGTGATTGAGAGCTATGATCACACTCTGTTTATGGCGGAACAACTGCAAAAATTGACTGATCGTTTATCTATACCATTCATATTTAAATCCTCATTTGATAAAGCCAACCGCAGTTCCATTGATTCCTATCGTGGTCCCGGTCTGGAAGAGGGTTTGAAAATACTCGCTGCTGTTAAACAAAATTTGAATATTCCGGTGCTGACGGATGTTCATGAAACCAGCCAGGTTTTACCGGTTTCGGAAGTCGTGGATGTGATCCAGATTCCGGCTTTTTTATGTCGGCAAACCGACTTGGTGGTGGCGGCGGGTAAAACCGGCAAAGTTATCAATGTGAAAAAAGGGCAATTTGTAGCCCCGCAGGATATGCAGCATATTGTGAAAAAAGTCGAAAGTACCGGAAATACCCGCATCCTTTTGACCGATCGGGGAACGAGTTTTGGCTACGGTGCACTGGTTTCTGATGTTATGGCAATACCAATCATGCAGCAAACCGGGTACCCGGTGATTTTTGATGCGACGCATTCCGCCCAAATTCCCGGAGGTAAAACCACGGGAGGTAACCGGCAGATGATTCCCTATACGAGTCGGGCGATGGTAGCGGCCGGAGCCGATGGAATTTTCATGGAAGTTCATGACAATCCCGATCAGGCAAAAAGTGACCGGGACACCCAATACCCGTTGGATCGCTTATCCGATTTACTGACCCAACTGATGACGCTTCGATCGGTAGTTAAGGATTTCCATGGATAAAAATAGCCTGACAGATCGCTTGTCAAACATCAAATTGGTAATTTCCGATGTTGACGGTGTTTTTACCGACGGTTCACTTTATATAGGTCAGAATGGGGAAGAATTTAAACGCTTTAATGTTTTGGATGGCGCCGGAATTGCTTTGATGAAAGCAGCGGGAATACCCATGGCGATTATTTCCGGACGGAAATCCGGAGTTACACTGTACCGGATGAAAGAACTGGGACTGGACGAACATCTTTACCAAGGGAATTTGGCCAAGATCGAGCCCTATCAGAAAATCAAGACAGATTTTAATCTTGATGACGCTGAGATTTTATATATCGGTGATGATCTGGTGGATATTCCGTTGATCCGTCGGGCGGGCGTTGGAGTCGCTGTTGCAAACGCTCCTCAAATTGTTAAAGAAGCTGCCAATTATGTCACCCAGAGTCTTGGCGGACATGGAGCTGTTCGGGAAGTTATTGAAATACTTCTAAATGCCCAGGATAAATTTACGATGGCTCTTGATAAACTTAGCAAGCATACCTATAAGGACAGTTAATATGCCGCAATCCTATCTCGATATCGCAAAGGAGCTGATTCGTGCCGAATCCACTGCGATTGCCAGTCTGGAAAACCGGATTGATGAGAACTTTAAAAATACTGTTGAATTATTGTACAAAACGAGTGGCAAAGTAATTGTCACCGGCGTTGGAAAATCCGGATTGGTCGGTCGAAAAATTGCAGCAACCCTGTCATCTACCGGAACTCCCAGTTTTTTTCTGCACTCCTATGAGGCCGGCCATGGCGATATGGGAAGCATCAGCAAGCACGATGCACTTATCCTGATCTCTAATAGCGGTGAAACCAACGAAATCATTTATATGTTGCCCTATCTGAAAAAAATTAAGGTACCGGTCATCGGTTTTATCGGCAATAGTAAATCCTCTCTGGCAAAAAAATGTAATATTGTTATTGATACCAGTGTGCCCGGAGAAGCCTGCCCGCTCGGGATTGTTCCAACAGCAAGTACGATTGTAACGATGGCGATGGGCGATGCTTTAGCGATTGCACTGATGAATAAACGTAAATTCAAAGAGCTCGATTTTGCGGGACTGCACCCGGGCGGCTCATTGGGAAGACGGCTGCTGACAACGGTAGAGGATCTGATGCATACCGGTGACGCAATTCCTCTGGCCTCAGTTAATGACAATATGAAACAGGTTCTTTTTACCATGACCAAAAAAGGTTTGGGAGTCGTTGGTATCCTGGATTCCGAAGAGAATTTGATGGGTGTTATTACCGATGGTGATTTGAGACGGGGACTAGAACACACCAAAAATTTTCTGAGCGTGTTACCCATAGATATTATGACAAAAAATCCCAAATATCTGATATCATCAACCTTGGCCATCGACGCCCTCTGTCAAATGGAAAAATTCGCGGTAACGAACCTTTTTGTTTTTGATGAGGATAAAATCGGTAAACCCATCGGTATTATCCACATCCATGATATATTACGTTACGGAATAATGGTATGAAGAAATTTTTCGTCTATCTGTTCATGATGATATTGCTTCTTAGCTGCAGCCCGGCAGAGGAGGAAGTCATTGAGATAGACGAAAAGAAGTATCCTGACCAGGAGAGCTGGAATACTGAAATTATTCTGACAAAAAACGGTCAGAAACGGGCGATAGTGTTGGCCGGCCATTTGACAAAAAATAATGATGAATCGACGATGGTGCTGGATGAAATCGTGGATGTCGATTTTTTTGATGCCGAACAGTTACATCTTTCCCATTTGAAATCTCATCAGGCACGGGTGAATGAAAACACGAATGATCTTCTGGCCAGTGGCAATGTGGTTGTCGTTTCGGACAGCGGTGAGACTCTCTTCACTGAAGAACTGCGCTGGGACCATCGGCGTGAACGAATCATTTCGGAAGTGTTTATCACGCTGGTAAGTGACCAAGATACATTGACTGGGATCGGGTTTGAATCGGATTCTGATCTGGAAAACTGGATCATTGATAAACCCGCCGGTGTAACCGATCGAACAAAGGAATAACAGGAAGGTAATTGTGCAGGAAGCCGGAATTTCGGAAAAAATATTAAGGGGTGAAAATCTGTGCAAGATTTATGGAAAACGCATGGTTGTGGACCATAGTTCTATCAATGTTCATAAAGGGGAAGTTGTCGGATTGTTGGGACCGAACGGTGCAGGGAAAACAACCACTTTTCATATGTTTACTGGAATGGTCAGGCCATCCGCGGGCCAGGTTTTTATTAATAATCTTGAAATAACCAGTCTGCCAATGTATAGACGGGCACAGCTGGGAATCGGATACCTGTCCCAGGAAGCTTCGGTTTTTCGTAAATTGACTGTCGAACAAAACCTGTTATTGGTGCTACAAACCCTTGGCATCAGCAAAAAAGAACAGATGGAACGTCTTGAAGTGTTGCTGGATGAATTGAATATCCGAAAATTCCGTAAAAGTAAAGCCTATACACTTTCCGGAGGAGAACGCCGCCGGACGGAAATTACCCGTGCTCTGGTGACAAATCCGGATTTTATCCTGCTGGACGAACCGTTTGTAGGGGTTGATCCCATTGCTGTTGAAGATATACAAAAAATTGTGGTGGGATTAAAAGATAAAAATATTGGCGTACTGATCACGGACCACAATGTTCATGAAACCCTGTCTATAACAGATCGGTCCTATCTGATGTTTGAAGGGAAAATCCTGAAATCCGGTACTTCGGAAATACTGGCCAACGATGAAGATGCCAAGCGCTTATATTTAGGAGACAGCTTCCGGCTGGCCCGATGATGCAATTATCCCAATCCCAGGTTCAGAAATTGTCACAGGAACTGCGCCTGACGCCCCAGCAGATTCTCCAGTCCACGATCCTGCAGCTAACGACTCTTGCTCTGGAAGCGCGGATCAATCAGGAACTGGAACAGAATCCGGTACTTGAAGATATACCACCCGATGACAAAGATGCCGATGAGCCCCAGGAAGCTGAAGAGAAAGAGGAAGATACCATTGACTGGGATGAGATTCTGCCGCAGAATGATGACTATGAACCTAAAGTGGAATATGACCGCAGCAGAGAGAATTATACGCCCGTTCAAATATCTCCGAGGGGAATGGTGGATTATCTCTTTGACCAGCTGAAATTATTGAACCTGACGGCGGCAGAGGTTCTGATTGCCAATGAAATTATCTGGAATCTTGATGAGCGCGGCTATCTTGGCACGCCCATTGAAAATATAGCCTATAGCCAGTCCGTCAGCGTGGAGCAGGCCGAGCGGGTCCTGAGGCAGATGCAACAGGTGGACCCGCCTGGAATTGCAGCCCGAAATTTACAGGAATGTTTGCTGATTCAGTTACGGCAGATGGATAATACTGAGGATTCCAAATTAATAATTCGTGACTATTTTGATGATTTTGCCAACCGCCGGTTTCAGCAAATAATAAAAAGTCTAGGCTGGAGTAAGGACCGAATTCAAGCGGTCCAGGACACTGTCCAGAAACTTAATCCGAAACCCGGCGTTTCATTGCTGGGAGCCGATCCTCAATACATAATCCCGGATTTGATTGTTGAAAAAATCGGTGATGAATTTATTATCGAGGTCAATGACTCGCGGGTGCCCGAGTTACGGATCAGCTCCGGCTATTTGAATATGATATCCAGTGGTGAAAAGCTATCGACAGATACCAAGCAGTATCTCAAGAAAAAAATTGATATGGCCAAATGGTTTATCCAGTCGATTCATCAGCGCCGGTTGACAATGATTAAGGTGATGAAAGCCATTATCCAGCACCAGATCGACTTTTTCGAGGACTGCCGCAATCCACTGAAACCCATGATTCTCAAGGATATTGCCGAAGATGTGAACATGGACATATCAACCATCAGCCGGGTAAGCAACGGTAAGTATGTGCAGTTGAGTTCCGGGATTTATGAATTGAAATTCTTTTTTAATGAAGGCATGATGGATGATAGCGGTGAAGAGATTTCAACCCGGATTATAAAAGACAAATTGAGAAAAATCATTAAGTCGGAAAATAAACAAAAACCCCACAGTGACGATCATCTGGC
>Ga0268276_1003605_pt1 | contig 11833 bp, 10 predicted proteins | sample saktaG_4_FD_190145 | JGI IMG/M metagenome (GOLD analysis project Ga0268276, IMG submission 190145) | Saline water microbial communities from Sakinaw Lake, British Columbia, Canada - sak_2010_1_5_45m | ecosystem: Environmental > Aquatic > Non-marine Saline and Alkaline > Saline ...
ATCTTTTCGAAACGTGATTGATCGGATATCCCATGGATTTGTGAGTAACTCCGGGGAGTCATCCCGTAGAAGCTGATTCTGATGGATTTGACACCCAGCTGCTCGAGTTCATTGAACCTCTTGGCAGTTAAGAGCGATCCGTTCGATAAAATAAGAGCATGCAGTTTGTTCTCTTTTACAAACCGTATTTTCTCATCAAGTGTTGGATCAAGGAGGGGTTCTCCAAATCCTGAAAAGGTTACGGTATCGTACTGGTTCGTCTTTTTAAGGACTTTTTCAAGGAGACGTTTAAATTGCTCCAGCGGCATTGTTTCTTTTTTTCTTATAAACCGTTCTCTTGGACAGATTATGCAATTATAGTTACACTTTGTTGTTGTTTCAAATCGTATTTCATTATTTTTTGGAATCATTTACTCCTCACCATCTCCACAATGCCAATAGTCGACTAAATCGTATTTTCAATTTCAGAAATCATATCATTAATCGTTCTGTCCCACTTCCCTTGGGCAGAAAGAACGTGCTGGATGATGTCCCGTACCGCTTCACATCCACCGTTCTTTTTCGATATGTAGTGGACGCATCTTTTAATTTCATCGGGTGCATCAGCTACCGTTGCAGAAAAACCAACGTTTTTCAAAACGGGTATATCTATAATATCATCACCGATATAACAGATTTCATTCATGGATATCTTTTCAGTTGAGCTAATCTCTTTCAGGCATGATAATTTATTATGTGTTCCCTGAGATAAGAAATCAATTTTCAGCTCGTCAGCCCTTCTTTTTACGGCATCACTCGACCTATTGGTAATAAATCCTATCTTAATGTTGCACCTTCTGGCAATCGCAATTGCCATTCCATCCCGTACATGAAATGATTTTAGTTCAATGGAGTTTCCAAGGATAATTTTTCCATCCGTGAGTATACCGTCAACATCCATAAAAATCGCACGGATGCCAGCCAGATTTGATTTTTCTCCCATTCTCCACCTCATCCCCGTATTCGTTCAGGAGATACCTGCTCTCAGGATATCGTGGATATTTACAACCCCACAGACTTTTCCCGTAGAATCAGTGATAATTAACTCCGTAATTTTATAATCCTTCATCTTACTCAGGGCGGTATAGGCAAGTTCGTTTTCGTTGATTGTTTTTGGGTTTTTCTTCATAACCTTTGAAATTTTCACATCAAGGAATGCGGGAGTTGTTTCAATCAGCCGTCTGAGATCCCCGTCGGTAAACACTCCCAGCAGGGTGTCATCACTATCAACAATAATGGCGATTCCAAGACCGATCTTTGTCAGGACAAAGAGAATTTCTTTAATGGTCGCGTCTTTTTTAATTTTTGGGATCATTTCCCCGGTGTGCATGAGATCACGTACTTTCATGGTGAGCTTTTTTCCAAGTGAACCCCCGGGATGGAGTTTTGCAAAGTCTTCGGGTTGGAACCGGCGCTCTTTGAGGATTACTATTGCCAGTGCATCACCCAGAGCAAGAGCTGCGGTGGTGCTTGTCGTGGGTGCAAGATTATTGGGATCCGCTTCTGATGAGACCTTGATATTGAGGTTGATGTCAGTATTTCGCCAGAGCGTTGAGGATGAGTTTCCGCACAGGTTGATTATCTTAACCCCCATCGATTTCAGGCTAGGCAGGACGGTGAGTATTTCACTGGTCTCCCCACTGTTCGAAATAACGAGGATAATATCCTGGTCTGTGATCATCCCGAGTTCACCATGAATTGCCTCAGATGGATGGAGAAAGAACGCAGGGGTTCCGGTACTTGCAAGAGTTGAGGCAATTTTCCTTCCGATAATTCCGGATTTACCCACACCCATGACAATAATTCTTCCGGAACACTCCATTAATGCAGTTACGGCGTTCTCAAAATCATGGTTCAGGTTTTCCGCAACCTCGTGTAATCCTCTGGCCTCCTGATTAATTACTTCTTTTCCTTCTTTGAGGTAATCCATGGGTTCCACCTGTTATTTTACAAGCCGGTCGATTTTTTTCACAATCTCTAGAACGTTTTGAAGATCATCGATATGCAGTGAATTTGAGCCGTCACATTTTGCAGCTGCCGGATTGTCGTGGATTTCCATAAACAACGCAGCGATACCTATGGCTACGGCGGATTTACTCAGGAAGGGAATAAATCTGCTCTCCCCCCCGGAAGCACATCCTAATCCCCCGGGTATCTGGATACTGTGAGTTGCATCATAAACGACAGGATATCCAAAATCCTTCATCACAACCAGTGAACGCATATCGGAAACAAGGTTATTATACCCAAACGAAGTCCCCCGTTCTGTTAGCATAATTTTCTTGTTGCCTGTTGATTCGATCTTGTTTATGACTTCTTTCATATCCCATGGAGCCAGGAACTGTCCTTTCTTGATATTCACAACAACATCATGTCTGGCAATTTCCACGATAAGGTCTGTCTGACGGCTTAATAGTGCCGGAACCTGCACAATATCAAGGACTTTTACCGCTTCAGAAATCTGCTCAATACTGTGGACATCGGATAATACTGGCACTTCAAATTCGGTTTTCACTTTCTGTAAAATTTTTAAGCCTTTTTTCAGACCCGGTCCACGAAAGGACTGAATTGAAGACCGGTTGGCTTTATCAAATGACGCTTTGAAAATGAACGGAATTTTTATTTTTTTTGTAATGGCGGATATTTTTTCTGCCATAAGGAGAGCATGTTCTTCACTCTCGATGACACATGGGCCCCCGATTAATACCAAGGGCTTGTTGTTACTTAGTAAGAAATCCGAAAAAACAACCTCTACTTGGAGGGGCGTATTCTGCTCATTTTCTTTGCCTATGTCCTTTTTCATACGGTTACCTGTTTCGCATCTCACAGAAATAGCCACGAAGGTTACTTTTCAAGTATCTAGTATTTTTGTATCCGTTTAATCAAAAGGTTTGTCGTCATGCATTCTATTGAAACAATATCAGATGAGGAGTTGAGGATAAAACGGGTAGAAATTTATCTGGAAAGGATTTTTCTTACTTCTTCTGCATCTTCGGGAGTGTCGACGGATACTGAATAATAGTCCGTTTCAACAAGTCTGATCCGGTAACCATGCTCAAGTGCCCGTAGTTGCTCCAGTTTTTCAAAGTTCTCGCAGGGGGTTTGAGGCAGTGATGAGAATTTTTTGAGAAACTCTCTCCGGAAAATATATACTCCAGCCTGCTTGTAGAGAACAGGAATCCCGCCATCTCGTGAAAAAGGAATAGACTGCCGGGAAAAATACAGAGCGTTATTCTTTAAATCCTTGACCACCTTGACAACATTTGGATTGTTTGCATCATCCGTATCGGTTATTCTCGTTATGAGGGTCGCCATGAGGATTTCCGGATCTTCGAGAACGGGTTTCACTAACGCATCGATCGCCTTGGGATCAATTAGTGGTTCATCCCCCTGAACATTCAGTATTAATTCACCGGGTATGTCCTGTATGGCTTCCGTTATACGGTCGGTCCCACAAGTATGATGGGGAGAGGTCATGATAATAGGAGCACCAAACTGTTCTGCAGCATTTTTTATTCTCAGATCATCTGTTGCAATGTAGATTTCGTCAACCAGACCTGCCTTTTGCACCTGCTCGAAAACTCTCTGTATCATGGGTTTTCCGCGAATATCAGTCAGAGGTTTTCCCTCAAACCGGGTTGATCCATATCGGGCGGGGATGATGCAAATCACGGTCATTATGGCTTGCCTCCTTTTTGTTCGTTTATAAACCTGTAACCAAATCAGATAAAAACCTGTAACCTTTCATCAGTTACTTCATAAAAATATTTTTTGAGATATTCCCTTGCCTCATGAAGAGACTTCTGATAAGCATCGTCATTCATTGCATATATTTCTTCGACCGCCCTTTTTAATCCGGGTTCATCCTCGACAGTCCATTTTAACCATTGGCAGTCAAATAAGGGGTCAACAGGAAGGATATCCTGCATTTTTACACATATTAATCCCATACCCGTTTTCAACCCTTCAATTGCTACCGAACTCCCGCGGTAAATGAGGATATCACACGCTGCAAGGTCTTCCTGTATTCCCGGTGCAATCGAAAGGGAAAACTGTGGATAGCGGGAGATGTCAAAATGCAGGTATTTCGAGTATTGATCAAAGGGTAATTCCGGGTGGGACCGGATAATTACTTTGAGGTTTTTTACATCTTTGAGGGCATTAAAAACAAATGTCACTAAATTTACCGACTCACTCAACCCACCTTCCGGAGCAACAAGTATGCAATAGTTTTTATTATAGAATTTATTTTCCGGAGGGGGGAACTGAATAAACCGAAGTCCGCATCCTGTTTTCACAATTTCCTGAGGGATATTTCCCCGCTCCTCGAGAAAATTTTTTGTTATTTCTCCGATAGTAATAATTTTATCCGGAAGGGGAATAGTGGTTTTTTCAACCTGGCTTAATACCATATTCAGAGAGGATACTGCTAATACGGCATGCTGGTAGCCATAAATTTTTATTTTATCCTGGTTTTGCCTGAGACTTATAAAACATACTTTCTCCCAGGGATTATTCTCATAAGTCGTAACAAAAGCCTCGACAGGAAACATCTTTTGCATCCTGCGAATCCAGAATGAATAGAGATACTGCAGAGGGACAAAAAACGTGAAGTCCCGCTCTAACTCGGCCCGAAGAATAGCTGAAATGTCATTTCCTAAAAAAACCACATCCTCTTCGATATGGATAGTGTTTTTTCTCACATCAATTACTGCTCGGACTGGATCAAAAAAGCTGAGGAAATATTCTTGGGGGATGATTATGAATTCGTTAACTGAATGTGCTTTCCATGCGACCTTAGGGAAATCTCCGATTATTCCTGCAATAATCACAAGGTTCTTGTTTTTTTGAATGAACTTCGGTAAAACACCGAAAAAGGAATCATGGTACTTCCCGTGATCATCAAAGGAACGATCGTATAACCACGTTCTTAGCACATACCATGATTTTTCTGAACTTACTCGTTGGGGGACTGTGGCAGCGAATAATAACCGGCTGATACAGATCTTTCCCCATATCGACAGAATGAACTGGCATGATAGTATCCCCCGGGCAATTGATCTTTTCACGGCAGAAAGAACCGGTTTTGTTGAAGGATGTCGGGACTCAATATCTATGGAATGATTGATGCAGTATTTTCTCAATGATTTTACTACTGCATCAGGCGCATTGATAACCAGAAGTTGTGAATAATCTTCCTTTTCAATTATTTTAACGAGAGAAATGAAGGTAAAGAGATCCGGTAATAAACGGGAAACAAATTTATTTCTGGAGGCGGTGAACGTTGCCCACCAGAATACCGAGGAATATTTCAGACTCAGTGTTCCCAGAAGATCGATATAAGCAGCAACACATTCCTGATTGAACTTTTCATCATGGAAATCGATGATTACCTCTTTTACATCTGCGTTTTTAAGATGGATATCAATCTCTGGTTTTTTCGTTCCCAGATAGATATACGCAGATCCGGAAAAATTATTCAAAAGATGTGCAGGATTTTTACTATCATCCAACAATACGATTTTTTTTGTCATATTGATGCAAATTGTCAATTTTTACTAAACCCATCCGTCAGAAAATCATTAATTTTTGGGTCGATCAGGTTACTTGCTTTTTATTAATGTTCGGATTCCCAGATTGATTCCTTTTTTACAGAGAGTTAAGAATAATTTTGGATAAAATTGTATCTTGTAGATTAAAGAACGTTTTCTAAAAACATTCTTTTGCCAGTTAAGGAAATGGTTCTGGATTTTTTGTTGTGATATGTGAGGATACCTTAAAACTGATTCTTTTCGTTCGGCAATCTCAATATTCTCAATACCTTCTGGAAGGAATCCCCAGTCTTCACAAAGTTTTCTTAAATCAGTACCTTTATAGGGATAAAAAATATTGACCCCGGGAAAACGAACATACGTTTTTGCACAGATATCTGCAGTTTCATCGATCATTTCGCTTGTTTCAAAAGGAAGTCCAATCACGCAGGTACTTGTGGTGACGATCCCTTCCTGATGGGCCCAACTGAACGCATTAAAAATCTGTTCTTTGGACATTCCCCTCTTCATAACATTATTTCGGATAAAATCATTTCCTGATTCAATCCCCATAGTAACATTCGTGCATCCGGCGTTTCTTAACTTTTTATATAAGTCCGGAGAGACCAGATTGCACCGGATTTCACACATAAATGGCAAACTGAATTCTTTCTTATATGCATCCAAAAATTCATCAAGCCATTTTTTATTATGGATGAAAAGATCATCTCCGAAGAAGAGCATCCCCTTAAATTTGTAATGGGACAGCACATCCCTGATTTCATCCATGCAGCTCTTCACACTCCTGAACCGCATCTTATTTACTTCCATACCATATGCTCTGGCCAATGCATGATTACAGCAATAAGTACAACGGTATGGACATCCTCGATTAAACATAAAATAGACAAGCTGATGTTTATCAATTACTTGTTGAAAATTAAATATTGACCTGTCGGGAAATGGCAACTCGTCCAGATTCGTTATCAGTGGATTTAATGGATTGATGGTAATTTTTTTCGTTGTTTTATCAACATACGCCAGATTATTTATATGGAAGAATGGCTGGATCTTTTCAACGGATCTGACTAACTCTAAAAAAGGATACTCCCCTTCACCCCGGATTATTGCATCGAGAGACTCAGTATTCTCAATAACTTCCGGAAAGAGGGTTGTGTATACTCCACCGCAGACTATGACACAATTATGGATTTCTTTGATCAGATTGGAAAGTGTTTTCACGTATATAAACTGGGTCTCAACACTAGTAAATCCAATAATTTCCGGACGATATTTTTTCACATGATCAAGAACCTGATCGAAATCTGATTTTGAGGATACATATTCAAACTGAACGTCATATCCGTGAGTTTTTAACATTCCGGAAATTGATGCCAGTCCCGGATGATATTGGAGGGAATGAAATGACCCGATGTCTGGGAAAATAAGCAAGACTTTCATTGTTCCGTTCATCTGATGGTTCTTATATGAGTTAATACTCGCGTAATATATCAATACTGATCTGCTCTAAGCTAAGGTAAATTATTTGATTCGTTACTCCAGATATGTATATTATGATTATTGAATATGTTAATTATTTTTTTCACAAATTAGACTTAATTCGTGGAGATATCAATAAAAACGACCGCAGCGGCGCTCTTCATAAATTCTGGGGATATATTTTCACAAATCACATAAGAGGGGATTATGTTGAATTTGGAGTATACAAGGGTGACACCCTTATCGAAAGTTACCGACAATACCTTGCATTCAGAAAATGGCTGCAGAACCAGATGCACAGTAATGAGAAATGGAGAATCGATGTCGCGAGAAATTTCATTGATTTTAACGCCAATTTTCATGGACTTGATACTTTTGAGGGGATGCCCGATAATAAAGAAGGAAACCCAACATTTGTCGAAGGTTCATTTTTATCCGACTATGATGAAGTCCTGCGCATCTGCAAATCGAAAGGTCTGGTATCTCCTCAATTAACACTCTATAAAGGAGTATTTATTGAAACAGGAAAAATTCTGTCAAAAAATATGGGTGAAAGAAAGATTGCAATTGCAAATATTGATTCAGATCTCTATGAATCCGCAAAAGACGCCCTCGAAATAATTGAACCCCACCTTCAGATAGGGGCTATCATCATGTTTGATGATTACAATGCATTCAATGCAGATATGAAAAAAGGGGAACGACTGGCCTTCAATAATTTTATCAGGAGTTCAAGATGGAAATTCGAACCATGGTGTTCGTACATGTATACAGGTCAGGCATTTTTATGTGTTGATGGATGAGTATTTTCTCCTAGATTTTTCGAATATGATTATTTTTAAAAACCAGACACACAAAAAAGGGGAAACAAAAACCAGAATCGGCTCGTATATGGATTAAGAATCCAAGAAATCTGGCGTATATAATTTTAACAACTGTCCAAAGGCCAGTTAAAAAAATAGGGAATTAATGTGACTTTCCTGAGATAAATAATCGTGTCCTCCTTATACCTTCATCAAGAGAAATTTGAGGCTCCCATCCGAGCAGCTGCTTGGCTTTGGATCGATCGCATACGAGTTTTGAAATTTCACTCTGAGGATGGATATGCTGCACATGTTTAATTCGCGATTTGTCTTTACAGATCATAGCTGCCAGAGCGTTGATTGTCGTATCTTTTCCCAAACCGGCATTGACAATCTCACCGGTACATTTATCACTCATAGCAGCCCGTACAACAAAGTCGGCACAGTCTTCAACATACATAAGATCTCGAGTTTGAGTACCGTCTCCATAGATATTCAGCGTCTCCCCATTCAGTTCTTTCTGGATAAATATGGAAACAACCCCACCTTCACCCGAACTTTTCTGGCGGGGACCGTATGTATTAAACGGACGTAAAATTACTGTAGGAAGCCCATATGCATGGTAGTAAGACTGAACGATATTTTCACCCGCGAGTTTGGCACCCGCATACGGAGAGGCAGCTTTGGTGGGATATTTTTCAGTAATAGCACCGGTTGCAGTCGCACTATCATAGACCATACATGTACTCATAAACACGAACCGTGCACTGATCTTTTTTGCCTCTTCGAGGAGGTTGAACGTGCCGATCACGTCATTTTCGAAGATTTTTCTCGAATTATCGATGCTTTCCTGCACGATGATATTTGCAGCAAGGTGGATGACCACATCAAATTTTTGTTTGAACAGTGCAGAGAGCGTCTTTTTGTTCTTGATATCTCCGATTTTCACTTCCAGATCGGGATTTTTGGAGAATTCAGAAAGGTTGTTCAGGCTGCCGTTGGAAAGATCATCGAGCACACATACGGAATGCCCATCTTCTAATAATCGCTTAACTACCCAGCGACCAATAAAGCCAGCACCACCGGTTACCAGCACCTTCATATGCCTGCCTCATCGAGCAGCGCGATAATTTCCTGGTATGAAAGTGTCTTCATCTGTGCTGAATTTTTTATCTCGGTGACCCGGGAATACCCGGAATAATTATTGTAATCGATCATCTTCATCTGCGGGAAGATGACGTACATGTCCTTTCCTTCGTATGCCCGCGACATCTCCTCGTCAGTCATGATCTCCTCGTACATCTTCTCCCCGGGCTTTTTCCCGATAATCTCCTTTCTCGCATCCCCGAACTTTCCGATCATCGTATCGGCAAGGTAATTGATATTGACTACCGGCATTTTAAAGATAAAAATTTCTCCACCTTCTGACAGGATACCTGCTTTCAGGACGAGATCTATTGCTGTATCCTGTGTAATCATGAACCGTGTCATCGCGGGATCGGTGATTGTAACTTTATGGTCCTCGAAAATTTGTTTTTTAAATAAAGGGATAACCGAACCACTTGTTCCCACAACATTGCCGAACCGACAGCAGGAAAAAACAGTTTTCCCGGCCCCATATTCATTTGCTGCAACCATCAGTTTCTCGGCAAGGAGCTTTGTTGTCCCCATGGTGTTCGAAGGGTTGGCCGCTTTATCAGAACTTGTAAAAATTACTTTTTTAACATTTTGGTTGATTGCAGCCTGAATCACATTTGCTGTTCCAATAATATTCGTTTCCACAGCATCCAGAGGATTATATTCACATTCTAGGACATGCTTGTATGAAGCCGCATGGATTACGACATCGACTCCTTGGAATGCGTATTGGAGCCTGTTGAGGTTTTTAATATCTCCAAGTAGAAACCGAGCCTTTTCTAATGATTCACCAGAATACTTTTGTCGTAAATTAAACAGCCCGTTCTCATTGTTATCAAACAGCCGTATAACTTTGGGATCATACTCAAACAACCGGTCTATTAGAGCCTGCCCGATGCTGCCGGCGGCTCCGGTAATGAGAATGCTCTTATCCTGATAAAAATTCTTCATTGTAAACCTGCGATATGATTTTCTATATGTTTCTCTGAAATTGGTAAAATTCTTTCCTGTGATACATACCAATGGTGGCAGAAATATACTGCATGCCTTATTACCTGATCAGCGACCTGTGGACATTAATCAGCTGTTCTATCAACGTACGGTGATCATAGCGCTCAAGCACAGTGATTCTGCCCTGCTTCCCCATCTCAATACGTGATTCCATATTATTGTGCATCCACACAACAGCACCATACAAGGATTTTACATCCATTACAGGAACTAAAAGTCCGTTTTTCCCATTTTCTACAATCTCTGGGCAGCCACCGACATCAGTCACAATAGCTGGTATACCACAGGCAAAAGCCTCCATCACCGATGTCGGAACTGCCTCTGTATGGGTCGGTAATACAAGACAGTCTGCTGCATTCATCCAGGTTCGCACTTCTTCCGGGATCTTTTCACCGACGAATCTGCAATTTTCAGGATGTGCCGGAACTCTCATACCTGAACCGACAAATATGAACAGGAGATCCGGGCACTGCCGTGCAACTTCCAGGAGTTCATCGATTCCCTTTGACCGGTGAAGTCTTCCTACGAACAGGAAAATGGTCGCTTCGGAAGGAAGACTGAGAGATTTCCGCGATTGTTTTTTAGAGCCGGGTGAAAAAAATTCTGTGTCGACTCCGGTATGGATTGCGGAGATTGTCTCAGGGTTACCTCCGATATCTATAAGGAGCCGCCTCATCTCTTCACTCGCTGTGATCACATGTGCCGCATGCTTCAGCATGGTGCGGGTGAGCATCATGTTGAAACGGTTTTTGAATGGATAGATCCGGGCATCATCCCCATGGAACTTGAGAACCAGCGGAACATCCCGCCTCCTGAAATAAGCAGGGATCAGGCTGCTGTGGGGGATGTACTCTGCCTGCATAATATCCGGAGTTGTGTCTCGCGCCAGAACCATTGACTGATAGTAAAACGGCACATAGCCAATAACGGATGGAGAACTCTTAATTGCTTTTTTTACCGTGATGCCACGGGTTTCAAGGTCCGTGACCATCTGCCTGATGAAACTTCCCCGCCAATCGCCGTCGTATGTCGGATACATATTCGCAAAGAGGCCGAGAGTATAGTGTGTCACTTGATCACCCCCTTGATGCAGATGCTTTTTTTCCTGTTCCCGCAAGGTGCATTTTCCTCAAGCTCACTTCACCAAGACCATCAGCGAATATCCCCCAAACACTCTCACCGTAAAATCCCGGGCAACCGGGAATAATAACCGCCGTGGGATTTTCAGGAGCCGATTCTTCATACCATAGTCCCTCGGCAGGGAATATCCCGCAGTATAGGAATAATCAATTATCTCATAACCGAGGTCATGCAACATCTGCAGTGCCAGATCCTTTGAAAAGAAATGCACGTGACCGACTTTTTTTCTCTGCCCAAGTAAAAATTGCTGGTGCATGACTGCCAGAACGAACATCTCGAGGGGAATGTGGAGAATCTTGTACCGGCTTTTTGGTTTTATTTCGCGGAGGAACTCTAAATAATCTTCAAGATGTTCAATGAGATCGATAAGCAGGATAAGATCACAGGGAGGGCCATTCTCTTCTATGAAATTTTTGAGCCGAAAACACAATCGTTCGTTTTCCCGCTGCTGGCACAATTCGTATGCCTGCGGGGAGATCTCGTAACCGGTGAACGTGCACGAAGACGGCATCCGTTTCTGAAGATGGTTCAGTATTTCCCCGGATCCGCACCCCACTTCGCAGATGGTCTTTGGTTCGAGCCGGTGCTCCTGTATCATATCAAAGATCAGGTCCGCTTTCCAGGGGGCATCCTCCACATCCCACGTGGGATTATGTTTTTGATATTCCCCAT
>Ga0268276_1003608_pt1 | contig 11828 bp, 12 predicted proteins | sample saktaG_4_FD_190145 | JGI IMG/M metagenome (GOLD analysis project Ga0268276, IMG submission 190145) | Saline water microbial communities from Sakinaw Lake, British Columbia, Canada - sak_2010_1_5_45m | ecosystem: Environmental > Aquatic > Non-marine Saline and Alkaline > Saline ...
CTCGTCGGCTGATAAAGTTCGCTCCGATCACCAAAATGAACCCGATGACCGTATTGAAAAAATCTGCTGCGCCGGCAAGTGACATGTAGCTTCCTTGCAATCCGATTCTATAGACAAACGTGGAAATGACATCCGCAGTGGAATATGTGGAAGCATTGTAGAGCAAGATGATCCGTTCATACCCAACTGCGAGCATACCTCCGATTCTGATGACCAACATTATGATCAGCGTTGGTGCCATGCCAGGAAAAGTAACATATCTGATTTCTTGAAATTTGTTTCCACCATCAACTTTCAAGGCTTCGTAAAGTACGGGAGAAATTCCCATGATGGCAGCGTAGTAGACGATGGAATTATATCCCGCCTCTTTCCAAAGACCGGTAATTATATACATCGGTCGGAAATACTTGGCAGTTTCGATCACTCTGGTGGCTGGTTCGACCAAATTCCAGTTATATAATAGTTTGGCAAGAATACCTGTATGGTCAGCACCATAATAAAGCAGTGTCAGCACAAGTCCGGTAATAGTGACCTCAGATAGAAAATGCGGAAGATATAAGATTGTTTGGGAGACTTTTCGATAAAAATCATGGGAGACTTCGCTTATCAACAATGCCAAGATGATCGGAAAAGGAAAACCAAATATCAAACCGTAGATACTGATGAGAAATGTATTCCTAAAAGCACCCCAGAAACTCGAAGCATACATGCTAGTAAAGATCAATTGTTTGAAATTGTACAGACCGACAAATTGGCTGCCTAAAACGCCATCGATTGGACGATAATTCTTAAAAGCAATCAACAATCCCGTCATAGGCTTATATGACCATAGCAAAAACCAGATCAACATGGGAACGAGCAACAGATACAATTGCCATTCCGATTTGAAATGGTTGACGATTTTTTGCATCCCAGGTGATCTAGTCATGTTCGCTTTTCTCCCTCTGTACTGAGATAATATAGCTTTTCATATCGACAATAAGCCCGTCGCTGAATCTGTTGATGAAAATGAAGGCCAAAACCGTGATGACCATATTAAAAGCCTCTGCAAGAAAATAACTGTAAATCTGTCCAAAGAGATCTCCGGCCACAAATGCCAACAATACGCCTTTGACGATTGTGACAGAGACAAAAATGACACCTAAAAACAACAGTGCATATGAAAACGATTTGTGAATCTTATCCTTGCCAACAAATTTGAATAAAAACACCGAAATTCCGATCGTCATATTGGCAAGAACATAATAAAGAATCTGAAACCATAATTCAGCTTCTCCGGAGCGGAAAATCAAAAGCGGTATTCCGCCGAAAGCATAGGCAAGCGATCCCCAAAAACCCCATCTGACAATGGCAATAGCAGAAATCAACAGGCCAAAATTCAAATAAACCAAAGGGTTATCTATTTTTAAATAAGCATATTCACTAATAAAAGAAAAGAGCAATGCCAAAGCAATGAATATCGTGAGATCAGCGAATTTGTATTTTGCGTAACTCATGCGTATTCCTCCACATTGATTCATATATGCGAATAATTAGGCATTCAAATTCGTATACGCGAACGCTAGATAGGTTAGCTCCAAGAAAAAAAGGCAAAAAAAATATTTTGGCATAAATGCTGGAATTTGGCATACTTGCAAATAAAAACGCTTGTATTTGATAACAACCTAATTATATTGGCGATATCATTGGCTGTCAATGACTTTTTATGATATTTTTAAAAAAAGAATCATTATTCCTTTTTACGAAAAATTCACAAATGCAGTTCGTATATGCGAATAAAAAGGCACGTCCGATGACGTGCCTACTTATAATATTCTACATATCCCAACTGGGCTGAAATCACCTGTGCGAGTTTTTTTAGTTCCAGTCCCTGCAAATGCAAATCTTCTTTTTCCTGAAACAATCCGCTCATGCTAATCGTTGCTACCATCGAGTTTTCAAAATTATAGATTGGTGCAGCTAAGCATGCCATATGTTCTTGAGATTCTCTTGATTCGTATGAGTATCCTAATTTTTTAATTTTGATGATGTTTTCTTTGAGTTTTTCTCGATTTGTAATGGTATATTTTGTGAAAGCAGGCAAGGGGATAGTCTCAATCAATTCTTTTGCATCAGGATCGAATGCCAGGAAACATTTGCCAATGGATGCACAATGAAGTGGCTTTTTGTCTCCAGTGTTCGCTGTGGTTACTTTAGAGAAAGGTGATTCATATTTGTAAACAAAGGTAAATTCGCTTCCGTGTCGCTTTGCAATGAAAGCTGTTTTCTGATATTTATCAGCCAGTTCGATCAAAAAGGGTTGAGCTACCATAAACAGATTGGAAGTTTTCAAATACGTCATGCCTATTGCGTATGTCTGAGCTCCGATTCCATATGTTTTTCTTTTGGTGTTCATAAAATGAATAAAATCATTTTCCCGCAAAGTCCGCAAAATGTCGTATATTGTGGTTTTGGGAATTTTCAAGTTTTCAGCCATCTCAGTTAGTGTCACGCCTTGAGCGTTTTTCGAGAGATAACCTAACACGTCCAATGTCTTTTGAACCATATTTTTATGTTCAGTCATTGTTTCACCTATCCCTTTTTAACTTGTTTGTAATATGTCCGTAACTTTTTTTACCTCTAGATATGCGCCAAGCACATTGATTATAACAAAAATACCTGCAAAAGTGTATGTGATTGATAAAATCAAGTGTTATTCTGATTAATCTTATTGATTGTCGAAAATGTTGCGGGTATCTGTGAAACAACGTCTGAAGCGATCATTCCCATTTCACTGTTGTTCAGTGCAGCTTTTGCCGAAGCGAAAGAATGAATCAAAACTCCCTTGACGGACGCATCATAAGCGCCAAGTCCTTGTCCAAGAAAGGAAGCGATGATTCCTGTCAAGACATCACCCGAGCCGGCTGTCGCCATTCCCGGATTTCCTGCTTGGGAAAATACCATGTTATCCTTGTCAGAAATAATGGTTGTAGCACCTTTCAGCACGACGGTTATTTCATTTTTGGTGAGCTCAGATATGTACTTTTCCGGATCAGCTTCAACTTCGCCTTTTTTTGCGGAGAATAGTCTTGTCATTTCGCCAAGATGGGGAGTTATGACCACGTTGCTATGTTTTTTCAAAGATTTCAATTGATCTTTAAGATAATAGAGCCCGTCCGCGTCAATCACAAGTAATTTGTCACTTTTCAGCAATGTTTTCAAAATTTCCTCGTTTTGTTTGTTTTCTTTTCCCAGCCCCGGTCCGAAAACAATCACATTCTTGTTTTCGATAATCCGGTTTAGTTCATCCAGAGTATCGTAATAATTAATCATTACTTCTGGGTATAATTGCGAAAAATACATTGCTTCCTGTTTCTTGATGGCGATTGAGACCAGTCCAGATCCCGTTTTAAGCGCTGATATGGCCGATAGTTGAGGTGCACCCATCATTCCAGGATGCCCGCCGATAATTAATATATTGCCATAATCATATTTATTAGAATTGTGCTTTCTTGGTGGAAGCAATGGCAAATAATCAGATAATGTAACTTTTAATCTTTTCGGATTTCTTTCATCAAAAAGAATTCCACAATCGAGTAGTATGACATTTTCGGAATAATCCATGGCGTCTTGCAAGAGATTTCCAAACTTGTAATATTGGATAACTGCAGTCATCTTTGCCTTTACAGCAATGTTCATCACTTGCCCGCTACTTGCGTTTATTCCCGAAGGCATATCGATGGAGTAGACAAATCCATTGGCATCATTAATTTTCCTGATTACTTCTGCCTGAATATCTTCCACGTCTTTTTTTAACCCCGTGCCAAACAATCCGTCAATAATGTAACTGAAACTAAAATCCACTTTGGATAGTTCTTTCAAAGATTCTAGGAAAATAATCCGTTCTTTCTCGATTTTTCCCAGTGCCGTTTGCATTTCTCTCGAGGCTTTCCGGACATTTCCTATGACATATATTTTCAAATCATAACCATAGTCAAGCAAATGCCTGGCCAGGACCAATGCATCTCCGCCATTGTTTCCTGTTCCTGCTATTACTAGCAATGAATCTTCCTTGTTAGAAGTAACAGAATTTATAAAATTATCGAAGAGTGCTTTTCCGACCAAATCCATCAAATCGGAAAGCGTGATGTTTTGTTTTTTGCATGTGTAATTCTCATGAGACTGCATCTCAGAAACACTAACAACTAATTGTTCCATATAAGTTCACATCCTTACTAAATGATTAAAGCTATTGCCAATATCACTCCCAGATGGAGAGGATAATATAGATAGAAAAACCACTTGTTGCCACGACCGAGTTTTCCATTATAAAAATAAATTGGCACCAAAGCAAGAACAGAGAACCACTGCAGTGAAGGATATTTTGCCAAAGATCCAGCCCCGATCAGTGCCAATAGCGGATAGTAGATGAAAAACATGCTCATTATGACTACGAAAAGCGCCTGAAGACGGAAATCGCGGTAATAACCAAAAATCATGATCATAGCTATTCCATAGGCACCATATGGAATTCGTGCGAACTCTGCCAACACCAATATTGGCAAAACAAGAATTTTCAAGTACCACTCTTTTCTTGAAAGCAGAATCAGGCACAACAGACCAGCAACGAGCGGCCAAAACACGTTGGAAATAAAAATCTGGTTGTCTTTACTAATGATTGAGTAAACTACAATTGCCAATTCTACAACTGCAGCATAGGCAAGCAGTCGTAAAAAATATTTTTTGAGATTGTGTGTATGGAAAAAACCTTCCGCGATGAAAAAAGCAAAAAGCGGATAGGCAATCCTGCCGATGGCACGAAAGATGAAATAGTATGTAGTGCCAAATTCCATCAGATATAATCCGATATGGTCGATTGTCATTGTGACAATCGCAATGATTTTCAAAATTCTAGAATTCATGCAACGCTCCTGACAAATTATGTCCATAAAAAGTATATCATTAAATACTATCCATAAAAAGCGAAAGTCCGGATTTTTCAATCCGAACCGACAAATATTTATTCGATGATAATATTTTTCCCTACAATCCTCTTTTTCAGGTTAAGGATGTTGTTCTTAATCAAGGCTGCAGCAAGAAAATATATTTCTTCTGCTTTCCCTGTTGGGTCGTCAAGTCCCCAGTCTTCTCGAAATGAACAGGGAATCATCGGACAATTAACGCCACAGCCCATCGTAATAAGGATATCGATCACAGGTAATTCCGAGATTAGTTTCGGATGCTGTGATTTTCGCATGTCGACTCCATATATTTCCATAATGATTTTTACTGCATTTTGATTGATTTCTTGATTTGGATTCGTTCCTGCACTAAATGGGATAAGCACATCCTTAGCAACCTTCTTGGCGATTGCCTCAGCCATTTGGGAGCGGCAACTGTTGTGTGTGCAGACAAAGGCAACCCTATATTGTTTCTGTTTCATTCTTATCTCCATGAATAAACCATTTTTCAGTCTTGTTGGCGATTCGAACAAGAATCAGCATTACCGGCACTTCAACCAGAACTCCTACGATAGTTGCCAGCGCCACACCAGGGTTTAAAGGAAATATGGCAACAGCTACAGCCACGGCTAGTTCAAAGAAATTAGATGCCCCGATCATCGCAGCTGGAGCTGCGACATCATGTTTCAACTTTAGCATCTTGGCACCAGAATAGGCAATAAAGAATATGAGAAACGTCTGCAATACCAGCGGAATTGCAATAATGAGGATATGGAGTGGGTTATCTAGGATCAAATCTGCTTGCAGTGAGAAAATCAAAACCAGAGTCAGAAGTAGCCCGATGATCGTCCATTTTGAAAAGAAAGGAATCACTTTTTTATTTAGATAATCAAGACCTCTTCGCTTAATGACAAAGTGTCTTGTTAATGAAGACATCAGCAAGGGAATGACGACAAACAGTACTACCGAAAGAAACAGGGTTCCCCAAGGCACCGCTATGCCTCCAACACCCAGCAATATGCCGACTATTGGTACGAACAACACCAGGATGATCAAATCATTAGTTGCGACCTGAAGCAAAGTGTATGCTGGATTTCCTTTGGTAAGCGAACTCCAGACAAATACCATCGCGGTACAGGGAGCTGCACCAAGCAATACCGCGCCGGCCAGGTAATCGGTCTGCAGATTAACGGGAATCACGTTTTGGAAAACGACTTTGAAAAAGAAAAACGCCAACAAAAACATCGTGAATGGTTTCACGAGCCAGTTGACGATCCAAGTGAGAAACAGCCCCTTGGGTTGTTTGGTCACTTGTTTTATCGAAGTAAAATCAATTTTCAACATCATCGGATAGATCATCACCCAAATCAAAACTCCGATTGGAATGTTGACCGAATAGATTTCGAACCGGTTGAGAAATTCCGGAACACTAGGGATTGTTTTCCCGACCAAGACTCCGATGACCATGCAAAAAAGCACAAACAGTGACAGATACTTCTCAAAAAAGGAGATCTTTTTCATGCTGATTGCTTATCGTAACAGTTTTTTGATTTCTTCTGTTTCCAAAACATATCCGGAAGCGACGATATGATCATCGATCATCAGTGCCGGAGTCTTCATGACTCCTTTTTTTGAAATTTCGATGATGTCAGTTTGATAAATCACGTCGCAGTCCAAATTGAGTTCTGCAACGACTTCCTTCACGTTTTCCAACAGCCTTTTACAGCTTTTACATCCGGACCCAAGTACAGTGATTTCCATAAATAAATCCTCCTATGTCAAATGAGAAAATTTCCAAACAGATTGAATAAATAACCGATGATGATTATACCGACAGTCAGATAAGCGGTAAACATCACCAAGAGTTTTGCCTTGACAACTTTTTTTAACATTACTAGGGAAGGCAGGCTCAAGGCTGTAACAGCCATCATGAACGCGAGTACGGTACCGATACCGACTCCTTTTAAAACCAAAGCTTCCGCAATCGGCAAAGTTCCAAAGATATCTGCGTACATCGGCACACCGACAAGAGTTGCGATAAAGACCGAGAAAGGATTGTTATCGCCTAGTACTTTTAAGATGAACTCTTGGGGGATATAGCCGTGGATCACGGCGCCGATAGCAACTCCGATCAAAACGTAAAGCCAAACTTTTTTGATGATTTGTTTTACTTCTCCAAAGGCGTATTTCGCTCTTTGTCGTTTGGAAGGTTTTGCTTCTGTTTCTGAACACGCAATTATTGGCGTATAGACAAAACTCTCAACGTACCTGTCCATCTTGAAAGCAGAGATTAAAGTTCCGCCAAGAACAGCCAATACAAGACCGACAATAACATATGCCAAAGCGATCTTCCAGTTGAAAATAGAGGCAAGGAGAATCACTGAAGCCAGATCGACAAATGGTGAGGAGATAAGAAACGAGAACGTGACGCCGATCGGAAGCCCGGCTTTTGTGAATCCAATGAAAATCGGAATCGAAGAACAGGAACAAAAAGGTGTAACAGTTCCCATCAAGGCCCCGATGATGTTGGCTTTCACACCTTTGAAATTGCCAAGGATCTTTCTGGTTCTTTCCGGAGAAAAATATGATTGCACATATGACGAAATAAAAATTACAACCGACAAGAGAATAAAGATCTTGACCACGTCGTAAAAAAAGAAAACCAGGCTGTCAAAAAGCATCGATCCTCTTTGTAGGTGGAACACTTTTTCAAATAAATCGCCGAGCAAATCGTTTAACCAGTTCATTTTAAGCAATTGGTCATTAAGCCAATTTAGTATTTTCACAATATCTGTCCCCAATAAATAGATGTCTATCTATATAATAACCAATCAGCTGCTTTTTGTCAAAAGATATAGTGTAAAAATTGACAAATCTGAGAAGAGATGTGTAAGGTAATGTCTATATTACGTGTCAAGCGTCTGACAGTAGGGACAAAAGTAGATTGCACCACCCAGATAACTTTCTTTAGCAATTTCACTACCACAGTTTCTGCATCCGAGACCTTGCTTTTTACGAGAGGCGATCGTTTGATACTTTCCCGAGTTGCCAAAGATATCAACTTCCGAGTCTCTTCCACCTTGATCTGACATTAAATGCAACGTCTTTACGACAGAATTGTATAATCTATTGATTTCCTCTTCACTCAAAGCCCTAGTTTTCCTTTTCGGGTGCAGCCTGGCATTGAAGAGGATATCCTGCAAAGTCCCGTTGCCAAGTCCCGGGATTCGCTGTTCTGTGGCAAGAAAAGCTTTCAGCGAAAGGTTTGTATTTCCTTCGAGCAATTGCATAAAATATGGTACCGTGAAGTCGTCCGACAAAGGATTTGGCTTTGTTTTGGCGGCCTTGACGTATTTGTTTTCTTCATCTTTAGGAAAACTCAGTTCAATTCCACCATACATTTCCACTGATACAGTTAGAAATGTTTCGTCGGAAAAGCCCAGCAGCAATTGATGTTTCTTCGGTTCATCAGTTGCTTTTGTCCAGTATCTGATTTTCGCGCCATCCCAAAATCCAAGTTCAAGTTCGTCAAAAACAATCATGATGCGCGAATTATAGGTTTTGATTTCTGTCACGGTTTTATCAAGCAATTCTTCACGATAAACCTTGAAAGGTTTGTTGAAAAAAGCAAACTTATGAGGACTAAAGTTGGTTATTACCCTGTTCACAACTTTGCCAAGGATCACTTGCTTTAGCTGGCTTGATACTACCTTAGCTTCTGGAAGTTCATACATGATATCACTCCTAAAACAAACGCATTTGCTCTTTGTTACTTTTGAATAGTTTGAAGATTTCATCCTCATGATAGATTATTCCAAATTCATCACACATCGTGGTAAATATCTGATAAAGTTTTTCTGCTACAGGGCTTGGACAGATATAGTTGTTATTATATGTCTTTACGTATTGCTCCTTAAGACTGGGAAAATGAAGATCCAGATTCTTGTAAAAATATTCCCTGCTGCCCTCGCGCATCGTCGTGCCAACACCGAAACAAAGAATATAGGTGACTCCTGCAGCTTTCGCCTTGGAAACAATAGCTCTGATATTTTCTTCGTTATCTTCCAAATAAGGCAATATAGGCGACATCCAGACTCCGGTAGTGATCCCTGCATCTGAAAACTTTCGCAACACCTCTAGTCGCTCGGAAGGCAGGCTGACATGAGGTTCAATGACACTCGCCAGCAAATCGTCAGTTGTCGTAAGTGTTAAAGAGACGATGGCTTTAAATTGTCTGTTGATTCTTTTGTAAATCTCGATATCGCGAAGAATCATTGCACTTTTTGTCAATACCGAGACGCCAAATCCATATTTTTCAATTAGTTTCAAAGCGCCTTCGGTAATTTTAAGTTCCTTCTCGAGATGCACATAAGGATCGCTCATTGACCCAGTCGTCAGGACTACTTTCTTTCTTTTTCGCGACAGTTCGGACTCCATCAATTTCAAAGCATCTTTCTTGACTGCGACATTTTCAAAATCACCCACCTCATAACAAAGACTCCGAGAATCACAATAGATGCATCCATGTGTGCAGCCCCGGTATAGATTGAAATTGTTATTCGGTTGAACGATTCTTTTCACATCGATATATCGCATTGGCCACCTCTTTGTATTTGCTTACAGATTTATCTCCAACAGAACCGGACAATGGTCACTGCCCGTAACATCCGCATGAATTTCCGCTTCCGCAATCTTGTCTTTTATCCTTTCGGATACGACAAAATAGTCGATCCTCCAGCCGGCATTGTTCTTTCTGGCATTAAACATGTAGCTCCACCAGGTGTATTTGACAGTATTTGGGTATTTGAACCGAAAAGAATCTACAAAGCCTTTTTCGAGCAGCCCGGTGAACTTGGTCCGCTCCTCGATCGTGAAACCGGCATTTCGTACATTTGCCTTGGGGTTCTTGATATCGATTTCCATGTGGGCGACATTCAAATCTCCACACAAGATCAAGGGTTTGATCATGTCTAGTCTTACAAGATAATCATTAAGACAATTTTCATATTCCATGCGATAGTCGAGCCTTGCGAGTTCCGGCTTGGAATTAGGCGAGTATACATTTACAAAAAAGAAGTTTTCAAACTCCAAAGTTATCACTCTTCCTTCATCGTTGTACAATTCACCGTCGATACCGTAATTTACATTTAATGGCTTTTTCTTTGTATATACCAATGTGCCGGAATAGCCTTTTTTGTCTGCGCAGTTCCAGTACTCTTCGTATTCAGCAAAATCGAATTCCTTCTGATCTTCTTGCATCTTCGTTTCCTGAATGGCAAAAATATCAGCATCAACTGCCTTAAAATAGTCCGCAAAACCTTTAGACATCGCCGAGCGCAATCCGTTGACATTCCAGGATACAAGTTTCATTGACACCACGTCCTCTTCTTCAAATATGATCTATTTGTTATCTGAGCATATTATAACATAAAAACGATTTCATTTAATTTGCGAGAAGAAATTTACAAAAGAACAAATTAGTTTTATAATTGTAATGCACCAAGAAAGAGGAGATTATTTTGGAGAAACTTCAGGAAGCAAAATTGATGCAGAAAGCTATCGATAAAGCCAAGGAAACCATGAACAAGAATATCGGGGGTCCTTTTGGCGCGTTGATCATCGACAAATCAGGAGAAATCTTGGCCGTTGCCTCCAACTCGGTATTGCTTGACCACGATCCAACTGCCCATGCGGAAATAAACGCAATCAGGCAGGCGACAAAGAAAATCGGGACACATGATCTTTCCGGTTGCACTTTATATACAACAGCCTATCCTTGTCCGATGTGTCTGGGAGCAATCATCTGGGCAAATATCAAGAATGTCGTTTACGGATGCAGAAAAGAAGACGCGGACAAGATCGGTTTCCGTGACGATTTCATCTATCAATTTATCAAAGCCGGGGCAAAAGACTTAAGCATCCTTGCTCTTGAAGAAAAATTCCGGGATAAATGCATCGCGCTATTTCAAGAATATCATGAAAAAGAAAAAGATTTGTATTGATTTTCTGATTCGATTTAATATTATTTGAACAGTCTTATTTTGTTGATTTTCTATTGCGCAATTCCAACAGCTAAAGTATAATGATGCAGATGGTTTTGTTTGCAGGAGCCATGATTTATTCATAAGCTCCTGCTATTTTTATACTTTCAAGAGAGAAATATTAATGGACGGATGTGATAGATTTATATGTTGAGCAAAATGACTAACCTTAAGCGCAACATCATGATTTCTCTAATTATGTATGTAGCGACATTCATCGGTTTTAAATTTATGTCTTCTTCCTCGCTTGTTTCTTCGATGTGGCCAGCGGCAGGATTTGCCGTGGCATATTACTTGTTTTTTGGGAAAAAAATTCTCCCGGGAATGATGATTGGTGTTTTTCTTTCACAATTGATCAATTCTGTGTTTCATGTCCATATCGCTTTGCCAGAGGCCTTACTGACATCCCTTGTTTTTGCTTCCGCAACCGTTCTGGAAGCTATCATCTTTCGTTTTATCTTCTTATCGCTTTACAAGAAAAGCTATCCAATGTCACTAATAACTATAATTGTTTTTTTCGCATTCACCATATCCGCTTTGATAGGCAGTCTGTATTGCACATTATTCCTCATGCTGAAAACAACAAACATTCAATTTATAGATGTTGCCTTCCGCTGGTTTGTCGGAGATTTGTCAGGCATGATGATTTTTGGTTCTGTGACACTTTTGTCTATGCGTCTGGACGAAACCGGTCCAGCAATGAAACATGGCATTTTGATTTCTGGAGTTTTCCTTATTCTGTTTTCCGTTTTTTCATATGTTATCTTTTCTGAGCTGATTATTGGTTTTTCCTACGCTACATTTGAATACATTTTTATTGCCTTTTTTATATTTAGTGCGTTCTTCT
>Ga0268276_1003609_pt1 | contig 11827 bp, 12 predicted proteins | sample saktaG_4_FD_190145 | JGI IMG/M metagenome (GOLD analysis project Ga0268276, IMG submission 190145) | Saline water microbial communities from Sakinaw Lake, British Columbia, Canada - sak_2010_1_5_45m | ecosystem: Environmental > Aquatic > Non-marine Saline and Alkaline > Saline ...
ACCGCAATTTTCACTTTTAGTGTTAGCGCTACGCAGTGCGGAAATTATAATGATCTGCAAAAAATAGAATGTGAAAATGAACGCGCCTCTTTTAATATAGACAGTTTAATAGATGAAGTAATTCAAACTTTGAAATTTAGCATAGTTGGCATAGAAGGTAATATTGTAGCTCAACTAGATGAATGCTTGGGCAAGAGCGACAAAGCAAGTAAAGAAAAATGCAGCGCTCTTTTTAAATTAGTAACTAATTTTGAAGAATGCGTTGTCGCTGCCTTTCCGATAGTGGGTCAAAATCCGATGAAATGCGAGACTCCTGACGGAAGAATTTTTTCTCCGTAAAAATTGACAAGGTAATTAAAACAAACTACGCTGTTTTTGGCTTAGTTGATATTTTTTATGGACACTCAAACAAAAGTAATTTTATTTTTAACGGCCAGTGGAATTATTTTTTGGCTTATAAATACCTTTCTTCTAATAAGGCATTTTTTGTAATTTATTTATTTTGATTTATTTCGGCGTAAGGCGTAGAATATAAAAACTTATGAGCCAATACTACAATTCTAAGCGCACGAAAAATCTTTATGGGTCGAATTCTCCCGAGCCGTTTAAATTGTCACGCTCAAAAATAGATTTATTTTTTGAATGCCCAAGATGTTTTTATTTAGATCGTCGGCTTGGAATCGGCAGGCCGCCCGGTTTTCCATTTTCTTTAAATTCGGCAGTTGATAAACTTTTAAAATTGGAATTTGACGTCTATCGTGCCAATGATACTAAACATCCGTTAATTGAAAAATATGGCGTGGATGCGCGGCCTGTCCCACATGAAGATCTGGATAAATGGCGCCACAATTTTACTGGCATACAATATCTGCACAAACCAACGAATTTTTTAATAACAGGCGCTATAGACGACCTTTGGCAAAATTCTAAAGGCGAATATATTGTCGTTGACTATAAGGCCACTTCAAAAGATGAAGAAATTATTGAGCTTAATAAAGAATGGCAAGATGGATATAAAAGGCAGATGGAAATATATCAGTGGTTATTCCGCCAAAATGGGTATAAGGTTTCGGATACCGGATATTTTGTTTATTGCAATGGAAAAACGGACCGTCAAGCGTTTGATGCCAAGCTTGAATTTGAGGTTACTTTGATTCCTTATACGGGTTCTGACAATTGGGTTGAAAGAGTAATAATAGAAGCTCATAAATGTTTAAATGGCGAAAAAATACCTGAAGCTGGCGCAGATTGTGATTATTGCGATTATGTCCAAGCGGTAAGTAGCAAGCAATAAATGCGTTCTTTATGAAAATTTTTATAAAAGCTAAGTCTAGCGCTAAAAAAAAGGAGGTAGTAAAAATAGATAAAAATCATTATACGGTTTCGGTTAAAGAGCCATCCGTAAATGGCAAGGCGAATACAGGGATAATTAAGGTTTTAGCGGAATATTTTGGCATAAGTCCTTCACGGGTAAATATCTTGTCAGGCCATACTTCAAAACAGAAAATTGTAGAAATTTTATAGTTTAATATAATAAAATAAATAATCATCTATGAACAAGTTTAGATTAGGGATTTCGATTATTTTACCTTTATTAGCCGGACTCATCGGTTCGTTCTTTGTTATGCCGGTAATCGATCTTTGGTATAAAGAATTAGCTAAGCCGTCTTTTAATCCTCCGGATTGGATTTTTGGTCCGGTTTGGACTTTTCTTTATATTTTAATGGGAATCGCGCTTTATTTTGTCTGGCAGAGCGATACTGAAAAGAAAAAGAAAAAAATTGCAATTACTTTTTTTGCAATTCAGCTCGGACTTAATTCTTTGTGGTCAATCTTATTTTTCGGCTTAAGAAGACCGGAGGCCGCCTTAATTGAAATTTTTATTCTTTGGCTGGCAATTTTAATAAATTTAATTTTATTCAGAAAAATTAAAAAATTCGCCGGCTGGCTTTTGCTTCCTTATATTATTTGGGTTTCCTTTGCGGCAGTTTTAAATTTTTCCATTTGGCAATTAAATTACTGAATTTTGGCGGGCGGCTATTTATTTATGGAAATTAAAATGATTTTATTGATTTTGTTGCTTTTTATAATAATTATTTTTGGGGTTATTTTTTTGTCTGTCATAAAAGAGGAAGTGGCTCCAGGTCCGGTAAAATACATCCCCGTTTGTTTTGGCGATAAATGTTTTAACACTGAAATTGCCTCTTCTTTTTTAGCGCGAATGAAAGGATTAATGAATAGAAAGTCTTTAGCAGATGGAAATGCCATGCTTTTTGTTTTTTCAAGCGAAGATAAGTATGCCTTTTGGATGAAAAATACTCTTATTCCTTTGGATATTATTTGGATTGGCGAAAATAAAGAAATTGTTTATATTGCTAAAAATGTCCAGCCTTGTAAGTCTGTTGTTTGCCCTTCAATTTCCCCCGATAAACCAGGGAAATATGCTTTAGAGATAAATAGTGGTAAGTCCGATGAAATTGGCTTAAAAACAGGCGATAAAGTAAAATTTGAGTTGCGGCAATAATCTAAAGGTTATATAATTACTTTGTTATGGATAAATTTATTTGGAAAGAAGAAAATAGCGTCGGTATAAAGGAAATAGACGAACAACATAAGCATTTTTTTGAAATCGTAAACGGAATTATTGATTTAACAACAAAAGAAACCCTATCGAAAGAGGAAACTGTTAAAGGTTTGCAAGAGCTTGGAGATTATGCCTTTTATCATCTAAGCACAGAAGAGAGTTATTTTGATAAGTTTAAATATCAGGATGCGCCGCTTCATATAAACGCGCATAATGAATATCGTGAAGCCATAAATGAATATTTTGTGAAGATGAACAGCCAAGATATTGATATAAAAAAATTGGCGGAAGAAATGACTGCTTATTCCGGGAATTGGCTTTTGGCTCATATTATTGTAGTGGACAAATTGTATACGGAATTTTTTAACGAGCACGGATTAAGCTGAATTATGAGTGAAAAGAAAAAGCAAATTAAAAAACAAATAATTGTTGCCGTTAGTGGGGGATTCGACCCTATTCATATCGGTCATGTGAGAATGTTTAGGGAATCAAAAAAGCTTGGTGATAAATTGGTTGTTATTTTAAACAACGATAATTGGTTGAAATTGAAAAAAGGTTATGTTTTTATGCCACAGAAAGAAAGAAAAGAAATTTTAGAAGCATTTAAATATGTAGATAAGGTTATATTTACTAAACATAAGCCGGGCACGAAAGATATAAGCATTGGAAAAGATTTAAGGAAATTAAAGCCGGACATTTTTGCTAAAGGGGGAGATAGAAGTGTAAAGAATATCCCGATAATAGAAGGAGAAGTTTGTAAAAAAATTAATTGTAAAATAATTAATAATATAGGCAAGGGCGGCAAGGTCCAGTCGAGTTCCTGGCTGCTGGCAAAATATAAGAATAATAGTTTTAAAAAATAATTAAATTAATTAATAAAAATATGAAAGGATATAGTATAAACATAGAAAAAGAAACATTAGAAAACGGTAATTTTCGTAAAGTTTTATATACGGGCAAGCATAGTCAATTGGTATTGATGAGTTTAAAACCAAAAGAAGAAATTGGAATGGAAATACATAGTGATAACGATCAATTTTTTCGCTTTGAAAAAGGTCAAGGCAAATGCATTATTGATGGAAACGAATACGATTTGAAAGATGGTATAATGGTCGTTGTTCCGGCGGGAGCAGAACATAACATTATTAATACTTCTGATGTGGAAGAATTAAAACTTTATACAATTTATTCACCGGCTCATCACAAAGATGGTATTGTGCGCGCGACCAAAGAAGAAGCGGAAGCGAACGAGGCTGAATTTGACGGAGTAACAAGCGAATGAAAAGTTTTATCAAAAGAAGGAAAATTTTAATTATAGTTATAGCAGTCGCAGTTTTAGCTATAGGCGGTTATTTTTATTTTAATCGCCAGACCGATTCGGGCATTGAGACGGTCGAAGTTAAACGCGGGAATATATTTCAGGAAGTAAGTGTTACCGGCAATGTTAAGCCGTCAGAGGATGCTAATTTAGCTTTTGAAAGCGGGGGAAAGGCTTTTAAGGTTTACGTCGAAGTTGGAGATGTAGTTATTTCTGGTCAAGCGCTTATACAACTTGATGATTCTGGGGTTTATGCCAGTCTTGCCAGTGCAAGAGCGACCTTAAAAACCCAAGAAGCCAAACTTGATGAATTAATTCGTGGCACTCGTGAAGAAAAAATAATAATCAGTCAGACGAAAGTTGATAATGCTAAAATTGTTTTAGACGAATCAAAAAAAACTCTAGTTGAAAAAATAAAAAATTCTTACACTACTTGTGATGATGCTATCCGAAATAAAGCCGACAGTTTTTTTAAAGTGCCGGCTATCCCCGCTCCGCAGCTCAATTTTTACATTTCTGATAATCAGTTAAAAATAGATATAGAAAATCAAAGATTGGCGATGGAAGAAATGTTGAATTCTTGGAATTTAACCTTGGCAAAATTAACAGTTGAATCTAATTTGCCTTTATATATTTCTGAGGCAAAAAATAATCTTAATAAAGCAAGTGTGTTTTTAGACAAGGCAAATTCAGCTTTAAATGGGCTTACTGCCGGCGCTAGTGTTTCTCAAGCTACGATAGATGGCTGGAAAACTGGGATTTCAACAGTGAGAACAACTGTTAATACGGCGATAGATAGCATTTCAACAGCTGAAACGAATTATAAAAATGCCCAAGCGGCCTTGTCTTTAGCGCAACAAGAATTAAATTTGGAAATAGCAGGCTCTACTATTGAAGAAATAAAAGCGCAAGAAGCTCAAGTTGAAAAAGCTCGCGCTGACGTTTTAACTTATCAAGTTCAGGTGGATAAAACTATTCTTCGTTCTCCAATAAGCGGAATTATAACTAGGCAAGACGCTAAAATAGGTGAAATTGTTTTGGCAAACACAATTATGGTTTCTGTTATAAGCGCCAATCAATTTGAAATAGAATCAAAAATTCCTGAAGCCGATATAGCTAAGGTTAAAATTGGAGATTTGGCAAAAATTACACTTGATGCTTATGGTGAAGGTGTTATTTTTGATGCGAAGGTAGTTAAAATAAATCCAGCGGAAACAATTATTGAAGGGGTCGCGACATATAAGACAACCATTCAATTTGAAAAAAGCGATAACAGGATAAAATCTGGAATGACGGCGAATATAGATATTTCGACAGATAAACGTGGAAACGTTTTAATAATCCCGCAAAGAGCTGTTATTTCTGAAGGAATAGAAAAATTTGTGATGGTGGATAATGGAACTCCAAATTTTGAAAAACGAAAAATTGAAACTGGTCTTAGGGGAATTGATGGGAATATTGAAATCATTTCTGGCTTAGAAGAAATGGAAAAAATTTCCGCTACTGGAGCAATTAAATAAGTAATGTCTTTAATAGAGTTAAAAAATATATCAAAATTATACTCTGATGGCGATATTGAAACGCCTGCGCTTCATGATATTTCTTTTAGAATAGAGCAGGGTGAATTTGTGGCGATTATGGGACCAAGCGGTTCGGGCAAATCTACATTACTCCACATTCTGGGTTTTTTAGATAGCCAAACAAAAGGAGAATATTTTTTTGACGGTAAAGCGATAACTGATTATTCAAATGAAGATCTTGCCCATATTCGCAATAAAAAGATGGGATTTATTTTCCAGTCATTTAATTTACTTCCTCGGACAACGGTATTTGAAAACGTAAAACTTCCCCTTTTTTATTCAAAAGTTAAAGAATCTTCCTGGGATAGGATTGCCATGGATTCAATTGAGATGGCGGGTTTATCGCATCGCGCAAATCATCTTTCTTCACAACTTTCCGGAGGTGAAAAACAAAGAACGGCGATAGCGCGCGCCCTAGTTAATTCGCCGCAAGTTATTTTTGCCGATGAGCCAACTGGAAATCTGGATTCAAAATCAGGCGGGCAAATTATGGAATTTTTGGAAAAACTGAATAATATAGGCCATACCATAATTTTAATAACTCACGAAACCTACACCGCGGAATACAGCCAAAGAATTATTCATTTAAAAGATGGAGAGGTTGAAAGTGATAAAGTAATTAATTATGACCACAGGAGGAGAGGAAAAGACCATTTTATGAAATAATTTTATGACGTTAGGTTACACATTTAAAACAGCCGTTATTGGCCTTAAAACCCATAAGTCGCGTTCGGCGCTGACTATTTTGGGGATTGTTATCGGTATAACTGCCATTATTTTGGTAATGTCGCTTGGCGAAGGAATGCAAAATTTAATATTGGGGCAGATACAAGGCCAAGTCAGTTCAAGAGTTATTGAGATAGCGCCAGGCAGACAACCAAAGGGGCCGAGCGATTTTTTATCAATGTTTTCCGATTCATTAGTGCAGAAGGATGTTGACGCGCTTTCAAAAAAAGGCAATGTTCCTTATCTAAGCAAGATTATGCCCTTGGTCTTCGGCAGTGAAAGCGCGGCTTACGGGAGCGAAACATATCAGGCGTCTCTTTATGGCATGACCGATGCTGCTAGCAGCATGTATAATCTTACTGTGAGTGAAGGCCGTTTTTTAACAGAAGACGAAGTTAAAAGTTATGCCGATGTGGTTGTTATCGGTTCAAAAATAAAGGAAGAACTTTTTGTAAATAATGAAGGCGCTATCGGTAAAAAAATAAAAATAAAAGGAAAAAATTTCCGGGTAATAGGAGTTTTAGAAAAAAAAGGCGCAAGCTTGATAAGTTTTGACGAAACAATGATTGTTCCTTATACCACGGCCCAGCAATACATCTTGGGAATAAAATATTTTAATCACATTATAATAGAGGCCGATACCGATGACCATGTCGAGCAAACAGTTGAAGACATTGAAATGACATTAAGAAATTCACACGATATAACAGGTTTTGAAGAAGATGATTTTAACGTTTCAAGCCAAGCTGATGCTTTGGAGATGGTAGGAACGGTCATGAACATAATAACTTTGTTTTTGGCGGCCGTCGCGGCAATTTCGCTTTTAGTGGGCGGAGTGGGTATTATGAATATAATGCTTGTTTCAGTTACTGAAAGAACTCGCGAAATCGGGCTTAGAAAAGCTATTGGAGCTACGAAAAAAAATATATTATTTCAATTTCTTTTAGAAGCGGTTATTTTAACCGGAGTAGGTGGATTAATAGGAATAATTTTAGGCTCGTCATTTTCAGCTATTCTCGCGTACGTTTTGGGTAAAGTTCTTGTTTTGGATTGGCAATTTACTTTTCCTTTAAGCGGGGCATTATTAGGTTTCGGCGTTGCCGCTTTAATAGGTTTAATTTTCGGACTTTATCCGGCGCGGCAAGCGTCTAAAAAGAGTCCAATAGAGGCGTTAAGATATGAGTAAGGTAGGAAAAATAAATCTGAAAAATAGTACTGGCGTTAAAGACGCGGTCTTAAAAGTGGTTGAAGAAATCGGCGGTTTTAAAAAATTTGTGAAAACCGGCGACGTGATTTTTTTGAAGCCGAATTATAATACCGCTGATCCGTCTCCGGCTTCAACAAGTGTTGATTTTTTAAAATCTGTGGTTGAATTAGTTTATGATTTTGGCGCGAAACTGGCGATGATAGGCGAGTCTTCAACTGTAACTTTAAACACCAGAAAAATAATGGAAAAATCCGGAGTTCTTGAATTATTAAAAATGGAAACTCCGCCACGGATATATATTTTTGAAGAAGAAGTTTGGGTAAAAAAAGAAATTCCGGGCGCAAAATATTTAAAAAGCGTTTCTGTCCCGGAGATTTTAGAAAGAGCGGATAAATTAATTCTTTTGCCTTGTCTTAAAACTCACAAGCAGGCGCGATACACAGGCGCCTTAAAGCTTTCAGTTGGATTTATGAAGCCGGCTCAGCGCGTGTCATTACATTTAACTAATCTTCAAAAAAAAATTGCAGATTTAAATAAAATAATTCATCCGGATTTGGTTATCATGGATGCGAGAAAGTGTTTTATTTCTGGCGGACCAATGAAAGGCGTTGTACGCGAGCCAGATTTGATTTTAGCTTCAGAGGATAGAGTGGCGATAGATATTGAAGGCGTAAAAATAATTCAGAGTTTTGAGGGAAATTCTTTGGCGGGAATAAACCCTGAAGATTTGCCGCAGATAGCGAATAGTAGATAGTAAAATATTGCAGATAAACGTAAAGTTTTAGGGTTTATAAATTTTAAATTATTTTCAGGCGGCTCTTGAGATAATGGCCGTTTTTTTGTATATTTAAGGGGATGTTTAAAAATCTTAAAAATTTCAATCCTGCGGAAATTGAAGAAAAAGTTCTTAATTTTTGGCAAACTAATAATATTTTTGAAAAATCCCTTCGACAGGCTCAGGGTAAACCGTCAGCAGAATACAGATTTTTCGATGGTCCTCCTTTTGCTAATGGTTTGCCGCATTATGGCCATATTTTAGCTTCAATAATAAAAGACGCAATTCCTCGTTACCAGACTATGAAGGGGAAGAGCGTTAAAAGGCGATGGGGTTGGGATTGCCATGGTTTACCGGTTGAATTTGAAATCGAAAAAGAACTGGGCTTGAAAAGCAAAAAAGACATTATTGATTTTGGTGTTGAAAAATTCAATGAGGCTGCGAGAATCAGTGTTTTAAAATATGAATCAGAATGGAAAAAAACGATTCCCAGAATCGGTCGTTGGGTCGATATGAAAAATCCATATAAAACTATGGATGTTGAATATATGGAATCAGTTTTACATGTTTTTAAAGATTTATATGATAAGAATTTAATTTATAAAGGCTATAAGCCGATGCATATCTGCCCGCGCTGTGAAACAACACTCTCAAATTTTGAAGTTACCCAGAACTATAAAAATATTGAAGATTTTGCGATAACATTGAAATTTGAATTAATTGACGAGCCGAAAACTTTTGTTTTGGCTTGGACAACGACATCTTGGACTTTGCCCGGGAATGTGGCTTTGGCGGTAAACCCGAAAATTACTTATATAAAAATAAAAACTTTCGATAACAAAAAATATATTTTAGCGGAAGAAAGATTGGGCGCCGTAAAAGAAAAGTATGAAATTATAGAGAAGTTTAAGGGAGATAAATTGGTTGGGGAAAATTATAAGCCTCTTTTTGATTATTTCAGCCAGGATAAAAAATTAAAAGATCGTGAAAACGGATGGAAAATTTATCCGGCGGATTTTGTGAATATTGAAGAAGGAACGGGTATTGTACATATTGCTCCGGCTTTTGGTGCGGAAGATATGGAATTAGGGCAAAAACTTAATTTGCCTTTTATTCAGCATGTCGGAATGAATGGAAAATTAAAACAGGAAGTTAAAAATTTTACAAATTTGCGCGCAAAGCCGCGAGAGAATACAAAAGAAACCGATGAGAAAATAATAAAATTTCTTTCAGAAAAAAATTTAGTTTTTAATTGTGAAAAAGTGGTCCACTCATATCCTCATTGCTGGCGTTGTGAAACTCCGCTTTTGAATTACGCGGCATCTTCTTGGTTTGTGAAGGTGACAGCGATTAAAGATAAGCTTATAAAAAATAACCAGAAAATAAGCTGGCTGCCGGCACACGTGAAAGATGGACGTTTTGGCCAGTGGCTTAAAGACGCGAGAGACTGGGCGATTTCAAGAAGCCGTTTTTGGGGGTCGCCGCTCCCGGTCTGGGAATGTAAAAAATGCGGAAAATTAAAAGTTGTCGGTTCGGTTGAGGAAATAAAGAAAAATTCGGGAACTTCGGGTAATAAATATTTTGTGATGAGGCATGGGCAAGCGGAAAATAATATATTTGGTATTGCGAGTTCAAATTATAAAAACAGTCACCATCTAACAGAAAAAGGGAAAAAAGAAATTGTTGATACTCTAAAAAAGATAAAAAATATTGATTTGATTTATAGTTCAGATTTTATTCGGACAAAAGAAACTGCGGGAATGGCGGCAAAGCATTTCGGGATTAAAAAGGTTTTCTACGACAAAAGATTAAGAGAAGTCAATACAGGTAATTTAAATAATAAGTCAATAAAAGAGTATGGAGAACATTTTTCTTCCTACGAGGAAAAATTCGTTAAGCCGGCTCCGAAAGGTGAAAACCTGACTGATTTAAAAAATAGGATGTCAGATTTTATTTATGATATTGATAAAAAATATTCCGGTAAAAATATTTTAATTATCAGTCATGAATATCCGATTTGGCTGCTTTTCGCTGGCGCCGAAGGAGCAAGCGCCAAAAAGGCGATTAAGATAAGAGAAAATAAAAAAGATTTTATAAAAACCGGAGAAATAAAAAATTTGAAATTTGTTCCATTTCCGCATAATAAAAATTTTGAGCTTGATTTGCACAGGCCGTATATTGATAAAGTGGAATTTATCTGCGGTTGCGGTAGTAAAATGAAAAGAATAGAAGATGTTTTTGATTGCTGGTTTGAATCTGGTTCAATGCCTTACGGCCAATCGCATTTTCCGTTTTCAACGCCGAAGAATAATTTTTCTCCGGTGCCGGCGGAATTTATCGCTGAGGGGATGGACCAAACCCGTGGTTGGTTCTATACATTACTTGTTCTCTCAACAGCTTTGTTTGATAAACCGGCTTACAAAAACGTTATTGTTAATGGCATAATTTTGGCGGAAAATGGGCAAAAAATGAGCAAACGATTGAAAAATTATCCTGACCCAATGGAGCTTGTTTCAAAATATGGCGCAGATAGTTTGAGGCTTTATTTGCTTTCTTCTCCCGTGGTAGCGGGAGAAAATTTGAATTTTTCAGAAAAAGGCGTGGATGAAGTTTATAAAAAAACAATATTGCGGTTATGGAATACTTATAAATTTTACGAGATGTACGCCGATAGTAAAACTTCAAGCTTCAAGCTTCAAGCTTCAAATAAAAATGTTCTAGATAGATGGATTATTGCCCGGTTGGAACAATTAAAGCAGGAAGTTTCGGAATCGTTAGAGAATTATGAAATTGACAAAGCGGTCAGGCCGCTTAGCGGTTTCGTTGATGATTTTTCAACTTGGTATATTCGACGTTCGCGTGAAAGGTTTAAATTGGAAGACAGTGATAAATTTGCTGCGATAGAAACAACAAAATATGTTTTGTCGGAGTTTTCTAAAATTATTGCGCCATTCGCGCCGTTTGTGGCAGAGGGAATTTTTTTGGCGACAAGCGGCAAGCGACAAGCGGCAAGCGTGCACTTAGAAGATTGGCCGAAGGTTGATAAAAAATTAATAGATAAAGATTTAATTGAGGCAATGGTGGAAATTAGAAAAATTGCCTCAGCGGCTTTGGAATTAAGGGGCAATAGAGGAATTAAAGTAAGGCAACCGCTTTCAGAATTAAGAATTAAGAATTCAGAATTAAAGGATAAAAAAGAATTATTGGGAATTTTGGCAGATGAGATAAATGTTAAAAAAATTATTTTTGATTTGAAAATCGGCGGAGAAATAGAATTGGACACAAAAATTACTCCGGAATTAAAAGCAGAGGGATTATTAAGAGAAATGGCAAGAGCAATGCAGGATATAAGAAAGGAAGCTGGTTTTTTGCCGAAAGATAAGATTGATTTATGGCTGGAAGTCCCGGTAGAAATCCGTTCAGCAATAGAAAAGAATATTAAAGAATTTAAAGAAAAAATTTCCGCAAAGAATGTTTATTTTAACCGGACCGATAAATTTGACGCGGAAGCCGAAACTAAAATAAATGGTTCCTCAATTTGGGCGGGGATTAAAAAGATTTGATTTATGATAATTACTAATTTTAAAAATTTAGCGAAAAGTCCGCTTCGTAAAAAAGCGCTTCAAATTATTGAAGC
>Ga0268276_1003610_pt1 | contig 11826 bp, 12 predicted proteins | sample saktaG_4_FD_190145 | JGI IMG/M metagenome (GOLD analysis project Ga0268276, IMG submission 190145) | Saline water microbial communities from Sakinaw Lake, British Columbia, Canada - sak_2010_1_5_45m | ecosystem: Environmental > Aquatic > Non-marine Saline and Alkaline > Saline ...
TACATTTACATCGTTTTCGAGGAGTTTAACACGGTCATCAACCCGCTTTTTATAGGCGGCTGCGGCTTCTTTATCTGAAATATCAATGGACGAAGTGATACTCTTACGCATTCTTAATGTTTCCATGTCGGAATCCGTTCTTAATCTCGATTCTTCTGTTATTTGCGTTTTTAGTTTAGCCAGACCCTCATCATTCAGCTTTTCGGCAAAATGGTTCATCGTTAAATTGCTCTTGTTTATTTTAACCCGTTCTTCGTAATTTAATAATGTATAGGCCTTAATATCTTCAGAAGAAATTTTATACCTATTCGATAAATTAGCTAACGTTGCATCCGTTGTTCGTTTCGACCAGTCGATTTCCTTACTATACATCTCTTCGGTCATATCAATAGATTGCTGCAAAAACTTTGCTTTTATTTTTTCATCTGCCGTTTCCGCTGCCTGAGTTCTTAATTGTGCAATCTTTTCACGGACGGCATCAATGTTGTATGCTAATTTCTCGCTTCCAATTTGATCTAATGCATCGTATAAATCACCGCCTGATTTAGCAGCATCCTTCGTATTTTTACCAATTCCGGCAAATGTCTGAATAATAGTAAACCCTAATTTTGATATCTTAAAACTTGAATTCTCTGCTTTCTTACCTGATATTTCAATTGACTTTGAAAATATATCATTAATAGCCATTGCAACATCCTGGGCGACACTTTTTAAAACCTCCATTACCTCCTTTAAGGATGAAATTGTTCTACGAAATTTATCTCCACCACTTTCAGTAGACGTAAATGCTTTGAAAAGTCCATATAAAGCAGCACCGATAGCGGCGATCGCTAATGCAACCGGATTAAGCAAAAGAGCCTTTAAGGCTGCCCCCAATCTGCTAACACCAGATGCAGCTTGGCCTAATGGCCCGGGCAAACCCTGTAATGCGCTTTGATAATTCCCTATGTTCATTCGTTGCTTGGTCGCAGCATCCCCATTAACCCGCATGATTTCGGTATTCTTATCAATCGTTATATTAATTTCTTTGAGTCGTTTTTGTCCTTCAATAGTTTCAAGATCAAGTTTTTTCCGTTCGGCAGTGAGTGCCTTAGTGCTGGCCTCGGCCTTTTCGATGGTTCCGGTCAGTTGCTTTTCGGCCTGAACCATCTTCAGAATCTCGCCTTGCTGATCTTTTAACGCCTGATTATTCCGGGCCGTTTGGGCGAATTTCTCTTTGTCAAACGAGTTTAATGCGGCCTCTGATGCGGCCAGTTTTTTTGATGCAGCATCGAGTTGCTCTGTCGTTTCGGTTTGTGTTTTTTTTGCTTTAGCTAATCCCTCTTCGGATGTGGCGTTGTCTTTCAATATCTTGCTACCTTGCTCGATAGTAGTGAGCATTTTCCGATACACAATATCCAGCTTCGTTATTGCGGCATCGGTCTGGATAATGCTGTCAATCGCCTCCTTCGGGACTAATATATTTATACTATCTGCCATCAGAATTTAGAAATAATATACCAATTCGTACCGTTTGACATGAATTCCCGACCATCCCAAATTGTCATTGTAAATCCGGTGCCCCCGGCAGTTGCATCGATATCTCCTCCGGCTGTAATTATTTTGACCTCATTAGATGAATTGATACATTTTATTTTAATGATTTTTCCCAGGCAAGTTGAAGCGGCTGGTAATGTCAACATCATATTATGAGAAGTTCCATCTGCTAAAATGACATATTGAACATCTTTACTTAAGACGGTTGTATCACTGATCGTGGTAATGGCGCCATAAAATTGGTTAGCCCCAGTCATTTCCTTTGCCCCGGTTATGGTTTCAGCACTTGCAATCTTCGAATAAAGAATAATCTCATCCCGAAAAGCATCTTTAGAAACTGCGCCGGCTGCATTATTAAAAGTCGTGGCATTAAAAGCATCTTTACTAACCAGAACGGAATCTCCGAGCCGCACAAACTTTGAGGTATCCACAACAGGAACGGTAAATGTCATTGTATTGACATCCGTTTGTGCAATATCAATTGATCCGCTTTCGACCAATTTCACGCTGTCTTTTACGCCGGATGAGGTTGTTATTTTTAAATAGGCTCCACCGGTTCCGGTCTCCGCTGAAAGATCAACGATCAGATTAGTTACCACGACCCCTGGATCAAAATAGCCTAAAGTCATCAGATTGTCAACATATAGCGCCGGAGTTGATTTCCCCATCTTATCTGTAATGTCTGTGAAATTAACACGGACATATCCCGATTCACTTGAACCTCCCGACCGTTGAAATGTAAGGTTATTACCGTTAATATTAACGATATCGATTCCTGTCAGATAGGTTGTTGTTGCATTCGTTGTATTGACAAATTTCACAGAATTGCCGGATTGAGTGATAGCAACCTGCGCCTGTATGCCAATCATCCCGATTAACATACATAAAATAATAATTAATTTTTTCATTTCTTTTTATTGTTTTCCATTTGCTTGTAATTCTAAGCGTTTCGATAATTTTTCAGCCTCGGATTTCATCAGGAAAAAATCGCTCATACTGATCTGATCATTTAGCGGAAATTGCAAAGCGGCGAAAACTCCCATAACGATCTGAAAAAACGTCATGCCTTCGCCGGCTGGCTGGTTTAAAAAGTTCTGTTTGTACTTGTCTGTCCAAAGGTCAATTTCCTTGCTCAATGCTATCATGTCGTCATCCCATGTATCCGGGTTGATCTCAATTCCGGTCGCCTCCTTAATTTTATCGACATATTCAATCAGGTTAAGGTAGTTTGATGGCTTACCCTTACCGATTGCAGCCTTCCAAACATCGATTTTAGCCTTATTAATCAACAGGTTATAGGCGGCCTGGTACAAAGTAACCAGGTACTGTATCCGATAAACCGATTTTAGCCGGTGAAATTCCTTTTGCAATGCCTGATCCTGATTGGTTTCCGATCCCAAACCTTTGATAATTTCGTTCAAAAGTGGCTCAATGTTTGGTTTACGTGTCCATCCGGTCAACAGGTATTTTATATCGCCTGTCTTTTCAAACAGCGAATAGTCATGAATCGTTAGGGTATGGATCGTTTTAACCATTTAATACAAATTTATTCCAGATTCGTGCAATTGAAGATAACGCCCGCCCTTGTGCCAACGGCCTGTAAAGAGGTGCAATACCGAATATTTTTAAGCTGTATTTGTCAACCAATTCCCGCATCTTTGGATCGTTTGAGGTTAAAAAAAACTCTTCGCCATCGGTAAAAAAACTCATGTCACCTTGAAACGCCCCGGTTAATTTCAAATCCGGATAATTACGGCCCTTCATATTAGCATATGCCTGACTCCGGTATGCTGGCTCGATACGCCCGCCATCTGATTTCATAGAATTAAGCATAGCCGTTTGATTAAGTTGCACAAAAGCATCTTCATTTTCATTCAATGCCTCTGCAATCACAGCCGGCAAATTCGCCACAAACCAATTAGACCGCTCCCGTATTTGAGATATTCCCATAACGTAAAAGTATAAAAAAGGGCGGCTATTAACCGCCCCTATTTTATTTTTCGGTCGGCTTTTCTTTGACCGGTTCTTTAGGTATTTTACCTCCTAAAGATTCATATCGCTGTTTAACGGTCATGGTATCACCAGCCATAAACTTCCGATGCCATTCCTGAAATTCCGGATAAGGCAATTTAGCCATTTCCGGGTTTACTGTTGTTGTCATACGGCAGTTAATAAAAGTACATTGCTCATGTAAGTAATAAAGGTACTCGCAATCAAAGCTACCTGAACCTTTACCCATTCTCCGGCTTCGAGAGCGCTGGGTGTTGCCCCGATACTCTCATTAATCGTGACGGTGTAAACCCCCTGACCGACTTCCGTTACAACGGTTGTCTGAGTCGGGGCCGTGGCGTTCGATTCCAGCACAGTAATATCAGCCAATATCAGCCCGGTTTTTCCTGCGGTTGTTCCACGCAAATAAGCATGAAGTGTTACCACGCCGGTCGAAGCGGATAAAGTTGAATCGGCAACCAAGGTAAGCCCAACCGGTACATAATCCACAATGTCATCCAACGTGAAAATCGGAGAATAAAATACCTGGTTCATAAATTCCTTAGCATCCCTAAAGAAAATATATACCGGATAACTTGATTGAGCATTATCGGCATTCGGCAAATCGCCGCGGGTACCAATTATGGCCCGGAATCCCTTGATCGTTCCAGCGGCCATGCGGGTACCGACGATCATCCCATCGGCAAGGAAGAGAACGACATCAAATTTGATGCCGGCCAATCCGTGAAGGGTGGCATAATCACAAGCAGAACCATCGATATAACCAACCATCGATGGCGGTGGGTTTGATGTGATATCTTTGATAGCCAGATTAGAGGTTTCAATACCCGGTGCATCGGTTGTTTTCTCGTATACCTTCAAAGGTAATACGATAGTCGTCCTGCTGGCCGGCGTATAACTTGATACTGCTGTTTTCCACGAGGCAGCATCGATAAAAGTCGCATCAGTCCAGGTTGTGCCCTTCAGCGTAATCCCGATACCAACAACTTTTGAGAGCAGCTTCTGGCAGTTGCCTAAGCCACTAAAATACGGTGTTTCACATCCCATTATTATTATTTTTTAGCATGATTTTTTAGAACTCAATTTGTAATTTATACTGCATTCAAACTTGAAACAGTAATAGGGTTGCATATCCAGCAACTCAGGTTTTCGGATTGCGAAGTCCTTTACAGCATCCCGTCCGGTAACCAATCGAAGAACCTTCCAGATATTGGCCTTATCAATTTCTTTCAAAACCAACAAATGAACCTCTTCGACGGATCGGTGAGTGTAAGAGAAAAGAGTACCGAGATTGACAAAAAAATAAATCGATACATTGGCGATTGAATATTGATAATCGAACTCTTGAGAAGGTGCGACCACAAAAAAACTGATCGCATCATAATGAGCATCATCCGTAAAAACATCACCATATTCACCGCTTCCAAGATAGACCTCCGGTAATTGGCCGTTTCGCTCGTTTAAGAAAGCCCGCCCGTTACTCGAATATAACTTACCTGTGAAAAGATTAGCCAGAAATTGCGCTTGCAAGTTCTGAATGTAAATATCTATTCCTGTGGGGTTCGTTATGGTCATATCGTTCCAATTTCTACGACAATAGCATCATCATCATCAACCTGCAATGCCCTGTCAAATGTCCGGCTGATAATCTGCCGGGTTTCTTTGATTAAAGCATTATACCTTCGTGCAATCGTATTATTTTGAAGGTCTGTAATCTCAAAATAAAGCCGGTTCAATTCGGTCGGATCCAGATTCCTTTGATTCAGGTTACTTCGGGTGTTGGCATTTGATATCAGCATTCTCAAAAAGTCAATTTCAAACTGCGCCTGCATGACCTTTGCAAAGTCAATCAGGTTGTTATTCACAAATACGGTTGAATCTGCGTAAGCGGAAATATTGAAGTTCAATCCGTTACCAGCAGAACAAATATCGTACTCCGACAGGGCGGCGGTTGAGCCTATACCCTGAACAGGATAGGCGACAAAGCCACTAAATTTCAGCGCGTCATTGTAAGAATTTGAAGTTTTGACCGATTGGGAAGCGAAAACCAAATAAACCGGACCTTTTGAAACGATCTCATACGGCACACTCTCGAACGATAGAACGCCGTTAACAGGGTGCAGGGTTAATGTAGCTAACAATACACCCTGATTAACAACATAAAGAGAAATATCCGAGGAGGTATTTGCCTGAAGTGCGATCTGATTGATACGGATTTTCACGTAGTCGCTTCCTTTTGGTTCAAAACACCAACCGGAGAAGTTACCACCCAAAATGACCGTATCCGTACCGACATTATAGATATACTGATTATCAACCAGTTTACGATTTAGTGACAATGCAGAAAGCAGGTTATCCTTTGAGCTGCGAATAAAACTTTTCACCCGTAAAGATTCCAAGTTTGTAGGCAGCCACTTTGTAGGCGAAGATGCAGGGGTATTTCCGATATTTGCCGTAACGAGGGATTCATAAATCACCGAGCTACTTAAAACACAATCGGTCCGGACCAGAGTATCTTCATATTTCCCGTAAGTGGTTCCGGCTGCATAAGTTCCCATGGTGTAGGCTTGCAGCGGAAAAAAGGATAACAGATTTTTCAAAGTAACAATGGGATGTACGCCACGATTATAGTATATTCCCGAAGTAGGAACGCCCGTCAGATCGGTGCTTAAAACCACATCACTCGTGAAATCTTCTGCAAAAGTCAGTATCATCTTATATTACTGTCGGGGTGAAATCAGGAAAGTCGGTACTTGAATTGACGGCAACCACAGCGGTTGATGCGCGGGTCCAGCAGTTGACGATATTACATACCATCGTCGCGTTACCTCCGATCACATCCCCGGCAAGCGGGACCTGGCAACTCTCGAAATAGAAATCAGCGGCAATAACAACAGCCGTTAACGTCAGGGTTTCGTCAAATGAAATCCCACGGAAATGGAATTTGTCCGATGCCGTTTTGCAGGTGATCAGTACGGTATCCCATCCGGTACCGAGTTCACAACAGGCATAAACCCTGAGTGCACCAGTTCCGGTATGAACGGCTGAGAATCCAATACCTACGCCGTTATCAACAAAATGAACGGCTCCGGTAATGTAAACAATAGTCTTTTCCGTAATCGCACCTGTAGTAATTGAAAGTCCGATTTTGCCGGCACCTCCGCCAATTTCAATGGATCCGCCCAATGTATATTCCATAGTCCCGCCAACATAGGCGATAATGGAAAGAGCGGAATCAGCGTCAACGGCTCCGGTGATAGTCACATCACCAAGTCCAATGAGTCCTCCTCCACGTGCGGCCCACGGGATAACAAGTTGCTTAGTCAGAATATAAGTCCCGGGCGCCAGATAGATAAACTGTCCGGAGGTTTGGATGGCAACAGCGGCCTCCAGTTCAGCAGCCGTGTAAACGGTAGGAATTGAAGGGGCTGTTATCTCAACTGAATCTTCGGTAAATTTCCTCGTATCAGTTGTGGTCGAATCTATTTTTACGTATTCCATGATTAAGTTGTTTTACCTGAAATTTTGAGAATCCCCGACGGGAACGTAGCAAGCGCGCTGTTATAGCGATAAGGAATAAAGAAGCGGTGCCAGATAGCCATTTCCTCAAAAGTGGTCATCGTGAGGTTGGTATCCGTATTAGGGCTGATCAATGCCGTTGCATCAGTGGCCTCGGTGTTGATGAAGATGTTTGCCCGCATTTTTGTGTACGGGAAAGCAACATCGGTAATCGACCATGCTTTACCACCTATGATCGTACCTTGACGGAAATCAAACGGGAAATTTTCAATCAAACCAATCTCACCATCACGGACAAAAAATCCGTTGAAGATATCAGAACCAGCGGTCAATTGATCCGAGGTAAACCGGCGATCCGGTGGGATAATGGTTTCCGTCCAGCTCTGATCTTTCTCGTTCCCGGGTCCAAGTAACCGACTTTGAGTCTGGGTCGAAACCAGACCAGCCGGAGAAGTTACGATCCGGTATTCACCACCAACCTTGTTGGCTTGTTGCAGATTGACCAGATTCCAATACATTGCTTCGTTAACGGCTGCCTTGGCAACCGAAACAATATGAGTCGAACCATCGAACGTAAAAGCACCGGCGCCCTGTGAAACCTGAGCAACATAATCAACGACCTGAGACTTACGGGCTTCGAGAACAACCAGGATCAGGTCATCAATCGTGATGGCCATGGCTTTTAATACATTCCTTAAAACCTGATCCCGGTACCATGCGGCATCCATTTGATTATTTTCAAACGAAGCCGGGTAGAAACGGAATCCTGAGAACACATCCACAGCGGTATATCCAAATGTTGCGCTCTCTGCGATGTTTGCCGGAATATTTGCAAATCCCGGCGTTACCCCTACCGTTACGGTTTGATCCTTCAGTGCCGGAATCTTCACCCCTCGCGATGCGGAGATCGTAGCCAGCAGGGACATAACGGACGGTGGAATATAATCAATTAATTGACCACTGGCCTGCGCCAGGTCAATCATGCCATAATTAGCCGTCAGTTTTTCATTGACTGCTTCTCTGGCCTGAAAGTCATTTAAGACTGTTAAATCAAGATAAGCCATTTTTTAATTTTTTAAAAGTTAAACAGCAGTCCCTTGCAAAAGTTTTGTGTTAAACCCGGAGAAAAGTTTAGACCATTCGGGAGACGTCCGGGTAATCTTGTCTCCATTGTTTTTTTTGTACACATTGAGCAAGTAGTCTGTTATTGCTTTTTGCCTTTCGGCTGGTGTTGCATTTTCCGGCACCGGGAAAGGAACATCTTTAAAATTGACATCCTTTTTTGGATCGGCCCCGGTTCCCCGCCTCTGCATACCGGTAGTCAAAGTCTTGATCTCTTCATCCTTTACTACCAGATCAGCAAGTTGGAATATTTTATGTTTATTCTCTTTCGAGATTGCAATCGGTTTACCCTGATCGTCGAACTCGATATCGTAACCTGTTTTGATTTTGGTTACGAAATTACCCCACTTCACATCGGCCTCATATTTATTCACCGTTTCCGGGAATAAAGGTTTGACCGAATTAAAGGCGGTTGTTTGTTTCAGAGTCAAATTTTCTGTTTTCAGGGTATTATAGAGATTTTCAAAATTACCGGTTTTTACCCGGTCAAATTCAGCTTCTTTCTTTTGAAGATTGTCGAGTGCAGTAGCCAATTGTTCATTTTTGCTTTTCAGGACAGCATCCCCGGCCCCATTTTTAATCAGTTCATCCAGTTCACTTTGTTTCTTTGTCACGGCTGCGGTAGCGGCTGCGAGTTTACCTTCCACATGCTTTTCGGCTGCGAACGTAATGTAATCGGCAGCTTTCTGGCCTTTTTCTCTCTGAATGCCCGTTTTAGTTTCGATACTTTTAACGGCTCCCTCGATAATAGCCTCTGCATTATCATTTGCTTTACCGTCATAAGTCTTTTTTATTTCGGCAATGTCATTCGATATAACTTCTCCGATGGCAGTCACTTGCTCGGGAGAAAGTTTTTGCGTTGCGATAAAATCAGTAGTAAGTGGCATAATCTTTTATGTATTAATGTTTTACTTTTTCGTCTTGGTAAATTTCGGAGGTTTCGGTGGTTTGATTTCCACCGGTTTAATAAGTTCCGGCTTCGGCATCTCATTTAGAATTGGATCCAATGCCCGTCTTTCCAGACGTTCGATGGCTTGATCCTGTCTTTCGAGTCGGGCTTTTAGCATCTCATTTTCAACCTCAAACGGACTTTTAGATTTTGGAGGTTCCACGCCGGCGATCTTATCGGTTAATGCCTTTTTCATTTCGGCATATTTTTCATCCGGGAGAGGAATCCTTTCACCAACCTTGCCGGGAATTTCTTTGATCTCATAAGCATCCACAAAATCAACCCGGACATAACCCATCATTTGAAAACGGGGTATCCATTTGTTCATATATTCAAACTCTTTCAGTTTGATCTCATACGAGGGATTCTGGATCTTTCCGGTTGAGTCATAATTCAAGCCAGGGGTCTCACCCATACGCTCAAATACCCGCAATACTATTATTAACATTTTCCTGTGGTATTAAATTGATAATTAGATCATTGATTATTCTGTATTTTTCGGCCTCAGTAATATTCCCCATGCCGGCAAAGAAGACGACTATATCCCCGTATTCGCTTTCAAATTGCTGAATCCAGTAATTAAACCGGTTTTGCAAATTAAATGTAACGGGATCTAATCCTTTTGATATGGCCCGATCAAAGTCAGCATCCGCGATGAAAGGAAGTAAATTGTTTAGGATAACCTGCCGGCTCAACTTCTCTGGATTATTACGATATTTATTTTCTGCTAAACGGATAAGAATGTTTTTCCGTTCGATGGGATTTGGGGCGGTCTGGAAGTCTGCGAATAGGTCGTCTTCGCTTTCGAGAAAAAAGTCAGTACCATAAAACGTAGTCACTTCGTTCACCCTTTCGGCTCCGTATTTCAAACTTAAAAAATCCGTGTCTGCCAGTTTACGAATCCGGGAAAAGTCATCCGACAACCTTCTCAATGTATTTTCCAGAACGATAACAGATTTACGAACCTGCATTTCATTTTTGGCCGTATCATTGCTTTCAGTCACATCGCCTACAATTGCGGTAACGATTGACCGTTCAATCTCATTAATTCGGGTTTTAAGGTAGGTAAGTGCTTCAATCGGGATGTAATGAAATTTTATAAAATCTGAAACAACAGCCATGTTTATTTTACCCGTATCGTCAAATTCTTTAGGAATTGCAATGGCTGATCCAGTCTGCAAAATACCCTCGGTCGGAATGACCGTACCCTGAATCTTTGAACGCTGTGAGGCCATTGCTTCACTTCCACCCGGTTCATTATTAACACTCTTGAAATCTTCTTTTTTGTTATTATCAACCAACTTCAAATAGGTCACAATCGGGATGGCCCCGTTTGGTTCGGTCATCTTTTGAAGAGTTTTAAGAAAGTTGTACTCTTCCAACTCTTCACGGATATACGAAAATATTGATTCCCTCACGATTTGCTTAGATCCGAAACCGCGCGCCGCAATGAAATGAGCCGGGCAATTATACAGGCCATGATCAAACCGTGAAAATTCTTGATAGTCCTCACTGTAGAAAATATACGAAATATCATCTATGTAGTAATAACCTTTGATCGAATTGCCGTTTGTATCCTTCCACGTAGCTTTGATTGCCAAACATTCAATCTCACAACCTTTCATTTCGATTGAAACCACATTTTTGATCGGCACCAATACCCGGAAAGGTTTATTCACTTCATCCGCTTTCAGATCGGTCAATAGGATTGAATTGTGTTCGTGCAGCAAACCTGAAAAAATCATCCGGTTAAATTCCTGTGGCTCCAGTTCACTCAGGAAATCTGAATTCGCGACATTCTGCATATCATAATCAAAGTTTGAATCCTCAGCCTCGAATACACGTTGAAGATCGGGAATGATCTTGTTATTGATGATTTTGCTCGAAGGCAAAGGGAAGCGAAGGTATTTGAAAAAGGTTAGGAAGTTGGCCGACTTGAAAACACTCTTAACATAGTTCAGAAAATAATCGGAGGTTTCAAATTTCCGGGAGGCCCACTGTTGCAGGTATTCTGCGCTTTGATAATCGGGTTGAATTTTAGACTCGGTAAAGTAAGCAAGCTGAGTTTCCTGGCTGATAGCCTCGAATAACTGGATTTGATTCCTATGTTCTTCAATGAATGTTTTACTCATTATCGGTCTTTACGATATTTGAGCAGTCTTTTGCTTTTGTAAAAATATAGTAAAGTTTTGATAGGTTGTATGCTCTTGTGAAACTATTTTTATTTGGTCTAAATAAGGATAAGAAAACCGGGTCATATCCCCTCTCCATTCCGGTATAATTTTACGGCCTCAATCCGGGCATCGTGCGCTTCATCCTCTGTTTTGAAATATCCCAGATTCATTATTATTCCGTTTACGGATATTCTGGCGACCCAATACCGACCATTCCGGTTTACACCCTTATACTGTGATGTTTTATTCAGTTTTTCCGGACGGTTCCATTTCCGGTGTGTGGTTATCGGATAGTCTGCCTTTTCAGTAAAATCGAACTGGATATGTTTACCACTTGCCGAAACGACAGCAGATATGGTGTGATGCTTATATTCTATTGCCCACTGCCCGGCATCCGATTTGATAATCTGTTCCCAAGCCGAAAGCGTGACGTAGATACCTTCATCCAGAATAAGCTGATAGCATCGTTCCGGGAATATCTCTTTAGTGTAATAGGTTAACCTGATAATTTCAGTC
>Ga0268276_1003611_pt1 | contig 11824 bp, 9 predicted proteins | sample saktaG_4_FD_190145 | JGI IMG/M metagenome (GOLD analysis project Ga0268276, IMG submission 190145) | Saline water microbial communities from Sakinaw Lake, British Columbia, Canada - sak_2010_1_5_45m | ecosystem: Environmental > Aquatic > Non-marine Saline and Alkaline > Saline ...
GGAGAGGGGCCGGCGGAGAGAAAACCCGGGGTTTCGAAGCACATAGGTGTGAAGAGAAAGGTTTGATGCGGCGGGGCGACAGATTTCAGACGGTTCGAAGAGGCGCGGATTTCCACATTCGCACAAAAGGATTAGGAGGGCGGGCTTTCCACAGCCTGAGGAAAATCGCAGGCTAAAGATAACAAATAGGTTCGGAGAATGCGGCCCACTGGGTCGCATAAGAGTTATTATGTCAACTAATATAAAATGGCCGAAAGGGTCAACAATACGAAACTATTTTGTTTAAATACAACGACTTAGGTATTAATTTAGAGGTTTCTTTCGCCTTTTTGCTAGCCCTTGAGCGCCGGAGGTTCGTCCTTTTTCCGGATTTGGTCGATGATCTCCTGGAGTACGGCGATGATCTCCTGCTTGGTGACAGCCTGTTTCTTGAATTCGAGCCTTAACCGGAACTTGTCTGTATCGTCGGGTACGAAATTATATACATAGTATTTGAGTTTTTTGGTTTTTCCTTTGAGAAACTTGCCCAGATCACGCGTGTCCTCGCGCGTCAAGCGCCGGTCGACGATCTCTCGGGCCAGATTTAGCATATCCGCGTCGGATTTCTGCTTGGCGATCTCGATGATCGTCGTCCGGCTGAAAACGCCGGTCTCCCGGATGATGTCTCGGACATTTTTGGGGATCTTGGCGATAGACAAGATCTCCGTTATCGTTGAACGGGCCTTGCCGATCTTTTCCGAGATCTGCTGATGGTGGTATTGATGGATGTCGGCCAGGGCTTGGAGGCCGTCGGCCTCTTCAAAAATATCGAGATCCTTGCGCTGGAGGTTCTCGATCAGAGCTATTTCCATGGCCTCGTTATCCTCGACGTCCATGTCGATGCACGGAAGTTCCTTGAGTCCAATATTCTTGGAAGCGATGAACCGGCGTTCGCCGGCGATGATCTCGAAGCGGTGGCCCTTGGCCCGGACCAGGATGGGCTCCAGGATGCCCTTGCTTTTAATCGAGTCCTGGAGTTCTTCGATATTCCCGAGCTCACATCGGGCCTGATGGGGATTGGGGTCGATTTTATCGACGGGGATCATGCGGAGCCTTGGCCCGAGTGACCTGGAAGATATCAGGTCGACGAAATGGCCATCGTGTTTCATCCCGACCGTCTCAGGAAGTCCGGATCTTTTAGCTTTTTGCACGATGCATTATCTCCTCGGCGACTTTCTGATATTGCTCCGCCCCGATGGAATTGGGAGCATAGGTGAATATCGATTCTTTGTAGGCTGGGCTTTCCTCGAGTTTGACGCTCTTTGAGATGTATGTTTTGAAAAGTTTTCCGGCAAAGACCTTTCTGATCCTTTCGACGACGTCGCGGGATAGGTTCGTTCGCCTATCGAAAAGGGTGATCAAAACGCCCAGGACTTTGAGGTTGGGGTTGGCGATGCGCTTGACCTTCTCGATCGTCTCGAGCAGGTCGTCCGTTCCCTCCAGACAGAGATAGGAGGATTGAATGGGTATGAGAATGTAGTTCGCCGCGACCAGCGCGTTCAGGGTGATAAGTCCGAGGGTGGGCGGCGTATCGATGAGGATGTATTGATATCTGCCCCGTATCTGTTCCAGCGCGTCCTTAAGACGGAAATGACCGTCGAACTCGCCAGCCAGCGACGGCTCGAGCTTGGCCATGGAGATCTTCGTGATGGCCATGTCCAGGCCGGGGATATTCGATCGGACGATGATGTCCTCGATCTTCTCGGTCTTGGTCATCAAGACGTCGTAAAGAGACTTTTCATATTTTTCCGGGTTAGTAACCGTCGAGATGGTGCTGTGGGCCTGCGGGTCCATGTCCAGCAGGAGGACCTTTTTGCCCATCAAGGCGATGGCCGCCGCGACATTGATCGACGTCGTCGTTTTTCCGACCCCGCCCTTCTGATTCGTTATCGCTATGATCAAGAGATTTCTCTCCCTCCAAGTTCTAATCCACGATAAGATTATTTTATAGTCCCCGGAGTGATAAAAAGCAAGAAGCAAGTCAAACATTTTTTTAAAAGAAACTATGAATAAATTCGGATTAACAAAAGGGATACCGAGATTGCCTCGGAATCCCCTATCTCAATACGTGTGCCGAATGGACCTGTCTAAGGTAAGAAGAAATGTCGGCATGCCGACATTTTACGTAAAGCATTGAAATATAGGGGTATAGTAGCTGATTCAATGACAATAATTTAGGCGAAAGTCTGCCGGATTTGAGGATTATGCGGATATCATAAGACCAAAGACGGGGCGTTCATCCAGTCCGTTAATTGAGCCGAGAATTATCGCGATCTCGAAGAGATGCGAGGTTTTCAAACAGACTTGGATGAATGATTTCAATATTTCCGCGCATGGGCGAACAAAAAATTTGAGGGTCGCGTTCCCGTTGGACGAACCCATTTCATCGGACATATAGCATTGCCTAAATAACAGATAATAATACATTTACAAGGAGTATTTGTAAACTGTTGATTATAAATAATATACGGGCCTGCCTCTTCCATATCGGGTAAATATGCCTCGAAAAAAGTTTGCGATTGGAACAAGATGGGATTTTTCGTACAATGGGGACAAAGCGACACGATCATGGCCATTGACGACGGTTCAAAAGCGGGGCTTCTCAGGCGGCTTGGCCTTCTGGATACATCTTTTCTCGTCATCGGCGCCGTGGTCGGTTCGGGGATCTTCATGACCCCCGGGCTCATTGCCGCCGGCCTCCCCTCTCCCGGTCTCCTCCTGACGGTCTGGCTGGCCGGAGGTCTGGTCACCCTATGCGGCGCCCTTTCGTTCGCCGAACTCGGGGCCATGTACCCGCAGGCCGGCGGCCAGTACGTCTACATCCGTGAAGCCTACGGCCCGACCGCGGCTTTTCTATTCGGCTGGGCCTTTTTCGGTTTCATCATGTGCGGCGGCCTGGCGGCCTTGGCCGTGGCGTTCGCCGAGTTCCTGGGCTCGTTCGTGCCGCAGCTCTCGATGGGCCAGGTCCTTTTCAGGGTCGAGGCGGCCGGATTCGCCTACAGCCTCTCGGCCGGACAGGTTGTCGCCGCCCTGTCGATCCTGGCCCTGACGTTCGTCAATTCCTTCGGCATCCGCTCCGGCGTTGTTGTTCAAAACCTGCTGACGGTTTTTCGTCTCGGCACCGTCGCCGCACTTGTCGGGCTGGGTGTCCTCTTCGGTGTCAAGGCGGGCGGCGTGAATTTCCATCCCCTGTTCCCTCCGGGCCCGGCCTTCCCCGCCGTCCTCAAGCCGCTCGGATTGGCCCTCGTGGCCGTCTTTTGGACCTACGACGGCTGGTACTCGGTCAACTGCACGGCCGAGGAGATAAAGGACCCGGAACGCACCATCCCCCGTGGCCTGACCCTGGGCGTCCTGGCCGTCACCACCGTCTATGTCTTGGTCAACCTCGTCTACCTGCTGGCCCTCCCCATCGAAAAGATCAGCGGGGTCGTCCGCGTCGGCGAACTGGCCGCTTCGGCTCTTTTCGGCGGCGGCGGAGCCGCCTTGTTCTCGGCCCTGGTCATGGTCTCGGTTTTCGGCTGTCTGAACGCCAACGTCCTCTTCGGTTCCCGCGTTTTCTACGCCATGGCCCGGGATGGGCATTTTTTCCGGGCCATGGGCCGGCTGGGCGCGCGGAGCAGGGTCCCCATCGGGGCCCTTTGGGGTCAGGCCGCCTGGTCCGCCCTGCTCTGCTTATCGGGGACCTACCAATCACTCTACGAATATATGGTTTTCGCCCTCCTCCTCTTTTTCGCGGCGACAGGGCTGGCCGTCTTTGTTCTCAGGCACAAAAGCCCGGGGACGCCCCGCCCCTACCGGACCTGGGGATATCCCGCCGTTCCCCTGATTTTCATCGTCATGTGCCTGGCCGTATTTTTAAGCATCGTCTTCTCCCAGCCGCTCAAATCAGCGGTCGGGGCCGGGCTTCTCGTGGCGGGATTCCCCGTCTACCTGGTCTGGAAGAGCCGTGGCGGCCGCAACCCGGCTGGGGCGATAAAAAAAGATTTCCCAAGAACCTGATTTCGTTTAAGATGGTGTCGTTCGAAAAGCCGAGAAACCGATGACCGACACGTCCTTCACCGTTCAGATCCTTCCCGACGGGATCACGATCCGGGCCCGGGCCGGCGAACTCCTGTCCGACGTCCTCGCCCGGGCCGGGATCCCGCTCAGCCTCTACTGCGGCCAGCGGGGGATCTGCGGCAAGTGCGCCGTCCGCATCCTCAACGGCCCCTTGCCCTTCCCCGCCGCGCTCGAAGCGTCCCTTCTCGAGAACCGCAAGCTCGGAGCCGACCATCGGCTGGCCTGCTGTTATGAAGTCCGCAGCGACATTACTGTGGAAACGCTCCCCGGGTCGCGCCTCGAAAAGATCGACGTCCTCGACACGGGGGCCTCCTCGGCGGTCTTCATCGACCCCGCCGTGAAGAAGCTTCCTTTGGTCCTGGAGAAACCATCCCTATATTCACCTACGGCGGTAGCGGACACCCTTCGGGCGGGCCTGAAGTCGCCCGGACTTGGGCTGCCCCTGGCGGTCCTGTCGAAGCTCGGCGGGCCGCTCCTGGCCGGGGGACGGCCGGCGACCGCCGTCCTCTATGACGACCGGGAGATCCTCGATATCGAACCGGACGATACCGGGAGCGAGGCCTACGGCCTGGCGGTCGACCTGGGCACGAGCACGGTCGTCGCCGAGCTCGTCGACCTAAAGACCGGAAAAGCCATCGAGCGGGCCGCCGTGATCAACGCCCAGAATTCCTATGGCGCGGACGTCGTCTCGCGGATCACTTTCGCCTTTGAAAATCCCGAGAACCTCGGGCGCCTGAAGAGCACGGTTGTCCAGCTTATCAACGACCTCGTCACAGGCATGTCCAGGCGGAGCGGGGTTCCCCGTCACCGCATCTATGACGTCGTCATCGCCGGGAACACGGCCATGAACCACATCCTCTGCGGCGTCACCGTCGACCCGCTCGCCCTCGCCCCCTTCCATGCCGTGTTCTCGAGCCTGCCGCCGCTCCCCGCCTCCGAGATCGGGTTTGCCCTCCATCCCCAGGCCCGTGTTTACATCGTGCCCAACATCAAGAGCTTCGTCGGCGGGGACATCACGGCCGGGCTCATCGCCTCGGACTTCTCCGGAAGGGCGGGGAACGAGCTTTATATCGACCTCGGAACCAACGGCGAGATCGTCCTCAAGAAGGGCCGCGAATTCGCGGCCACGTCGACGGCCGCCGGCCCGGCCTTCGAAGGCATGAATGTCAGCTGCGGCATGCTGGCGGTCGCCGGGGCCATCCATCGGGCCGAATGGGACACCGGTTTCAAATTCCGCACGATCGACGACCTGCCCCCGCAGGGCGTCTGCGGGACCGGCCTGATCGACATCCTGGCCTTGGCCTTGGCCCAAGGCGTCCTCGGTCGGGACGGCCGGATCGCCGGATCGGAAAAGAAGATCCGGCTGACCGACCGCTTCTCCTTGAACCAGCAGGACGTCCGGTGTGTCCAGCTGGCCGTGGCCGCGGTCAGGAGCGGTGTGAGGCTGATGCTTCGGGAGTTCCGTGTTTCGATGGCCCAACTCGAGCGTGTCCTCGTCGCCGGAGCCTTCGGCAGCTCTCTGGATATCGGGAACGCCCAGGCCCTGGGGCTTCTGCCGGACATTCCCGAAGGCAAGGTCGTGTTCATCGGCAACGCGTCCCTGGCCGGGGCCCGCAAGCTCCTCTTGTCCCGGCCCGACCGGACGGCCGCGGAAGCCCTGTCCGCCAAGATCGCCCATGTCTCCTTGGCTACCCGGCCGGATTTCCAGGACGAGTTCGTCCAAGCCCTCGAATTCAAGCCGTATCCCGGAGGGGAATGATGACTTTGCCTTTGCTCGCCCTCGTCAAGACCCGGACGGTTCTCCTCGACGGCGCCATGGGGACCGAACTCATGGCCCGGGGACTCGCCCAGGGGACGGCGCCCGAAGCCTGGAATGTCGAGCGGCCCGACGTTGTCAAGGAGATTCACCGCGAATACTTCGCGGCCGGAGCGGACGTCGTCTCAACCAACAGCTTCGGGGGAAGCGCTCTGAAATTGGCCGGCCACGGGCTCGGGGACAGGACCTATGAGCTGAACCTGGCGGCGGCCCGCCTGGCCCGGGAGATCGCCCCTGCCGGACGCTACGTGGCCGGAAGCATGGGCCCCACGGGAAAGTTCCTCAAACCCCAGGGAGAATTCACCGAGGAGGACTTCGCCGCCGCTTACGCCGAACAGGCCCGCGGCCTCGCCGACGGAGGGGCGGACGTCCTGCTCATCGAGACGCAATATGACCTGCGCGAGGCCCTGACGGCGGTCCGCGGCGCGCGAAGCGCTTCCTCGCTTCCCGTCTTCGTCACCATGACCTTCAATTCGTTCCCGCGAGGTTTTTTCACTCTCATGGGAGATACCGTCGTCCGGTCGGCTGCGGAGCTCGAGAAGGAAGGCGTCGGGGCGGTGGGGGCCAACTGCACGCTGAACAGCGAACAGATGGTCGGCTGCGTCAGGGCCCTCAGGGAAGCGACGGCCTTGCCCATCATCGCCCAGGCCAACGCCGGCCAGCCGGTTATCGGTCCGGACGGCCGCGTCGGCTATTCCCAGGGCCTCGAGGACTACGTGCGTTTCGTCCCTGAGATCGTCCGGTCCGGCGCAGGCTTTGTCGGAGGCTGCTGCGGGACGAACCCGGCGTTTATCCGGGCCATGGCCCGGAAATTGAGAGAGGAGTCGTCATGATCAAAGGTGATCTTTTTCGAAGCATAAACGAAGCGATTGTCGCCGGCGACAAAGGGGCCGCCGTCGCCCTGGCGACGGAAGCCGTCCGGTCCGGGGTCGACCTTCTCGAGGTCATCGAGAAAGGATATGTCCCGGGCCTCCAAAAAGTTGGAGAACTCTGGGAACAGGGGGATTATTTCCTGCCCGAGCTCATCTCGAGCGCGGAGGCCATGAAGGCGGCCATGGGCGTCCTCGAGCCGGCGCTCGACCGGAATAAGATCGAGACCTGGACGGGCGGGAAAGTGGTCATCGGGACGGTCGAGGGGGACATTCACGACATCGGGAAAAACCTGGTCGCCTCGATGCTCCAGGCGGGGGGCTTCGAAGTCTTCGACCTCGGGGCCGACGTCAAGCTCGAACGGTTCGTCGAAAAGGCTGAGGCCGTGGGCGCGGGGATCATCTGCCTGTCCGCCCTGCTGACGACGACCATGACCAATCAGAGGCGGCTCATCGGGCTCCTCCGCGACAAGGGCCTCCGGGACAAGTATAAGGTCCTTGTCGGTGGCGCGCCCGCCAGCCGCAAGTGGGCCGATGAGATCGGAGCGGACGGCTACGCCGAAAACGCGGTCGCCGCGGTCAAGCTGGCCCGGACCATGATCGGCCAGGGCTGAGAAGGAACCGGGCGAAAGAGTCTTGGAAGAGAGAGAGGTTAGGGATGATCGATACAAAAAGGCCTAAACTGGAACTCCTGGGCGGGGCGCTCGTCGAAAGGATCGTCGACGAGGGACTGACGCTCCTCGAAACGCAGGGTGTCATGATCGAGAACGCCGAGGCGCTTCGACTTCTCGGCGACGCCGGGGCCGTCGTCGACCCGGCTTCCCTGCGGGCCCGGCTCGGCCGGAAGCTGGTCGAAGAAAGCCTGGCCTCGACGCCATCCATGATCACGCTCTATGACCGGAGCGGCGATAAGGCCTTCGCCGTCGGCGGCGACGAAGTCCATTTCGACCCCGGCTCCGCGGCCGTGACCCTCCTCGATCACGACACGCAGGAGGAACGCAAGGCCCGGACCGCCGATCTCGTGGAGTTCTACAAGCTCGTCGAAACCCTGGAGCACCTCCATTTCCAGAGCACGGGCCTGATCTCCACCGACGTCCCGGCCGAGGTCTCCGACTGCTACAGGCTCTACCTCGGGCTGTGCCTTTCGGCCAAACCGTTCGTTACCGGGACCTTCCGCGTGGAGGGTTTCCGGCCGATGAAGGATTTCCTTGTCGCCGTCCGCGGTGGAGAGGGCGAGCTTCGCCTCAAGCCGCTGGCCATTTTCGACGCGTGCCCCTCCCCTCCCCTCAAGTGGAGCAACCTGACCACGCAGAGCCTGCTCGACGCGGCCCGGGCCGGCATCCCTTCCGAGCTCATCTCCATGGGCATGACGGGGGCGACATCGCCGGCGACGATCGCCGGGACGCTCGTCCAGCACGTGGCCGAGAACCTCTGCGGTCTGGTCATATGCCAGGTCGCCGCCAAGGGCGCCCCGGTCATCTTCGGCGGCTCCCCGTCGAGCTTCGACATGAGGAAGGGGACGACCCCCATGGGGGCCATCGAGACGATGATGATCGACTCGGCCTACGGCCAGATCGGCAAGTTCCTGAAATTACCCACCCATGCCTACATGGGGCTGAGCGACGCCAAGGTCAACGACCCCCAGGCGGGGTTCGAAACGGCCCTGGGCGCCGTCTTGGGGGCCCTTTCCGGGATCAACGTCATCTCCGGTCCCGGGATGCTGGACTTCGAGAGCTCGCAGAGTCTCGAAAAACTGGTCATCGACGACGGCATTTGCGCCATGGTCTACCGCCTCCTGGCCGGCATCGCCCAGCGGGACGACCCCATCGCCTTGGACGTATTCGAGGGCTTCACCCCCGACATGAAGTTCCTGTCCCATCCCCACACCCGCCAATGGTACAGGAAGGAGCATATCCTGGCCGGCCTCGCCGACCGCGACCCCTATGAAGCCTGGGTGACGGCGGGCCGGACCTCCATCGTCGACAAGGCCCATGCCGATGTCCGGCGGCGCCTCGGGAAATACGACGCTCCTCCGCTCGCCGGTCCCGTCCGCAAGGAGCTTGACAAGATCATGGCCGCCTATGCCCGGGCTCAAGGCGTCGGACGGCTGCCGGTGTGGGAGCTCTAGCGGGCTATTCCAGGTCCCAGATCTCGAGGTAGTCCGGGACCTCGACCGTCCAACCTCTATCCTGCCGGACCCGTTCGGCGAATGTTCGGGCGACGTCCGCGTCGCCGTGGGTGACGAAGAGGCGCCGCGGCGGGGTCTTGAAACCGTCAAGCCAGCGGGCCAGGGCCTTGCGGTCGGCGTGGGCCGAGAAACCATTGATCTTGGCCACCCGGGCCCTGACCGGGTAGGTCTGGCCGAGGAGGCGGACCTGGGCGGCTTTCTCGAGGATCTGGCGGCCCAGTGTCTCCCGGGCCTGATAACCCACAAATAGGATCGTGGATTCGGGGCGGGAGATATTATGGGCCAGGTGGTGTTTGATCCGTCCGCCCGTGCACATGCCCGATCCGGCCATGATCACGGCCGAATCGCGGGCGGTGTTGATGGCCTTGGACTCTGCGGGCGTCCGGACGATGACCAACCCCGGGAAACGGAACGGGTGTTCCTTCGACGCGAAAAGCTTCCGGGCTTCCTCGTCGAGGAACCCTTCGTTGCGCTCGAAAGCCTCGGTCACCTCCCGGGCCATGGGGCTGTCGAGATAGACGGGAACCGGCGGGATGGCCTTGGCCCTGACGAGCCGGCTGAGATGGAACATCAGGTCCTGGGCCCGTTCGATGGCGAAGGTGGGGATGACGACGTTGCCGCCCGCCCCGACCGTGTCTCGGACGATCCCCGCCAGCAAGTCGTCCACGCGTCCCGGATCTTCGTGGTCCCGGTCGCCGTAGATGGATTCCATGACGATGTAATCGGCCCGCTCGAAAAGCGAAGGATCACGGACGAACGGGCTGCCCCACTGGCCGATGTCCCCCGAGAACACGATCGTCCGGACGGCCTCCTTGGTCCCTATGCGGAGTTCGATCATGGCCGAGCCGAGGATGTGGCCGGCGTCCCGGAAGCGGACCGAGACGCCCCGGCCGAGCTCGCGGGCTTCGTCGTAGGCCGCCTCCTCGACGAGGGGCATGGTCATCTGGACGTCCTCGGTCGTGTAGAGCGGGATTTCCGTGGGGAGACCGGAGCGCCCTTCCTTCTGGTGGCGCCTCTTTTTGTAGGCCGCGTCTTCTTCCTGGATTTTCGCGGCGTCCATGAGGGCGATGACGAGAAGGTCGGCCGTGGCGGCCGTCGTCAGGATCGTTCCGGCGAACCCGTCGCGGACGACCGTCGGGATGAGGCCGGAATGGTCGAGGTGGGCGTGCGTGAGCAGGATGAAATCGATGTTCTCCGGGGGGACGGGAAGCGGCAGCCAGTTCCTCTCGAGGTAGGGTCTCTCCTGGTGGAGGCCGCAGTCGATGAGCAGGCGGAGCCCGTTCGCCTCGACGAAGTAACAGGAACCCGTGACCTGCCGCGCCGCTCCGAAGAACGCCAGCTTGATGGGATCACTCATGACTCAATAGGGGTGCGACCTGTAGAATTCGGCCTGGGCGGCAAAGAACAGGGCTTTGACCCAGATCCGGAACAGCACGTTGAGCTGCATCCAGACGAATCCCAGGAGGACGAAGAGGACCGTCGGGCCGGAGAGGAGCCCAAAGACGGCGTAGAAAAGGACCGTCCCGGCGACAAAGCCGGCGACGATGAGCAGATAGAGGGCCCAGGACCGGAAAAAACGCTTTTTGAGGAAATTGAGGGCATGATGAAGGGCCCGCAGGACCTTGGTTTCTTCGTCGGCGACGACCGCGATGCGGGCGTAGTCGAAGACCATGTGGACGACGGAGAGGAGGAGAAGGGCGGCGAAGAAATGGAGGTTCCTCAGGATGACCGACGTCCACTCCGTCGAAGCGTTCTCGATCCAAAGGCCCGCCAGGGCCGAGAGCACGCGGAGAATGACGCCGAAGGTCAGGATGAGGAAGACGAGCGAGGCCAGGAACAGCCGGGCGAACCTCCAGAAATAGCGGCCGCAATCGCCGAAAAACGTTTGGAGTGTCGTCCGCCCTTCCCTGTCGAGGAGGCGGCCGATGATGCCACCGTTGAGAAAGACGTAGAGCCCCAGGAAGAGAAGACCCGAGACAACGAGCCCGCCGATGACGGCCGGCATCGCGTCCTGATACTTGAGGAGGGCCTCTCCCAGTCCCATGAGGTCGAAGGGCCGGACGTTCGAGCCCAGGTAGGAATGGCCGAGCTCCGTCTGGACGATCATGACGAGCGGAAAAGCGACGGCCGCGGCATAGACGATGTTGACGACCCAGAGGATGACGAGCAGCCGCGGTTTCCGAAACGTCGTTCCGATGCCCTGTCCGATGGCTTTGAAGACGCCCATGTGACCCTCCTTAGCTCCAGGAGCTGATGAAATGGAGTAAGCTCTGCACGGTGAACAGGAGCTGTGTCATCAACTTGACGACGTTGCGGCGGATGCCATCGACACCGCGGCTGTTGTTGGCCAGGTTGGCGTCGATGAGCCAGACGCTCTCCGGGTCGATCTGGGCGCTTTCGACCTCGACCGGTTTGACGAACTCCAGGCGGGCCCAGCGGGCCTGTCCGTCCCAGGACCGCGTTTCCGTCGTCCCGTCTTTGAACCGGACGAGGACCTTGACCTGGGCATCGCCACGGACGCGGGCCTCGCCATAGCGCCGCAGGACGACCGTCGTCAGATACTCGGACTTGGCCTCCGGGGACTTGGCGTCCGCGACTTCGAGATCTTCGATCTTTTTCGAGGTCATCTCTTCCCGGGTCCCCTTGACATCGAAGACGCCGCGCCGCGCGAGGGGGACTTTGACGGACGCGACCTCGGCGACGCCGTAATCGAAGGTCTCGGTCGCATCGAAAAGTTCGTCGAAAAACCAGGACATGTCCTTGCCGGCGACCTCGTTGACAACGCCGATGAATTCGGCTTTTCCGGGGTGCTCGTAGCGGTAACGCATGGAATAGGTCCGCATGATCCTGGCC
>Ga0268276_1003612_pt1 | contig 11822 bp, 14 predicted proteins | sample saktaG_4_FD_190145 | JGI IMG/M metagenome (GOLD analysis project Ga0268276, IMG submission 190145) | Saline water microbial communities from Sakinaw Lake, British Columbia, Canada - sak_2010_1_5_45m | ecosystem: Environmental > Aquatic > Non-marine Saline and Alkaline > Saline ...
GTTTAAGAGAGTTATAAGAATGTTTAAAAATCCTTTTCATTTATCAGAATTATGCGTGGATGGTTAAGTGGTAGAATACGACCTTGCCAAGGTTGTGACCCGGGTTCGATTCCCGGTCCGCGCATTTAGCCTTCGTGGTCTTTTCGTGACCACTCAAGGGGTTTTTGGGAGAAATCAAGTATTTCTTTAGAATATTGCTTGCGAGCTCACTTTTAATTAAGCAGAAAGAGCTAAGTAATAAACCTCGACAGTTAAATGTAGCCCCCTAGTCAATAACTTTAATCTTAACTTCCCTAAACTTCTCTCGTTTTATTACGGGTAAAATTGAAAGCATAAAATTATACTTGAACACTGTTCCTTGATAAAATTTCTTTTAATTCTGGATTAAAAATCCAGACTACTTTTCCATTTTTAATTATTATTTTATTTGATCGTATCAGATAGCCTATGACAATCTTGAAGGTTTGATACATCATTTTTTTATCAAGATTTTGCCATAATTCTGTTCGACCATATTCTCCGTCGTGCTTTTTTATGAATTCTTCTACATTTATTACGGTGTCAAGCCGAGGATTATGCAGTATTTTTTTATTGAGAATCTTTGTGTTCATATCATATAAGTCTATATGACTATTTTTAAATGTTGTTTATAAGAGTTTTAATAAGTTTATAATAGAATCTTGTAAAAGGACATCCAAAAGGTTTATAAATGCGATTCCTTATATTATTTAAAATGAACATCGTTAAATTGGCAAAAGAATTGTATTATTGGAAAGTAAGAATAGAACAAGAGGTTAGATGTGGCAATCTTGCTAATTTGCCGGAGTTGAAGTTATTGGATAAGTCTATTGCACAACTGAAAAGAGATTATAAGTCTGGACAAATACTCCCAAAAAAAGCGTATCCTGCCGCATATAGATATTATTCTAAAAAGTTTGCTGGAAAGACGACTATGGATAAACTCTGGGTTTTGAAGATAAGCCGAGATTGGAGAATAGTTTATACGGTTGTTGGCAATGAAGTGGATATAGTTTCATTTATTTTGGATTCAATGAACCATACGGATTATAATAGGAGATTTCATTTTTAAAAATGGCAGAAGATAATATTAAAATTAAGAAGGTAGATATAACTCCTGATATTAGTTTATTACCTAAGTTGGGCAATTCTGGATATAAGCTAGCTGAGGCATTAGCAGAATTTATAGATAATTCTCTTGATGCTAGATTACCGGAACAAAAATCGGTTAAGGTCAATATTAGTATATCTGAAAAAAGGGTTTCTGTAGAAGATAATTCTTCTGGCATGAATGAGGAAGAAACGATTAATTCTCTTAAACTTGGATTTTCTATAAAAAAGGATAAACTTGGGGAGTTTGGCTTAGGAATGAAAACTGCTGCAACATCTCTTGGTAAAAGATTTACATTAAAAACTTCAAGGAAGGGAGATAAAAATTGGTACGTTCTAGATTATGATGAAGAAAGTTGGAAAGAAAATCTAGATTGGAAATCACAAGAATTAAAAGTTATCCCAAAAAATAATAAAAGAGAATACGGGACTAGCATAATTATTCAGGATCTAAAATTTAAATATTATCCTAATCTAGTAACTAACACAAAGAGGGAACTATCTTTTAGGTTTGCCCCATATTTAGAAAACAAATTATTAGAGATAAATGTTAACACTGGGATGTTAGAGCCCATAGAACCAGAGTTAATAGGCGGAAAGGTTTCAATAGATATTGCTATAGACAAAGAAAAATCAATAACTGGCTGGTATGGCATTCTAAAAAAAAGAAATGCATTAAAATATGGATTCAATTTATACAAACATGGTAGATTGATACGTGCTGAAGAAAAGTTTGGTTTTGAAGCACATGCAGAGGTGGCCTTGCTGTACGGGAATATTAACATTGATTTTGTTCCTACAACACATAATAAAAGGGAATTTATTGAAAACTCTTTTGAATACAGACAGGCTGAAGAAAAATTTAGAAACTATCTAAAAGATAATAAAGTGACCGTTAAAGCTAGAGAGTTCTCAAAAAAAATATCTGAACAGAAAAAGAGGGAGAAAATAGAAAAAGAAGTCGGAGATCTGTTTGGGTCCACATTAAAATTTCTTAATGAACCTAATAGGGTAGATGAGATAAAAAAAGAAAAACCCTCTAGAGAAATAATAGAAAAAGACGAAATAGATAAAATTAAACTTTTGTATAACGATAAGGAATTTAATTTAGGAACTTTAGAAGAAGGTAACATTTATGACTTAAGGATTTTGGGGAAAAAATTTACTTTTAAGTTTGATTTAATACCTTTAGGAAAAGAAAAAGATACAATGAAATATTTTAGGGAAAATAATCATATAATCATATTAATAAATAGTGATTTCCCATTTTATGAATATATAGTAAAAGATTATGGACTATACTCATTATTCTTGATAAGTGAAGTAATTTCAGAAGTTCTAGTAAATGAGTTTAATTTGGAATCAGATCAACTTTTACATATCCGAAATTTAATGTTAAGAAAATATGGGGAAACACAAAAAGGAATAGTTGAAATAGAAAATATTGAAGAAGAAAAGAGAAAACTATTAGAAAAAATGAAGAAATTAGAAGAAAAAGAAAAATCTTTTAAATCGGGGTGATCCTTTCTTTCAACGAAAGGAGTATCATTTACTTTATCAAACCTAATGCTTTCAGTTTTTCAAGCCTTTTTTTATGTTCTTCTTCAGTAATTGGTTTTTCTTCAATTTCTACATTAACTTCTTTGGATTTATTCTTAATATCCCATAGTTGCCCTTTCGCTTTTTTTGCCCTAGACATGATCGCCATATGATACTCAGATTATCTTCTTTTATAAATTTTTAGAATGATTCTTTTTCTTCAACTTTATCTCCCCTTTTGAGATATCTGATTCTAATTCGTCCCCTTCTTTAAACCCCGCCTTTTCTAGATCTTCACTAGGCAAGTTTACTTTATACTTAAAATAAGGCTTTCCATTATATTCTCGAGATTTCTCTTTTATAATCTTCATTACTAGCTAGAGTTAGCATTCTTTATAAACTTTAGGGACCGAAACATTTATAAATCTTTAGGTCTCTAAATAAAGATAGAAAGATCTATAAACTAAACTAGGATAACATAAATATGAAAAAAGGTGTACCTTCGTTAATTAAGTGGGCTGGTGGAAAAAAGCAACTTCTAGAACAGTTTATGCCCTTTTTCCCCGAGCACATAGAAAGATATTTTGAACCCTTTGTAGGCGGCGGTACAATCGCATTTTATTTACTTAAGACTCATCCAGAAATAAAAAAGATATTTCTTTCAGATATAAATGAAGAATTAGTTACAACTTATAATATGGTCAAAAGTAATATTGATAAGCTTATTTCTTTGCTTAAAAAATATAAATTAAAGCATAGCAAAGAATTTTATTATCAAATAAGAGCAGAAGATGTAAAGAAACTAACCCTCATACAGACTGCGGCTAGATTTATTTATTTAAATAAAACTTGTTTTAATGGGCTATATAGGGTTAATTCTAAGGGTCAATTTAATGTTCCAATCGGAAGTTATAAAAATCCTTCAATTTGCAATGAAGAGGATCTAAGAGAAATATCAAGTCTTCTGCAAAAAGATGATATAACTTTAAATCAATTTTATGATGCCGTAAAACAAGCGAGAAAAGGTGATTTTGTTTATTTTGATCCCCCTTATTATCCTCTAAAGAGGGAAAGTTTTACAGCATATACTAAGGATAATTTCTTAGAAAAAGAACAAATAAGATTAGCAGAGTTGTTTAGAGAGCTTGATAGTAAAGGGTGCAAGGTTATGCTAAGTAATAGCGATACTGATTTTATAAAAAAACTTTACAAAGGATATAACATTCATTTTGTGAGGGCTAAAAGAATGATAAATTGTGACGCTACAAAAAGGGGAGAAATAAATGAGGTAGTCATCACAAATTATTGATGTAAAATGAATACAAAACATCGATTAATTTTAGGAGATTCATTAAAAGTTCTAAAAACAATCCCTGATGATTCCATCGATTTAATATTCGCCGATCCTCCTTATAATATGTCAAAAAAACAAGGACTTGCATGGGAGTATAGTAAGCATGTAACTATGCAGGAAGAATGGGATATGTTTTCTAAAGAAGATTTTCTTAAATTTAATACTGAATGGATTTCTGAGTGTATCCGAATATTGAAACATGGGGGAAGTTTATGGATTTCTGGGAGCTTTCATAACATTTATCAGATCGGGTTTATTATTCAACAAAATCACCCTGAAATTAAAATAAACAACAGTATTGTATGGTTTAAGCCAAATGCTCAACCGAATATTACCTGTAGGTTTTTTACAGAGAGCACAGAGCATTTAATATGGGTAACAAAAAATGGAAATGGTAAGAAGTGGAAATTTAATTATCTCTGGACAAAAGATCATATCGAAGACCAAATAAATCCAAAAGGTAAACAGACTAGAAATGTCTGGAGTATTCCATTAACACCAAGAAGTGAAAAATGGGCTGGAGCTCACCCAAATCAAAAACCATTTCAATTGTTGAAGAGGATAATACTATCCTGTAGCGAAGAAGGGGATACTATTCTCGACCCTTTCTTAGGATCTGGGACCACATCAATAGTAGCTAAATATTATGATCGGCATTCTATCGGGATAGAGATTAATGAGAAATATTTTGAGATCATAAAAAATAGATTTAAAAAAGCAGAAAATTCTGAAGACATTATTTTTGAAACCTATTCTGGTTGAGGTAAACCTAAAAATTCAAAAGGTAATGTTTCAAAAAAATATTTGCAGCCTACAGAAAGAACGTAATTTAGTGTATCTTTGTAACTAGGATGCATAAACCAATCACTAAGGATGTAACAATATTCTACCTTTATTTCTGTTCCAGATAATAACTTTTGATATTGTTTTTTCTTGAAATCACAAGTCTGCAGTTTTTCGTCAACCGAACCCGCTACTTTTTGGAATTTCATTTCAATAATAAACAAGGTGTTATTTGAAAGCACAAAGATTGTTTCATCAGGCAATAGTTTTTTAGAAAGTTTGCCAACCCAATCAACTTTTAGATCTTTTAAGAATTTATTGTATAACTCGTTTTTCTTAAATAATTTAGCAACAATTCTTCCTTGGTATAGTAAATTATTTTTATCTATTGAATAATCTTTTAACTTTCCAAATAGTTCTCTTAAGTCAACTCTTCTTTCAAATTCTAAACCTGTTAATGTTTTAGCTCCACCAACGCCACCTTTGATCATAAACTTATAGTGTTTTTCTGCTATAAAAAGTTATCTTTAGATTTGCATTACCTTCCCCCGCAACACAGGAATAGTATATATCATATACAGAGATAACAAAACAGCCCATTTCGATCTAAAGCAACGTCGACAATAAGCCCTAATCTAGGCATCAATGTGTATGCGAATTTTAAGCAGTTTTTGCAGGTTTTCTGACATACGGTTTCTGGGGGTGGTAAAACCAAATTTCTTGTATTTTGCTAGAAAATTTCTATTAGAAACAACGAACATCCATCTTTTTGGATATTTTTTATTTAGATAAATTATCTTCTCCTTAAGTTGATCTTTTTTCCAAAGAAGGTCTCCTCTCTCTATTTCTAATGCAAAAACTTTTTCATCAAATTCAAAGGTTATATCTGCATCTCTGGTTAAGTGTTCCCGAATTTTCTTTATTTCTTTTATTTTTCTAAGCAATCTCTTAGAGCTCCATACTAAAAACTCATGAGAGATGGTATGATTTCCAAAAGGTCTTGCAAGAATCGGAATCCTTTTCTTTTCCAGAACGCAGTATTCATTTACCTGCTTAAATCCTGCTTCAATCAAAGACTTACATTGTTTCTTAGATAAGCTGTCTCTTTTGAAAATACGATTATTTCTAATAAGTTTCTTCAAAGCCTGTTTTCTGTTCCATTCAAGAGTATGAGCAACTCGCCTTCTTTCAAGTTCTATTTCTTCAAGCCTTTTTTCCTCTCTACGTTCTAATGCTCTTTGGTAGTCTAGTTCTTCCTGCTTTTTTCTGGCGATTAACTCTTTTTTTGCCTTTGATAATTCAATTTCCCATCTGTTTTTATCCTTATCAAGTTCTTCAAATCCAGAAGCTTCTTTTATTTTTTCTTCCAAACCAAGAATGAATTCTTCAAAAGTCATATTCTTTTTCTTATAAGGGTTGATTGAGTAATAACCTTCAAGGTGGTCCTCTGTTGACCAATGAATATGGGAAACCCGACCTTCCCTTTCCTTTATCTTAGCGAATATATTCCTTATAAAAGTAAATGCGATGTAAACAAGTATAGCACTGATAATCAGAAGGATTGCGAGAACAATGGCATTTTGAATAATATAATTTTCAGCTCGAGTTTCAAAATTCTTAATTTCAGTATAAGCCGGAGTTAGAAATAATCCAATCGCAACTGTAAGAAAAAGCAATTCAACAACCTTTAGAGGCTCATTATTGGGGTCTTTACCCTCCTTTGCTCAAAAGCAAAAAAATGTTAATCCATTTCTGCTTTCTCGCCTTTCTGTTTAATTTTTCTATTTCTATTTCAAGAACTCTCATCTTCTTGTCAGGATTTTTCATCTTGCTTCTAGCTCCTGATTCGCTTTCATTTGTGTGTAAAGTCTGGCGGTTAATTGGGCAATCTCTGCAATCTGGATTTTCATTAATTCATTATCTTCTTTTAACATTTGATTTTGCTTTTCTGCATGATCAATTCTTTTTTCTAATTCTATTTTAGTAACATCAACCAACAGGTCTTCTTCATTGATTGTGTCTCTCATTCCAAGCATTTCTGAATAATAATGGATCTTATCTGATTTTTTCCAGCCAAAACGGTATTTTAATGCGGATTCGCTTTTGTACCTTGGAAGCCAATAGCAGCAGGAAATATGCCTGAAGTCATACATTGTTAATTGAGAGTATTTCTGCCCTGCCTGGCTTTTTTCATCGCCAAAAACCCGCTTTGCGAGCCTTTTAAGGTATTTATTTGTGGCAGCTGGGGAGATTGTAAATAAGTAATCTTCTTTGCCTAGTTCTTTATTTTTTACATAGTCTCTGATTAAATCGGAGCAAATCATTAATTTTATCCTTCTGCCGAATGTTTTGCTTATTTCTTCTCTTATTATCAGTTCTTTGAAATCATTGAAAAAATCACAGACTCTAATATTCATTAATTCAGTTGGAGCCCTTATTCCAGTATCAAACAAAAACCAGATTAAAACCTTGTATTCATGCTTTGCCTCTTTGCAGAGCATCTTAACCTGATCCTCTGTCAAATAAACCCATTCTGGCTTATCTCCTGATGTGTCGAGGTCTGCGGTTATGTCTCTTAGTTCAATTCCCTCTTTTCGGTTAACCTTTATCCACCAGTGCCAGAAGGCCTTGAAGTCTTTAACAAAATGTTTTGGAGATCTGTAGTCTTTTCCATCACATCTTTTTATGATGCCATTTCTCATGTCTACAAAAAAGCCGAAAAGCTGGGTTTCTGTTATGTCTGTTATTTTATCCAGGTTAAATCTTTGTTTGAATAGTTTTGACAGGGCGATTAATCTTTGCTTTAGAACATTAAGGCGAATGTAACTTCTTGAGCCTTTTTTGGATGTTGCGCAGATATTTAACCCAGATTCCATATCATTTAGGAATCTTAAGGTTATGTCAGAATTCTCCTTTGTTATTTCAGGGATGACCGAGTGGTGTTTTTCTTTCCATTTAAGGTATTTTTCCTTGTTTTTGAACGGATCAATTTTTACCATCTTCAGTGTCTGGTGTGTCCATCTGGAGGATATATAAATCTTGTCGTTGGGAATTGTCACAGGGGGGTGACTTTAGGAAGTGTATTTCTTAAGATAGTTTCTCAGAATTCTCTTGAAGAGAGCGAGTTAGATATTTTTTAATTCGCATTTCATGTATTTCATTAAACATTTTTGAGGGATCATAAAGGATCAATCTTTTTTCTTTATTAAATAGGTCATTGAATAATTTAGTTAATACTCCAAGAGGAGGACATATCTTTTCTCCTAACTCTAATGAATAAATTAAGTCTTCGCGAATCATAAGTTTATCATCGTAATTTTTTGCTAAATCTTTAGATAATAAGTTTATCTCTCTAGTCGTGTTAGTCAGATTATTTGATTTATTTTTTAGATTATTATGTTCTTCGGATAATTTATAATAATAATCAGAAGAGAGGATTTCTTCTAGTATCTCTATATCTCTATTTTCAAAGGAATACTTTAATTGTGGTGATAAAACTTTGGAGAACTTTATTTTATTTATAAAATCAGATAAAGGGAATGCAATTGCCTCTTTAAAATAGTTTTTTATTTTACCTATATCTATCCTAGAAATCGCTACCCCTCCAAGAGATAGATTTCTTTTTGAGCAATAAAAAATTGCACCTAAATCATAAGATAAAGAATCTACAAAATTTAATATCTCTTGGTTAGATGCGTCCTTGGAGTTAATTAGGCTATTCAATAGATATTTCTTTATTACGTTGGTGATAAAAAATTCTTCTGAAGAATCAACTAATTTTATTCTTTTAGTAATATTTATTGGCAATTCCTTTTCAAATAGTCTATAATTAGACTTAGCTAGGATAATTTTGCTTGCTCCACCTTGAATTAGTGAATTAAAAAAAATTGTTTTAGGGGTGGTAGAAGTTTGATTATTACCTGGTTCATCCAAATCAGATATGACTGAGGACATGCCCGTTATGAAAGCATGATGGAAGAGAGGGATATAAACTTTATTTAACATCAATAATTATTATTTTTAAGATATTTATACTTTCCGCACGGTAGTCATAATAAAAATACCCCTTTCTCATTTTCTTGACAAAATCGCCTCTAGCCCTCTTCAAGCTTTAATTTTCGGGCAGATTTTCCAAAACATTATATATTCTTACCATTTTTCGTGCAAGTCCTGAGGAAGGTTTTTATAATACCATAATATTAAAATATCATGGTGGATAAATTATCAGAGGGGTTTTCAATGCCCATCTCTACAAAAGAGTTACTTGATTCTGTAGGTAGTGAAGGTAAGAAGGCGGTCTCCTCTGTTTTTAAGATTATTTGTAAAGACACAAATTCCAAAGGAACGGGTTTTCTAATAAAAGAAGGAGTTATTTTAACCAATGAACATGTGGTCCGAGGAAGTAACAAACAAAATATTATCGCAGTGTCAAGTTTAAATAAAGAAATAAAGTTTGATAAAATAATTTTAGATACGGTTCGAGATCTAGCAGTACTATTTCCACAAGAAGAAATGGAGGGAGGATTAGAGATACTTGAAGACTTGGATATCGAGCCAGGGGTTATGGTTTGTACTTGGGGATTCCCCCTAAACTATAATGGTCCCGCTCCTCTTTTATCTACTGGCTTTCTTGCTGGGTTCTCTGAAAGATTAGGGGTTAAAAGACTGGTTATAAATGGGGCTTTTAATAATGGGAACTCGGGTGGGCCCCTCTTAAAGGCGAATGACAGCAAGGTGTTGGGTGTTGTGGTTGCTAAGCATCTGCCCCTCATTACCCCATTTATTGCGAGTGCTATAGAGGCTCTTTCTAAAAACACTAGCGGTGTCGTATTTACTTGGCGAGACAATAATGGAAATACTAAACAGTTTGTAGAATCTCAAATAGTTGCAGAAATATTAGGGTATTATCATCATATGTCTCAGGTTGTAATTGGAGAAGCAATAGAATCTAAAGAGTTAATAAAGTTTCTAAAAGACAACGGCTTAATAAAGTAACTTTCATTCTTCAATTTGATTGATTAATTTATCAAAACGAGTCTGATCTTTAAGCATCTCAATGAATTTAATTTGTCCTAGTTCATCAACTAGTCCTTTCTTTAACAACAGTTCAGTGAAAGGAACAACTTTATACTTATGAATATCAAACTTGCTTATTCTCCTTAACTTTATTTTACTATTTTGAGACATTTCCTTTATTTGTTTGGATATAAAACTGTCTAGGGCATTAGATTTAAAACAAGAATTATAGCAGGAGCCATAAGTCTCTCTTAATACTTTTTGGATCTCGCTTGTTTTCTTTTGGATTACTTCTCCTTCCTTTAGTCCTAATAAATCTACAAGAAATTTTTTATTATCAAAATTTTCACAATGGGTAAAGCAACTCGGGTCAAATTTGTGGTTAGGTGCAAAGGATGGAGTGAAAAACATGGGAAATTTTCTGCAGACTAATGGTCTATTTTCATAAATTGCACATTTATTTTCTATTAAAAATGGGCAAGGTTCATTATACATCCCGAACATAGAGGCAAATGCAATATTTGTTTTTTTATCTAATAATGCCTCAAATGGTTTTATATTTAATGTGATACTTCTTGCTTCCGCTAATTTGGATAATTCTGGAACTTCCCATTCATATAATGGCAAAAAACCGCGCCCAAAACTCTTACAACATTTACCACAACTTTTGCATTCGAACTTTACCATGCTATTTAAATAAATTTAATTCTTTGACAATTTCCACATATTCCTTTTTCTCTTTTAAAATAATATCCACAGTATCTTTAACGTCTTCTTGGTTAAGATACTCTTTTAGAATAGTCGTCAAATTTAATTCTGTCAGATTAGAAATTTCTAAAAACTTGGTGATATTGAGTTTTTTTGTAATTTCTAATTCATTTTTTATCAATACATCTCTCGTCTTTTCTGGAAGATTATAACATAAAAAACTGATAGTTAGTTTATCTAATATTTGTTCTGCCTTTATTTTATCTTTTATAAGTTGTCCAATTTTGCTTTTTTCGTTATGGCTTGCTAAAAGTCCCTTAAAATCTTCGGAGAAATAGTCCAGATGTTTATCTGAATTTTTTAGTCGTTTATAAAAGATGGTTGTTTCTCCTTCTTCTATATCAAATATGCATAGGTTACAATGAAATCCCCTACCATCTTTCCATTTATCATACTTACTAAACCCTTTTTTAATTATAAAATCTTGTAGAAAATTCCAGCGAGTTATAAGCTCTCCCAGGATTATCTTCTTCAGTTCTTCTGATTTTCTCAATTTTGGGGGCAAATCCTCTTTTAGAATAATAAACACGTTCTCATTTTTATAGATTCTTTTAAACCCTAGATTATACAATATTTTTGGGACTATGGATATCTTTTCTTCCCCCATTGTTTGAAGGACTCCTTTTAAGTCTAAATTATTTCCTCCAAAGTTAGAAACGATAAACATTCCACGCTTCCTCATAGATTTAATAATTTTATATATCTCCTTAGTAGGAATAGCCCCGTTTTTTATTAAATTTGACAAAAGTCTCTGTCTTTTTTCTAATAAACCATCTTTTTTAATCTGATATTCCCTTACCTCTTTAACCCCCTTATTTATTTCTTTAGATTCTTTTATATTTTCGGTAAGAGCTTCTTGTATTTGTTTTTGATTTTTATCTTCAAAAACCCAATAAACAAATGTAAGCACTTGAATAATAGAAGAGGTAATAAATAGATAGTTGTTTAGCCATGGAATATTCAGTAAGTAAAATATAAGGGATACTATTAATGCGACAATTGAAGGTATTAATATTTTGAGTGGCCTATCCATCTTAGTTTTAGATAGAATAAGTATTTATAATTACCTGGTTATCGACATCACACTAAAATGCCATCCTGGCTCCCTCAGCGGTCCGCGCATTTGCATTCTCGCTGATTTGTTGATTATATCTTGAGAAAGCGAATGCTTGGAGGTCCGCGCATTTGCATTTCTAAATTAGGAACTTTATGCTTAAAAAAGCGAATGTTTGGA
>Ga0268276_1003613_pt1 | contig 11814 bp, 3 predicted proteins | sample saktaG_4_FD_190145 | JGI IMG/M metagenome (GOLD analysis project Ga0268276, IMG submission 190145) | Saline water microbial communities from Sakinaw Lake, British Columbia, Canada - sak_2010_1_5_45m | ecosystem: Environmental > Aquatic > Non-marine Saline and Alkaline > Saline ...
TAATTAGGTCTTTTATTTAACTATTTTTTTGGCGGGGGGGTGTGTTAACTTATTTATTTACTTCTTCTCTTTAACATATAACGAATTAGTTACTAAGTATAATATCTCCGCCTTTTGTTTGTCTCCGCCGGTTATTTTTTCAGCATCAGCTTGAGTGAATGCGTAATTATTTTCTACTTTTAACATATCCATTATTGCCAGTGCTTTTTGCTTTACTTCGCTAACAGTTGATTTTGGTTTTGCTTCTTGTTCTAATTGTTTTTCGTCATAATAAGTTCCAATTACTGCGGCAATAACCATTTCATCAACGTATATCCCGTTTGCGCCGATAAGTCTCTCTTCACTGCTTTCATTAGTGTATTTGTATATTATTTCTTGCGCGAAAGGATTTCTAATCCTTGAAAGAATTATTTCTCTGTTTGTCGGATTAATTGTTTTAGCGTATTTTTTTAACAAACTGTCTAATTTAGATACACTGTTTTTCATTTTGTATATTGTTAGCGGTCTTTCGTAAGGAGCTTTCTTTTCTTTGTTCAATGAATTATTTACTGTTTCTGTCCAATAAATCATTGTAGCATTACTTTTCTTTGTTGTAGAATTAATTGCCAAATCTTTTATCATTTCTTGATTTTCTTCAACTGTAACAACTTCTTTGAATCTTGCTGAATAAGGGCCTTCCGCTGTTTTTATTACATACATTTTGTATGTTTTGTCTTTTGCTATTTCCGTGTCCTCAATTAGAGAAGCATTATTGTATAGGTCTTTGTTCTCTGCTTTCAGCGTGTCATTATATGCCCCCACTCCTATAGCATTAGCTAAGATAGAACAACCAATTGATATGCCGATTTTTGTTATTCCTTTGCTTAGCGCTTTGAAATTTCCTGTTTTTGCCCTTGATAAGTTCTTTGTAACATCATCAACATTTTTTGCGAGGTCATCAATTTTGCTTAAAGCCCCTTTTGTTTCACCGATTTTTGTAGCCACCTCATCTATTTGGCTTTTTGCAACGTTTAATCTTCCTGCGGGGCGTTTTAGTTTTGTTGTAGCTTCTTGTGCTCTTGTTAATTTTCGTGACCCTGGAACTAGTTCGGGACCGTAACTATCAGCAGCGTTTGTTAATATTTTTGAAGCATTATCTGTTTCTGATTGAAGTGCTCTAATCAGTCCTTCTGAATCTGTAACTTTTTTTAATCTAATTGTTTTATCAGTTTCGCTTATTGCTGAATTTAGTAATGTTTTGGCTTCATTGGCTTTTGTTCTTGCTGCAGTAAGTCTTACTAGAGCAGAATCAATATCACTTACACTTCCTGTAAGTATTGGGTCTGCGCGAAGTGTTCCTAAATAACTTATTTCTGAATCAATACCTCTAATCATGTCGTCAATTTGTCCTGTTCCTGGAGAAGTTAAGCTTCCGAAAGTTGTTGTCGTTCCAGTTGTTTCACCAAGTAAGTTCTTTATAGATTCGCTGTTGCTTGTGACATTTTTTTCAGCAGTTTCAATTGCTTTTTGCATTGTTTTTAATTCTTCAGCAGTTTTTGTTCCTGCCCTTATTGCTTTTACTTGTGGAGGTACAACAAACATTGCTTTTCCAGCCCCTGCAGCGATTACTGCTGCTCCCCAGCTTTTCTCTTCAAGTTTTGCCCCTTCAAGTTGTCTTTTAGCCCAGTCTCCTCCAAGCCAGGAAGGGGTGTTGCTCCAAATATCAAATATTCCTTTGTAAATAGTATCAGCGATTGTAGAATTTTCTCTCAAATCCTGCTCAAATACTGTTACGGTAGGTATTAGACAATCAGTTGCAACATCAACTGTCATTCCTTTAATAAAATTTGCTATCCCTCCAATTCCTCCTGTGAATGGAGCAATTACTAAACTAGTTAATCCATTACATGCAGCACTTGTTATTGCACATGTTTTCAAGTAAGATCCTATCGCGTTCTTTTTTCCATCAGAGATTTTTGAAGCGGTTGCAGGATTTGATAACAATCCTTCTTTTTGTGATAGTTCTATTGCTGCTGGATTAACTCCTAAGTTGTTCAACCCATTTCTATATTCATCAAAGCTTGGTATTGTCTCAGCACTATCTTTCCAAGTAAATGTAACATAATAAGGGTAATCAAGTTTTGGTTCTATTTTGTGCTGTCCAAGTAGAGCAATTAAATCATCAGGATGTATTGAGGCTGTTCTTACAGTTATTTTTCCGTCTTCATCAATAGTTCCTGTTGCTTTTCCTGCTTGTTTATTTATTGCGCTAACAATGAAAGTGCTTCCTTCTAAGTCACTCAAGTAACTTCCTTTCGCGTGGTCAGGAATAACCCCGTTTTTTTCTGAAACAATTTCTATGCAAATATCAATTTCTTTTTTGAAAGGGTGTTCTGTTTTAGTTCCCGAATCAGTATTAACAGTTGTAATTATTGCTGTATCAAGTGTTGCTTTGTCATTGCCCCATTCATAAACATTTTTTCCTGCTAAAGAGAACGCAGCACTTTGTGAAGTGGTAACTGGTTGTGTTGTTGGAGTTGTCGCTGGTGGTTGAGTTCCTGTTGTTTGAGGGTTTGTAGTTGATTGAGTTGGATTAGTTGCTGTAGTTGTGCTTGGTTGTTGTGTTCCTGTTGGCGGTGTTGCCGCTGTTTCTAGTGCTTTTCCTGTTGCAGGGCTAGGTGGGGTAGTAGTTGGTGGGGTTGTATTTGGCTGTTGAGTTCCTGTTGTTGCTGCAGGAGTAGTTGTTGAAGGATTTGTATTTGGTGCTTGTGTAGTTGTTGCAGTGTTTGGTTTTTGTGTATTTGTTGTTCCTGTTGTGCTGTTTTTTGCTGGAGTTGTTTGCGCATTGATTCTTTTCTGATCAGTGCTTTCTTTTATAGTTATTTTTGTTATTCCTCCGAATTTTTCTCCTTTCTTTATTTCAAAATTTAGTGTTTCAGGAACTTTTGAATAAATTGTTGCGGGCAGGCAAAATTGTGTTTCGCTTAATTTTACTCTAATATCTTTTGTAGGAACACTAAGTTTTAATCCTTCAATGTCTCCAATGCTTGTCAGTCTTACACAATTATATCCGCTTGCTGATTTTATCAAGCAATTATCTTCAAAGTTTCCTTTGAGCGCTTTTTCAGCCATTTTTGAAATTTGCGAATTTATTTTATCTTTTTCTATTCCTGTTGCTGAAGCAATTTGAGAATTAACAGTTAGTGTTGTTGTTTTCTTTCCTGTTCCTGTAGCCAGACACATTTCTGCTAAAGCATTTGTTAATGCTCCTTGTTTTACAACAATTTTGCTTCCTGCTCCAGAACCGTATCTTTCTTCCGCGCCTAAATAATCTTTCGCTAATTGTTTTCCTACCCCTTCAACAATTTTGTCTCCTTCCACACTTGTCAGCCAAGTGCCCAAATCATTTGCTAAGGTTAGTTCTTTATCTATTGGAGTAAAGTTAGCTAAGTTCTCTATACTGTCTTTACATTCTTGTGTTATTTTCTTTTTTACTCCGCCCACACTTGATGAAACAACTACTACTGGTAGTTCCCAATTTACCTGTCCTCCAGAAGCGTTGAATGAACCGTTAATTGATATTCTATAATAACCGCAACCCTGTATGTCTCTGTCAATTATTATTGTTCTTCCTCCAAATCCTGTGCTAGCAATATAATCAGCAATGTTTTCGCTAACATTAGCCATTTCCACTCTGTATCCGCCTGTTATCTCTCCTCTAAATCCTGAATTGTATTGTGTTGTTTTATTAATTGCCTCTTCCATTACTCCTGCGCTTACAGAATCATTTTGTAAATATAAATCAAATGTTTCTCTTGACACTCCTAGTTCTCCAAATGTGCAAAACCCTCTTGCAAGGCAAGAAAATGATTGGTTTTGTTGTTGATTGCTGTACGCTTTTGATTGAGCTTTTTTTATTGCTGAAGTAACTCTTGAAGCTATATATTCAGCTGCTTGTTTTGCATCACAATAACCATTAGCACAGTCAGTTCCTGAAGCTAATTTTGGCACGTTAATTGTTTTCTTTCCCTCTTCTCCGCAAACACTAATTGACAATCCTTTAGTTGCTTTTCCTTCCTCTCCAATAGCTGTTCCGCCCAAAATATCTATCATTAACTTATCTGATTGGATTGGGGTTTGACTTACTCCTGTAATTCCTTGGATTCTTATTGGGTAATTTTCAAGTTTAACTGTTGGTCTTAGTGAAGCAACAGCCAAATTTACTACTACTTCAGATCCATCATTTGGCACCATTACCCCTGGAACAAATAATAATAATTCGCGGTTCATTGTCGGGGTGGTTGCGCCTGTTACTTGTACAGGTTCAGCACAAGTGTTTTGTAATTTTATTCTCTTAGCAATTTGTGACCCTTCAAGTGATAAATTATAAGTTAAGTCATCTAGCGGATAAGCTTTCAAACAATCAAATCCAGAATAATAAACCATTACTTCTACTACTCCAAGAGCGGTATTTGCTTGAGTATAACCCGCGCTAACATTTTTTGGAGCATAATATTGTGCAGGAGTTTTACTATTTGCTCCTGTTGTGTTTCCCCCATAATAATTTTCGTAATAATCGTATCTGTCATTTCCTTGGTTATTTAAATTGCCCATTTTTCCGTTGATAATTATTTGTGATCTTACAGGTTCTGATATTGTTGAAGAAGATTGTGCTACAACTAATTTTGCTGGAATAATGCTTTGTTTTGGCTCTAAATTAACTGTTCCTGATGGTTCTACAGTAACTTTAACATTGCTTCCCGTAGCATACTCAGTGTCAACACTAAATCCAATTCCTTCGACAGGGAACTCAGAAATATTTGTTACATAAAGTGGTTGCGCTGCAAATGCTTTTCCTTGGGTGTCGTTTTGTGCTAACCATAAAGTAATTTGTGCAGGGTAAGCCAATGCAACGTTAGGATTAATTAATCTTACACTAACACTAACTCTTTTTGTTAGGTAATTAGAATCATAAACGATTTCAAACCCGTAAGTTTCATCTCTGCTATAAGTTCTGTCAAATCCATTGCTTGCATTTATTGTTATATTTCTTGTCTCGCCAATATTTAGGGAAATGTCTTCCGAACTAATTAATATTCCTGATCTTTTTGTTAATTCTCTTGGCCTTGCTTTTAAGTAAACCGCTTCTTCACAATTATTTGTTACCTCAATTATTTCCGAATCACTTGATCCTTGGTTTCCTATTAAATTAATCTTTATTGAACTAGGTTCTATAACTAAGCATGATTCTTCAGCTTTTTTGTTGTAAGTTGCACTTAGTGTTGAGGATAATTGGGTAAAAAACTTTCCTTCAACCATTCCCTTTAATGTAATATTAATTGTTTCGTCCGCCGTATCAGCCGCGTCCCCTAAATAATCAACTTTTATTTGCACGCTTTGTTTTTGCATTTTTCCAAGCAAGGGGGGGGCGAGTACAGTTACTTTAAAATTATCAGTGTCTTTTGTCTCTGCAGAAATATCAGTAATACTAAAATCTGATTGGTTTGCTAGTTCAGCTGTTACTAGAGTTGTTTTTTGTCCTATTGGTATTTTTGCAACAACTTCTTCAGGGAAAGACCACACATTTTGTGTAGTAACAAGCAAAGGAACTGCTTTTGTTGCATAAGTTGGAACAGATACTTCTACAGTGTATAATCCTACTCCTAAATCATTTTGCACTCTATAATTTCCGCTCTTTCCTTTTCCATCAGTTGCATCGCCCGCAACGCTTTTTGCAACTTTTCCTTCTTTGTCAAGTATTTTTACAAGAGCACTCTCTATTCCTTTTAACCCCTCATCAGTTACTTTTACAGTAAAATTTCTTCCAAGTAAAACATTTTGCGGGTTAACTTCAACAAGTAATTGCTTTTCTTTCACAATTTTGAATGATAAATCTTTCTCAATGCTTGTTGTTCCTGTTGCGCTGAATTTTATTTGTCCAGTTCCCACATTAATTCCTTTAAAATAAAATCTTACTTTTTGCTTAGAATTTTTTGTCAAAGAGATAGTTGTTTTTGCTTCCGCTGCTGTTTGTGCTTCTGTTTCCGTTGTGCTTATTCTTTGGGTAAACCCTTGCGTTGTTCCTGTGTTTGTTGTTCCGTTATCTTTTATATAATTAAAAGTTCCTGCTTGTGTTCCAACGAAAGAAATATTTTCAGGACTTGTCACAACTACTTGTAAATAGTCAGATTCTTGTGCGCTCAACTCTACTTCTAAAGCATAAATTTTTCCTTGCATTGCTTCAAATTCTGTTGGCGAATAAATCGCCTCAGTTTCATCAACAAAGTTTAGGGTTAGGCAAATATTTTCATTACACTCAGGTAATGATTCATATAAAGTAAATTCCTGCAAAAGTGTTTCAGCGTACAATCCGCTTTTTGTTTCACTCAAAGAACTTTGTCCAATAATATCGTCTTGGGGGGTTCTATAATATTCGCTTCCTATTGCGTTCCATCCTCTGTAATGTAATTGTACTTTTCCTGCTGAAAATTCACTTGCTCTGATTTTTACTTTTACAACATAATTTCCTGCGGGTTTTTGTATTACCCCTTCAATCCATTTATTTGGTTCGCCCATATTTCCCGCATTACTTCTATCAAGTGTTTCGCTTCCGGGTTCTGGTGTAGGAGTGTAAGTTTTTCCAAAATAATTAGTTGTTCCTGTTGCACTTAAATCAAATATAGCAAAGTTTGATGATTCAACAGCGCTAACACTATCACTTCCCGCTCTAAAGTGTAGTCCTCCGCTTGTTGCTGCTAAAGGGAACACTACATTAAATTTTGCCCAGTAAAAAGCATTTGGGGTTATCCCGCTAACTACCTCTCCTGCTTCATTTTCAAGTCCAACAAATTCTATTGTTGGAGCTAATTCAGAAGCAGTTTTGTTGTAAACAATTACTTCAACAATATCTTTTCCTTTTACATAAACATTTTCTGTGAACAAATTTCCGTCAGGTAGTATTACACTAACTTCAACAGTTTCTTTGTCCGTGGTGTTCAAAAATATTCTTGACTCATAAATGTTTCCATCGTAAAGATTTGTTCCGTCAAGTGCGTCAACCACCGCTGTTCCATAAATATTTGCCCCTTTTGGGTCCTTAAATCTCATTTCTAAAATATTTGGTTTTTTTGACAATTTTACATAAACCTTGTTATCAGTTAAAGTATTAGTTACTTCAATCATTGTTGTTCCAATCATCACTTCTGTTTCTGAAGTAACTTCATAAGTTTTTCCTTTCTCTACTGTCGCATAAACATATCCTGCAATATTGGCAACTAAGTCATCAATTCCGTAAGGGACTTTTCCGCCGTTATTATCTAATTGTTTTATTGTTATTTTTGCTCCGCCAACACTATTTGCCATTGAATCAATTGAGTAAATATCCAGTCTGAAAGAATTTGCTGTTGTTGCTTTTGTTAAATAAATTTCTTCATTTTCAGTTGCCCCTACAAGTATTTCTTTTTTTCCAGGCAAATAATCTTCTTTGAAAGCAGTGATTAGTATTCTTTCTGTTGGGTCAAGTCCTGTAAATTCCGCTCCCTGCAACCCTGCGACTTCTCTTGCTAACTTAGTTCCTTCTAAATCAAATAATTGTATTATTGAGTTGTCAAGTGCCAATCCTAATCCTGAATCTCTTGCAGTTACAGTTAATTTGTTTCCCCCTTGTCTTAAAAAAATGTCAATTTTTTCTTCGCTTTTTCTTATGGTATAAGATCCGCCTTCTCTTTCTGTGTCAGAAGTTAAGTAGCCTTCTTTTTCCGCAGTGATTCTTAAAGCAATTCCTGCTTGAATTGTTCCAGCAACACTTCCTTGTGCAGTATAGTCCTGCAAAAGAATGTCTCCCCCTTCTTGTTTGTAAATAGTTACTTTTGCATCATTAATTGCATTTCCTTCTTCATCAGAAACAGTAACAAGTAGTGCGGCTTTTCCTGTGAAACTTGCTGTTGAGGGGGTCACTTGGAAAGTTTTTGTCACCCCTTTTGTAAAAGAAGTTTCCTGTGTCAAATCATTGTATCCGTCAGCTTTTACTTTCAATATTACTGTTGTTTCTGCAGGAACGCCTGTTGCTTTGTAAAACCCATTAGCGTCAGCATAAAATCGGTATTCTTGTGCGTCCCAAGAAGCTAATACTACTGCTCCTGAGATTTTTGTTTTAGTTTCCGCATCAACTAATATAATAGAAGCATCAATTCCCACAAAATCTCTGTCAAATCTTAACTGGCTTGTGTATTTTTCTGCTCCTAACATTATATCCGCAGTAACTGATTGATAACCATTTTTTGAAGCGATTAATTTTAATTTAGTCCCTTGTGATAATTGGGGTAATTGCAAAACGTCCCCGTCTCCTTTTAATAAATTTTTAATTCCGCCGACAACATTTCCTTGTTCGTCAAGCAAAGTAATTGTAACGTTGTTTAATGGATTTCCGCTCGCATCCCTCATTCCTAAAACAATTTGATCAGTCGCCAAACTCTGTGAGGCGAAAAATAAACTTAATAAAATTAGTAAAATTAAAAGCAAAGCAACTGATACAACAAAACTAGGAACTCCTTTTTGTTCAAAAAAATCAGAGTATGCATAAACTGGTAAACCGCGTTTATCCAAAAAATCGAGCAGGTCAAAGTATTTATCTTCAGCTTTCGTGTACCCTTCAGATAGTTTTTCTGAAATCAAGATAACCCCAATCCCTTTACTATGTTATATTCTTACTTTAATATTATTATTTTTGCTATATATTAAGTATCCTTGCTTTATTAATAAACCTTTTCCATTTAACAAAAACACCGCATTAATGTTGTATTGAATTTATCTGCTTTGTCGTCTTGCGAAATTATCAACTGTTGCTGCGTGCTGGCCCCACACATGGCTTGCTTGATGGTACATGTGGTGTAAAATTGGATTTTTTTCTTCTCTTGCTTTCCTTTCAAAAGCCAGAGCTATTTTGCGCATTTTTCCTGCAATATCATAAGCATTATTTTTGTTTATTCTACTACGCATCGTATGAGCCATTTTTTCTTGATGGGTTTGTACAAAAACTGAGGATGCTTCTTTTGCAAGACTCTCCCATTCGTGGCTTGCTTGAGTTAAAGCTGTTTTCATTTCTTTTTTCTTAGAAGCAGTTGCTTTTTTATGAAACTCATGCATTCTTTTTAACGCTATTTTTACTACGCTTAAAGCAGCTTGTGGATTTGCGGGTATTTTACTTTTAGGATTCCCCCGAAATGACAATCTGTGTTTAGTAATTGCACTACGTTGAAGTGATATTGTTGCATCAGCACCCACCTGTCTTAAACGAGCCACCAGTTCGGCACGCTCAGCTGCTGGACTGAGTGCGTGCACTTTGTAGGGGGCAGGTTTTCCTGTTGGCGCAGATCCTCTTATGCTCATGTAATACACCTTTTTTCAAATTTCATTTTTACTAATTTACTCTTGTTAAAATTTTATTTAAGTTTGTTCTATTTGCCATTGTTAGCCCAATAAAACCAAATAACATATATTGCGACGATGTATATAAACAGTGTCGCTCTGAACAACAAATCGTGAGCCAGCTCAAAAACGGCTTGTTCTTGGCTCAGAATTATAATAATAGTAATAATTATTCTAATAATATTAAATAAGTAGCCTGAAGTGATTGCAACAATAACCCCAATTGCTTTTTTTCTCCAACTAACTCCAAAACTTGCAAGAATTGCTGAAACTAAAATGATTATTTCTAATATTCCTGAGCATAACCAAGAAATTATTATTTCACTTTCGTCCAAGCAAACCTGTTGGTTTGCGGGACACGCAAAACCTTGTTTTGCTATGTCCAAAAATATGTGAAACTCTTCTCCTCCGAGCGTGGTTGTTTTGTATCCAATTACATTTAGTATTGCGTTTACACTTTGCCCACTCATTGCTTCAAAAAAACCTTTCGGAAACGCGTAAGCAATAGCCGTTAGTATTAAGTAAAAAATAAGAAATCCAAGCACAAAGAAAAAGAATTGTTTTTTTTGACTTTTTTTGATTTTCTCTTCTTGTTTTTTGATATAATCAATAAAAAAGTTCTTCTCAATTAAAGAGTTTTTCTTTTCTTTAAGGTGCTTTTTCTTAATCATATTTTCCCTCAAATTTTTTTTGTTTCTTAATTCATTGCTTGCTTTTTTTGTGTTTTTTGCTTATTGATTTATTTTCTTTCAAAATAACAAAAGCTGCGAAAAGCCCTAAAATAATTGCGGTAAGATAACTGTTATCATCAATGTTTATATTATTTTTACGATTCTGCATGAAAAGTTCTATTCCTTTGCATTGACAAGGCAAAGGCGCCTGGTATATTTCGCACTTACAATTAGTGCATTTTGAAACAGTTTCAAAAATTTCTGCGATTTCAACTTCTAGCGAATAAAGCACTTTTGGTTCGATGGGGTCTTCTGATTTTACATAATAAATAGTTTTTTCAGTAGGGCAACCCATTTCTTCAAGTTCTTCCCAATCTTCGTTATAAACAGTAAACTCTTTTTCTTTTTGTAAAGGATCTTCTTCATCTTCATCCCGCAAAATTACTTTTGGGAGGGCACTTATATTGCATTGAATTTCTACCTTTACTGTGTCTTCTGAAACCAAAGTTAGTTCATAAAGTTCTATTGAAGGCGGGTCAATTTGTGTTGTTGCTGGTGGCTTTGGGCACACTAAATTAGGTTCTCCGCATTCTTCTCCAATTTCTATTGTTCCGTTTCCGCATGTTGGTGTACAGTCCGGATCATTTGCACATAAAGGATTACACCAGCTGTCACTCCCGCAACAATCAGGATCAGTTCTTGTTGGACAAAATAAATCACATATTCCGTTTGGTGTGGAACAGCAATCCAAGTCATTTATGCAAAGAGGTTCACAAATTCCATTAGTTGTACAATCAGGCAAGCAATCATCATCAGTTTCTATTGTGCATCCTTCTCTACATATTCCGTCTCCGTTAACGCACAATTCGCAATCATCATCAGTGTCATAAGTGCATCCATCTGGACAAATTTCGTCTCCATTTGTGCATGTTAGTTCGCAATCAGGATCACTAGCACAAGCAGGGTTGCAGTAACCATCAGCTGAACAATTAACTCCCAAATCGTTTCCTATAACAATTGGGACTAGGAGCGAAGCATAAGGGTCATAACTATTGGGCGCTTTAACTAATACATACACTGCGTCATATTGTCCCGCAGTACTAAATTTATCAAGAACAGCTTGGTTTACCCACCCTGAAAAAGTTCCTTCATAATACATGCCATATTCGTTGATTTTTGGGGTTAAGTTAACAGATCCGATTAAAGTATTTCCAGAAATACTTGGTGTTGATTGGGTTAGTGGACCAAGGTCACTTCTTCCATAATAGAAAGGAGAATATGCTCCAAAATATTCAAGCCAGTTAACCCCATAACTTCCATTAGTTGGGATTTCATCTAAATATAAATATGCGATGAGTGTAATTGGTGAGGATGAACACCCTGTTGAGTAACCTGAAGTGTCTTGTGAATAATATAAATCAGAAAAGTATATGCTTAGATCAATATTTTTTGTTGTTTCATTAAAAAAGCTCCAATTATTATACAACCAATAATCTCTTGCAATTTTTGCGGTTTGATCAACATGTTTTGTATCAGTAAGAGTAAGTCTGCCCTTTAATCCATCAGCGACAGGGGTTCCTTCTTCATGATTATAGTAGTCATAAAGCCAGTAATAAGTCAAATTTTTTTCATCACAACTTGTATATCCCCCATAATCATCGTTGTAAATTGGTCCTGGCGCGGAATAAACACTCGGGTATTGTAATATTCCTGTTTGTACCCTGTAAGGACTACTTAC
>Ga0268276_1003614_pt1 | contig 11814 bp, 14 predicted proteins | sample saktaG_4_FD_190145 | JGI IMG/M metagenome (GOLD analysis project Ga0268276, IMG submission 190145) | Saline water microbial communities from Sakinaw Lake, British Columbia, Canada - sak_2010_1_5_45m | ecosystem: Environmental > Aquatic > Non-marine Saline and Alkaline > Saline ...
CGGACCAAGCTTATTTTGCTTGTATAGGACCAGGAGGGAGGCGATAGATGCTAAAGACGCGGTCTTGAGAGGCATCAGTGCCAGATCAAGGACTCTCTGGCAGATATTTGTGGCTTAAGGAAAGATATATTTAAAAAGCATATTCAAGGAGCTCACAACGTATGGAAATCAATGAAGTCAGAATTTTCTTAAAAGAAGGACAGGACAGGAAGTTAAAAGCGTACGCAACCCTCACATTCGATAAGGCGTTCGTCGTACGGAATGTCAAGATCATCGAAGGCACCAAGGGATTGTTCGTGGCGATGCCGTCGAGAAGACTGAAAGAGTCCTGTCCGAAATGTAATTTCAAAAATGCCGTCAGGTCTAAATATTGCAATCAATGCGGAAGCGCGCTTCCCCAGTATGTTGAGCCGAAACCGGCCTCGCCTGCCGATAATTCGCCCAGACAGTCCGAGCACAGGGACATAGCCCATCCGATAACATCCGATTTCAGGGAGTATATACAGAAGAAGGTCCTCGCCGCATACGAGGAGGAGGGAAAAACGCCGACCCCTCAGGCCCGGGCCATGCCGAGATCTTCCGGCAGCCCCAGTAGCGGCCATTACGAGGATGACGATATAGAGCTGTAGATAGTATCAAGATAAGGGACGTTGGGATGTCGTTCAATGGTAGGACACGAGAATTTGGGTCTCGGTATTGTGGTTCGAATCCACACGTCCCAACCATGTACCACTTGCGATAATAGATAATAGCCATCGCTCGGGTACATGGCACAGCCATAACATGTAGTGGTACATGCCCTATACCGGAGCAAAAACAAAGTTTTTGCGACTGGTATAGGGCAAAAAGAACGCATATGATGCTTTACGAAGAGATATTTAGAGAATTTCAGAGGAAGAAGGTAAAATATGTTGTTGTGGGCGGAATAGCGCTTAACCTTTTGGGTGGAAACCGCTCCTCTTTTGATGTGGATATGTTAGTTGAAATGAGCGATGAAAACCTCAAGAAAGTAGTCTCGATCTTAAAAAGAGAGGGTTATAGAGTAAAGCAGCCGATAGATCCGATGGATATAGCGGTTAAGGGCATAAGGACGGATTGGATTCGCGGGAAGAACATGAAAGCGTTTAATTTTTATAAAGAAAAAGATATGAAAGAAGTGGATATAATCATCGATTCGCCGGTGCAGTTTGAGGACGCTAAAAAAGATTACGTACGTGTCAAGATCGGAGCATTGAACGTTCCCGTCGTATCGATTAAAAAATTGATAAAAATGAAAAAAGAGTCCGGCCGTTCCGTAGATCAGCTTGATATAGAGATGCTCAATGAGATCCAAAAGTTGAAAGGGAGAGCAAAGTGAATTTTGGGTGGGAGGACGAAAAAGCGAAGCTTTTGCGGTATATGAAGATCTCCCCTAAGAAGAAATTAGAATGGCTTCAGAAGATGCACGAATTTACCTTAGTGATGGCAACTCCGGAAAGAAAAAATATATTCTGGAAGTCGCGCGGTATCAAATAGGATATAGAGCATGAAAAAGACGATAGCTGTTATACTTGCCGCGGGACGCGGAACGAGGATGAAGTCCGACACGCCGAAGGTTTTGCACGAGATCCTCGGTAAACCCATGATATCTTACGTGACCGGTGCCGTATCGGGCGCCGCCGTAAAAGATATAGTCGTCGTAACGGGTTTCGGAAGCGATAAAGTAAAGGACTTTTTTCACGGCACTAAAGTAAAGACCGCGGTACAGAAGAGGCTATTGGGATCAGCGGATGCAGTAAGCGCGGCAAGGAGAGAGATCTCCCGCTCGAGTAACGTTCTGGTGGTATATGGCGATACGCCGCTGGTAACAAAAGAGACCCTTAAGAGGCTCATAGAAAAGCATAAGAGTTCGGGAGCGAGCCTGACGCTGCTAACGGCGGTCTTGAAGAACCCCGCGGGATACGGGAGAGTCATAAGAGATACCGGCGGCAGGATAGTCAAGATAGCCGAGGAGAGCGAGGTTCGTGAATACAAGAAAGAGATCAGGGAGATCAATGTGGGCACGTGCATATTCAGCCAGCCCGACCTGCTCGAGGCTCTTAAGGATATAGGCCGCGACAACAGCAGGAGAGAGTACTATCTTACCGATGCCGTCAAGATACTGGCCGCCCGCCAGAAGAAGGTGGAGTCGATATCCATGGAAAACTTGGACGAGATGATAGGCATCAACTCCAGGGTTGAATTGGCGCGGGCGACGGATGTGATGAAGAAGAGGATCATGGAAGAGTTGATGGTTCGGGGAGTAACGATAGAGGACCCCGCGACTACTACCATATATCCTGATGTGTCGATAGGCAAAGATACCGTAATTTACCCGAACACGATAATAGAGTCCGACGTAAGGATAGGAGCCAAATGTCATATAGGCCCGTTCGCGCGCCTTCGAGCCGGGACGAGAATAGGCGATAAATCTGAGATAGGTAATTTTGTGGAGCTGGTGAGGACGAGCGTCGCGGAGTCGACAAAAGTCAAGCATCACACCTATCTGGGAGACGCGACGGTCGGTAAATTTGTCAATATCGGCGCCGGCACCATAACGGCCAACTACGACGGCAGGAACAAGAACAAAACTTTTATAGGAGACGGCTCCTTCATAGGGGTGGGAGCCATACTTATCGCCCCGGTTAAAGTGGGTAAAAAAGCTCTCGTGGGCGCGGGCGCGGTGATACTGAGAGGAACTATCGTCAAGGATGGCGCTACCATGGTGGGAGTGCCGGCAAAAATTTTGAGAAGAAGAGCGGGTGACAGAAGAAAGGAAGAGAGGCGATGAGGAACCATCTATTGATCTTTAGCGGAAACTCGAACAGGAAACTGGCCCTCGATATATGTAAACACCTGAAGGTGAAGCTGGGCGAAGCGTCAATAGACCGTTTTTCAGACGGAGAGATACGCGTAAAGATAGATAAAAACGTCCGCGGGCACGATGTATTTGTCGTGCAGTCTACGTCGGATCCGGCGAACGAGAACCTGATGGAGCTCCTGATAATGATAGACGCCCTGAGGCGTTCTTCGGCGCAGCGCATAACGGCGGTTCTCCCTTATTTCGGATACGCGCGCCAGGACAGGAAGGATCAGCCGAGAGTCCCGATAACCGCAAAGCTGGTAGCGAATTTATTGACGACAGCCGGAGCCGATAGAGTCCTGACCGTGGACCTGCACGCCGGCCAGATACAGGGGTTCTTCGATATACCGCTCGATCATCTCTTCGCCGTGAAGATATTCGCGGACTACAGGAAGAGCATGAATCTGAAAGAGAACTTCGTCGTCGTAAGTCCGGACGTCGGAGGTATAAAGACGGCCAGGGCATACGCGAAAAGATTTAAATGCGGTCTCGCCATCGTGGACAAGAGGCGAATAAACGACAGGACCGCGGAAGTGATGCATATAATGGGTGACGTAAAAGGAAAGGTCGCCGTAATAGTGGATGACATGGTGGCGACCGCAGGGTCGCTGGTGGAAGCGGTCGATGCCATTAAGAAGGCAGGGGCCCTGGAAGTCTACGCCGCGATAACTCATCCCGTGCTGTGCGGGCCCGCGATCGAGAGGATCTCGAAGTCCCGTTTAAAAGAGCTTGTGGTTACCGATACGATTCCCATCGGTAAGAGCAAGATGATAGGTAAGATAAAGGTCCTCTCCGTGGCTTCGATGTTGGCGGAGGCCATAAAGAGGATACACTGCGAGGAATCGCTCAGCGTGCTATTTAAATGAGGCCATAACTTACGGAATAAAAAGGAGTGCATTTGCATGGAAAAGGTTATACTGAAAGTTGAAACGAGAGAGTTGAGTGGCAAGAAGAGCGCCAAAGACCTTATAAATAAGAAGATGATACCAGCCGTCGTTTACAAGAGCGGCAAGGACGCGTTAAAGCTGCAGCTTGCCGCGTCGGATCTGGCCGCGGCCCTGCATACCAAAGCCGGTGAGAACGTCATCGTTACGCTTAAGATAACAGACGGCGACTCAAAAGCGAAGGACAGGACCGTGGTAATAAAAGAGATCCAGCGCGAGCCGATAAAGAGCCAGATATTGCATGTCGATTTTAACGAGATATCGCTCACGGAGGCCCTGAAGGTGGACGTTCCCCTGGCGGCTCACGGTGAGCCGGAGGGCAAGAAGGACGGCGGTACGCTTGAGCATATTATGTGGGAGCTGCAGGTGGAGTGCCTGCCAACCGAGATACCCGGAAAGATCGAAGTCGACGTCTCCAAGCTGAAGATAGGGGACGCCATATACGTTAAGGATATAAAAGTTCCGGCAGGCGTTAAAGTACTGGCGGATCCCGAACTGATAGCGATGATAGTGAAGCCGCCAAAGGTCGAGGTTCCGAAAGAGGAAGTCATAGTCGAAGGGGCAATCGAGCCGGAGCTTATAAGGAAGAAGAAGGAAGTAGAAGAGGATGCCGAGGAGGGCAAGAAGGAGGAGTCTCCCAAAGCAGCGCCCGAGAAGAAAGAAGAGAAGAAGTAGCTGTATGAAGGTAATCATCGGCCTGGGTAACCCGGGGCTGGAGTATAAGTCCACAAAGCACAATATAGGTTTTGCGGTACTGCAGGATCTTGCGAAAGAGAAGAAGATCAGGATAAAAGAGAAACGTTATTCCGCTCTTATCGGTAAAGGCAGGATATCAGGAGTTGATGTGTTACTGGTGCTGCCCCAGACCTACATGAACCGTTCCGGGGATACTGCCGGTGACATTTTTCGCGAAGAGATAGGGCCCTCGGATGACCTCATCATCGTATGTGACGACATCAATATGAAACTTGGCAGGATACGGATGAAGAAGCGAGGCTCGGCAGGGGGTCATAAGGGGCTGGAGTCCGTAATATCGGCGCTTGGCAGAGATGATTTTGCGCGTTTAAGGGTCGGCATTGCTACCCAGATACATAAGGGGGATATCACCAGATATGTGTTGACGCCTTTCAAGCGCAAAGAGCATAAGAATGTCTCCCACGCGCACGGGCTGGCTCTGGAAGCGCTTGAATGCTGGATAACGGATGGCATGGACCGGGCCATGAACAAGTTTAACGTTAAAAAAGCCGCCACATCGTGATCGATGTAAGGAGAAAGGGCTTGAGTTGTAGCGCAGTGTATGGTAGTATCATCTAACAATCAAGGGGAGAAGATGGAAAATTACGAAGGAATATTCATTATAAAGCCTGAGATCACGGATGAGGATGTGAAGAACGTCTTCAAAGTCATAGTCGACAGCGTCACCAAGCACGGCGGGACGATAAAAAAAGAGGAGCCGTGGGGTAAGCGCTCTCTGGCGTATCCGGTTAAGAAGGCCAAGGAAGGCCATTACTTTAAACTCGATTTTTTGGCGCCCACCAGCGCTATCGCGAAACTCGAAGAGGCGTACGGGTTGAACGACGATATACTTCGCACGATGATAACGAGGAGATAGGAGATACTTCCATGGCAGCCAGCTTTAATAAGGTACTGTTGATAGGAAACCTCACCAGGGACCCGGAGCTGAGATATGTGCCCAGCGGAACCGCCGTCGCAACTTTCACAATAGCGGTAAACAGGGTTTATACAAGCCAGGCTGGAGAGAAGAAGGAAGAGGTCTCTTTTATAAGGATAGTTGTATGGGGCCGCCGCGCCGAGGTATGCGGCGAATACCTGTCGAAGGGCAGCCCGGTATTCATTGAGGGCCGTCTTCAATCTAGAAGCTGGGAGGGCCAGGACGGGCAGAAGCGCTCCACTATGGAAGTGATAGCAGATAACGTCCAGTTCTTAAGAGGTGCCGCCGCCGTTAAGGGGGGCGACCGATCAGCTAAGGGCGACGCCGTACCTCAGGATGTAGCCACTATAAATCTTAACGAAGAGATAAGTCCCATACCCGGCAGTGAAGAGAGTGCCAAAGGTTCAAGCAAGGCGGGCGATTCCGACGAAGCGCCGTTTTAAGTTGATTCAATCTTAAAGGAGAGATAATGTCAAGATTTGAGATGAAGAGAAAGCCGAGAAAAGACGGCGATAAGAAGAAGAAAGTATATAAGAAGAAACCGTGCAGGTTCTGCATGGATAAGATAATAGCTATAGACTATCTCGACTACCAGAGGTTCCAGAAGCTCTTAACCGAGCGCGGCAAGATCATGCCGTCCAGGATAACAGGCACCTGCGCTAAGCACCAAAGACAGCTCGCGGCCGCTATTAAAAAGGCGCGCGTGCTGGCGCTACTGCCTTTCGTGGCGGATTAAACGATGAAAGTTATTCTGACTCAAACCATAGAGAGACTAGGCAAGATCGGTGATATTGTAAATGTAAAAGACGGCTACGCGAGGAACTATCTCTTCCCGAAGAACGCCGCGAAGGAAGCCACTTCGGGGAATATGAAGATACTCGAGTCGCTAAAGGCCAAACAGGCCCTGGAGGACGCGAAGAGGCTTAACGAAGCGAAGGCGCTTGCGGAAAATATAGGGGCGCTATCCGTAACGATAAGCGCCAAGGCGGGAGAAGAAGATAAGCTCTTCGGCGCTATTACCACCGAAATGATATCAACGGCTCTCGGTAACGAAAAGATCATCATAGACAAGAAAGAGATCGTGCTCGATGAGCCGATAAAGAAGCTCGGCGTTTATCAGGTAGCGGTGAAGGTTCATCCGGAAGTCAAGGCCAGTTTAAGAGTTTGGATCGTTAAAGAGTCTACTTAGCCATCCACATCGTAAAATTCTGGTATGGCTTCGTAGGACCTGGTAGCTAATTCCTGCGTAGCCCTACCGGCTATTACTAGTTGAAGGGCGAAGCAGAAAAAGAATAGCAATAAAGAGAATTATGCCTCCACAAGAGACAGTCGAGAAGTTACCTCCTCAAAGCCTTGAAGCTGAAATGGCCGTTCTGGGGTCGATGCTTTTGGACCGCGAAGCTACCACCCTGGCCATCGAGATGCTCAACCAGTCCTTTTTCTACAAAGATTCCCACAAGAAGATATATTCAGCCATCGTAAAATTATTCGACGAGAACAGGGCCGTCGACCTGGTCACGGTGGTGGAGGAACTTAAGAAAAATAACGCCCTTGATGAGGCGGGCGGACCTTCTTACATAACTAGCATAGCCTCCGGCGTTCCCACGGCCGCGAATATAGTCCACTACGTGAAGATAGTGAAAGAGAAGCATGTCTTAAGGAGTCTCATCAACGCGTCAACCCAGATAGCTTCAGAGTGCTACAACACTTCTCATGACGCGGATACCCTGATAGATAAGGCCGAGCAGATAATATTCGACATAGCTTCCAAGAAGGTCGAGTCGAGGTCGGTTCCCTTAAGGGATATCATAAGAAGTTCGATAGAGACGATCGACAACCTTTACCAGAGAAAAGAGAATATAACGGGGCTCGCTACCGGGTTCAGGGACCTGGACATGAAGACGGCGGGCCTGCAGCCTTCGGATCTTATAGTCATAGCGGGGCGTCCGTCAATGGGCAAGAGCGCTCTCGCGGCATGTATCGCGGAGCATGCTGGAGTAGTGGAGAAGAAACCGGTCGCTTTCTTCTCGCTGGAAATGTCCAAAGAGCAGCTTGTCCAGAGGATGCTCTGTTCCCATGCCAGAGTGGACGCGCATAAAGTGAGGACGGGTTTTCTATCGCAGGCCGACTGGCCTCGCTTGGTCACCGCCGCGGGCAAGCTTTCGGAAGCGCCTATATTCATCGACGATACGCCGGGGATGTCCGTCCTCGAGATACGCGCTAAGGCGAGACGATTAAAAGCCCAGCATGACATACAGCTGATAGTGCTGGACTACCTGCAGCTTATGCAGGGGCCATCCGGCGCCGACAACAGGCAGCAGGAGATATCGGAGATATCGAGGTCTCTGAAGGCCCTGGCAAGAGAGCTCAGGGTCCCACTGATAGCGATAAGCCAGCTCTCCCGCGCGGTTGAACAGAGATCCGACCACAGGCCGCAATTATCGGACTTGAGAGAGTCCGGCGCCATAGAACAGGACGCGGACCTGGTGATACTTTTATTGAGGGAAGAATACTATAATCCTACGGAAGAGAACAAGGGCGTAGCCGAAACTATCATAGCGAAACAGAGGAACGGCCCGGTGGGCAGTATAAGCCTTACCTTCGTGGGCGAATACATGAGGTTTGAGAACCTGATGAATCGTTCGGAAGATTTTGTAGGCATCGAGAATGCCGATGCTGATATGGAGAGGGTATAAAATGACGAAATTCTTTAAAACAGCTTTAGCGGTCTTTCTCTGCGCCGGCCTCATGCAATTTTCCATAGTAGATAGCTCATATTCTTACGGCGAAAACAACGAAGGCAAGGTGATAAGAGCGATAGTGGTGACCAACAACAGGGCCATATCCGCCGAGACGATCCTCTCCAAGATAAAGACCAAGATAGGCGATGAATTCAGCCAGATAGTGATAAACGAGGATCTGAAGAGACTCTATGGAACGGACTATTTCACCGATGTTTCCATTGAAGCCGAAGACTACGAAGACGGCCTGAAGATCACGCTGATAGTGGAGGAGAAGACCGTCATAGGCAACGTCGCGTTCAAAGGCAATAAGGCGTATACGGCTCAGAGATTAAGACAAGCCATGAAGTCCAAGCCGGACGAGATGCTGAATATGCCGATGCTGGCTCAGGACATAGCGGAGATCAGGAACCTCTATGTAAAGAAGGGCTATCCCGGAGCCGAAGTAAAATACGAACTTGACGTCGACAGGGAGCTGAACAAAACGAATATCACCGTAATTATAAATGAGCAGAAGAAGATCAAGATCTCGAAAGTTAATATCGTAGGTAACGCGCACCTTAAATCGGCCAACATAGTGAAGGTCCTCGGCACGAAGCCATCATGGCTCTTCAATCCCGGCATATTCAAGGAAGAGGTCCTCGAGGAGGACATCGACAGGATAAGGGCTCTATACGATGACATAGGGTATCTGGATGTCGAAGTCACCCCTAAACTGGACTACAGTCAGGACGGAGCTCAACTCTTTGTGACGTTCGATGTCAACGAAGGCAAGCAGTATCTCGTAGGAAGTATAAGCGTTACCGGCAACACGATATTACCTGAAAAGGATGTTAAGTCCAGGATCAAGATGAAAGCGGGCAAGCCGTTTTCCAGGATGGAACTGAGGAACGACATGCTCGCGATACGGGACCTTTACTATGCGAACGGGTACATGGACGCTGTGATCGATGTGGACCAGAACGTAAACCCGGCTAATAGCAGCATGGACATAATCTACACCATCGACCCCAAAGAGCTTATCTATGTCGGTAAGATAATCATAAAGGGCAACACGAAGACCCGGGAGATAATAATCCGCAGGGAGCTCAGGATATATCCGGGCGATAAGTTCAACGGCACGAAGATCAAGCGGTCAAAAGACAGGCTCTACAACCTGGGTTTATTCGAGGATATAAGTTTTGATACCGAGCCAACAGCGGTGCCGCAGGTTCATAACCTGACAGTGGATGTCAAAGAGACGAAGACAGGAGAGTTCTCCTTCGGCGGCGGATACAGCTCTATAGACCAGTTCCTCGGTTTCGTGCAGATAGGGCAGAAGAATTTCGATGCGCTCAACTTCCCCACATTCACCGGAGGCGGGCAGCAGCTTACCATAAGGGCCGAGATAGGTATGGTAAGGCAGGACTACAACATAGGATGGGTAGATCCATGGATATTCGGGTGGCCCTATCTTTTTGGATTTGATCTCTATCGAAGCAGTCATACGCGTCAGATAGATGTAGGATGGGCTTATGACGAACTCAGGCAGGGCGGTGACGTAAAGATCGGAAAAGAGCTGACCGAGCATTTAAGGGCCGACGCTATGTACAGGCTGGAGTACATAACGATAGGAAGCGTTCCGAACTACGCATCCCAGGACTTCAGGGATGAAGAGGGCTCGAAGGTTATTTCGGCTGGGTCTCTGCAGCTGACCCAGGACACGAGAGATAATATCTACAATCCAGGCCGCGGGTATATACTCAATGGTACCATAGAGGACGCCGGTGGTGTATTCATGGGAGACAAAGAGTACGTGAAAGGGACCGCGACAGCGGCCTTCTATGCGACGTTCTTTGAAAAGTTCGTCGTGGAGTTGAAGGCCCGTGCCGGCTGGTCGACACCATACGGAAAATCGAAGACAGTTCCCATATACGAGAGATTCTTCGCCGGCGGCGCCAACACGATCCGCGGATACAAGGAAAGAAAGGTCGGCCCAAGGGACTCCGGTTCGGACGAGCCTATAGGAGGCGAGGCGCTGCTCTTGGGCAATGCCGAAGTCACATTCCCGATCTATGAGAAGATACTAAAAGGGGCCATCTTTTACGATATCGGTAACGTTTGGGCAAAAAGCGGAGATTTTCTAACGACGGGTGATTATAAGTCTGGCGCCGGCATCGGCATAAGAGTGAACACTCCCGTAGGGCCGTTCAGGCTGGATTGGGGTTACCCTCTCGCTCAAAACTACACCGACACAAAAGAGGGCGAGTTCTATTTTAGTATAAGCCGTGGATTTTAAATCGGTTGTATAGTTAATAGTTAATAGTGATTAGAAAAGTGAAAGGAGAAGAGCATGTTTAAGAGATTAGCTTCAATAACGGCTGTGTTGATCATCGCTGCCGTCTGTGTTACTTTTGTTGGGGTGGATGCCTTCGCTAAAGAATACAAGATGGGTTTTGTGGATCTTGCAAAAGTCTCGGACGAGTATGCGAAGACCAAGGATTTCGAGAAGACTTTTGAAGCGCAGGTGAAGGGCAAGGACGCCGAAAGACAGAAGTTCGTGGATGAGATAAGGAAACTGAAAGATGAACAGGCGTTACTTTCTGAAAAGGCGAAGGCAGAGAAGCAGACGGTCATAGACGGCAAGATAGCCAGCCTTCAGGATTTCGACAGGAAGATCCGGGACGAGCTGATAAAGCAGAGAAACCAGATGCTCGGCGAGATACAGAAGGATATCGATACGGTAATATCAGCCTATGCAAAAGAAGCCGGATACGATGTAGTCCTGATAAAACAGACCGTACTCTTCGCGGGCCCGGAGCTCGATATCACGCCCGAAGTGGTCAAGAGGCTGAACGCCGGTAAGAAATAGGATCGGGTTCAATACCAATGCCAAAGACATTAAAAGAGATAGCCGCGTTCGTCGGCGGTGAGCTTTCAGGCGACGAAATGGTTTCCGTAAGCGGGATAAACGGCATACGGGAAGCCCAGAGCGGAGAGCTTACTTTCATAACTAATCCCAAGGACGAGGCTCTCATAGACTCCACTCGGGCGTCCTGTGTCATAGTACCGAAAAACGTGAAAGGCTCTTTTAATAAGCCCCTGATAAAAGTTGAAAATCCTTCGGTATCCTTCTCCAGGATAATAGAGTATATCAACCCGGACAATATACCGCATCCTGAGGGCATTCATGAAGCGGCCGTGATATCCAAAAGCGCTGTAATTGGCAAGAATGTCTCGGTGGGGCCGTACACGGTCATCTCCGACAAGGTGTCGATAGGCGATAATACGATAATATACCCGTTTTCTTATGTCGGCAAGAGATCCAGGATAGGGAATGACTGCATAATATATCCGCACGTGATAATCCGCGAGTCTATATTGATAGGCAACAGAGTGATCATACATCCCTCCAGCGTTATAGGCAGCGACGGATTCGGTTATGATACCCAAAAGGACGGCACGCATTTCAAGATCCCGCAGTTGGGGATAGTAGTCGTGGAGGACGATGTCGAGATAGGCTCCTGCGTCACTATAGATAGAGCGAGGTTTAACAAGACCGTGATAGGAAAAGGCTCCAAGATAGACAACCTTTGT
>Ga0268276_1003615_pt1 | contig 11811 bp, 13 predicted proteins | sample saktaG_4_FD_190145 | JGI IMG/M metagenome (GOLD analysis project Ga0268276, IMG submission 190145) | Saline water microbial communities from Sakinaw Lake, British Columbia, Canada - sak_2010_1_5_45m | ecosystem: Environmental > Aquatic > Non-marine Saline and Alkaline > Saline ...
CTATCCTTCTTCCAGCGGAGTACTTTTTTCTTTGGGCACCTTGGTCAAATCAAAAAGTACCAAAAAAGAAACCCCTTGGCCCACGCACGGTTTAGCTCGAAATTTTCTTTCAAAGTTACCTTACGAATAATTCGCTTTTAACAGAAGGTGCTTAAAACTGTAAAGGGCGACCTCCTTTGGGAACTATCGCATTCAGTGTATTCATTCCGCAAGTGCGGAAAGACCAACACCCTTGACATTATTTATTATTCCAGGTTATAGCCTTTGGCGTAAAAAATTTCATTTCTAACCTTAAAACACACGCCAGATGAAAGCATTAGCACAAATGACCCTCCAGCAGTCAATCGAAGACATCTTTGTCCAGGAGCTGGATCAGATTTACTATCCTGGTTACACGGAAGATCTCATTGCCTCCGATCCCAAAAAGTTCGATTGGGAACTGAAAGAGTTCCAGGGGCAATTCTCCATAAGGCATTAATTGCCTCCAACAAGGCAGGCGGTTCCGATGAATCGGAATCGCCTGCTTTTTTTTTATGCTCGCAGGATGCTTCGCTTGGGGCGACTTTTGGAAAAAGTTGCAAAACCTACCCTGCAGTAAATCGAAATTCACAAAGTTATGCCCAGTGAAAATATTGTTTCGCTAAACACGACCTCCTTTGGGAACTTTCGCCTTGCAGGTTCATTCAGATTCTCTTCAACAATCTGACCTGAATGTTTGCTTAAAATTTTCTACTCCGCATGTTCAACCGGCAAATTTCATTCACTCACCGCGGCCAAAGGCTACTTAAAGCTAACAAACTATGAAAAAACCGATCATGAATCCGGACCTTGCCAAGGGAAATGGCAACACCTATGAAAACAGAATCCCGATGCGCTTCTGGGCAGAAGATGACCTGCCAAGTCAAAAACTTCTGCTCAAAGGCAATGGAAGTCTTTCTGATGCTGAACTTCTTAGTATCATCATTGGCTCAGGTGTTTCCGGGGAGAACTCCCTTGAGATTGCCATGAAAACTCTGTCAACCTGTGGGAACAACCTTTGCGAATTCTGGAAGTTTAGCGTTTCGGATCTTCAGAAGATCAAAGGCATCGGGCAGAAACGTGCCGTGAAGATCGCTGCCATGTTTGCACTGGCCCGCAGACGGAATGAATCAGAAGTGATCTTTAAAAAGAAGATTGCAAAGAGCCAGGATGCCTTTGAAATCTTCCATTCCCTCATAGGCGACCTTCCCTATGAAGAATTCTGGATCCTGCTCCTGAACAGGGCAAACAAGGTTGTGAAGAAAGTGAAAATTTCCGAAGGTGGAATATCCGGGACTGTTGTTGATCCGAAAAAGATCTTCCAGATTTGCCTGGAACAGCATGCCACCAGTATCATCCTGGGTCATAACCACCCAAGTGGCAACACAATACCCAGTGATGCCGATACTAAGATTACCAGGAAGATCAAGGATTGCGGCTTATTGCTCGATGTGGCTGTCCTGGATCATATTATTGTAGGAGATGACCGGTTTTATTCCTTTGCGGATGAAGGCTCCATTTAAATCATAATTAGGCGATGATTTACTGATTTTTCAGAACGGATTGCGCCAATAAGGTTATCCGTTCTGAAATTTTATCACTGTGGATTAAAGAGATGGTTTATGTGTTATTAGGGCGAATATATTTCTATACAATTGCAGTTTGAATAGATATTTTAGTTAATTTTATTTTTTCTGTATAAAGTGAAATATTTAACAGAATTATCATATTTTTTGGTATTACATATGATATATATCTATTTTTGTCATATAAAAGGTGTTTGTAATTATTTCTGCGTTAAAAAACTGAGTTCAACAATACTTTGTAAGCAAATAATTCAACAGTTCCATGCCTTTAAAATAATTAACCACACTTGGAACTGGTGTGGCAACTAAACAAACCATATATTATGTTAAAAAATTTACTTATCGGAACAGCCATTTGTCTTGGAATGCTATCATTTACACAATCAGTTAATGCACAAGATAAGACAAAGGAAGAACTTAATGCTGAGCGTGATGCTCTAAAAACTGAGTATAAATCTCAAGATCGTCAGGAGCGACAACTTAAACTCGAGGAGCTTACAGCAAAGCCTCCTAAAGAGTGTGGTCTTGCCAGTGTTGACGGATTGGCCACAAACTCAAAAACAATGCTTGATGAGCAAAAGAAAATTAATACTGAACTCCCTGAACTTTACAAGCGCACAATTGGCGAAACAATTGATGGTGTAACAACTGTGACAGAGAAAAAACCTACCCTTGAAGAACTTATATCTTTATCCAAAAGCATTGCTAGCCAAGTTATAGCTGTCGCAGATGCTTCTAAGAAAGTTGGGGATGCAACAAATGACGTAAAAGGATTAAACCCGATGAAAGCTCCATCTGCAACCAAATCCCTTAATTATACTAAAGATGTACTTACTGTATTAGGTTCAGAACTTCAATTGGAAGGTAAAATTGTTGCAAACCTTATAGCAACTCTAAAATCTGCTGGAAATTTGTAGTTGTGAGAAAAATAGTTATGTTATCCGTGATCTGTATTGTGAATAGCTTGTACGGCTATTCACAATCAGATTTACGTCCGGTAATTGGTGTTACCAAGTTCACAGCAGAGGTCGAATCTAAATATTGTTCATCTGTTACAGAGAAGATTATTGAAATGCTTACACAATCAAAGCGTTTTCAGGTTGTTGATCGTACAAGTTTAGATAAAGTCAAAGATGAACTTGAATTTCAAAAAACTGAAGCATTTCTTGACAGTAAAGACAGAGTAAAACAAGGAATTGCGATTGGTGCTCAGTATCTAATTACAGGACACATCGTTAAAATGAATGTTTATGCATTCAAAAATACTGATGGGTCTGTTAGTGGATATAAAGCCAGTACAAGTTTTCAGCTAAAGGTTATTGAAGTTGAAACAGGTAAAAGTACCGAAGCCCAGAGTTTCCAGAGTAAAGTAAGTGACATTATGCTTTCACCTGAAAGCGCAGTCAACGAGGCTACAAAGTCATTAGAAGAGGGCTTGAGTACATACTTTACCAAGAATTTTCCTGTGATTTCGAAAATCGTTAAAATAATTTCCTCCAAAAAGGATGCTGCCACTTCTATACTTATTGCCGGGGGTACAACTTATGGCCTAAAGGAAGGTGATAAATTGACAGTAAATAAAATTGAGATTCTTGAAGGGAAACCGTATCCGTCAGAAATAGGAGAGATAAAAATAACGAAAGTTGCTGGTGATGATTTTTCTGAATGTTCTGTTACTAAAGGGGGGACAGAAATCCTTTCAAGGTTTAATGCTGCTGACAAACTTTCATGTAAACTTCAAATAAAGTAGATTATGAAAAAAGTTTCCATTTTTATCTTGATGCTTCCTTTTCTTCTCTTTGGTCACTTTTCCAATGCTCAGAAGAAGACTGTATCCGCTGAAGTAAACTTTCTTTCGGAATCCACAGGTATAATCACTGTTAGATCGATAGGGTATGGTAAAAATAAAGTGGAAGCCATTGATAATGCCGAAATCAATGCAATGGATGTTCTCTTGTTTAGGGGTATACCTGAATCAACTCAAAAAGATCCCCTTATCAGCACTAATTCTGATGATGTAAAAAGTAAGAATAAAGATTATTTCGATAATTTCTATACTGGAAAGCAATTTAAAACCTTTATTAATTCGGCAATTCCGACTACTGAGGACTTGATAAAGAACAAAGGTGGAAAGAAAAGCATTGCCGTAGATATTAAGATTAATATCAAAGCTTTGAAATTGGATCTTGAGCAAAAGAAGATTATCAGAAAATTTGGTTTTTAAATCTCAATTTATGAAATATTTACTCTTTGGTATCACCATATTTTTATTTGTCCTTAAAGGATACTCACAGAATTCATCCACAAACTCGGGTGGACAAGTTCAGACAGTCCAACCGAAGATTATGGTAATTCCTTATACAAAAGAAGGCGAGGATATTCGCACCATTCTGGAAGAAGACGTAAGTAGAAGGATTGCTGTTACCAAGATTAAAGAGGCATTTGATGCCAGGGGGTTTACTACTGTTGATTTTACAGCTAAACTGAAAGCCGCCAAGGATAATAATGTTTTTACATCCGACAATCAATCAGACCTTAAGTCTCAAATAATTCAGATGTCAGGTGCAGATGTATATGTACAGGCGGAAGTATATGTCTTGCGTGGACAGACAGGGAATGAAGTAAAGTTAATTCTGACAGCCTATGAAGCTTCAACGGGTAATTCTCTATCTAACAAAGTTGGGGAAAGTGGTAAATGGTATACAGAGGACATTGGTAAACTTGCAAGTAAAGCGGTCGATGCTGTTGTTGAAGATTTCCTGAATGTAATACAAATAAAATTCACGGATATTGTAAATAATGGAAAGTCAATAATTGTTGATATCAGTTTTGACCCTAATTCCCAACAAAAAATGTCTTCTGAAATTGGGTCTGATGGATTGCCTCTATCTGATCAACTTGAACAGTGGATGGAATTGAATGCTTATAAAAACAATTACCATCTCCAGGGAACAACGGACTTGAGGATGATATTTGATGAGGTTAGAATTCCCTTAAAAGATCAAACAACTGGCAATAATTATAATCCAAATAAATTTGCTTTGGAGATTTTCATGTTTTTAAAATCATTGGGTCTCCAACCAGGAAAGGATATAAAAGGAAGCACGATATATATCACCATAAAATAACGGTATAATGAAAAAGTTCCCATTCTTAATATTGTTACTGCTATTCACTAATTTTCTATTTTCTCAGACTAAAAGTGAAATTGGGAAAATAGCCTTATCAGTTGTAATCCCTGAAAATATTGACAATCTTGATGCATCCCAACTGTCAAAACTTGAAACCAAGGTATTTCAGATAGTAACTGGTGCAGGATTGGCTGCTTCCGGCACTGATAAGAATTTCGTTATTTATCCAAAATTTGCAATTTATGAAAGCAATATCGTTGAAGGAGGAATGCAAAATATTACAGTAGTAACTACCGAATTGACGTTAATTGTTAAACAGGTCACCAATAACATTGTTTATGCAACTACAAGCCTTCCATTGAAAGGAAGTGGAAATTCAAAAAATTCTGCTGTAACGAATTCCATATCAAAAATACTTATTACTGATCCCAGTCTAAAAACATTTATAGAAACAGCTAAAGCCAAGATTATCCTTTATTATCAGGAAAATTGCACCGACATCGAGAAGAAAGCAGAGGTTCTTGCTAAAAATCAAAATTATGAAGCTGCTCTGGGTACATTAATGGCCGTTCCAGAAGAGGTTTCCGGTTGTTATAACCAAGTGTTGTCAAGATCAATGGAAATTTACAAAGCCTATCAGAATCAAAAATGTTCTGTTCAGGTTCAGCAAGCAAAAATCCTTCTTGCTGCCAAAGACTACACTGGTGCACTGACCGTTATTGGTCAAATTGATCCTTCTGCTTCCTGTTTTAACGCAGCTGAAGCGTTAGCAAAATCAGCAACTGATAAAGTGGACGAAGAAGCTAAAAAACAATGGGATTTTAAAATGAAACAATACGACAACGCTGTAGCTTTAGAGAAACAGCGGATTGATGCAATCAAAGAAATTGCTGTGTCATACTTTAATAGTCAGCCTAAGACAATAAATAACACATTGATTGTTAAATAAATGTTCCTTTATCAGTAGAAATCTAGAGGATGAAAATTAACAAGTTCAGTTTGAGTCTACTTTTTGCCTATTTCCTAGTTTTAATCATGACTCATTACCCTTTTTATGCCATTTGCCAGGAAAAAGTTGTCGATAAAAGTGGCAAGTCTCCTCATTGGATTAATTCCACGCAAAAGGATTTTATCATTGAATCTGGAAAAGGTTCATCTATTGATGAAGCAAGAGATCGAGCAATGTGTAATGTCAAAGAGAGTATCGTAAAATCCGTTGCTGAAAAAATTACTTCAACGACTGAAGATAAAACGATGCAGGAAAGACAAGGTAATTCCTTTAAGGTCAGCGGTAGTTATCAGTCCGTAATCCGAAGCAAAACTGCCGATTTGCCATTCATAAAAGGAATCTCTTTAAACAAAGTTTCTGATTTTTATTGGGAAAAACTTAAGGATAAAAAATCCGGGTCTTTAGTATATTCCTATTATCTCAGATATCCTTTTTCTGATTTCGAACTTCAGAGCATCATTCTGGATTATGAAATGAACCAAAAGAAGATAACTGAAGGATTAAACGATGCCATAGAAGGCATTGATGAACTCTCAACAATCGAGCAAATATTGATAAAAATACAGACACTAAGGGGCATTGTTCCACAGTTGGATGAAAGTGATAAAGGTATTGCCTCAATGAACATTGTAAAATTAGAAAGTATATTAAAATCAATTTCAATAGAAGAGGTTGCAAATCAAAATGGTACAATTAAATATTTTCTTACTTATGGGGACCGTCATTTCAAAACATTTTTAAAGCCAAAAATTAAATCAAATTGTGCCACCAATTTTCGAGCCGCCCAGATAAGTGATACATTACTCCTTTATTATGAATCCTCAGATTGTTTTGAAGCTGTGTCAAATACTATTTCAATCGAATATTTGGTCGGTAATTATTCAATAAAAAATTCGTTTCCATTAATTCTCACCCAAGACAAGGTGGAATTAGTAATTTCAGGTACCATACAACTAAAGTCTATTGAGATGGATTCCCTGACCATCAAGAATTACCAGGTGTTGCTACCAATTCTCTCAAAATTTCAGGATGAGGTTTTAGTGAAGAATATAACAATTGAATTTCCCGGCCACGCACTCATACTATTTAATGGCCTAACGAATGTTAAGCTGAATAAAGGCCTTAATGAGATTACATTGATTGGACAGTCACCACTAAAACGGAAATCATATGAATTTTCTGACGGGGAAAGTATCCTAGTTTCCGGCAGCATTATTTATATTGTCCAAAAGACTGGCGAAACCGGCATTCATAAGTTTTTCAACGAACATATTTCATTAAACTGATAAAAATTAAAGACATGAAAGCATTTCAAACAATTGGAATAATCCTGATCGGTAGTTTGTTCTTATTTTCGGGTTGCAAATCGTCCAAAAAAGCTACTACTTTTCAAAAGGAAAACAATGCAGTCGAGATTATTCTACCTTTTACTGGTCCGGAATATTCCAGTAATAAGGATTTATTCCGTGCCCGGCAATCAGGTACAAGTCCCGATCTTCCAACTGCGAAAAAAATTGCACTTCAAAATGCAAAAGCGGAGATTGCCTCAGATATTGAATCTGTAATTAAACGTACCACCGATCAGTATACTACACAGCGCACCATTGCAACCAAGCAGGAGTTTAAAAATAAGTTTGAAGAACTTTCCCGAGAAGTTGTAAAACAGAATGTTGTGGATGCAACAACAATAGCGGAGAAAGTGTTTAAGGAAAAGGATGGTGGTTATACTTATTGGGTCGTTGTAGAAGTTCCTAAACAAAGTGTCTTAGAAGGGATTAACAATAAAATATCAAAAAATCAAAATCTTCAATTGGATTTTGAAAAGAGCCAATATGAAAAGACCTTTAACGAAGAGATAGATAAATTCGAGAAGGAACAAAATAAATAACATTGTTGGACTTTTTAATCATGCTGTAAAATAATCATATTCAATATATTAAATAATTATGAAAACTGTAATGTTGTCAATCTTTTTTGTTCTGATTTCAATAATGAATTTCGCACAAATCAATTTGGAGCATACTTTTTCTGGCCCAGGAATGACTTATCCGATTAACACTAATAATCAAACGATGTATTATGATTTTAACTCAACTACAAGTGTATTAACTATTTACAACAATGATTATTCATTATATAAGTCGTTGACAATTATTCCTCCTGCGGGTTTTAAAACACCTTCATTGACTGGAGGAATTAGTACTAAAGTATTCAACAATGATGATTTGGTTGAATTTTGTTTTTCATTTGCAACAACCTCTACTTCAAATCCGTATGAATCTAAATTACTTTTATATAATGAGAATCTTCAAGTCCTTAAAGATTTTGGCAATAGAATATTGCTAACCATATTCAAGACCGTAGATAATGTAACCAAATGTAATGTCATTGGTTATATAATATCTGGATCTCAAATGATTTATTATCAGGATATTTATCACCTTCCTGGGAACCTGCCTGTTGATGTTTATAATGATCTACCCTCAACTGAGGAGCAAACACCATTTCCAAATCCAGCAAATACATATATTATAATTCCATTTTCAATAGGGGTGAGTGAATCGGCAGTCCTTAATATTTTCAATCAACAAGGCCAAATGATTGATTCAAGGATAATTACAGGGAATGAAATTTCATTAAAGTATGATGTTCAAAGTTTGAGTCCGGGATTTTATTTCTACCAGTACAATAATGTCAAAGAGAAATTTATCGTGACGAGATAGGGTTTTGAAAATTTTATGAAATTTGACTAATCAATTATTTATTGATAAAAAAGTAATAATATTTTAAAATCTATATATATGAATAAATTATTATTTCTTGGATTTGTTTTATGTTCCACATTCGCCAGATCACAGGCTGTGATTGAACATGTATATACTCATCAGACATGTCAGTATAATTTATTATCTCCAGTTTGGAATCTCACTTCATATGGATGGGTATATGCTATGAAGCCTTATGGTTCAGTTGATCAAATTTCCATTTATAATAGTAATCATGCACTGATAAAAACAATTCAACTTCAAATGCCAGCTGGCACTACTTATGTCACTATAAGCAATATCTCGGATAAGCTATTCAATAATGATAATAAAATTGAAGTTCTTTATGGCTATATGACTTATACTACTCCTATTGTAATAAAAATGGTACTACAAAATGAGGATGGTCAGGTTTTACAAGAATTTCCAGGTATTCTTAGTGGATATATGTATCAAATTAATGGTGATTTTAAAATGCTTGCAGGGAGTTCAACTGACAGTAATACTTACGTTTATAATTTACCGGGAACAGTACTTGATTTGCCTGAAATAAAAAATGAGTCTTCTTTTTACGTGTCAGTATTTCCAAATCCATGTACTTCAATTTTAAACATTGAGTCCCCTCCGAAAAGGGGGTAAATGATTAGCGATAAAATACAATTTGATTTCGATAACATATGGTGATGAAAAAATCAGCCCACTTTTCGATCCAGTTATTTTTTTCGGATCGGTAGGAGGTTAATAAAGTCCGAAAAAATGTGAATAAACCTCCATTTTTCTGGGCACACAACGTTCTTTGACATAGTTGTTTCTCATAAAGCATGATTCGTACAAGATTGATATACAGGCATCTACAGTAAGCGAAGGTTCTTTGCTTGAGTAACCCCCTGTATTTCGATTTATTGTTTCTGAGTGGATAAGAGAACTGGAAGATGGTCGCTTCAACATTGTTCCGTTTCTGAAGCTCTTCGATGGGCCTTGTTTTCATGGTTCGTCGAAGAGCTGCAGCACGTATGGCCTGCTGACCGAAGTAGACGGTATTACCTTGTTTATCAATGATTTTCCACCTGTCTTCTTTACTGACTTTTGTTTTTTTTACCAAAACAGCCTGTAGTTGTTCCCCGCTCTTTGTGTCGGTAACCAACAATCCTTCAGATGTCATTTCAAGATCATACCTGGATGAGGCTCCCTGAATACCGGTATACACCATGTCGATTCCCTGGCAGTACTCATCATGGGACGGACTTTGGTAAGCTCCATCAGCATAGACCTTTTCTATTTTCTGGTGTGTGACTTCAATGGTGTTCTCGATGGCTGGTTTAACAAATTGTGTATCAGGAGTATTGGCTTTCTCAACTTCTACACTGGTAATCAGATTCAACGCTTGATCGGAGTTGGTTTCAGTGATATTGACACTATATCCTTTGACTTCCTGGTCTCCTTTATGACGATAGGTGCAATCAGAATCATGAGGAGATTGCAAGCTATCAGCCTTGATTTCTTCCTTTGGTCTCAATTCAACCTGACTGGCAGGCAACAGTTTGTATTGTTCGTTGAACACTCGTTCAAGTAACTGGTACGCTGGAGTTTCTGCAAATCTCTTATAGCGCTTGAGAGTCTTAAAGATAATGATACCAAGGTTATCCAGACGGGAACGAATTTCCTCTTTGGTGCTCCGGTAGACTGTTTTCTGGGCCTCTTCTTCCAGGATTGATGCCAGTTGAATTTTCTCATCTTTGGCCAGTTTTACCGGGATAGAAGAATCAATGGATTTGTAAAAACAAGTCAATGTTTGGTGGATCACTTCATACCGGCTATAGAGAGCTATGTTGCTGCCTATCAGCTTACTATCCATTCTGATTTGGTCGCCTTTCACCCCAAAAACCTTGACTTGTTCGCTGGTAATATGCTGAAAGACTTTCTCCATCAGATCTTCATCTTTGAGCCGTTGATGTTCATAGATCCGTTTACGGAACAGGTAATAGGTAGACTCGACCGGAATGGTATCGTTGATGTTGGTCAGCCCAAGAGCCGCCCGTGCCAACAGGTTAAACCGACACTGTTCGAAGAGTTGAGAGTCACTGTATCCAAAAGCTTCTTTCATGATCATCATGCCAAGTAATACCGGTATTGGTGCATTAGGGGCTCCCATATTTTCATCAAACAGAATACGGAAAGGCGTTTCATCAATCTTCAATGTGATATGTTCCCGAAACAGATTGTGCCAACCTTTGGCATTGTTGTAATGCTTACCAGCTTTCTTGTCAAGCATATGTGGAATGCTGGTAAATACATCGATTTGCGGTTCTTTGTTTGATTTACGATACATTTGTCATGCTTTTGAGATAGACACAAATATACATAAATCAGGTTAAGTAAACAAATATAATTATTGACAATCAACTGTTTATAACTTTAGATGTAATGTTAATTAATGGTAATAATAAAATATAGTAATCATGCATATTATCCATTCAGACTTTTCGGAGTGGACTCAACATTGAATATCCTCTAACCACATCATTCCTTCAATGTACGCTGAAAGTTTTAACAACTAGTGGAAAGGAATTAAGAACTATGACTTTACCTTCTGGAGGTCATATACAACTCAAAGTAGATGACCTATCACCAGGCGAATATCTTTATAAAATAGAAACAAATAAGGAAGTTCTTTCTATTGGAAAATTCGTGGTAACAAGATAGATTTATCAATTTATAGATTCGCTGTGCTCAGTTCTGGCAGCTTTTTGGAAGTAAGGAAAAAGCAAGCAAAAACCCACCACACTTTATTAAACTCGAAATTCCCGCAAAATTACCTGCGAAAAATCCGTCCCGATTACCCGGGACCGTAAAACTGTAAAGGGCGACCTCCTGCAAGGAACTGTCGCTCTTCGAGTATTGTCAGATTGTTCCAATCATGACCTACACCCATTGACATTATTTATTTTTCTCGGTATGCACTTGGGCATAAATTTCATTTTAACCAGGTGGGCCAGAAACCTAAATAAGACCCGAGGGCACGGGCAGCTATCATGAATAAATCACAAATCTATGCAGCCATCACAGAAAAGATCATTGCTAACCTCGAAACAGCCGGAAGCTGGATGAAACTCTGGCAGGTTCCATCACCGGTAAGCATGAATGGCCACTATTACAGGGGTATCAACCGCCTGGTGCTTTCTTCTGATCCTTATCAAAGCCGTGTATATGGCACTTTTCAACAGATCCGTGCCAATGGTGGCCAGGTTCGCAAGGGCGAAAAATCCACCATCGTGGTATTCTGGAAGAACACGGTCGAGAAA
>Ga0268276_1003616_pt1 | contig 11811 bp, 9 predicted proteins | sample saktaG_4_FD_190145 | JGI IMG/M metagenome (GOLD analysis project Ga0268276, IMG submission 190145) | Saline water microbial communities from Sakinaw Lake, British Columbia, Canada - sak_2010_1_5_45m | ecosystem: Environmental > Aquatic > Non-marine Saline and Alkaline > Saline ...
CCCGAATACTGAGAGGTAAAATCCTGTGAGCCGATCTGATCCTGTGCGTGGTTATCGCATCAATATAATTTCCACCACCTATCCACGATCTTGATCTTTAAAACAATCGATTATTTATTGTAGTCGAGCTTTACGGCTGATGCACTTGAGTCGTAGCTTTCACTCGGTAATGCGCAGTCATGTTAAAAAAAAGATGAAATACGCTGGCTATTGCCGTCACCTACAAAGCAGTAACTTTGGGTTCAGAATTGCGGTGCAGATTACCGTTTGAAGAACTAAACCGCTACGCGGTAGTCTTTGCAGACCCTCCATCTTTTGGTCAAGATAAACTATTCCCCCACCTTATTCAATCCGGATTTTTTGTCGGCTCTTGTTGATTGGGCCGAATCTCAATACAGTTTCCTTTGCCATACCGCCGGAATGAGTCGGCGGAAATCAAAATCAAAGGAGATTGTATGATGGGAAAGTTAAGAGATCAGATGCTTGTCGATTTGCAGTTGAGCGGAATCAAACCGAGGACGCAAAAGAATTACCTGCGCGAGGTTGAGAACCTGGCCAAGTACTTTAACCGATCCCCGGAGGAACTGGGAGAAGCCGAGATCAAGGAATACCTTCTTCACTTGATAAAGGAAAGGCATTTATCCGAGGGGACATTCCGGTTCTATGTTGCAGGGCTTAAGTTTTTATACCGAACGACGCTGAAACGCGAATGGCCGGTGGAAAAGATCAGGCATCCCCGGAGCAAAAGAAAACTTCCGGTGGTTCTGGATCTCTCGGAGGTGGAAGCGCTTTTTGCCGTGACGAAGAACCTCAAGCACAAGGCGGTGCTGATGATCACGTATTCTTCGGGACTGAGGGTAAACGAAACAGCCCGCCTTAAGTTGACCGATATCGACAGCAAACGGATGACGGTCAAGGTAAGTGATGGCAAGGGCGGCAAGGATCGCTACTCCATTTTGTCCCAGACGACTCTGGAGTGCCTGCGGCAATACTGGAAAAAATATCGCCCCGCGGAGTGGCTGTTCGAAGGGCAAAAGAAGGATGGCCACATCTCCATGAGTTCGATACAGCAGCTTTTTCAGAAAGCCAGGAAGCGTGCCGGCATCACCAAACCGGTCAGCGTGCATACGTTAAGGCACAGTTTTGCCACCCATCTGATTGAAGCGGGAACGAGCCTCCACCATGTTCAACTGCTTCTTGGGCACAGGTCCCCGGCAACCACCACCGTCTACCTGCATGTCAGCCGGCTGAACCTGTCACAGGTCACGAGTCCTCTCGATAAAAAAACGAAGCAGCCTTCGTAATCCACGGAAAGCGGATGCGAACAGCCGGCGGTTTTGAGGTTGCGGACATTTTCCGTCAACACGGACAGATTTACAGAGAATCCCACAAGCTGCCCCGCAATCATCTGCGGGTCATGGGTGCCATCGAGGCTTGCAGAACCGCCGCCCTGGGCGGTCATAAGGACAAGTGCGACCAATGCGGACATCTGGAGATATCGTATAACTCCTGCCGAAACCGGCACTGCCCCAAATGTCAGACCTTGAGGAAAGAAAAATGGATCGAGTCCCGAAGTGAAGATCTTCTTCCGATTGAATATTTTCATGTGGTCTTCACCATCCCCGCGGAACTGAATCCCCTGGTCTCCATGAACCGGAAGGTCATGTACGATCTTCTTTTCCGTTCGGTTTCCGAAACGCTCATTGAACTTGCCGATGATCCGAGACATCTCGGCGCTAAAATAGGCGTCATCAGCATTCTGCACACCTGGGGGCAGAACCTCATGGATCATCCCCATATCCACTGCATTGTCACCGGAGGGGGGCTATCCTCTAACGGTAACCGTTGGATATCCTGCCGGAAGGGTTTCTTCCTTCCCGTAACGGTCATGTCGGCATTGTTCAGCGGGAAGTTTCTCGACCACCTCAAGCATGGCTTCAAAAAGGGTGCTCTGGTGTTCGACGGTGCAATCAGCCATCTCAAAGAACCGGGAACCTTCGAATCTTTCAGAAGACATCTCTACCATAAGAAGTGGGTCGTCTACTGCAAACCGCCGTTCGGTGGCCCCAAGGGGGTTCTCCAGTATCTTGGCAGATATACCCATAGAATCGCCATCAGCAATAACCGCATCCTCAATATCCAGGACGGCAGGGTTTCATTTCTCTGGCGGGATTATGCCGACGACAACCGTCAAAAAACCATGTTGCTCCCGTCAGATGAATTTATCAGAAGATTCCTGCTTCACGTCTTACCCGAACGCTATGTCCGGATACGTCACTTCGGCCTGCTGGCCAATAGAAACCGCAAAGGCAACATTGCCGCATGCCATCACATTTTAGGCGGTAAAAAGGTGAAAAAAGAAAAAAGGCGGGAGACCTGGCAGGAACAACTGCTCAGGATCTGCGGGATCGATGTCTCGGTCTGTCCCCTCTGCCGGAAAGGCAAGATGTGCAGAATAGAACGGCTGCTCCCCGTCAGATGCAAGAGCCCGCCGGAGTTGATCAGATGAGAACCGTTAGCATTGCAGACACCATATGGCCGGCTTCCTGCGAAGAAATCCCTCTTTTTCGCCATGGTATCTTATTGCCAAAAATCGAATGTTTCCCCATCACCGAATCAAAAATGGGTCCATCGATAGCGCTCCTGGTATACATGGCTGATCAGGTTCAACTCAAAACGGACATCAGTGATCCCATTCTGCCTGTCAGTCCGTACAAAATCATCACTGGCCCCCTATTGAAACGCCATAGCTCACGACACGCGGCTTAGTTCTTCAAGCGTCAATCCAAAATTGAACCAACGTCTCGAACCCGATCTCACTTGTCTGCTTCCTCAACTTTGGATTGACGCTTATTCGAAATCATGCCCCTTTAAGTTGAAAGTCTTTTTCCCGAAATAATCTCAGACAGGCATCCGCGACGGCTTCGTCATAAAGTGTTCCTCTATTCTTCCCGATCTCCGCCAGGGCCGCATCGATCCCCAAAGACGGGCGGTAGGGCCGGTGAGAGGCCATGGATTCCACCACATCAGCCACAGCCATGATGCGGGCCTCCATAAGAATTTCTTCCCCTTTCAGATTTCTTGGATAACCGGAACCATCCATCCGCTCATGATGCTGGTAGACTATCTCCGCCAGGGGCCAGGATGATTCAACATTCTTTAAAATCTCGTATCCACTCCGGGAGTGGTCTTTAATCAGGGCGAACTCAGTATTTGTCAGCTTTGTGGGTTTGGACAATATCTCCGCGGGGATGGACAGCTTTCCAAGGTCATGGATGGAACCTGCTATCCGGATTCCATCGATTTTCTCCTGAGGTAATCCCATCTCCGTGGCAATGGCTCGAGCGAGGTCTGCTGACCGGAGCTGGTGACCGGCGGTATAGGGATCTCTGGATTCAACAGCCGATACCATGACCTGGATGGTCGAGCCGATAGCCTTTCTGAGCCTTTCGAGGGTTTCCTTCAGGCCTTCTTCAGCCTTTTTGCGCTTGGTGATATCGCGAACGATAGCCTGAAGGTAGTATTTACCCGCAGTTAAGACGGCGTTCAGGCCGACCTCCGCATCAAATAGAGTCCCATCGTAACGACTGTGCTGCCATTCAAAAAATTGGGGCTGACCTCCGAGCGCCGCGTGGATCTTCTCCAGCGCTTTCTCCATGGATTTTCTTCCATCAGGCTGAACTTCCGGGGAGAACCGGTAAGGAGGCTGCCCGATAATCTGTTCCCGGGTACAACCAAACATCTCCAGGGTCTTTAGATTGCAGTCAACAAAGATGTCCTGATCCATCAAGAAAATAGCATCGTTGGCAAACTCGAAAAGGGTCCGGAACTTGGACTCACTTTCCCTAAGCTCCTCCTCTGATCGCTTGTGCTCGGTGATGTCATGAATGATGGAGTGAAGGAGATCTTTGCCTTTGGCTACGATTTTGCTGCTGAACACCGCCACATCACGGATTGAGCCATCCGCCCGCCTATGACGAAACTCAAAATGTGTCCGCTTCTTCGCTCTGGCCTTTTCCATCTCCTCTTTGACTTCTTCGGGCGAAAGCGTGTTGATATCCTGAATCTTCATCTGTTTGAGCCGTTCATGCGACCATCCGTAATAATTTACGGCCGCTTCATTCACGTCGACGATATTCCCGGTAGCCGGATCAATGGTAATCTTGACCGCGGAATGGTTTTTAAACAGGTTCCTGTAAAGCGCTTCGCTGTCCTGCAGCTCTTCCTCCGCCCGCTTGCGCTCGGTGATGTCGCGGGCCACCGCCTGGAAGCCCATCACATGGCCATCTTCCACGATCAACTGAGTATTTTGCCCAAGCCAGACCTCATGGCCCTCTTTCGTGAGAATAGGATATTCTGAATATGTATTTTGAAGCCCCTTTACGAACTGACAACCGAAGAGCTTAATGGAGTCGTCACGCATGTCCGGGCGAACCAATATCGAATAATGCTTTCCAATAAGCTCCTCTTCTCCGTATCCTGTAATACGGAGCGCCGCCGGATTTACTAAGGTGAAGTGTCCAGTGTCTTCCGTCCTGAAGATGATATCACTCGCATTTTCCACCAATGTCCGATACCGCCCCTGGCTCTCCCGCAGTGCCTCCTCCATCTGCCTGCGCTCGGTAATATCGCGAACAATGCCCCGGAAGCCGGTCGGTTGCCCAGAGGAATCCCTCATCAGTGCAACGGACGTTTCCACAAACATCTTGCTCCCGTCCTTCTTTATTTGTTCATAATCCACTTTTGACGAGATGCCAGTCCGATAGACCTCATTAAAATCGCGATAAATCTTCTCGGCGTTTTCTTTGTCCGTATATAGGCGGTAGTTCATGCCCATCATTTCTTCTTCGGTATAGCCGAGAATTTTAGACATGGAAGAATTAAAGAAAGTATAATTACCGGTCAAATCCACTTCATAATAGCCTTCCTGGATGTTTTCAAGGATAGTCCAGCCGCTTTTCTCTCTCTCCTTTAATGCCTGTTCCGCGTGTTTGTGCTCGGTGATATCGCGAACAATGCCCCGGAAGCCGATGGGACGACGATCATTGGAATCCATTAACGTCGAGGCGAAAAATTCAATGGTTCGTCTGGCGCCATCTTTTCTGATAATATCGAACTCGAAACCCCTGAGAGGCATCCCTGTCATATGCATCCGGTTATAGGCACGATAGATCCGTTCTTCATTTTCTTCATCTGCGGCGTACAGACTGTAATTGGTTTCCATCATTTCGGTTGCGCTGTATCCAAAGATTTTCAGGAAGGCCTCGTTGAAAAAGGTGAAATTGCCGGCCAGATCCACTTCCTGATAACCTTCTTCCATTTCATCCAGAACCGTGCGATACCGCTCCTCACTCACCCGAAGCTCGTTCTCCATCTTTTTCCGTTCACGGATATCCCTGAAGACCCCTTCGACACCCAGCATCTCGCCTCTCTCGTTAAAATAGAGACGACTGCTCGTCGAAACAAGTATGGGTGTCCCATCCCGGTGTTTGAGGGTGACTTCATAATCCCTGACGTAACCCTTGTCTTTTATCTCTGAAGTAAATTTTTTCCGCTCTTTTGGATAGGCGTAAAAGGCTTCAGCAATATTCTGACCAAGCATCTCGTTGGCAGATCCATAACCCAGCAGGGACGCTCCCGATGGGCTCATCATGATAAGATTTCCGTTCTTATCCGTCCTGTAGTAGACATCCAATATATTTTCAATAATACTGCGATAGCGTTCCTCGCTTTCCCGCAGCGCCTCTTCCGCCCGCTTGCGCTCGGTGATGTCGCGGGCGATACACCGAAAGCCGTTTACTTCCCCTGACACATTTCGCCTGAGCGTCACAGAGAACTCTATGTTGCGCGTGCTTTGATCTTTCCTGATCAATAAAAAGTCATAGACACTCCATTTTTCCCCTGTCTTATAGATGGTGTTAAAAGAGGTGGATAGGGCTTTGGCTACTTCCGGTGGGGTATATTGCCGATAATTCATGCCCATTAATTCGCTTCGGGAATAGCCCGTGATTCGACAGGCCGGCTCGTTGAAGAACGTGATGTTTCCCTTCAGATCAAGCTCAAAATAGGCCTCTTCAATATTCTCCAGGATGTTACGGTGCTTCTCCTCGCTCTCCCGCAGCACATCCCCTGCCTGCTTGCGCTCAGATTCCGATTGCTCCAACGCTGAAATCCTCTGTCTCAGAGAAACCAGTTCCTGAATCAACACCTGTTTTGTCTTGGATTGATCTTTCATAGGGTTGTCCAATGTGTCAGATGATCTATGAGGTTGGAAAGTTGACTAATGACGGGCAGTGCCTGATTGAAAATCTTCAGTCAAAACCGGATACCTTCACGCTCAACATTTTATCAAGTTTTCGCGCTTTCCTCGACAGGCAGCTCAATAAAGAAGGTTGCCCCGCCCTCATCGTTATTCTCAGCCCAGATTATCCCGTTATGGTCCTGGATGATTCCGTAGGATATTGAAAGCCCCAGCCCGGTGCCTTTTCCCGCTTCCTTGGTTGTGAAGAAGGGATCAAAGATCCTGTTGTGAATCTCGGGAGGAATACCCTTGCCTGTATCGGAAAAGGACAATCTGACAACGTTCTTGTCTGTCAACTCTGTGGTAACCCGCAATACTCTCTCCGGCCTGCCGTTCATGGCATCCAGGGCATTGTTGATCAGGTTCAGGATCACCTGCCCCATCCGGTCCCAATCCAGAGGAACCAGAGGAAGGTCCGCCTGATACCGGGCATCCACTTTCACGTCCTCTGTCTTTAAACGCGGTCCCATGAGGCTGAAGACCTGCTCGATCAGTTCGTTGATGTTGCTCGGGGTTATCTGTTTCTCGGAAACCCGGGCAAACTGCTGGAGGTCTCTCGTTATTTTTGTAACCCTCTTGATCTGGTTTTCACAGGTCCTGATCGCCTCTTTTGTCTTTTCAGAAAGGGTTTCCGTCATTTCCAGCATCTGCAGTTTCATGCCCATGATATTGATGGGGTTGAGAATCTCATGGGCCACACCCGCCGAGAGTTGTCCAATAGCCGATAGCTTCTCCGATTGAACCAACATATCTTTCGAATCCTGGAGTTGCTTCAGGGTATTCAGGAGCTCATCTTCCACTCGCTTGCGGTCGGTGATGTCATGGATGATGGAGTGGAGGAAATCTTTTCCTTTGACTTCGATTTTGCTGCTGAACACCTCCACATCACGGATCGACCCATCCGCCAGCCGGTGTCGGAATTCAAAATGTATTCGTTTATTGGCCCTGGCCTTCTCCATCTCCTTTTTGACTTCTTCGGGGGCAAGTGTGTTGATCTCCGTAATCTTCATTGCTTTGAGCCGTTCACGCGACCATCCATAATATTGGGCGGCCGCTTCATTCGCGTCGATAAGGCTTCCGGTATCCGGATCGATGATCAGCTTGACCGCGGCGTGGTCCTCGAACAGCTTCCTGAAAAGCGCCTCGCTCTCACGCAGCGCCTCCTCCGCCCGCTTGCGGTCGGTGATGTCCCTGAAAAACCAGATTCGGCCAAGGTGTTGTCCATTGGTGCTCAGCAGGGGAGATGAATATCTGTCGAGGTATCTGCCATCGGCGAACTCGATTTCTTCTCTGCTCTGTTCGGCGCGGTGCTCGTAAAGATAAGCGACTTTGCGGCCAAATTCATCCGGATCCTTTAACTGTTTTAAAACGCATTCCAGCATCACGGCATCGTCTTTTGTGTCCAAAATATGCTGAGGTATCTTCCATAATTCGCCGAAGCGTTTGTTGAAAAGGATGGAATGTCCTTCGTTGTCCACGGCCAATATTCCGTCAATGGATGTTTCCGACTGGGCTTCCAGGAGCATTGTCTTGATCAACAGCGCCTTCTCCACCTGCTTGCGCTTGGTGATGTCGCTCATCACGGCGAGGCAGACGGGCATGCCGTCCGCGTCCTGGGCCACCGTCGCCTCCAGACGTACCCAGACTGGAGCGCCGTCCATTTTCACAAGCCGCAGCTCGCACGCCTGCGGTTCACCGGACTCAAATAGCTGTTTGCAGTGCAGGTAGTAGCTGTCCTGATCCTCCTTGAGGATGAACCGGGTCAAACTCTGTTTGACCAGCGCACCCCGGGCCACGCCCAGCAGGGTGGTGGCGGTGAGGTTGGCCTCCAGGATCAGCCCCTGCTCGCTGACGGTGCAATAACCCACCGGCGCCAGGTCGTAGAGGTCGAAATAGCGCGCCCGCGCGGCGTCGAGTTCCGCCTGCGCCCGGCGCAGTTCCTCGTTCTGCATCTCCAGCTCGATCTGATGCACCCGGAGTTCGTAAATGAGGTTTTCCGGGTTCTTGCTTGACAGTTTCACTGATACATCTGAGCGCCGGGCAAGTTGATCCTCCGCAGAATCCCGCAAATTGCGGTCCCGATTTCCGTTTTCTTCGTGTTTCTTTTTTCCGCTCATGACGCTCCCGCCTTCGCTTCAACCCTCAGATGAGGGTCGTCATCTCCCTTCTCAACCTGCCTTCTTCGCTTTTCCATAGGGCGCCGCGAATTTTATCCCACCGCTTTGCCGCCCCGATAATAAGAATCACCAAAGCGTAGGCCATGACCAGTTGAACTTTAATTCCCGCGCCTGATTTTAAAAATCGGAAATTACGACGCCTTGATCAGCCCTGTGGTTAAATTCGATCAAGCTGCTCTTTTTTTCTATCATCTTTAACAAGTCTTGATAGATTCTTAAAGTTTCACCGGCCTGCCGATGAGCCAAACGATTATCTCCCCCCTTGTAGAGCGCAAGAGCAAGGGGGAGATTATTGTTTGCGATCCGTAATTTCTCTTCCAGAATTCTGACGCCCAACAATATATCGACATCAGGCCACTTGGCGCTTGCCCACGGCGTCTGCATCAGCCCCCTATACCCCCTGGGGGACACCGCATCTTTATTGAACCCGGATTCTGTGTCCATCAAACTGACAATAAGCGCCGGAGAGATCTGGCGATTGGAAACTTTGCAGGCATTGGTCACGGCTCTGGACAAGGTTTCTATCTGATCTTCTGGAGCGCCCCGGTGCCGGAGTGCATATCTCGACGCTTCCATTAAAGGGTCTCTCTTTTCCACCTCAAGCGGGACGAGGCCCCCATCGAAAGCAATGATGAAGGGGAAAAGAAGGACAATCATAATCATCAATAATAAAAGTCTTATGGACACAGGATTACCTCCCTTGTTCTGGATTCTTCTCGCCTTCGCTATTTTGCCCTGGCGGCCAGGGAGGTTTCGATCCGGGCGAGGCGTTCTTCGAGCCTGTCCATCGCCTCCGGCAGGGCCTGCTGGTTCTTGGCCCGGGAACAGAAAGCGGGGTTGTTCACCCACCAGTCCATCCCCATCTCCTTGGCCTTATCAACGGAGCAGATGACGAGACGGATCTGGATCGTCAAGAGCTCGACGTCAACCAGGTTGATCCGGATATCACCGGCGATCACGATCCCTTTGTCCAGGATCCTTTCAAGAAGATCCGCCAGATTCGTACTTTCCAGAGAATGTCGGGCGCTGCGTTGTATTGCCATTTTCCTGCCTCCTGCTATAACAATTTTCCCAAAGGTCCCAGGTCGAGATTCAGATCATTTTCTTCAAGGCCAAATTCGCGGGCGATCCTCACGATCTCCTCGGACTGACGCATCAACGTAAAACCGAGACGCTCAATCTCTTCATCTGTAAGGCCTCCCCCGTCAATCCTGCGGATCGCCTGTTTCTCCAGGAGTTCATGGAGGAGCTTGACCACGGTCAGAACAAGCTGGGCCAGACCGTTTTTTTTCTTTTCCTCATCGATGTTCATGCGCCGGGACGAGGCCCGATTGCCCCGCGGCGCCATGGTTTTTGCAAAATCGCTTATGGCCGGCGACGCCACCCTTGATCCCGATAGAGAAGAAACCCCGGAACCCGCGTTCATGTTCATAGCACCAGACCCTCCTCGCGCCGGGCCGTTTCCACGGAGGTCAGGATGACCTGCAGGCCCAGATAAACGAGATCGATGTCGGCAACGGAGATCATGACGTCGCCGACAATCACGGCGCCTTTGTTGAGAATCCGGTCCAGGGCCTCGCAAAGGCTGACATGTTCCTTTTCATCCAGTTCATAATCAGACATGTTGCACCTCCGCAACACAGGTCTTGCGGGGGGGAAAACCCTTTTGCAAGCCTGACGTTCGTTCCATGACAGCGTCCTTGTTTTTTTTCTTTTGCTTCCCCTTGTCGGCGGACTGATAAAGAATCAGTCCCAGTGCGTCGAGATTTTCGATCCCCCGGGGATTGTTCTGCCGATACACCACCGGCCGGCTGATGCCGGGGAAAGTCAGGGCAAATTTTTCCCGGACAGCGGATTCCCTTTGGAACAGGGAACGGCAGAGGGGGTCAGGGCCGTCCGGTGTCGCCATATTTAAAAACAGACAGGGAACCGGAATTTCCAGACGCCCGCAGGCGGCTACAAGATCCATCGTTTCCGCAAAGGACATCTCCGTGAGGATACTGGTCGCGTAGAGGGCCGCCCGGGACGGGTCCCGCAGGATAGCCCGCAGACGCTTCAGATCCTTGGATAACCTGACCAGGCGCTGGGAGATCCCCGGCAAACGGAATATCTTCCGGTACTTCAGGAAGAGGCTGAAGAACGCAATTAACCATTCCTCGATGATCTCCGGCAATTCCAACAGCCTGATCAGATGGCCCGTCGGCGCCGCGTCGAGGACCAGGAGGTCGTAGCCCTCCGGGGTCAGGAAATCCATCATCGCCGCCAGAGCCATCAGTTCATCGATCCCCGGGGGCGACAGGTCTATGACCCGTTCCATGACTTCGCGATCAAACGTCAGATCGAGGTTCGGCATCAACCGGGAGAGAAATTGCGCAAGCTCCTTCCGGTACTGATTTTTCAGGAAAACAAAATCGGCGGTGGCGTCCATTTCCATAGCCCATAGTCCCGGCGCAGCCTGCTTCGGCTGGGGACCGAGAGGCATATTTAGACAATCGGCAAGGGAATGTGCGGGATCGGTCGAAAAAAGGAGTATCCGTTTCCCTGTATAGGCACGGGCCAGACGCAAGGCCGTGGCGCAGGCCAGGGTGGTCTTGCCGACCCCGCCTTTTCCTGCAAAAACGAGCATCGCCGTTTCCGGCGTCGGCAGGGGGATGGGGTTGTCGACGCGGGGCGTTACCGGAGGCAGGGATAACGGGGCTTCCCCGGGGGATGGCGCTACTTTCGTCAGCCCTTCCCAGAAGGACCGAAGCGATTCCATGCCGCGTATTTCCTCGGGATACATGGGAACCCCCCAGAGCCGAAGCTTGGAAAAACCTGGCTCCTTGGAGATGCGGGCCAGCTCCTGCAACTGGTGGGCGCGGATATGACGGCAGGTGAGACACGGACTTTCCGGATACAGGCGGTTGATGACCACATCCACGACGCCGATGCGGAGGCGCTGCAATTCCCGGATCAGATCCAGCGTCTCCTCGATGCTCAAGGCCTCGGCCAGCATGACCGGGACAAATTGGCACTGTTGATGATCCTTGAGGAGTTTTTCCATCTGTTTGACGGAAGCGGCGAGTCCTTCGATGAAGTGATCGAGGTCGTCCCGCTCATAGGACCCCCGGAAGAGCTTTTTCATGTACCGGTGTTTGGCCAGGAGGGCGTCGAGGGCCTCCAGCCACTTCCGGATCATATCGGGCATTTCCATGAGGCGCAGGGTATGCCCCGTCGGCGCCGTATCCATGATGATCCCGTCATAGGCCCCCTCTTTGACCCAGCGGCTGATCTCCAGGAAGGCCATAAGCTCGTCCATCCCCGGCAGGGAAAGCTCCATAAAACGGTTGATGT
>Ga0268276_1003617_pt1 | contig 11801 bp, 8 predicted proteins | sample saktaG_4_FD_190145 | JGI IMG/M metagenome (GOLD analysis project Ga0268276, IMG submission 190145) | Saline water microbial communities from Sakinaw Lake, British Columbia, Canada - sak_2010_1_5_45m | ecosystem: Environmental > Aquatic > Non-marine Saline and Alkaline > Saline ...
TCATCATCAGGATGGGCAAGTCGACAAGCGGGATACTTCTGCGGAAGTAAAAGGTTTGAAGGTCAGATAAATCTGTTAAAAAATGTTCTTGATCAACTTCAAACAGAAAAGGTCTTTGTGAAAGAGCGGGATCTTTGATGACACCCGATATGTCATACCTAGCGTAATAAGTTTTCTGCTCGTGTAACATCGAGAAATTTACCAATTCAAGTTCGTATCGGTAAGACTTTCCGATATAAGTGTTTTCCTTGTTTAAAACACGGTAGACATTGTAATAATCTGAATAGGAATGGTCTTTGATTTGGTCTTCAAGGTAAGTGCTTTCTAATTGATTATCATAGATTTGATAAGGATTATAGGGTGAATAGTTAAACTTTGCATAGACGAATGACTCACCGCCGACAAATTGTCTCCAACCTGTTATCAGTTGGTCTTCAATCTGAATGATTGTGCCCGTTCCTTCGTAAGGATATATTTCATATTCTGCCGCACCCTGAAGCAGGATTCCTTCTCCAATCAAAGATTCTTCAGGATTTAAGTTATCTCTTCCGTGCATCGACATGGTAATGGTGAGCGATTTCGTTTCTGGATCGATTTCCTCTGAAAAATCTGAAATGTACGTCTTTTGCCATTCGTAGTTTTCAAAATCAAACGCTTTGGCTTCGGCTAGAGTCATTTGGTCGATTTGTTCGTAGTAAGTCTGATCGATTTGAACAGTTTGTTCTGTAAGTGTAATGGTTTGAATGATTTCACTTAAAACCGGAAGAATGGAAGACACACCAGGAAGGACGGAGGTTGAATAGGTTCTCTTGATGTATTGGGTCATAACCGGCCCATCATACGCTACATAAATCCATGTGTAATGATCAATTGGATGCGTAGTGCCTATGATTTCATGAAATTCAAGTGTCTGGGAATAAAATACCGCTTCATGATCGATAAACTCCCAGTTTTGGACGCGCTTTTCTATCGTGGGGCAAGTATCTGACCGGGAGACATAGATTAAATTGTCATATAAATCAAAATAGTCACAGGTGGCCATTTCAGGGACGGCATACACTTTGACAAGCTTGATTTCTCCTAAAAGAGTCACTCCAATCGTGATAATGAAAACCAGTTCAAATAAACCCTTGAAAACCACTTTTCTCATCTTCAGTTTCCTATAGAGATACCACGCAAGAATGGAGATAAAATATGCCATAAGAATGAAGAGTAGCGTATATTTCAAATAGAAAAGAAACTGCGAATCAAAGTAAGACGATGATGTCGCGAATGTCAGTATGATTAGCAAAAGAAATTCAGGAAACAAGAGCCATTTTGGATTTTTCATCGATTCAGCACTCCTTCATTTAGCAGATAAGGATTTGACAGTTTCTATTCTATCAAAAAGGCAACTTGATTACAATAATATTCACTATTTTATTGAATAATTCAAAAATGGAGGATTTGAAACAATATCAATCATTCTATGAATGACTTCAAGTTTCTTTTCTTCTTTAGTTGTGATATAATGTTCTTGATTTATTTTAATCAAACGAGGTGCATCTATGAAATTACGTTCCCTCATCTTGCTCCTGATTACGATGTTTTTGATACTCGTCGCAGGGGTCATCGGATTTTTTCAACTTGATCCTTCCACTGCCCTATGGGTTAAAATCGCATATGGCTTTTTAGTTGTACTCGCTCCTGTGATCATTGGAATCGCAATGATTTTGAGCAGAAGAAGAATTTCAAGAATTGCTTCCTTGGAAGAAAAAATCAAAGAGATGAATTTGTTAAACAAAAGATTAAAGAATTCAGAAGATATCGCATTAAATTACTTACCTGTCGGAATGGTCATCTATGACGACACTTTCACCATTTCGTGGGCAAACAACGCCGCGAAAGAATACTTCTCAAATGTATTGACCGGAAGAAAACTCGGCGTCGTTCACGACGAACTCTCCAAGCTCGTCGAGAAACGAGAAGGACGTTCAATTGTATCTATCTATGATCATGAATATGAAATGGTCCACTATCCGAAAAACAAATGCGTTTATTTGTTTGAAGTATCAGAACGGGAAGAAACCAAGAAACGTCTTCGTGAGAAGATGAACACGATTGGTGTCATGTCTTTGGACAATCTTTCTGAAGCGACTCAAAACATGGACTTCCAGGAAAAAACGGTTGTTCAAGGGAAGTTCTTGAATGCGATTGACAATTGGTGCAAGAAACATCATATCTATTTCATCAATTTGCGTCCAGAAAAAAGTGTTTTGCTTTTTTCAAGAAAGCAATTAGATGAACTAATCAAAGAAGATTTCAAACTGCTAGATGAAGTCAATGCCATCTCAACTTCTAAAAACATCAGAGTCAGCATATCGCTAGGTATCGCATCGAGTGATGTTGATATTGACGATTTGGGAGACCAGGCTGAAGTTGCATTGAAACTCGCTCTAGGACGAGGTGGAGACCAAGTCGTCGTCAATATCCAGAATCAACCTTTGCGTTTCTTTGGAGGCAAAAGCAACACCGCTGAGAAGAGAACAAAGATTACGGCGAAGATCAATTCAAGGGCATTGTCAGAAATCATTCAAAAACATGAAAAAGTCTTTATCATGCCACATAAATCAACGGACATCGACGCTTTAGGCGGAAGTGTCGGTTTATTACAACTGGCTTTATCCGAAGGCAAAGACGCAAAAATCGTATTAGACTTTGACGATATTGACCAGACTTGTCAAAAAGTCGTCAATATGCTCAATCGAGAATACGTCAAACTGCTTTCATACTTCATTGATCCAGATGATGCATTAGGTGAAGTCAATTCCGATTCACTCGTTATCGTTATGGACCATCATTCCCCCGTTCAATCAAACGCGCCAAAACTGCTTGAAAGAACGAAATACATTATCGTCATTGACCATCACAGAAGGATTGACAATATCTTAAGTGAAGTATTGTTAAACTACGTTGAACCTTATGCTTCTAGTTCAGCAGAACTCGTGATTGAACTAATTGACTTATATCACCAAGAAATTCAAATCGATCCATTCGAGGCGACGATGATGCTCGCCGGAATGATGATCGATACCAATAATTTCACTTACCGGACCGGAGTCCGTACGTTTGAAGCGGCAGCGCTTTTAAAACAATACGGTGCCGATCCTTTCAAAGCAAGACTGATTTTGAGAGAATCTCTAGACGACATCAAGACAAAATCCAATCTTGTCAATCAAGCGAAAATCATCAACAATCACTTTGCAATTACAGCTCTCGCTACTGAGAGCAAAACCGATCGCGTTCAACTTGCAAAAACAGCAGACGAACTTTTGGAAATCGATAATATCATCGCTTCGTTCGCCCTTGGAAACATTGGCAACGATACGATTGCGATTTCCGCAAGAAGCATCGACAAATTCAACGTTCAACTGATCATGGAACAATTTGGCGGAGGTGGGCATTTAAACAATGCGGCAGCTCAAGTTCAAAATGAAACCATGGAACATCTGATTGGAAGGATCGAAACCATTATCGAATCAACGTTCAAGGAGGAATCATTGATGAAACTTATTTTAGTCAAAGACGTCAAAGGAAAAGGGAAAAAAGGTGAAGTCATCGAAGTCGCTAGCGGATTCGGAAACTATCTTCTTTCTTCCAAACAGGCGATTGAAGCCAGCAATGCTAATTTAAAATCCCTCGAAGACGCTAGAGAAACAGTTGAAAAAGAAGCTCAAGCCGAACTCGAATTTGCAAAGAAAATGAAAGATGAAGTTGAAAACGCACCGATTAAGCTTTATGTTAAAATCGGTGAAACTGGAAAATTATTTGGCGCAATCAATTCAAAACAAATTGCAGAAGAATTAAAAATCCAGTATAATATTGAGATAGACAAACGTAAAATCGTGATGGATGACAACATCCATTCACTCGGCTCTTACAAGATTCCTTTGAAGTTGCATAAAGAAGTGACTGCAGTCATCAATTTACAGGTATTGGAAGAGAAATAAAACCAGCAAGCGGAGGTCCTTATGGAACGAAAAGTCCCACAAAACATCGAAGCGGAACAAGCCGTTCTAGGCGCGGTCTTTTTTGACCAACAGGTGATGAAAACCATTCAGGATAAACTTACCGAAGAAGATTTCTACTCCCCGAATCACCAAGTGATTTTCAGGGTCATGAAGTCTTTATTTCAGGATGGAATCTCGATTGACTATACTACCCTTACCGACCGTTTGGAAAGTCAAAATAACCTTGTTAAATCCGGAGGCATTGAATACATCTCCGGTTTGATTGACGCTGTTCCATCGATTGCGAACTTACTCAATCACATCAATATCGTTAAGGACAAATCGATTGTCAGAAAAATCCAAGACTCCTGCAGAAGAATCATTGAAGATTCCTATGAGACAGAAAATACACCAGATTTCATCGATGATGTCGAGCGAGACATCATCGCCATCACCAAAGAGAAAAGAACTTCCGATTTCAAGCAAGTAGGAGAGATTGCTTCCCTGCAAGTTGAAAAGATTGCCGAACAAGCTCAAATTGGTGGTATGGTTACAGGTCTTGATACGAAATACCATGAACTCAATCGATATACCCTTGGACTTCAACCAAGTGATTTATTAATTGTCGCTGCACGTCCGTCCATGGGTAAAACCGCTTTTGCTTTAAATCTCGCATTAAATGTCGCAAGAAACCCTGACAAACCGCATGTTGCTTTCTTCAGTTTGGAAATGGGTGTAGACCAACTTTGTATGCGTCTTTTAGCTTGCCAAGCACAGGTCGACAACTTTAGAATGAGACAAGGAAACTTATCTTCTGGTGAATGGGAAAAAATCCATTTCGCCGTTGATGCGCTTTCTTCATTAAATATGTATTTTGACGACTCAGGTACGGTAAACGTCTTAGACTTAAGAAGTAAATGCCGTAAATTAAAACAAGAAGACAAACTTGATTTAATCATCGTCGACTACTTACAACTATTAAGTGGATCGAAACATAACCAAGCAAACCGTGTTCAGGAAGTTTCTGAAATCAGCCGTGTCTTGAAAGAAACGGCGAGAGAATTGAAAGTCCCTGTCGTTGCTTTGTCTCAGTTATCTCGTTCCATTGAAACAAGAAGTGACAAGACTCCGGTTATGGCCGACCTTCGTGAATCTGGATCCATTGAGCAGGATGCCGATATCATTATGTTCTTGTATCGCGCCGAAGTTTATGAACAAGAAACAACCAAGAAAAACCAAGTTGATATTTCAATCGCGAAGAACCGAAGCGGTACGATTGGCAACTTTGTTCTTCTATTCAATAAAAACATGTCAACCTTCAGCAATGTCCACACATCAACTTCAGGAGACGCGTTTGAACGCGATTCCTACAGTGGAGACATCTAGCAGTCAACCGACTGTTTTTTGTTTGATTTACCGCTGTAAAAAATATGTGAGGAGAAAATAAAATTATGTTAAGTGAAAGACTAGACCAAATAGAGGAAAGATACGACGAAATCAACAAAATGTTGATGGACCCGTCGAATTCTACCGATATCAAAAAACTAACGATGTTGTCAAAAGAACAAAGACAACTCGAAAAAACGGTACTCAAATACCGTGAATACAAACAATTGACTCAAGACTCAACGGATTTAAAAGAATTATTAAAAGATACCGACGATGAACTCAAAGAAATGATGGAAATGGAACTCAAAGAGATCCATGATAAACTTCCTTTGCTTGAAGAAGAGCTGCATTTGCTATTAATCCCGAAGGATCCAAACGATGAAAAAAACGTTATCGTTGAAATCCGTGGCGCTGCCGGAGGAGATGAAGCAAACATCTTTGCAGGAGATTTATTCCGGATGTACAATAAATTCGCTGAATCAAAAGGCTGGAAAGTTGAAATGCTTTATGCGGATCCGCAAGAAGCCGGTGGCTTCTCGCAGATTGAATTCCAAGTCAGTGGAGATTCGGTTTATTCGTATATGAAATATGAAAGTGGCGTTCATCGTGTCCAACGCGTTCCTTTAACGGAATCGGCAGGACGCATTCATACTTCAACCGCAACAGTTTTAGTTGTACCGGAAGCGGAAGAATTTGAGTATGACATCGATGTCGCCGATGTAAGAGTCGACACCTTCTGTTCCAGTGGACCTGGTGGACAATCTGTTAATACGACGAAGTCTGCCGTACGTTTGACGCATGAACCAACGGGAACTGTTGTACAATGCCAGGACGGAAAAAGCCAACATGAAAACAAGGCTTCCGCAATGAAAATCTTAAGAAGCCGTTTATATGACAGAATGCTTCAAGAAAAACTCGATAAAGAAGGCGACGAACGTCGCAGTAAAATCGGTACGGGTGACCGTAGCGAAAAGATTAGAACTTACAATTATCCACAAAACCGGATAACCGACCATCGAATCAATTTCACGATTCAACAACTTGACCGAATCATCGATGGAAGACTGGACCCCGTCATTGAAGCATTGATTGGTGAAGAGCAGAAGCGTAAGCTTCAGAAGCAAGAATAATGGCAAAGACTTTTCAAGAAGCTTTAAAAAAAGCAGAGCGAGACGCAAGACTCGCAAAGAAAGAAGCTTCTGCCGTAAAGAATCTTTTGCTTCATTTTTCTAGACTTGAACCCACAGAACTATATTTAAAATTTAATGAACCGATGAATCCTGATGCGTTAAAGGATTTTGAAGAAGCCGTTAAGAAATACATTGAAGAAAACATTCCTGTTCAATATTTGATTGGATATGTCTATTTTTATGGATATAAGTTTTCAGTTGATAATCATGTATTAATTCCTCGTTTTGAAACAGAAGAACTCGTTGCCAATATTTTAATGCAATATGATGACCAGTTTAATGGATTGCCAATTAAACTCGTCGATATTGGAACGGGATCAGGATGTCTTGCAATTGCGTTAAAATTAGAAGAACCTTCATTTGAAGTCAGTGCTACTGATATCTCTTTAGAAGCATTGGAAGTCGCAAAGAAAAATGCATCCAATTTGGATGCAAAGATTTCATTCATTGCGGGAGACATGCTTGAACCTTTAAAAGGGATGAAGTTTGATGCAATAATTTCAAATCCTCCTTATATTCCAACAGAGGAAGTCGTAGATGAAATCATTCATCAAAATGAACCTCATGAAGCTCTATATGGGGGCCTAGATGGACTTCATTTCTATGAAGTCATCCTTTCAGGAGCAAAAGAAATTCTAAATCCGAAATCGTTCCTTGCTTTTGAACATGGATATGACAAAGCAGAAGAAATAAGAGCTTTAGCCAAAACTTATTTTCCTGATTCAGTTGTCTATACTTTAAAAGACATGCAAGGAAAAGATCGAATGACATTTGTCGTAAATAACGAAATCAGCGAGTAGTCGCTGATTTTTTATTTTTATTGCATATTTAGTAATTTGTCTTTTTCTAATTCATTATTAGTGATATACTGTGAGATGGAAATAAATGAACTATATATTGAAATTTATATAAGTTTATCTTGGAGGGAATACTTTGAAACGCAAGAAAAAAACATCTAGTGTAAGGATATTTGATTTCATCATCATATTTTGGTCTTTAATGTTTTTAACCGTTCCATTTACTGGTCAAGAAATTCCACTTGAAATAAAACTAATGTTTTTTATTTCAGGAGTTTCATTAATTGCATATCTAATATATGTAATAGTACTCAGAAACAGTATCTCCAATTCTCTTTCAAAGGAGTTGAAGATATCAGAAGAAATAGAGTCGAAAATATTTGTTAAAGAGAATAATCCTTTCTATCAAATTAAGCAGCAATTTCTTGAGGAAGAAATCGAAATTGAATTGATAAAGCAGTTTCCTCATGCAAAAGTAATGAAAAATGTATTTATTCCTACCAGTAGTGGAAAAACGACTGAAATTGATTTGCTATTAATAGATATACACGGAATCTTTATTTTCGAAGCAAAAAATATTTCTGCTACACTTTCAGGAGACTGGAGTGCAGTCACGTTAAAAGCTACATACTCAAATGGAAATACATATGATATTCAGAATCCCGTAATTCAGAACAGTAAGCATTATGAATATTTAAAATTCGCGCTTGGAATTAAAGAGTCAAATGCCTTTAACAATATAGTAATTTTAGGCGGTCAAACTGAATACGACGAGGACGAATACAACCGCACGAAGCCGGGATACTCAAATTTGTGTAGAACAAAAGAATTACCTAAAAGGATGTACAAATTATTTAATCAAAAGAAGTTTAAAAAAGATGAACAATGGGTGACAATGATCTATGAAAATCTCAAAAGAAACACAGCTTTGTCACAAGAACAAAAGGAGAAGCACAACGCAAATATCAATAGCATGAAAGAAGTAAAATTACATTAAATATCGGAGAACATTTATGAAAGATTTTTTTCCAAAGTATAAGTGGCATATATATATTTCTATGTTGCTGCTCTACTTTATTTTACTGATATTACCTATTTCAACAAGAGTCCGTGTATCTGAAGGAGAACTCTATTACTCTAAAAATGAAGTGTCTCTTTACATTTATGAGTATGGATCACTACCTTCAAACTATTTGACGAAAAGTCAAGCGACAGCCATTTTTGGGTCTTATGATATTGCAATGGAAAACGGATTCAATATTGGCGGAGACACCTTTGATTATAGGGGTGAGATTACCAATATGACCGACCAGATATCTCTCTATGAATCTGATATATATAAAAACCGAGACTTATTAATTGATCAAAATAGTAGAGGGACTTACAGGCTCGTGTTTGCTTCCAATGGAACTGAAGTTTTCTATACTAAGGACCACTATAGTAGTTTCTCTCTAGTTACACTAAGCGAGATACAAGCAACAAGCACTATATTTATGATTATTTTCATAATGTATAATCTGTTGTTTGGACTATTTTATATTAATCTAACAAGAATGAATGTAATAGAACCTAAGAGCTTAATGAAGGATTACTATATTTTGTTAAAGTCGATTGTAATAATTATTTATATTCCTTTTTTCGTGATATTTACCTATTCAAAAGAAGGACTTATCAAACTGCAAGGATTATTCAAAAACCATTCTACTCACATGGAGAAATAGAATTTGATTGTTTTATATTATTAACATTGTGTTAAACTTTGAATCCGAATACTAATTTAAGTAAATAATTCTGATTAATTTTGCTGATAATTAAATGACGACTTTTATAGTTAAGTTGCTTAACCAATGTATTCCGATAATATTATTTCAATTAAATAAATCGATGAGAATTTAAATTATAGAAAAATACATTTTAATATTTACGACCGAGTTTCTTAACAAGTGCGTTGCTTTTCTTCCGACTTGAATTTTAATTTTAGGATTTACTTAATGATAATTTATTGTATAATAAATTAAAAGGCTCTGGTAAAACGTTATGTTACGTAAGTAACACCGAAAATCTGTGTTTATCAGATTTAGTATATTTAAGGTTAATTTTGTGGCGTGAGAATCAACAATCAGCTTGCCGTCACAGCCTCGCAAATTGCGAGGCTGCGCCATCAACCCGCTCGCCGATTCTCACTGAAGAGCAGAGCCTTTTTATTGGAGGATTTTCATATGTATTTTTCGAAATACAGTAAAATAGATCAGCTTGTTTGTCAATTATCGCCAAACGTAAAACAAAATTCAAAATCATCATCAGTGATGTTTAATTTTGTGATGTTGTGTGGTAAAACTCGAAGCGATGATGATAATAGAACTCAAATCGAGAATGTAATTAGTATATCCAAAAGAAACGACATAATACCTTTATATTCAGAGGAGTTGTTTGAACTTGGTAAAAGTTTTAATCTTTTGACGCTTGAAGAAATCATTGCAGAAATTAGTAGTGCTATTTATATTGTTGTTGAAAGTTTGGGCTCTGCTTGTGAACTTGGGGCTTTCACCTATTCAAATAAAATGTGTAAGAAAATCTTAGCTATTGGCGACAAAAAGTATGTAAATGATAATTCGTTCATTAATTATGGGCCTCTCAAAAAACTCCTAGAATTCTCGGACAAAAACAGAGTTTTCTATGAAGAGTTTAACGACGGACATATTGTGTTTTCTCAAAAACTGAGTGATTCTTTAACTTCTTTCATTGACCCCTTTAGAAAGTATGAAGTTAACAAACTTAGAATCGTTCAAAACAAACTTCAAATCGATGATTTTGGATACTTTCAGTTACTTATCATCTCGATTATTTTCTTATTAGGATTTGTAAAGAGAACAAAACTAATTGAGATTATTAAAAAGTTATATGGAGTTAATGAAATTGATTTTAAGTTTACCTCGCTTAATGAATTGAGTCAGACAAATAGTGAATCAATCATAATTGATTTTCTGCTAGAGGTTTTGATTGAACAAAAAATACTAATTAAGGAAAAAAACTTCTTATATGTAAACTATACGTGGATATGTGAACATGCGCCAGAGTTGATAGATAGTTCTCACTCGATTTTGTATTCGGATTTTATTAAGACAAACGAGTACTTAAAAATTAAATCACGAATGATTAACCTTGCGAAAAAAGAAGGGCATAATTTATGGCGGAAATAGAAAATAAAATCATTGAATTACTTGGAATACCCATTGAGAGAACTAATGAAATTAGAATTAGAATTAAACAGAGCCATAAATTTTATAGACATATTCAAATTCCTAAAAAAAACAAATCTGAATTTAGAGATATTTATCTTCCCTCAACTGAAATCAAAGCGTTTCAACATATAATCTCAGAGGTTTATTTAACTGATTATCCAGTTTCAAAGTGTGCTTACGCTTATGTAAAAGGCAGAAATACCAAACAAGCTGTAAATCCACATAAAGAAAATATCCATTATTTGAAAATTGATATTCATGACTTTTTTGATTCAATAAAGACTAGTTGCTTTAGAGAGATAATCAAAAATAACAATATTAATAATTTGTCAGATAAAGGAATATCTGAACTGCTTTGTGTTTTAACATATAAAAATAAATTCGTTCAAGGATGTGTAACATCACCTCAAGTATCGAACATTGTTTTTTATGAAATTGATAATTATATTAACGAATTAGTTGGCGAGATTTCAAAAGGCGTTTATACTAGATATTCCGATGACATCTTAATATCTTCAGATAAGAAAATTCCTACAAAAATACTAATAAATATCTCTGATAAGATAAGAGAGTATGGCTTTTTGGTTAATAGAAAAAAAACTGGTTTTTTAAAAAATTACGGAAACAATATAAAATATGTTGGACTTCATATCTTAAAGAATAATAACATTTCCATCGGCACAGAGTATAAGAAGATGCTAAAAAATAACATTTTTCACAAAATGAAATCCCATAATTCTTCAAGTGAATCAATAAATCAAATAATTGGTAAATTGTATTATTTAAAATTCCATGAACCAAACTATTTCAATAAGATAAATATTAAGTACCAAAAAGAGGGCAAGCTATTAATGACTTGGTTAAAACAAGAAAATAAAAAGGAAGAATTTGTTGGAAAACTGAAATCAACGAGTATTCGCTGATTTCTTCTTTTTATGTTTTCATATGAATTCGAAAAATTTCTCACTTTTTATGTTCAAACGAATCATTGATATTAAAAATTAACTTAAGCAAAGGTGAACAACATGACAAAATACGACAGAATGAAAGAAAACAAATTAACCGCAATCATGGGCGTCAAAATGGCATCCAAGATTTTAGGCATCACTCAGGTGAGTGTAGATTTCTTCGAAGGCTCTACGTTTACAAAGAATGGTGGAGCCAGTATCTTTTCTCCAGAAAAGTACTTAATCA
>Ga0268276_1003619_pt1 | contig 11794 bp, 11 predicted proteins | sample saktaG_4_FD_190145 | JGI IMG/M metagenome (GOLD analysis project Ga0268276, IMG submission 190145) | Saline water microbial communities from Sakinaw Lake, British Columbia, Canada - sak_2010_1_5_45m | ecosystem: Environmental > Aquatic > Non-marine Saline and Alkaline > Saline ...
AAAAATAATACTAAAATGGCAAAAAAACCAATTTTATTTGAAGGTCAAGAATTGATTAAATCCCCAACATACGGTCTTTTAAGAAATGATGCTTTCGGAAGAGAAGTTCAAGCAGAGGTCAATTCTGAACTTTCTGGGACTCCTGCAGAGATTAAGGCAGGTTATTTTGTTGGACAAAACTCTCCAATGAGAGCTTCAAACTCATTTATTATTTATGCTGTAGGCGAATCAGCTAGAAGAGTCTCTGGAAAGTATGGCAAACAACGAGTTAGTGTTATGTTGCCAGAAGATTATGAATTGGAAATTCTTGCTGGAAAATTGCCTGAAAAAGGCTTAACATATAGAGATTATGGAACAGTTTTAGATTTCACAGGAAGAAATCATGATTTGGCAGTTCATCTTTATGAACAATTGCCAAAAGAGTTACAAGATTTAGGAAGACTTCCAGCAGTAGTTCTTGGTTTAATCCCAAGAAAAGGAGACAAAGGAAATTTTGGATTAGTCTTAAATTGGTCAGAATATTCTCAACTAAGATCCGCGGAAATACTTAAAAAGAAAACGGGCACTTTTGATGAAAAAGATTCAAAACTAGTTGTTGAAGGAATTCCTAGCATTTTAGGAGCTGGAAACAGAACATTATACACCTCAACTCAACAAAATCCATCACTAGATAATCTCGGCCTCTCCAGGTTGTACTTGAGCGGGGACTTGAGTATCTGCTCCGGCAATGACAGTTTGGCGGACTCGAGTTCGGGTGGTCGGGTAGGATTGAAAGTTGGCGAAGCCAACGCACCAAATTTAGTTAAGGTTGCAATTGCCAAGGTTAATGAGGACTATGCAACAAGACAAAGAGAATTAGAATCTCTTTGCGAACAAGCCCGAGCAGATATCAAAAAAGGACATACGAGAGCTCTCGAAAGGTTTTTGAGACATTAATTAATAAAGAATCTCAATTTATTTTCTATTCCTGGCCATTATACTAATGGCTAGGCTACAAGCCCATTAATCATGGCTTATACCAAGTCATAAAATTCAATTGCGACAATTGGTAGTCTAGTTACGAACATTGAAGCAATGGTGATAGAGAGGTTAGTGGGCTAACACTTTCCGGCCTCTCCAGGTTGTACTTGAGCAGGAACTTGAGTATCTACTCCAACAATGACAGTTTGGCGAACTCGAAATTTAATATAACTATTGAAGATATATTAAACGAGTCTTCGGATGGTCGAATAGCCTATACAAAATGGCCAGGATTTTATTTTATCATGAAAAGCCATAAATACCTTTATCCAAAGATTTACTCTCTAAGAAATTTATGTATTGCTTGGAAAGGAGCAAGAAAAGGAAAGACAAAGAAGGATTATGTTATTGAATTTGAATCTAAGCTAAAAGAGAATTTATTTCAATTGCAAAAGGAACTAAAAGAAGAAACTTATCAACCAAAACCACTAAAAACATTTATTTTAAGAGATCCAAAAACAAGGAAAATAAGTAAATCTGCATTTAGAGACAGAATTGTTCATCATACAGTTTATCAAGTCATAGAGCTCATTTTTGATAAGACTTTCATTGATGGATGTTGTGCAAATAGAAAGGGCAAGGGCAATTTATACGCCTTAGGCCTATTTGATAAATATAAAAAGAAAGTTTCTAAGAACAACACCAGAAATTGTTTTGTTTTGAAAGCAGATATAAAACATTATTTCTTTGAAGTCAATCAAGAAGTTTTACTAAACATCATAAGAAGAAAGATAAAAGACGAGAAGACAATTAGTTTGATAAATAAGATACTCAAGAATTATCCCAATAAAGAAAAAGGAATGCCATTAGGAAATCTAACTTCACAATTCTTTGCAAATGTTTATCTAAACGAATTAGATTACTTTGTCAAGTATAAACTAAGAGCGAAATATTATATTAGATACGTTGATGATTTTGTTATTTTGCACAACTCTAAAAGACAATTAGAAATTTGGAAAGTTGAAATCGATAAATTTTTAAGACAAGAATTAAAACTAGAACTTCATAAAGATAAATCTAGAATCATCCCACTTTCAAAAGGGATTGATTTTGTGGGATTTAGAAACTTCTATTATTTTAGATTATTGAGAAAGAGAAATATAAAAAAGATGTTGATAAAAATAAAACTTTTTAGAGAAGGACTCTTGCCTTACGAAAAATTACTTGAAAGTCATCAAGGTTGGAATGCTTATGCAAAATGGGCGAATAGTCATAAGTTGAGAGAGAAAGTATCAAATTTAATAGAAAAACCAGTTTCTAAGATTTAGCCCTAAATGAATCTATAAGGAATAGCATTATTTTAATGTAATTTGCACTATTCCAGCAAAATAATTTTTAAAAACGTTTAATGAACTTTATTGTTATGAAAATTGAATTAAAACCAGATTTAGGAGAAGAAGCAATTAAACAATTGCAAGAATTAATTAAAGGTATAGACAAAATGAACGAAGAAATAAAAGAAAAAGATAAAAAACTTCTAGAACTAGAAAATAAATTGAAACAATTTACCCAAAATGGGAGTTAAAAATTCAAAGATTATTTTTCATTTGGAAACTTCTCTTAAAGATAAAGTTAAGTTAGAAGCATTTGAAGAAGGTGTTTCTATATCTGAACTTTGCAGACAAAGAATCAGGGAAAAGCCCAGACTAATAAGAATAGAACTTATGCTTGAGAAATTACTTAGAAGAAAAGGATGGTAAAAGAGAAATGATATATACCATATACCCTGCTGACAAAAGTGACTTAAAAACATCATCTTATCTTCGATAAAGGCAGGTTTGCACCCGCAAATTTCGGGTGCTTAAAATTCAGTGTTTTTTAGCAGTTTTTCTATGTTTTCTTGCACCCGGTTTCTCTGGGTGCTTAGTCCGAATTCAGCATATCTTGACACTAATTTTTCATTAGAAACAATGAAAAGCCATCTTTCTGGATATTGCTTGTTTAGATAATTAACCTTTTTTCTAAGTTGCTTTGGTGCTCTCAGCAATTTTCCTGTTTCAATTTCAATTGCAAACCATTTTTTATTATGCTTAAATGTAATATCTGCACCTTTTGTCAGATGTTCTTCAATTATATCAATTCCCATTTTTTCTAAAAGTTGTTTTACACTCCAAACCAAAAAGATATGCTCTCTTGAATGATTTAGTTTCTCATAAAGTTTGATTAAAACAGAAATAAACCTTTTTTCTAAAATATCAAATTGATTAACTTGTTCAAAACCTTTTTCTTTTAATACCTTTATCTGTATTTCATTTAATTCTGATTTCTTGAAAACATTATTTTTCCATATTTCAAGTCCATTAAGAATTTTTTCTTTATCTTTTTCAGCTTCCATCTCTTTTCTTTCCTTTTCTTCAATTCTTTTGTCTATTTCCCCTTCTTTTTCTATGAGCCGATTAATACGTTCTTTATGTTCAACTTCTTCTTTGACTAGCTTTAATTTCTTATGTTTCTTTTTTAGTGGCTTAACATATTTTTTAAGCCTTCTTTTATCTTCGCAGATTTTTATCTTTTCATGGACTAGATTGTCATCTTTTTCGATGCTTTCCGCGTTATGCTTAATATCTTCTTTCAGAAAATTTTCAATTTCTTCTTTTTCAATTTTCTTTTCCTTTTTCTTTCTTTTAATTGTCTTTACTAATTTCGTAATAAAATAAATAAGAATTACTAAGACGATAATTGTGATAATAATAAAAAATAATTGGCTTGTGATAAAAGTTGTTATAATTTTAAAAGTGCTTGTAAAAAAATTTGAAATGGAATTCCATAGCTCCTGAATGTCTTTTCTTATTGAGTAAAGCAGTGCCGCGATTATAATCACAGTTATAAAAAATCCTTGAAGGTCGTTCTGAACACCATTGTCTTGTTGGTTTTTCATGATTTAACATCTTCACCTCTCGCAAGGTTTCTTGCCTAAAGGCATGGTCGAAACCTTGCTAATGATTTAAATTGTTATACTTTGTTGAATATTGAATTTTATTAAACATTATTTTTCGATTTCGTTTGTTTCTGTTTTTTTGGAACAAGGTCATAGTCTTTTAATTTTTTTGATGATTCTGCGAGTAAATCAGTTACTTCAGCAATTTTTCTCATTTGGTTTTCCATTGTTTGAATTTTATCTTGCATAATTTTCTTTTCTCCTTCTGCTTTTGCAAATTCCTTTTTTTGTTCTTCAAGTTGCTTTTCAAGTTCTGTTTTAGTTAAATCCGTATACAAATCATCTTGTGTAATTGTGTCTTTCATTCCGAGAAATTCAGTGTAATAATGAATCATGTCTGTTCTTTTCCATCCAAAACGATATTTTAAAGCACTTTCGCTTTTATATTTTGGAAGCCAGAAACAAGCTGAACTATGCCTAAAATCATACAAACTTAAGCTTTTGAATTTAGTTTGTTCGGGATTTAAAATTTGTTTTCCAAGTTTTCTTAATTCTTTGTTTACCATAAAAAGACTTTTTCTTAAAATAAAATCTTCATTTTTCAAGCTAAGTTTTTCAACATAATCTTTAATTTGTGTATGGCAAATCATTAATTTCATCTTTCTCCCGAAAGTTTTGCTAGTTTCTTCTCTTATGTTCAATTCTTTAAAGTCATTAGAAAAATCAGAAACTTTGACATTTGCTAATTCTGTATTTCTTGCACCAGAGTCAAATGCCAATGCTAAAAATGGCTTTAGATCATAACTTGCTTTTTCAATAATCTTTTCGCAATCTTTATCTGTGAAATAAACAAATTTTGGTTTTTCTCCTCTTGTATCTAAATCTTCTGTAACATCTTCAACTAATTTCTTTTTATTCCTCATAACTTTCATATACCAATGCCAGAATGCCTTGAAATTCTTTACATAATCTCTTGTTGATTTAAATGGCTGACCTGTTCTTGTTGTTAAGACACCTTCTCGCATGTCTGAAAATAATTTATGCAGAGTTTTTGAATCAACTTCTCTTATATCCTCAATTCCTCGTTTTTCAAACAACTTCATAAGATAAGTTAATCTCATTCTCATCGTATGCAATCTGATATAACTTCTTGCACCTTTTTTGCTTACTTTAGAAATATTAAGTCCAAGGGACATATCCTTGACATAATTAATAATTAACTTAGAATGTATAGCATTAATTCCGTCGATCTTATTAGTTTCACTAATTTTTTCTAGCCAACTTTCGAAACGTTCCTTGCTATGGTATGGATCTCGCTTTTCCATGCATTGCTAAGAAAAAAGGGTATTTAAATATACCCCTTTCTCTAATTCAAAGCACGGAGAGGGACTTGCACCCCCGAAAATTCGCTGTCAGTATAGAGGTAAATTTGTTTTCTCTACCTTCATAGAGTTTCTCTTTTTTAAAAGAGAAACTGTATTCTGCAGGCGAACGCAGTAGCTGCTGTGCCATCCGTGCATAGAACTGATAGAATTAATCAATTTATAAAATTATTGAATGGATGTCAATAAGGGCATATATCGTTTCTGTTTTCTTTTTTGGTGAAACACAACAAGAAGTAAAATTCAACTAACAACATAAAGAGATATTTCTAGAAAAATTACTCACCCAAGATTATAATTTGGTTTTCTATGAAAACTTTTACTTCTTCCCTTATACTTGGTATGTTCTCCTTCACGATCATCTCTTTTATGATAATTATCTCTCCTTTGATGACTACTTCCTCCACCACTTCTTGGTCTGTGATAATCACTCCTTCCTCCGCCTCGATGGTCTTGCCTGTGCCCTGATCTATAAGCTCTTCCATCACTGCCTCTGCTCCGATTCTCCCTGAATGATCGGGGGATGATTGTCTCAATCTGCGGAAGTTCCATCTTCACAATATGTAAAGAAGAATCATCTTCAATTTTATTAAAATTCTCATAATCTCTGCTCGATAATAGATTGATTGCTTTGCCGTCTTTCCCAGCTCTTGCAGTTCTCCCTATTCTATGGACATAATCTTTAGCATCTTTTGGAAGTTCATAATTATAGACATGTGAAATTCCTTCAATATCAAGTCCTCTCGCAGCAACATCTGTACAGACCAGAACTTTTATTTTTTTAGCATGAAAATCTTCCATAATCATGTTTCGCTTAGCCTGGGTATATCCCCCATGGACGGAAACAGCGGGAATCCCACTGATGCTCAAGTTTCTTACAACAAAACCAGTATTCCTTCTCGTGTTGCAAAAAACCATGACTAAATCTGATTTTTCTTTTTTAAGCAGATGGACTAATAAAGAAAATTTCATATCATCTGGAACATCATAGAATACTTGATTAAGTTTTTTGGGGTCTACTCGTGCTTCAGCAGCGATTTCAATCGGATTATTCATATATTTTTGTGCAATAAAAACAACCTCATCGAAGATTGTAGCTGAGAATAACATTGTTTGCCTGTGTTTTGGACAAGCTTTGACTATAGTCAAGACATCATCAATAAACCCCATATCAAGCATTCTATCTGCCTCGTCTAAAACAAGTATTTTTAAAGAATCTAAGATAATCGTGTCTCTTTGGAGATGGTCTAAAATCCTTCCAGGTGTTCCAACAACAACATCTGCTCTTCTCAAGTCTTCAATTTGTGGATTTATAGATAAACCCCCGTAAACTGAAACGATTTTTAATGGTTTATATCTGGCAAAATGTTTTATTGCACTTGCTACTTGTTCAGCTAATTCTCTTGTTGGTGTTAGAATCAAGGCCTGAATGCCTTTCCCATGTTCTACATTCTTGATAATCCCTGCTGCAAATGCTAGTGTTTTTCCAGAACCAGTAGCACTTCCACCAATAACATCTTTTCCTTGTAGGACTAGGGGGATCGTTTTACTTTGGATCTCACTAGGTTTTTCAAAACCATCTTCACGAATTACCTTTAGGATTTCTTCTGAAATTCCAAGGTCTCTGAATACTTTTGGCATCTTTGTCTTATATAATTAATATAACTTGATTTATACTCTATGAAGCACACATTTTCATTCATGGTGTGCTATCAAAGTAATTGTTAATATTCAACTTAACAACATACTTTTTTGCCTCTTCTTTTTTAATAATTTAAAAAAATAAAAAAATAAAAAGAAAAAATTTTTTTCAGTTTTCAGCAATCGAAGTTCTAGTATCTTCTACCAAAGCTTCTATTTCCGCCGCCACCGCTGAAACTTCTTCTAGGTCTGTCTTCCATTGGCTTAGCTTCATTAACTTTCAAATTTCTTCCTTGGAAATCTTTGCCATCAAGCTCTGCAATTGCTTTTTTTGCAGATTCATCATCTGCGAAAGTAACGAATCCGAAACCCTTTGATCTTCCAGACATTCTATCCATTATAATAGTAACTTCAGTCAATTCACCGAAAGCAGCGAATTTTTCTCTTAATTCTTCTTCTTTGACAGTAAATGCTAAGTTTCCTACATAAACTTTCATGCTCATTTTATCCTCCATACATATTTACTCATTCTTAAATTCGAACCAAACTACCAGAAATAATCCTTCATTTAGTACTATTATTCACTTATTTTGAGTTTATAAATGTAATGAAAAAAAATATTTTAAATTTATCTTCATTATTAAGTAGTTGCAAACATAAGTTTTATAAATCAGAATTATCTTAAATTATCTGGTTGAAGTGAAGTATCTTATTAGGGGATGTGAGGTATATGATATCAGTCCAGAATTTGTATTCGACTTAGAAAGTATTGCAAGTAGTGTATTTTGTGTTCAACCACATTTTTCTGACTTTAATTCTTATGAGGAATCTGTAATGATAATGCATGCATCTAACAAAGAAGATGGGCCTTGGCCAGAAAGCCCTTGGCTAAAAACAAGATTCAGATTTGACCAAGGTACAAAAATTGACAATCTTCAAGGAGTTTTATTCAAGTCTCCAGAGAATCAAGAAACCTATGTTAAATTAGCTGAAAAAATTCCAAAAAGTGCTGAAAAAGCGATTAAGAAAAATTACGATTCAAAATGGATAGACCGATTAAATCACCAACATGTTCGTGGAAAGTCTCTTGTAAAAATGGTGCTTGACAGAGGCAAAGAATATGATACTATGGCACTAACGTTCAAAGGCAATACTGAAGTTGTATTCTTATACAATCCAGGCACTTTCGTTGGATTTGAATTTGAAGAAAGTACAGGGCATGGAATTAAGTCAACACATTATATCCTCGCAGATGTCGATCCGTCTAAATATGTTGCGGGATTCGCAGAATCCGCTTCATCTAAAGAAGATGTTCTTTTTAATGAGGGATTAGAAGGAGGCAAAGTAAAAGCCCTTTTAGCGAACACAAAGGTCTCGTATAAAGAACCAGAAAGAGAAGCTGTTGAACCTGTTCCAGCTAAAAGAGGAGACCAATATGTTGTAGTATTCCAAGAAGAATCCCCAAAAAAAGCACAGGAAATATTAGCAGGCTTTAAAGATTCTTTTGAAGATAAACTAGTGGCAGGTTCTCAAGCCCATTTGGATGGAAAATCTATCGCAAAACAACTCGGGCCATCTTTTTCAAGTCATGACCTTCCAACATTTGCAGTTGATATGTCAAAAGATAGAAAACATAATTCTAATTATTACGGATTGACATTTACTATTATCTCAACTGGAGGTTTTGAAACACAAGAAGACATAAAGAATATTATTCAAGGTTCACTTCTTTATACAAATTCAAAAAGAGAAAGGGGTAAATTAGCGTTGGTATAACTTAATGAAAAACTGAACTTAAGATAAATTAATAAACTTTTATGGGTTCAAAATATCATGAAAAACAAGACTCAGATTCTTTACATTCATGGGGGAATGACTTTTAAGAATCGGAAAGATTACTTGGGTTATCTAAAAAATAGAGAGATTTCTATTGAACCGAAGAAACGTTGGCACGATACCTCTTTTGATAAAAAACTAGGCAAAAGATTTGAGGTAATCAAGCCATGGATGCCCTTAGCAGATAATGCTAAATATGAAGACTGGAAAATACATTTTGAAAGATTTTTTCCTTTTTTAAAAAATAATGTCATCTTAATTGGACAATCTTTGGGGGCAGTATTTCTTGTAAAATATCTGTCTGAGCATAAATTTCCTAAGAAAATACTTTCTGTTTACTTGATTGGCACACCCTTTGATAATACTCTTCCCGGGGAGGATTTAGTCAATGGATTTAAACTTAAATCAAATCTGTCCATGATTGAGAAGAATTGTAAAAAGATTACATTCTTGTTCTCGAAAAATGATGATGTTGTTCCAGTAGAACATGCTAAGAAATACAGAAAGAAGCTAAAAAACGCTAGAATAATAGTCTATAATCATATTCAAGGACATTTCAAAATTTCTGAGTTTCCTCAAATCATCAAGATGATAAAAAAAGATGTGAGATGAAAACTTTAAAAGTAGGGTATCTTTAATAATTTATGGACCCGTAGCTCAGTCTGGATAGAGCACTTGCCTTCTAAGTAAGGGGTCGCAGGTTCAAATCCTGTCGGGTCCGTTGAGAGAGTCTGGGTGAACCAGACGCGCGAGCGAACTGTATGGAGCTTCGCCCACTAATAAGCCATCCCCCATCGACGGGATTTTATTTTGAGAAATAATCTTTTAATTTTTCTGTACCTTCTTTAATTTCTTTAAAACCTACTCCTGAAAGGCTGATTCTTATATATTTTCTAGTTTCATCTTCTAATGGAGTTCCAAAATGATTTCTTGTTGTAATCGCAACACCTGTCTCGTCTATAAGCCCTTTCCATAATTTTTCATAATCTGTTATTCCTTTGTTCTTCATTGCATCAGTGACATCAACCCAACAATAAAAAGTGGCTTCAGATAGACGTGTTTTAAAACCAGGAATCTTGTTGATTAAAGGATAAGCAAAATCTCTTCTTTTCCTAAAAACTGATAAACTTCTTTTAGCACCGTCTTGTGGTCCTTTTAATGCTTCTATTCCCCCCCACTGTATAGGCTGTGTAGTACATGATTCTATGTTCACATTCCATTTATTGATGCCATCAATAATTATTTCAGGCCCAACAGCAGTACCAAGCCTCAAGCCAGGCATACCATATGTTTTTGAAAAGCTGTATGCATTGACCATTCTTTTTTTCATCCTAGTATCAGATAACAGGCTCCTGTATTCTGTGTCATAGATTATACGTTCATAAGCTTCATCATTCAACACTAGGAGATTATTTTCAATAGCTAGTTCAGCGATTTCATCAAGTTGTTTTTGTGTTGCAACTGATCCCGTAGGGTTATGATGATTGTTGAATATCAAGATTTTTGGCTTGTATTTTTTTGTTTGGGCTTTTAAATGATCTAAATCTATTTCCCACCCCTTGTCTGTTTCTACATACTTGTAGGGAACAGCTATTCCGTCAAAGACATTTATAGTCGAGTTATAAATTGGATAACCTGGTTCAGGATATAACACCGCATCTCCTTGGTTCATAACAGTTAAAATTGTCTTGATAATTACTGGTTTTCCTCCCGATTGGGCACTTACATTATCTTCAGTACATTCTAACCCGCTTTTTTCAAATTTTTCATTGACATATTCAGCCATAGCTTTTCTAAATTCATAAATACCTTTTGGAGCACAATAACCATTTTTCCCCTCTTCAATAGCTCTGTGAATTGCGTCTCTTATGTTCTTCGGTGTTTTCAGATTAATATTTCCTACATGAAAAGGGATGATTTTTTGTTCTAATCCCCTTAATTTTAATAAGCTAGCGTAATAACCAACTTCAAAAGCAGTTTCAGTCCCTAATTTAGCCATCCTCTCTGCTAGCCAAAAATCCATAATTCATTAATTATTTTGTCTTTAAAATGTTTATTGTGATAAAGGATAAGATAAATTTTTATATTCCCAATTCTTATAAGGTACATGGATGAGATGATAGATGTTGTAGATGAAAAAAACGAAGTAATTAGTGAAGCTACCAGGTCAGAAGTTCATAAAAAAGGACTTTGGCATCGGGGTGTTTCTATTATTGTAAAAAACAGTAAAGGTGAGATTCTTTTACAGATGAGATCTTCAAAAAAGGAAACAAGCCCAAATTTGCTTTGTCTTTCAGCATCTGGGCATGTTTCGAAAGGTCAGTCATATTGGGAAGCAGCTAAAAGGGAGCTAGAAGAAGAAATTGGTATTTCTACAGAATTACTAGAAATAGATGCTTTTGATCAGATATTCAGAAATTCGTCAAATAATATGGAGAAAGAAAAAATTAAAGTGTTTTCTTGTATCTGGGAGGGCGATTTCAAATTTCAAGATGGTGAAGTTGAATGGGTTAAATTTTTTAAAGTGGATGAGCTCAAAAGGATGTTAAAAGAAGAATCAGAAAAATTTGCTCCAACAGGAATTACACAATTAAAAAGATACTTGAAAATGATAGACGCACATTGTCATCTTGAGCAAGATGAACTTTATGTAAAACTCGACAACCTGGTCCCTAAATGGAAGCAAGAGCTAAATTTTATTGTTTCTAGCTGCGCGCATGTCAAGGATCTTGATAAGACTATTGAAATTTCCAAAAAATTTGGGCCTTTTGTCAGAGTCTGTATTGGCCTTCATCCTGAATTTATCAAAGAATTAAAAGATGAAGACCTCGCTCGAGTCATTAAATTTATCAGAAGGAACCTAGGTGATATTGTTGCTATTGGCGAAGTGGGATTGGATTATCATTGGGTCAAAGAACCAGAATTTCAAGAAAAACAAAAAGCGCTTTTCATAAAATTCATAAGACTTGCTAAAGAACTTAATCTTCCTCTAGTTATCCATAGCAGAGATTCAAGATTAGGATGCATTGAGATATTA
>Ga0268276_1003620_pt1 | contig 11784 bp, 5 predicted proteins | sample saktaG_4_FD_190145 | JGI IMG/M metagenome (GOLD analysis project Ga0268276, IMG submission 190145) | Saline water microbial communities from Sakinaw Lake, British Columbia, Canada - sak_2010_1_5_45m | ecosystem: Environmental > Aquatic > Non-marine Saline and Alkaline > Saline ...
CTTCCGGGTGACAAAATCGATTGCTCATAACACCGAGTTGTCTCTCTATATAAATAATATATTCGATAACCGGGCATTGTGGAATTCACCCAGCGGTAGTATTTATGAACATAACCCGGAAATATATTACGGATTGGAGGTAAGCGCGCAATGGTAAAATATACACTGACATTTTTCATTGGTCTCTTAGTCCTATTTTCAGGTTGTTTCAAAGATATTCCAGAGTTTGAAGACGGATACCTAAATTTAAATATAACTATACGTTATGTCGAACCGCGTTTCGGAATCGATATTGTTCTGGATTCTGCGGTAGTAACTCTGGAAAATGCCGATTATAAAGCGGACGTGGCTACGGATACTACCGACAGTAATGGTACTGTTTCTTTTCAGGAATTACCCTGGTCTAAATTTATTGTGACATCCGATAAAGAAGAGATGCTGGATCTTGGCGATGGCGTAGTACCAGTGTCCCTGATTGCCGACACCGTATTTTTGCCGGAAAAAGAGGAAAATGTTTTCACCATTTTTGCCCGAGGGCCAGCCCCGGAGGGATTGAAAATAAATGAGATCTACACTGTTGGCCCCCCGAATAATTTCTTCTTCTTCTTTGATCAGTATTTTGAACTGTACAATTCATCATCTGATACGGCTTATCTAGATGGGATGATCTTTTGCCGGATGGGCTCATCATTGGAGAGCGTTACGTATATTTATCAATTTCCCGGTGAACCACTTATAGGACGGGAATACCCGGTTGCGCCAGATAGTTTTGTTGTCATGGCCATGGATGCCTATAACTACAGGGATGAGATTTTTAGTGGTCTGGTGAGTGTTGACCTGTCAACTGCTGACTGGGAATTTGTCAACGCTGCCGATCCGGGGGACTTGAATAACAATCCCGATGTGCCGAATATAATGAACATCGAGGTCGGTCACACTCTTGATTTTATGGTGGGGTTGAGCGGTGACGGATTAATCCTGGGCGATGGATCGGATGTCAATTATTTTGACGGAATTGATATTGAATCGGTAGTTGATTGTGTAGAATATTCCGCCAGCCCGACTCACATCAAGGAAATGCCGGAAGAGCTGGATAAAGGTTCCGGCGGTGTCGGACAGATAAAATATAGTGGGTCATCGCTGGAAAGACGTTTTGCGGGGTTTGATACTAATAATTCAACCGTGGATTTCGTCATTATTACGGCACCGACAATTGGATACCAACATTAGGATTTATATATGAGACAAAATTGTATTCTATCAATTCTGACAGTCCTGATTCTTACTACGCTATCTGATGGATATGAAAACTATTTATATAGAGATTACTCTGTTAGAAATACGTATAATCTCTATGATCTGGTGAATAATCCGGCATTTTTGCGGTTGAATAATCATGAAGATTTAATGACGTATGAAATTAGGACCGGGAACCAGGAGAACGGCTATCAGAGAGCCTTTGATCCCGAACGAATTGAGACGGCCGGCGTGGACATTTTTTCCTATAAGGCCCTGGATGAAAAATCGGCATTAGCAACCAGGATTGTTTATGAAACATCATCGTTAAATAATTTATACAGATCTCTGGAAAAGGATTTTTATAGCGACTATTTTTCCTATACCGATACTACGACAGGCGATGTCAGTTATGCGGGGCCACGGCTTAGTGTTATTTATAATCGTGAAATTTTTTCCCGGCTGTTAACGGGTCTTCAAATTGATTACGGTATTGAACGAGGGTTGAAAGATGTCTATACTAAATGTGAATCAATTTCCCGGAATATCAATGTGATCTGGGGATTGGGATATTCCAGTTATTCGGGAACAAGCCTGGGGGCGTCTGTCCGGTATTTTGACCGTCAGGGCAGTTATGAAGCCGTGAAGGAAATAACGGATGCTATTGTCAATACTTATATGGGATACCATATTTATTACCCGGAACAACCCCGCAGTACGAATGAAAAGAAAGTATATGCGGAAGGTATCGAAATTGATGGACAGCTGTCTAAAAAAGGGTTTTTAGTACCATCATTGAAGATCGAAATTGCCGGTGGCTATGGCGCCAAAGAAAACAGTATTAATGCGGGCGGTTCATCAAATCCTGTCCAGCGCGGGTATTGGATTAGAGAAGGTGGGTTTGCGAATTCAATTCTGACCTATGGAGGCAAGCAATCAAAGATCGGACTCGAGTTAATGGCGGGCCTGAAACGGTATCACGATTGGGCGTCTCCTGGAGATTACGATGTTATTAATATCGAAAATAGCATTACCGATATCCACTATGGAATAAAAACGATAATTCCGATACAATCAATATCATTGACAATTGGGTATGAAGCCGGGAGTGAAGATGTTAACTATCATGAATATACGGTGGATTATGTTTTCGACGAGCAGCTCTCACGCAGTCTTATTTTTACAGATGTTGATATATCTTTAAATCAGGTCATGCAGATGCATTACAGTGTCTGGTTCTCGAATTTCGAACCCTGGTTTTACTGGAATACTAGCTCTATTCAGACCCAGGGAATAGAAATGGGTGTGGAAAGGCTGTTTGTATTTGGCAAAATAGGTGTTTCATTTCAAATGGAATTCTGGAAACCGAACGATGAAATGGGATCGATTGATCATTTTGGAATTGCATTCAGTTTTAAAAAATAGGAGGATTTTTCATCTTTGAATAAATACCAAAAAATGTGTATTATTACTTCAGCAATGTTTTAACTCATTATAAAAGTGACTGAAAACTAAATTTCTAACAAAACAAGGAGGAAAAATGAAGAAATTGTTTACAATGCTAACACTTGTTGCTCTCACAACTATGTTTGCCTTCGGCCAGTGGCAGGTAGTTAAAGAAGCAAGTACCAGCTATCAGCCGAATGACGGTTATGCAATTGATGCAAATACTGTTGTTGTGGTTGGTAATGACGGCGAAGTTGTGAAAACGACTGACGGCGGTACAAACTGGACCACTCTGCGCGATGCTGACGGGTCTGGGATTGATTGGACCAAAGTTGAATTTGCTGACGCTAATGTTGGTTATGCAGCAGCATCGGATGGGTATATTTTTAAAACCACTGATGGCGGTGCAAACTGGACAATGATTGGCGATACAGCAAATTTTGTCGCAGATTTAAAGGCTTTATCGGTTGTTGATGCCAACACGGTCTATTTTTCAGGAATGGATTGGACACTGTTAAAGACATCTGATGGCGGTGCCAATTTTATTGCCCAAGGTGATTCGACGTTATTTATGGGCGATGATCTTGATGGCGCGATTGCTTTTTCTGACGCCGACAATGGTGTTGTGATTGCGGATGGTACCGGTGGCTATACATGGTATACCCATGATGGCGGTGCAAACTGGACAATGGTCAGCGTTGGTGGGCTTTTTCCGATTGGGACAAGCAGCTCACGTATCTATGATGTGGCTGTTAATGGCAATATGGTTGTTGTAGGCGGATATCATTACGCTATGTTTATTTCGACTGATGGCGGGGAAACCTATGCATTGGCCGGCAATGGCATTAATTATGGCTATGAACGCTTTATTACGATATCGATCCCTGATGCCAACACAATTGTTGCCAGTGGAACTGATGGATATACTCAAATGTCCACTGATGCCGGTGCCAATTGGACAGAATTGGCATTAGGAACTGGTCAGCAGGCTGTGTTTGTTGATTATGTCGACGCAACAACGGGATATCTTTTCTGTGCTTATGGCCAGTTTTTGAAAACCACTGATGGCACTACTTTTTCACCACTGCTTGAATGGCCGCAAGTTTCATTCTGGGGCTTAGCACTGCCGGAAACAGACAAAATCGTTATTTCTGGTTATGCAGGTGGTGAATTGACAATCAGTACCGACGGTGGTTCCACATGGGATTACCCGAATAATTTTGCAACAGGAGTACGGGAAAATCTCTATGAGTGTGAATTCCTGGATGCCAATATAGGATTAGCCGGTGGTGGATATGGAACTCTAATCAGGACAGCCGACGCTGGTGTCAATTGGACCCCAATTGAAAGCCCAATGTCTCTTGCAGCTAATAAGCACATCAATGCAATTAATGTGTTTGATGCAACTACTGCTTTTACAGGCGGTTCGTCAGGCTATGTGATGAAATCAGTTGATGCCGGATTGACTTGGACTGATACCAAAGTAGGTACCGGCACTGTTTATGACATTTTCGCGCTTGATGCAAACACTGTTCTGGCCTCTGAAACTTCCGGCCAACTTCGTTATGGCGAATTTGATGCCAGTGGTGCGGTGGTAACTGATTCACTAGTAATTGATGTTGGCTCAAATAGTATGCGTGCGGTTGAAGTGCGGAACAATGTTGTATTGGTTCCTGCTTCATCGGGTTTAATGTTTAGAACAACTCTTAGTGAACTTGACACCCTTGTTAATGTATTTACTGAACCTGATGGCGACGATTTGTATGATGTTGAGTTTATCACTGATGATTTGGTATATGTTGTTGGTGAAAACGGGAAAGTCTACAAATCTGAAGATGCCGGTTTAACTTGGATTGCAGATCCTTCCGGGATGACACAGACCCTGCAGAAAGTTAAATATGACGGTACGAATTTGTGGGCAGTTGGTCAAGATGGTGTGATCCTGAAACAGGATCTTACTCCTGCGCCCACAGAACTAACCGGTGATTACTATATTCCCAAAGGCAGCAATGCCCAGGGTTTCGCTACACTTGGTGAAGCGGTTACCGCAGCGAATACAATAGAAGTCATTGGAACTGTCAATTTTCTGCTGGATGCGGATACATTAAGAGAAGAAAGTTTTACCTTTAACGCCGATCTGTCAGCAGACAACAATGTGGTTGTTAAACCTGCTTCGGGCCGTAACGTTGTCCTGATCGTTGCTCCCGGCGCTTCCAAGGGCAATGGACCTCAGATGATCGGTTTTGACAAAGGTTATGTGACCATTGACGGCAGTAATGATGGTTCGGACAGTCGCAACCTTACCATAACCAACGAAGTTGTTGCCGATGTACCGGTTGGTTTAAACACAGCAAATGCCGACATGGTAGTTCTTAAAAACATAATTATCAAAAATCTTGATAATGGTGTCAAAAACTTCAAATATGGTCCTGTTACAAATGATGTCGCCGGTATTGTAGGTTTCACTGTGGAAAACTGTCAGATCGGTTCGGCTGAATTCCCGGTATGGCGCGATGGCATTGCTATCTGGGGATCATCCACAGATCCGACCCAGGGAATTGTTCTGGACAATGAGATCTATGCCGGTTGTCGTGGAATTACGACGTACGTTGTTAATGATTGTGAGTTCAGTGGAAATACCATTTGTATGCTGCCGACCACTAGCGCAACGACGTATGCTTATGTTCATGGTATTTATTTGACTGGCGCTTCCGGCCCGACGATCATTCATAATAATACGATCAGTTGTCTGGAAGCCGCAACAGTTTCAGGTACCTATATTGTTGGTATTGCCTTTGCCGGTAATTCCGAAGGTGCTGGTGAGATTATCAGTATTGTTAATAATATGGTCAATGTTGGCGCAGCGGATGGAGCACAACCTGTTTATGGCATCGGCTTCCGCTCTGCGAATAACATGGGTAATATCCAGGCCTATTACAATACAATCCTGATCAATGAAAATACTTCTACTTCAGCAACCTATGCGGTTGGCAATCATACCAATGGGAGCGGCCCTGTTACCCTGGATTTGATGAATAATATTATTATCAATAATCACAGCGGCAGCACTGGATCATCCGCTATTGGAATGATCCCAACAACTTCGGTTCTGACTGCTGATTACAATGTTCTTGTTTCAAATCAGAATTTTGTGAATTTTAAGGGTACGAGTTATGCTGATCTGGCTGCCTGGCAGGCGACGGGTAAAGATGCCAATTCCGTCAGCAAAGCCGTAACCTTTGCATCAGCTACCGATTTACATCTTGCAGGTTCTTCCATTACTGATAGAGACCTGGCTGGCACCCCGATTGAAGGGATCACCATGGATATCGACGGCGATACCCGTAGCACCACTTTGCCTTACAAGGGCGCTGATGAATCGGATGAAATTGTGTTGTCAATCGATCATAATGTTGATGTCTTGCCGGAATCGTTTAAACTTCACCAGAATTATCCGAATCCGTTCAATCCAACTACGACGATTGCTTTTGATCTTCCGGAAGCAGCCAATGTCAGATTGGTTGTCTACAATATGATGGGAAACCAGGTTGCAACATTGAAAAATGAAAATATGCAAGCCGGTTTTTATAATGTCAATTTTGATGCGTCTCGTCTGGCCAGCGGTGTTTATATATATCGCATAGAGGCCAATCGGTTCTCTGCGTTGAAAAAAATGACGATTATGAAGTAGTAATTGATTATGTACTGTTTTGGGAAGGCTGCCTTCGGGCAGCCTTCTTAAAATCCCTCCTGACAAGACTGTTTATTTCTTATTTATGCAATTAAAAGTGCCACAGTGGCCGTGACACATTAGACATTGGAGAGAGCTATGAAGGCTAATTTTTTACACAACAAAACCAAACTGGTTATTCAGGCAGCATTACTGACATTACTCTTGGCTATGCTGGTAATCGGTGTGTTTAACAAGGCATTTACCGCAGATTTTGAAGCCTACTGCCCGTTTGGTGGAATCCTGTCCCTGGGGAGTAAACTCTGGATGGGTACAATGTCATGTGCCATGAGCGAAAATCAGCTCTTTATGGGCATAATGCTGCTTGTCGGAGTGATTCTGTTTGGCAAACTGTTTTGCGGCTACCTGTGTCCGATTGGCACAGTCACTGAGTGGCTGAACAAACTGTTTGCAAGGTTAAAAATTTCTATCGTACTGAAAGGAATACCCGATCGGATTCTGCGTCTTGGCAAATATGTATTGTTGTTTTTTACAGCCTATTTTACAATCACGTCCAGTGAGTTATGGTGTAAGAAATTTGACCCCTATTTTGCCAGCGTTACCAGCTTTGGTGCTGATACGGTGCTGTGGGCCGGAATATTGACGATACTGGCCGTTATTGTCGGTTCGGTATTTATTCGTTTTTTCTGGTGCAAGTATGTGTGCCCGTTATCAGCATTGAGTAACATTTTTACCAATATCTTTATTTCAGCCCCGATTGTGCTGATCTATATTCTTATTCGCCTGGTTGGCTGGGACCTGCATATCCTGTGGCTGATCCTGGCGCTCTGTATTTCGGGAGCCGCAACTGAGATATTCCGGTACAAATTTTATTCAATCCCGTTACTGCGGGTGACTGTAAATCAGGATCATTGTACATCTTGCGGTTTGTGCGATAGCGCCTGTCCGCAGGGCATTGACGTCCATGAATATGAGAAGGTAACTCATCCAGATTGTACGCTTTGTATGGATTGCGTGAAAGAGTGTAAGATTGATGACAGTATCTCGCTGAGTAACGGCCGGAAAACCTGGTTGCCGCCAGCTATTTTAGGTGGCCTTATTTTAATCGCAGCTATCCTGGCCAACAATTTTTCGTTTAAAACACTCTCAGAACGTTGGGGTGATTATGAAACATTGCCCAATGTGCAGACACTGGAAATGAAAGACATGCGTTCCGTTAAATGTTATGGCAGCGCTAAATCCCTGTATCTGAAAATGAAACGGATTCAAGGACTTGTTGGTCTTGATGCCTGGGCAAAGGATCACCAGGTTGAAATTTTATATGACGCAGATGTACTCACAGAAACAGATGTGAAAAAAGCAATTTTTAAACCCAGTAAATATGTTCTGCAGACTTTTGAGGATTCTCCTCCGGAACAGATTGATATCTATCAAATTCCGGTTAATGGATTATGGGATGTCTATGACAATTATGACCTGGTTCGCATGCTGATGAAAAATCCGAATATCGTGGGTCTTGAAACCAATTTCGGGGAACCGGTCCTGGCCAAAATATATGTTGTCAAGGGCGATCTAAAGCCTGCGGATATTATTGATATAATCGAGCAGAAATCCTATGCCCGGATTGTTAAAGGCGAAGAGCTGACCGAAGAAGTTGATTTCAATTGTGAGGGCAAAGGTGAATTAGTTGGCGAGACCGATTATCCAAGTTTCCGAAAGGATTTCTTCGCCGCCTATAATCAGGGGTTCAATAATTACAAAACCTACAATCTTGCTGATCTGAAAATTCTGGAATCTGATTTTCCCGATGCGGAAAGCAGTACTGCCCGGCGGGAACTTCGTTATTTCGCCAGTCATGTTTCAGAATATGACGGAATCGTGAGGTTGCAGACGCAATTCACCGATCGGCCGGTGATAAAACTATATTTTGATCCGACAAAGGTTACCATTGAACAGGTTGCGGAAAAATTAACCGCGCCGAAGCTGAAAGTATTCCAGTCTAATGGTGATGTTGTTGAACGTGACAATATTCTGAAATTTTCCGGAGAACCGCGAATTTATAATGCCAAATAATAACTATCGGTTCCAATTGAGGTTTCAAAAACCGTGAAGCAGATATTACGAACAGGGATGTTTCTTCTCCTTCTTGGGGTGATCCTGATCGCGGCCGAACCAAAAGCCATGTTCAAAGGTTTTGTCCGGGATGATAGCGGAGAGGCATTGATGGGGGCCAATGTGCTGATCAGAGAGTTGTACATCGGTGCGGCGACTACTGTTGACGGTTCTTTTTCAATTAGCATGAAACCGGGCAACTATACGGTCGAAATTACCTTTATCGGTTATCAGACTGTCAGCGATACAATCCGGGTTAAACCGGGTGAAAAACTCCAGCGAAATTACAAAATGGTCATTGAATACTTTGAGATTGGTGGTATTGTAGTGGTTGCTGATAATAAACTCATGCCCTCATCGGCGGAGACCAAAACAAAAATCCTGTCCGGTGAGATCGAACATTTGCAAGCCAGCAGCCTCAGCGATGTAATGAAACTTGTCCCCGGCCAGCGCTTTGAAAATCCCGGACTACAGGAGAAAAAACAGGTCTCTATCCGAAACAGTTCCACCGAGACCGATGCTGACCGGAATGCCATGTTTGGAACCCAGGTTGTGATTGATAATATTCCGATGTCTAACAATGCCAACATGCAACTCGATACCAAAGTCAACACGGGAACCATTTCTCGAACTACAGAGAATTCCGGAGTAGATTTGCGACAGATACCGGCGGACAACATTGCAGAAGTGGAAGTTATTCGCGGTATTCCGTCGGCAAAATACGGTGATCTGACCTCCGGAATTATTAAAGTTAAAACGAAATCCGAGCGCACCGATCACCGGTTTAAATACAAGTATAATCTTCAGAACAAGGAATTGAATGTGGGGGGCGGATTTAAGCTGTTTGAACAATATCTGACCTACAACCTGAACTGGGCCAACAGTGTCCGTGACATCCGGATCGAAGATTACGACTATACCCGCTTGTCCGGCCAGTTATCTCATGATGTCTACCTGTTTAAAAACCTGTACCTGATGAAAAACCGGTTGTACGTCACCCGCACATTTGACGAACAGGGATTGCGGGATGGGGATTTGTACCTGACGGAAATATACAATCGCGATTATGTCATCCGCTATAATCATAACAGTCAATTTATTTTATCAACTCATCAGCGTCTGGATCTAAATTATTCTTATAATGTCAATAACCAGAATTCGTATATAAAAAAACTGATCACCGGTGATAACACATATATATCCGATCGTCTGATCGAAGGTACCCAGGAAGGTTTCTATGTGCAGAATTATATCGGCGAAATGTGGGTCAAGGGCCGCGCCTACAATCATTATGCAAATCTTGAGTATAATGACCAGATATCTCTGTTAAATCAGGGGCATAAAATCGTTGGTGGCGTCAGTTACCGCCTGGAGGGAAACAATGGGCCGGGGCGTAGTTTTGATCCCATGACGCCGCCCAGTATTAATTCCCAGTTTCGTGACCGGCCACGTTCCTATGACGATATCCCGGAACTGAAAATCGGAAGTTTTTATCTTGAAGATCAGATCAGCGGTCGCCTGGGTCTCGAGTACCAGATCAATATGGGCGCCCGGATTGAACAGTATGGTTCCGGGGATGGTTTCTTGCCGGATAATCATGGTCTGTTTGTCAATCCTCGTTTTAACCTGGTTCTGAAATTCAGTGAAAATTTCCAATGGCGAACCGGATACGGGACCACTTCAAAAGCACCATCACTAAGTATGCTTTATCCCAATGATATTTATCTGGATGTGGATGACATTAACCGCTTTTACACGGCGGATTCTAACCAGGTTGTTGTCTCAACCTATATTTATGATCGCTCCAATCCGAATTTGAAAGGCTCGCAGCAGATCAAGCGGGAGAGTAGCCTGGATCTTAAAGTTGGCGATCTGGGTTTTACACTAACCGGTTACAGCAATTCATTTTACAACGGATTCGCTTCTACGGATGTTCAAACAATTTTTCAGTATCAATACGACTATCCTGAATGGCCGGATACGGATTTAAAAGTTCTGTATGATTCTGTTTATACAACGTATAATAAGTACACCAATTCCCAGACCAGTCACAGCCGGGGCATGGAACTGTCAGTCCAGACCGCACCGTTTTCACCGCTGGATATTCGACTGAGAGTGGAAGCGGCGTATAATTATACCAAAAGTGATAAACAGTATTATGATTTTGCCTCGGTGTATCGATTTGACAACAATCTTCAGAAATATATTTTACCTTTCTGGAATGTTGTTAACCTGCGCACGGATAATCTGCTGATTAATTACCGGATGGAGTTTAAAATTAAAGACCTTGGGGCGTGGGTTACACTTGAAGCCCAGCAGGTCGTGTTTGATCGGGATTGGTACACCGGTCTGGATGATTCATTGGCTATTGGCTTTCTGACGGCAGCCGGGGAGAAGGTCATGATTCCCGGACAGGATCGGGCGAGCGATGACTATAAAAATTATCGTCGGGTTTATGAAGATTACTGGAATAATACCGAATCCCAGAAAAACACCTGGCTTTTCAACCTGCGGGTCAGCAAGGCCCTGTTGCGCGGAACAGAAGTGTCATTCTATGTGAATAATATTTTCAATTATCATCCACTGTATCAACGTCAGCGGGTTTCCAGCAGTACAACTTCTTACTCAATGCTGAACCCCGATTTGTACTTTGGTGTGGAATTCAGTGGAAAGGTGGATCAACTTTTCGGTGGGCGTCATGGAAAATAAGATATTAAGCAAATTGTTCATTCTAATTTTCATGATTTGCGGATTATGTCTGTTTCGTTGTGAGGAAACAGTCAGTCCACCGTCGTCGATGCGCCTGAACCTGACGGTAACCGTTAAAGACACGACAGGTTTCAGTATGGAGAATTACGGAACAGAATTGGTCGAAAATGCAACTGTTTATCTGAATTCAGTTTCCTATTATACCAATTTTGATACTCTCTCCGACTCCACTGGAACCGCCGGTTTTTTTCAGATATTACCCGATAATTATAATCTCTCTGTAACAAAGCGCATGGTCAGTAATTTTACTAAAGTATCAATGAATGGATCATTGGTCAATATTGAAGTTTTCGGGGAAGACCAAAATGTAACGATATATGTGCAGCCTGCGGTTGCAAGCCAGCTGGTGATCAGTGAGTTATATTATAATGGTTCACCACCTCAACCACCTTACAATATTCCGCAATATTTTCATGATCAGTTTACAGAAATATACAATAACTCCGATGAAATCATATATCTTGATAGTATCATCGTTGCCGATCTGGATTATGGTCATGCGGATAAAGACTATATCTATGCGGTTCACG